>Ga0335080_10000597_pt1 | contig 33626 bp, 28 predicted proteins | sample Lox_Sample_34_FD_206720 | JGI IMG/M metagenome (GOLD analysis project Ga0335080, IMG submission 206720) | Soil microbial communities from Loxahatchee National Wildlife Refuge, Florida, United States - Lox_Sample_3.4 | ecosystem: Environmental > Terrestrial > Soil > Wetlands | place: USA... | reverse complement strand
AACATCACCCCGGATGCAAACGCTGTGCTTGCGGTCCAACCCCAGCCCGGTAAACGATGTGCTTGCGGTCAGCGGTAAACGATGTGCTTGCGGCCGTCAAGTAGGAGCACCGGTTCTTGTTGAGTTCGGGACTGCGAATCCGGTGAGAGCGCCGGCGGCTCGGGTACGCATGACCAGGTCGATGAGCCACCGTGAAGCTCGATCGTGCGCGTGTCTATGTCGGCCATCGACCCCGTCGGTTGAGCGGGAGCCTCGATCAGCATCCGTTGTTGCGGGATCAGCGCGCCGCGCTCGACGAGTTCGCTCACCGCAAGGGTTATGGTCGGGCGGCGTGCCCCAACGAGTGCGCCAAGCGTCTCGTGCGTGAGGTTCAGCCGTAAATGGGTCCCCGGCACACGCACGTATCCCCAGCGCTCGGCGAGCAGCCACAGAAGCGCCAACAGGCGCTGATCGACGCGGGGCAGTTCGGCGATCACGAACTGCGCGGCCAGCATCTGCGCTGCCTGGTCGAGACGCTCGAGCAGCCGCACAGCGAGGAGCGGCCAGCGGCGAAGCGCGAACAGCAGCGCATCGTCAAGCACGGCAAGCCTGCTCGTCGGAGTTCCCGTCACCGTCGAATCGGCTAGCACGATCAGGCGGGCGCCGGAGCCTCGGACCACCATGTCTCCCGCGCCGAGTAGCCGCAATCCGATCCGGTCGGCCACTTGCAGGCGATGAATCAGCATCCCCTCCACCACGATTGCCCCAAACGCGTGGGCCTCGGCGAGCCGCGCATTCACGTCCGCACCCTCACGGCCCGCCGGCACCTCATGGACGCGAAGGCTGAGCCTGCGAGCGATCGTCCGGTCCCCGTGCGAAAGGAGGCGCTCAAAGTCAGGATCGACGTCGAAAAGCCGAACCATCGATCGCTCGACCGGCACCGAAATCACGCCATCAGACACGTTCATTCCCCGCACCCCTCCTGGACCCAACCGGCCACGCCGTCGGACCCAGCTCGCCGTGGAAGCCTGTCGCCCGCGCGGCGCGTGACACCGCCAAACCAGCGCACCCCGCGGTAACCACCGGCGCGATCAAACGGCACCTCATCGCGGAGGTCTCGCGGATGTCCCGCAACCGAACGGCGTGCCGGCTCGGATCCGCTGCTGGACCAGCGCCGATCACCGGAGACGATCACCCGCGGAAACGGACTCCAGACAGATTGCGGCGCCTCCAGGCGCGATCACCACGGAACCATCACAGCAGGCACCGCAGAGCCTTTCCCAAACTAGAGCCAATGATAGGTCCCCCAGCCCGGCTCGCACATCAGTAAATAGCGCGGCCCGAGCCCTGGAAAACGCCGCAGCAACCCTCGCCGAGGAGCCCTAGCAGTTGGCGTCCGGCGCGGCGCCCAACGAGACCAGTCGGCCGGTCGGGACCCCACGTTTGACCCGGAGAACGCGGGACCCGCCGGACCGACGAAGGCATCGGCCGTGGCGCTTGCGTTGGATCAACGAAACAGCGCCGGTCGCCTTGCTGCGACCACGGAAGAGATGGAGCAGGACGAGTAGCTACATCGGAGCTGGCTAGACGCAGCAGACAACCTTCATTGAGGTCGACAGGCGCTGGAGGCCGCCGCCGTGCGCTCCGCCGGGAGCAGCAACGAGATCCTCAACCGCGCGGCTTCCGACGCCGGTCACTGGCCGTCTCACGCGGGGCCCGCGTGGTCGGCGCTCGCTGCGTTGGCCCTGCGGCGCGCTCTCGTGTGCGCTAGTACCTGCCGGGCTTCGCCGCGGACCGTCTGCGCCTCGGCGAGCACCGACGCGCGGGTCGACGGCGTCGCGTGCCGATCGACTTCCTTCGCGCGCATCCGCCGTCAGCGGTCCGGGCCCGCTCCCACGCCACCGCGTCCGGATCACCGATCAACTGACGGCTAAGCGCGTAGCGGACCAGCTCCCAGCGCTTGTCCAGGCCAAGCTTCTGGCAAATGTGACTGCGGTGGGTCTCGATCGTTCGCTGCCACAGATACAGCTGATCGGCGACCTCCGAAGCCGCAAACCCCAGCGCAATCAGACGCAGCACCTCGATCTCCCGCACGCTCAGACGATCCGCTCCACGGACGCGCCGAAACGCCTCATGCCGCACGGCCACTCGCGGGCTGACGTACGCGACCCCGTCGGCGGCGCGGCGAACCGCGTATAGAAGCTCACTCCCGGCCTGGCCGGCGAGCACGTATCAACCAGCCCGAGGCCCATCACCGCGTCGGCGAACGTCGGCGCGTCCTGGCCGGCTACCACCACAATCGCGGTGGCGGGCGCCTGCGGTAGCCGTCGAATCAACTCGACGGCCGATCCGTTCGCTGCCTGCACGATCAGCACCAGCAGCCGAGGCATCCGAGCCGCCACCGAACAAATCAGCGCTCGACCTCGGCCGGCGCCGTTCCTCCCTGTGAAATCGTGGCACGGAACCTGGGTGAGGTCACGCGATCCCCGTGGAGAGCATGCGACGAAGACAACGGCGACCGGTCCGCTCCCAAGACGCCAGCACCCCATCAAGGGATGTCAACCCGCCGCTGCTCGATCTGGAGGAGGCAGCCGCCACCCGCAACCACTTCTGCAAAGTCGCCCACGCGCCACTCCCGCTCAGACTGCCCCTCTTCGCGCGATGCAGCACCGCTCGGGCGTGACTGCTCAAGGCGCAGACGAGTCGTCGACGACACGGACCGGATCTCTGCCTAATCCTTTACTGCTACAGTAAAGGCATGCCGCGGATCTCGACCAAGAACCAAATCACCATCCCGGTCTCAGCGCTCGAAGAGGCCGGCCTACACGCTGGCGACCAAGTCGCGATCGAGGCGCTCGGAGACGGCGAGCTCCGGGTCCGTCGCGGGGCGCCGAGCTTTGATGAGGCATTCGGAGCGCTGACCGGTGTCTACCCGGCGGAATACCTGGCACAGCTCGACGCTGAAGATGAGGAGCGTTGAGATACACGCTGGACGCTGATGTCCTGATCGGTGCGCTTGATCGCAACGACGCCCACCACTCGAACGCTCGACAACTGCTCACTAATTGGCGCGCCCAGCAGGACGCGGTCCTGCTTAGCGTCGTCAACCTGACGGAGGTACTCGTCGCGCCCGCAGCCGACGAGCACCGACTGCGCACCGCGAGATCGGCGATCGCCGCGCTCGGCGTCACCATCCACCAACCGACGGAACCAATCGCGGTTGACGCGGCAAGATTGCGCAGCCATCACGCCATCAGCCTTCCCGACTCCTACCTGCTCGCGACCACCAGGCACCTCGACGCACGCGTCGTCTCGTTCGACGCCAAGATCCTTGGCGCAGCGCAAGCTGAGCGCATCGCGACCTATCGCTGACCGGCGTGGGCACCGCCGATCCCGCGTGGTCGGCTACCACGCGCTTGCGACGAGTTCGGTCTCCGACGAGGGTGCTCCGTCGCGGGTGCATCGTGGGATGCGTGACACGGTTTCGTGCCCGGCGGCTCGCGGTGGGCCGCTCCGAAAGCCCAACGCGCTCGACGCGCTCTGTCGCTTTGTGCACGGCGGCCGAGAGTTCGGCGCATGAGCGGTGGTCGTTGACGCGATCGACCCGTAGGCACCGCTGTTCCATCGCCACATCGACTTTGACGAGCTCGATGATCCGCGCCTGGCGGACGTCGCCCGTTAGGAGAATAGATCCCCGCGCCTCACTCCGAGCGGCGGTCTTGGTTCGCGAGCCGACTCCGCCTCCGCTGAGGGTTCGGTGGCAGTGGACCACCTGGACGCAATGGGTGATGAGCGATATCACCAACACCACCCGGCCCGATTTGCCCCGGCTAGCGTTCAGCATCTTGACGGCCTGCTGGGCCCCCTCGAGGCCTATCTGGACGCGCTCGAGGCGAGGATCGCCGCGCTCGAACGGCGATCCTCTGCGGTTCCGTTGATGACGGCGGCGGCCGCGGCGCGCTGCACGCAGGTGAACGTGGAGACGATCCTGCGCGCAATCCACGCCGGCGAGCTCCCGGTCGCCGGCTATGTCGGACGCTCCGCTCGGATCTCCCGCGATGCCCTCATCCGCTGGCTTGCCACCAGCTCACCGGCGCCGCCGGTCTCCTCTCAGCCCCGCCGGCGGTCCGGTCCGAGGGCAAGCGAGGCGGTTGAGGCGGCGTGGCGGGCGCTGGGCTGAATGTCGGCGGCAACTCGCCCACGGCCTCCTGGCCGACCCCGGAGCCATACGGCAACATGATCGACGAGCCCGACGAACGGCGATGCTCGCCGCGGTCGACGCCATCCTGCACGCTCGCAGCAGTACCCCACCCAGCGTCCGGGCGTGACCGTATCGTCGGGGCGATGAGCAATTCCGGGTCACACGACACCCTCCCATCGAACCGCGGTCGTGGGGCCACCATGGGGCCACCAGCTTGTAGCGACCAGCCTCGTGCACGGCGAGACAGGTCGTTTCGGTAGTACCGGCTTACCGCGTCCGCTCCGCCGCCGAGGCCGGCTCCGTCATTGACATGTCAACGTTGGCAATCCCCATTGCTGGCGGGACGTTTACACCAAAGGGTGAACTTAACGATGATTATCCGGAGTTCCGGATAAGGATAGTCATCGGTCGTCCATTGGGGAACTGCGCCACGAGGCGGCATATGACCGGGCCGGGTGAGAGACGTCGTCTTCGCCCCACCAAGCGTCGCGCCCCCCCGCGTGGGGACGCTTGCTCGCCGCCGAATCGAGCAATCGTGCACGTCGGCGATGTATGGCACTGGCCGCGCGACCATCGGCGGGAGCCGGCCGCGCACCGATCAGCGTCTCGCGGGATATCGCCGGTTGCATGACAGACGTTGAGCCGTGTCCGAACCTTGACTACGGTTCGAAGTCGGGTAACGCTCGTTTGCGGCTCGGAAGCCGACGCACCTCGACCGGCTTGCTGCGCGCTTTGTGCCGGAGGGGGTGGTCCTCGCTCAGGGGCGCAGTGCCGCCGCGAGCGTGGGGATGAGTGTGGCGGGCGAGGGGTTCGCCCAGAGGTGGGCGAGGGCGCGCAGGGTCGGCTCGGGGTTGTTGTCGCCTGTGAACCACGCGGGCCGGGGTCGGTAGCGAAATGGTGCGCGCATGACGGACTTCTCGGGATCGTGCAGCATGAAGGTGTTGGCAACGGTGCCGCAGCCGGATTGGATGTCGTCGTCGGTGTGTCCCGGGTAGGCGCCCCAGCTGCAGACGTTCAGCGCGTAGGCGCTGGCGGCCCACAGGTTCACGGCCACCGAGCCGTAGCGCAGGTCGCGCACGGCGCGGTTGACCGAGGCGGCGGTCTGGGCGTCGCGGTGGGACTTGACGATCAGCGTGGCGCACAGCGTGCCCCAGAGGGAGTGGTTGCAGAATTGCACCGCGCGGTCGAGGAACTCGCTCGTCGATTCTCCTGCCAGCGCCGTCTCGGCCATCAGGCTGCAGAAGGCCTCGGTGGTAAAGCAGGGGTCTTCGGGGTCTTTGGAGTCGGCTCCGCGGACCAGGATCCAGGGCAGCGTGCCCTCGCCGATGTCGCCCAGGCGGCGGGCGTCGGGGTGGCGCTGAAGGAACGCGGTGTGTAGCTCGGCCGCGCCCGGGTAGTAGGCGCGGCGCGGGGGGAATGAGGCGAGCGCGTGCTCGATCGCCGCGAGGAAGGCCTCGCGCTGGGGCCAGGCCGCGGCCGTGATGAGCACGCGCGCGGCGTTGCAGTTAAAGCCGGCGTTGTTGGCCAGCATCGTCGCCACGTGCGCCGCCTGGTAGCGCAAATCCGCGGACGACCAGCGCCCGGGAACGATGATCACCGGCGAAACGTTGCCGCCCTCGGCCGTCACCGGGACCTCAACCAGTCGTTCGCCGTGCGCCTTGCGCGCCGCGCCGTCAGGGCCCGGCCCAAACACGACCGCCTCGAAGGTCTTGTCCGATCCGGTCAGGTGGATGTGGCCGATGTCGGGATGCCCGGCGAGGTAGGCGCCGGCGGCGGCGTCGCCGGTGACGATCCGCAGGAAGCCGCCCTGCACCAGCGCTCGGAATGCTCGCTGCCAGTGCGGCGCCAGGTAGTCGTTGACCGGGTTGCACTTGAGGACGACGACGCGGTTCTCGACGAACATGGCGTAGAGGAGGTCGCGCGGGGCGATCGACGAGACGTTGCCGGCGCCGAGCACCAGCTCGACCACCGGATCGGGGGGCGGCTGGCGGTAAGCCCAGGCCTGTTGCCGGCTTACCTCGCCCGCCGTGCGGCCGGGCGGTAGCCACACCTCGGCTCTTGTGGCCGGGTACAGGATGCGGTCGTACGCGTCTGCGGGAAACACCGGCGCCACGACCCGGTTCCCAGGGCCCGCTGCCAGCGGGCCGGGCAGCCGCGGACGCCCGTCGCGTCGGATGTCGCGCAGGCTGTCGCGTAGGAGCCGCGCGTTTCGGACGACGATCGCCAGGTTGATCCATTCCTCGCCGACCCCGGGTGTGCCCGGGTCGATGCCCTTGGCCCGGCAAGCGTCGGCGATCCAGTCCGGGGACGTCGCGAGCGTATCGATGATCACCCGCTCCAGCAGCCCGATCCGCTCGCCGACCGAGGTGTTCGCCCACCGCTCGCGGCTCGCGGCAACGCTCGCGACGGCGGCGTCAAGACCTTCCCTGTCGACGGCCGCGCTCGCGCCCGGCGGCGCCGACGCCGGGGCGCCGCGGGTGGGCAACGGTGCAGATGGCAGCACTGGCATTTTGTGTCCTCTCAGTGGCCCGTACGGGGGTTCGGCAGTTGCGCGGAACCCGGGCGTCGACCGGGCCGTGCTTGCAGGTGAGACGCCGCAGGAGCGCCGGGAGTCGTGGCTCTGTCCCGTTCGGACGACGGTGACCGAACCTGGGATTTCACGGCCGGCGGCTTGCCGTACGCCTTGACGACCGCAAGGCGCAGGGCTGCGGGTGCCCCCGCCGGCACGAACGGGGCGTGTGGCGCGACCGGTTCGAGGCGCCGGTACTCGTCGCCCAGCACCGGGCGAGGGTCCGGGTCGCCGTTGTTTGGCCACATCGCCATCGCGCGCTCGGCCTGGGCGGTGATCGTGAGTGATGGGTTGACGCCGATGTTGGCGGAGATCGCTGCGCCGTCGACGACGTGCAGGCCGGCGTGGCCGTAGAGTCGGTGGTAGGGGTCGATGACACCCGTGTCGGCGGAGTCGCCGATCGGGCAGCCGCCGAGGAAGTGCGCGGTCATCGGGATGTCGAGGATGTCTCCGACGCTTCCGGTTGGGAAGCCATCGATGTGCGTGGCGATACGACGGCAGGCCTCGTTGGCAGCGGGAATCCAGGTCGGATTGGGGAGCCCGTTCCCTTGTCTCGAGCGCAGCTTGAAGCGGCCGAACAGGCCGCGCGACGGATACAGCGTGAGCGAGTTGTTGTGCGCCTGCATCACGAGCGCGATCGTCGTTCGCTCCGACCAATGCGCGAGGCCGGCATAGTGCGAGAGCAACTGGCCTGGATGGCGGAATATCCGCGCGAACCACTTCAGCCGGCGCGGGATCCGTCCGCCGCCATTGGTCATGACGGTCGCCAGTAACGCCATGGCGTTTGACCCCTTGCCGTAGCGGACCGGTTCGATGTGCGTGAAGTCGTCGGGATGAAACGATGACGTGATCGCGACACCCTTTGTCAAGTCGTACTGCCTGCGGTGGCGCAGCTTCACCTCGGCTCCCGCGAGCGCCTCGGAGTTGGTTCTGGTCAGCTCGCCGAGGCGCCGCGAGATGCGGGGAAGCGTCCCCTCGCTTCGCATCCGGTGCAGCAGCCGCTGCGTACCGAGCGTTCCGGCAGCGAAGATCACGTGCTCGGCGGAATAGATCTCGCGTCCGCGTCGCGTCCGCCAGGCGCCCGAGCGGACGGTCTCAATCGCGTAGCCGCCCTCGGGCAGCGGCCTTACGCACGTTGCGGTTCTCTCCGGATGCACGGTCGCCCCGGCCTTCTCCGCCAGGTACAGGTAGTTCTTGACGAGCGTGTTCTTGGCGTTGTGCCGGCAGCCCGTGATGCACTCCCCGACCTCTTTGCAGCCGGCGCGGCGCGGCCCGACGCCCCCGAAGAACGGATCCTCGACCTCGACACCCGGTTCCTTGCGGCCGTTGCGTCCGAAGAACACGCCCACCGGGGTGCTGGTGAATGTGTGCCCGACTCCCATCTCTTCGGCCACCCTGCGGTAGACCTCGTCGACCGCAGTGAGCGTCGGGTTCACCACGACACCAAGCATGCGCTTGGCTTGGTCATAGAACGGCGCCAGCTCGCCACGCCAGTCGGTGATGTCCGCCCACTGCGTGTCCCGGTAGAACGCATCTGACGCAGGCTCGTAGAGCGTGTTGCCGTACACCAGCGACCCGCCGCCGACGCCCGCGCCGGCGAGCACGATCACGTCCCGGAGCGGATGGATGCGCTGGATGCCCTTGCAGCCCAGTCTCGGCGCCCACAAAAACCGCCGAACATCCCAGGAGGTCTTCGGCAGCTCATCGTCGGCAAACCGCCGCCCGGCCTCTAACACGCCAACCCGGTAGCCCTTCTCCGCCAGACGCAGCGCGGCCACCGAGCCACCAAACCCCGAGCCAATCACCACCACGTCGTACCTATGAACCGCAGCCGTAACAGTCACAACAGCATCCCCTTCGCATTGAGATCTATGAGGCGCGTCGCCCGCTGGCGCGAGTTGACGGCGGAGGACTTGAGTACTGCGGCTGCCCTGGCGAGCACACACCTCCCGCTGACGTTCACCAGGTTCGAGCTGAATGATCGCCAGCCGACCCGCGGTTGGCTCAACGCCAACGGGACCGCCGCGCTCGCGGCTCGTGCGTCGAGTTCACAGTTCCGCGCCAATCGCAAGTGTCGCCGCGAGTGCGGGGGTGACTTCGGACAGCGATGAAGGTCACCCGGGTGCGGCGCGCGATCACCGAGCGATGGAGGGCGATGTCGAAGACTGCCCGTCGTGAGATCGTCGCGCGGCGGGCGCAGAGCGTCGTACGCCCATGCGTATAGCCACGCGGCATCGATCTCCTCTGTGGTGCCGCCGCCGGTCCGGAGCGTGGTCTCGAGCTCGGCGAGCGAGGTTCCCCCGTCGAGCGCGGACCGGAGCGCGCGGGCAAGTTCTGAGTTCATCTCGATCCCCTTTTATGCAGCCGCACCGCGCTAACAGCCCCACCGAGACCGCTGAGGACCACAAAATAGTCACGGTTGCAACCGGCCATCAGCTCACCTCGGAACGGTCAGTTACTGCGACGCGCCCTGCGAGGCTGCTGTACGCACGTTCCCGGCCGGCGCCGAGCATCGCCTCAAGCGCAACGCTGAGCTCGAGCCAGCCGTGAAACTCACGCCGCTCTCCCGACGGCGCGGTGAGCGTGCCCCGGATCACGGATCGGTCGATCGCGGCGTCGAGAATCACGTGCTGCTTGGTCATGGCAGGGAGTCTCGCTCGGCCGGACGGGTGGCGCACCGGCCTGGGAGGTCCTGTCTTTAGCTCCGCGAGGTCCTAGGAAATCGGCGCGGCGGCGCTCGACTCTTCGCCACTGTCGTCGCGAAGTCCGGTGAGCGCTTCTGCTAGTTGACCGCGGCGGGTGATGTCGAGCTTGCGGTAGACGCGGCTGAGGTGCCCCTTGGCGGTCTTGGTGGTGATGAACAACGCTTGGGCGACCTCGCGGTTGGTGAGTCCCTCGGCGGCGAGCCTCGCGACGCGCAGCTCGGCGGCGGTGAGCGCGTCGCGGCCGGTGATCGCGTCGCGGCGTGGCTTGGTGCCCGCTGCAATCAGCTCTGCGCGGGCGTGGTTGGCGATCCGCCGCGCGCCACAGCGGTGGGCGAGATCGAGCGCGCGCTCGAGCTCGCGGCGCGCCTGCACGCGGCGGCCGGCGCGGCGCAGCGCGGTGCCGTAATCCGAGAGCGCGCGGGCGAGCTCGAGCGGTGCCTGCGAGCGCTCCAGTGTCGTGACCGCCTCGCCCAGTAGCTCAAGGCCGCCGTCGCCGCCCTCGACCAGGCCGCGTGCGCGCAGCGAGATGCCCAGCGTCCGCGGGCGCCCGAACGCCCGCGCCAGCTCGAGCTGCTCCCCCGCGAGCCGGCGCGCTTCCCCAGGGTCGCCGAGCGCGGCGTGGATCAGCGACGCCTCGGCGCGCCACGGCACCGCGCTCAGCAGCCGGCGCCCGAGCGGCTCGCATCGCCGACCGCAGTCGAGGAAGTCGTCGAGCGCCTCCCGCAGGCGGCCCTGCGCGCCGCGCAGTCGTCCGCGCGCGAGCAGAAACCGGACCATCTCGTCCGAGCGCGACGCGCGCGGATCGCCGAGCCGCGCCAGCTCGTCCTCTGCCGCCTTGAGCTCGTCGCGCTCGATCAGCACCCGGATCAGCTCGCTGATCGCGTGCATCCGGTGCACCCCCTCCGCGCCGTCCAGCGCCCAGCGCGCGTCCGCCTCGGCGTCGGCCAGCGCGCCGCGGTCGCACGACGCCGACGCCCGGCACACGAGAATCGCGATCGCCTCCCGCATCGCGCCGCGCCGGCGCGTGACCCCAAGCACGTCCTCACACAACCGCTGCAGCGCGTCGTAGCTCTCAACCATCGTCACCGTCACGATCAGGACCATCCAGGTGTCGAGCGGGGGCGGATACGGGTTCAGACCGTCGCGCTCGCGAGCCCGAACCCACGCCAGCGCCCGTTCCGCCAGCTCCTGCGCCTCGTCCGCGCGGTTCCTCCGCGCCGCGTAGTAGGCCAGCATCACGAGCAGGTTGACCGGCGGGTCGGCCAGCTCCCTCAGGCGAGTGCGCAACCTCTCGGCACGGCGCAAGCCGGCGGGCGCGGTGCGCTCGTTCTGCATTCCGACGAGCGCAATCCCGGCCTCGAAAATCAAGTCCGGCCCGGCGTACCCGCGCAGCTCGGGCTCGATCGTGCCCAGCCGCTCGGTCAGCGCCGGCGCCGCGTCACTATCGCCGACCGCTGCCAGCGCTCGCTCGAGCACCTCGACCGAGCGCTCGGCCCGATCGCTTTCGACATACGCGAGCGCCAGGGCAACGCACGCAGCGGTGACGATGCCCGGATCGTCGCCGGCCGCGACGAGCGCCTGCTCGAGGTCCGCGATCGCCTCCGGGTGCCCGGCGCGCCACTCGGCCGTCCCGAGCAAGGACAGCAGCGCCGCGCGCTCCCCCGCCGCGGGCGGTTCTGAGAGCGCGCGACGCGCGTAGTCTGCCGCGACGTCGGGCGCACCGCGGTCGAGCGCCTCGAGCGCCGCGTCGCCAAGCTTTTGCACCACCCACTCATCCCCGGCCGGCCCGCACGCGAGCAGATGCGCGGCGACCCGCGGCAGCGACCCCTCACCCTCACGATCGATGAGGTCTGCGGCGCGCCGATGCGCGATCCGGCCCGCGCCCGGCGCGATGTCCTCCCGGACCGCGGCGCCGATCAATGGATGAAAGAACTCAAGCGGCCGCGCCCGCGCGAGGATCTGCGCCGCCGCCAGCCGATCGGCGGTCAGCTCGGCAACCACCGGATCAAGCTCGGCCAGCCGCGCCGCGAGCACGACCTCGGCGCGCGGGCCGAGCACCGCGACCGCGCGCGCCAGCGCGACCGCCTCCACGCCCAGCCGCCCCAGCCGCGCGAGCACCGAGGTCCCGACCGCCGCCGGCGCTGCCCGGTGCAACGCCGCGACGCTCGCGCCCCGTGCCGGCAACCCCTCCTCGCCTACCGCAGCCAGCAGCTCGCGCACCAACAATGGGTTGCCGCCGGTCAGCTCGCTACAGGCCGCGCAGAACGCCTCCTCGGCCTCCTGGTCCAACTGCGCGCGCACGATCGCCGCAACCGCCGCGGCGCTCAACGGCCCGAGCGCGACCCGTTGCGCATCACTATCGCCCGCCAGCCGCGCAAGCTCACCCCGCTCACCCCCGGGATCGCCCGAGCGCAAGCCCAGCACCACCAGCACCGCCAGATCTCCCGCGCGGCGTGCCAGGTACCCAAGCCACCCGAGCGACGGATCATCTGCCCACTGGACGTCGTCGACCGCCACCAGCACCGGGCCACGCTCGGCCCGATTGGCGCACAGCCAGAACAGCCCGTGGATCGCCGCGAACCGATCCGCGGCCGGCTCCCCCGGCTCCAGGCCCAATGCCCGCGCGCCCACCTGCGCGACACCGCCGAGCAGCCGACGCCGCTCGCCAGCAGAAGCCGCGCGCAACATCGGCTCAAACAGCTGACGCGCCACCCCGAACGCGATCTCGGCCTCAAACTCCGAGCCACGCGCGCTCAACACCCCAAACCCGCGCGCCCCCGCGCCCGCACCCACCGCCGCCAACAACTCGCTCTTCCCAATCCCGGCCGGCCCCTCCACCACCACCACCGCCCCATCCCCACGGCTCACCCCATCGAGCAGACCACCGAGCCGCGCCAGCTCAGTCTCGCGCTCGAACAGGCCCTCAACGACAGCCCCTGACGTCACGCTCACCAACCCACCCCGCCCCGCGCAACCCCCACCACACCGCACGGCAAGCCGCCACTGAGCCAACCCTCAGGACGCACCATGCAGCCGCCAGGCGTCCGCGGCCCACTCCCGGTTCGACCGCCGTGCCCTGCCCGCCCTCGCGGTCGACCCGCGGCGCGTGCCGCGCGCTTGCTTACCCGCCCCGGAGTCTCTGGCCAGCGCCGACGCTCCCGCTGACGACGCTGAGCCGTCGCCCCGACGATGACCGCTCGCCCGGACGCCGAGCGCGCCTGCACGCGCTCCGCGTGGCTCAGCAGGCTCCGACGCATCACCCACACACGTCGCACAACGGCCGGCTTCTCCCCCACCACGGGCAACACAGCGACGGCGTCTTCCCAATCGAGGCCGGCGTCGCCGACCGGCGCCGGGTCGAGCGTGCCCGTAGCGAGCGCGTCAAGCACAACTTGCAGCCGGGCCCGGGCCTGGAACAGGCCCCGCTTGAGCGGGACGTTCTGCACGTAGAGGTCATCGAAACGGTAGCTCGGTAGAGCCGAAGTGCATCACGGTACTTGTACACACGCCTTCAGGGCGGTCGAACGCAGCGCCAGGAGAAAGCCGTCGCGAGTGCTGGTGGCGTCGACGGTGATCGACAGCGATGCGACCGGCTCCGGCCAATCGTCCTCGAGCCGCGGTGGCGCCCCGCATGCGGCCGCCGTCGCCAGCCACTAGCGCGACCAGTCAACGCACGCAACCGCGAGGCACTGAGTCCGATCGCCGCCGCGACCGCGTGGAGGCCAATCGAGCCGGAGAACGCCGACGATGAGAACGGGGCGCCCCGGGGTCCTCCGTCAGGGGCCCGGCGACGGCTCGCCAAGCGTCGACGATATTGTCACTCAGGCTGGCAGCGACCGCCGGCTCGACCGCCTCCGGGAGCTCAGCGGGACGGCACCCACTCGGGCGGCAGCACCGGCGGCACCTGTCCGCGGAAGAAGACCGGCACGACCCGGGTCGCGAACGCTCCCGCCGGACGGGCCTCGATCAGGGGCCGGAGCTGGTCGAAAGCGAGCACCAGTCGTACGCTGGGCGCGATCTGGTAGTCGGCCGCGTTCGGCACCTCGCCGCCGATGACGCCCCGCACCAGCAACTCGTCAACGTGGTCCAGCAGCACCGGGAGGTGCTCGAGGTCCGCCCGGACGGCGGCGGCGCTGGCCTTGTTGATCCTCTGCTCGACCCAGGCGATCGGCGCCATCGTCGCCGCCGCGAGCGACGTCGGCACGCCGAGCCGGTAGCCCTCGAGGAACTCCTTGACGGTCGAGCGGTCGCGCCTCAAGACGCGCCTCAAGGCAAACCAGGCGAGCCTGCGCGGCACCGATTGCAGCTCCTCGTCGCCCCAGCGCTCGGCCTCCGCGACGGCCGCGCGCCGCGCCGGCTCGAGCGGAAACAGCAACGGCTGGGGCTTGAGCTCGTCGAGGAAGCGCGCAATCGCGCGCGAACCCTGAACCTTGCGCCCGTCGCACGTGAGCGCCGGCACTGTGCGACCGGGGAAGCCAAGCGCCTTCACGATCGGGATGTGGACGGCGGGGATGAGGTCGCGCCGCCGGTAGTCGATCCCCTTGCGCTGCAGCATCAGCTCCGCCGTGAGCGACGGATTCGACCCGGGGATGATGTAGAGCGTGATCACACGACCTCCGACTGCTCGATGGCCTCCAACATCATCCCAAGCCCGACCGCCGCAGCAGACCGCCAGGAGCGGCACGATGTCAGCGCCCGCGTCGGCCGCCCCCTGCGGCAATGCTCCCCGCGGCGCTGACCAGTGGCGCTCCAGCATCGGCCGTCGTTCCTAGGGAGTCACCTAATCTGATGAAGTGACTCGGCTCACGCGTGAACGTTTGCCAGGCGGGTGAGCGTCAGCAAACGGCGTGACACCCGGAAGAAGCAGTCAGCAAAGAGCGGGAGGACCAGCGCAGCTCGCTGTTCGCCCAGTTCCTTTAGGCGCGTCGCATCCGCTGGAGTCGACGCGCGGGCGGCGACGCGGCGGCTGTGAGCGGGGCTGACACTCTCCAGTGTACGCCGTCGATGCTTTTGAATCGGGTGAGGTCTGGAGGATCCCCTCCTCGCAAAGCGCGGCGATCGACTCCGAGACGTAACTTCGGGGCGACCCGGTGCCGGCAGTGATCACCGATGTCGATCTCCCGGCGTTCGCGAAGACATCCCTAGGACGAGCGCACGGCCGTTGGTCATCTGGGTCGATGCGCCGCTGCGGAGCGCGTGCTCCCCGATCGACCGGCAGCGATACTTATTCGCTGACCGCTTCACCAGACCCCTGCTGGCCCGGTGTGATCCGCTGGGCACGAACGGCCACGGCCGGTGGGAGCTCGTTCGGCACAGCGACTCCGCCAGCGTCCGCACTTGCCGCGCCGAGCAGGGCGGACGATCGGCCCGGAGCGCGTCTCGCGTGGCGCGCGTCAAGGAGGGACCGGGACGGCGAGGCGCCAGCCATGCGAATCACCCTCCATAGCGACTAGTTCAGGACTGACATGTCGGACCTATTATCCGAGCCACTTCATAGCTTCTTGACGGCTTTCATAAATGTGCGGGGCCAATCCGCGGTCGGACAGGCGCTTGCTGAGCTTGAGCCGCATGAAGGAGCTGGTGGTGTATCTGGTCACGCTGGCGTAGTGGCGCTCGCTCAGTCTACGGACCACGGCGGTGTAGCCGTCGGTCAGGTCCGGGGCCAGGAAGAAGTTGTCGTAGTTGACGACCATGTGCACCTTTTTGCCGATCGTGGCCAGGCGCTTGCCGACCTCGGTCCCGATTCTCTCGATGTCGTCCTGGCTGACCAGGGACACGCCCTCCATGTTGAGGAAGAACGTATTCCGTTCGGCGTCGTAGGCGAAGCGCGCCTCGAGTGGGACTGTCAGCAGGTCGTCCTTCAGGCCCATCGGTTCGGCGGCGAAGATCCGCGCGTCCATCAGCTTCGGCTCGCGGCGGATGATCGGCTCGAACCCGACGTGGGCGAGGACGTCCCTCTCAAGGTCCACCCCGGGAGCGATCTCGATCAGCTCTAAGCCCTCGGGGGTGAGCTGAAAGACGCACCGCTCGGTCACGTACAGCACCGGCTGGTCGATGGCGGCCGCGTACTCGCCGCTGAACGTGCGTTGCTCAACGTCGGCGAGAAACTTCGCCACCGCGACACCGTCGGCGATGGCCAGCCCGCCGTCCTGCACGTGGCAGCGGCTCGGCGCGAGGAGTGTCCCGAGGAACACTAACCGCTTGGCGTTCTGGCTGATGTTGATGAATCCCCCCGAGCCCGCCAACTTCGAGCCGAACCGGCTGACATTGACGTTGCCCAGACGGTCCGCCTGGGCCATGCCGAGGAACGCGGTGTCGAGTCCGCCCCCGTCGTAGAAGTCGAACTGGGAAGGTTGATCCAGGATCGCGTGCGCGTTCACCGCCGAGCCGAAATCCAGTCCTCCTGTCGGCATCCCGCCGATGGCACCCGGTTCCGCGGTCAGGACGAGGTAGTCGAGGATATGCTCCTCCGCAGCGACATTAGCGACGCCCTCCGGCATCCCGATACCGAGGTTGACCACGCTGTTGGGCCGAAGCTCCATCGCCGCTCGGCGAGCAATCACCTTCCGCTCGGTCAGCTCCAGTGCCGCGACCTGGTTACGAACCCGCCGCAGCTCTCCGCTGAACGCGGGCGAGTAGGGAGTGCCGAAGGTCTGCCACTGATGCTCGGGCTGCGAAACGACAACGCAGTCAACCAAGATTCCCGGGATCTTCACATCACGGGGGCTCAAGCTACCGCTGTCGGAGACCCGCTCCACCTGCACGATCACCAGACCGCCGGCGTTGTGCACCGCGGTGGCCACCGCCAGCGCCTCCAACGTCAGCGCCTCGCGCTCCATCGTGATGTTCCCCTCGGGATCCGCGGTGGTGCCACGCAGGAACGCCACATCGAGCTGCAACGACCTGTAGAACAGGTACTCCTCTCCGTCGAGGGTGATCAGCTCGACGCGGTCCTCGGTCGTCCGTTCGTTGATCTTCCCGCCACCATGCCGCGGGTCCACGAACGTACCCAGTCCCACCCGGGTCAGCAGACCGGGCTTGCCCGCGGCAGTGTCCCGGAAGAGCTGCGAGATGACGCCCTGCGGCAAATTATGCGCCTCGATCCTATTCTCCAGGGCCATCCTCCCCAACTTCGCCGCGAACGCCCAATGACCACCCAGAGCCCGCTTGAGCAGACCCTCGTGGCAGAGCCGATCCAGACCGCGACCGTGCCCGTTCCCCTGGGCGACGGTAAACACAAGCGTGAGACCGCTCGGAGTGCCGGTCTGTAGGAAACGCTCCTCCAACGCGAGCGTCAGCTCCTCGGCGAAGCCCTGCCCCACGAACCCTTCGACCACGACCGAGTCGCCGTCACGAATCAGCCGCACCGCCTCGGTCGCACTGACGACCTTGTCCCTAACCGACGTGACCGACAAAGATTCAGCCGGGATCTGCATGCTGTCCTCCTGAAGCGAGTCCGATAGGGCCGCGTGAGCGGCCCAGAACCACAAAGCGTCAACGCGGCGCCATCCGGACGGCGCCGTCAAGACGAATCATCCCCGCCACGCGCAACGACCGTGAACCGCCCCCGGCTCCACAGACCCGGATTACCTCGTGGCTGCACCTATCGATGAGCGCGGACAGGGCTGCGAGCCAGGTTCGGAGCGGTGAACCACGCCCGCCGCCGGTCTCGCGACGCTGGATCGCCATCTCCAGCGCCTCGAGCGGTGGGCGGTGCCCAGGCCGACGGTGCACACCAGGAAGATGCCGACGGTCATAACTGCGGTACCCACGATCGGGAATACCTTGTAGCGACCCCATTTCGAGATCGACCAGCCCGAGAGGGTGGATGTGACGATCAGGCCCGCCATGAGCGGGAGTAGCTGCAGACCGGACCTCGTCGGGTCCGCGCCCTTAGCGACTTGGAGGAACACCGGGAGATAGCTGATCACGCCAAACAGCGGCGAAGCCTTCAACGAACCCGACGGCGCTGGTGAGCGAGAACACCGGGTTGGCGAACGGCCGCAGCGGCATGATCGGTTCCACGGTGTGACGCTCGACCAATGCCCATCCGACCAGGAACGCCGCGGCGGCAGTCGCGAGGATGACGATCGGGGCCGATCCCCATGCACAGGTACTACCGCCGAGGCTCGTCATCGGCACGACGGCGGAGGCGCCGGCTGCGAGCAGGGCGGCACCGGCGCGAGCGGATCCGCGAGCTGTGCTCGCTCGGCGGTTTCCGGCCGAAGATTGGCGCCTTGGCGAATGAGCTCCACCTGTACGGCGCGATGATCCACGTTCCGCGGTCGCTGGTTGGTTGCCGCTGCGAGTGCGGCGCAGATGCCGGCGGCGTGTCCGGTCGCCATAGCGATCGGAGTGACGCGGTAGGACGAGAGCGCCTCGTGGGTGCCAGAGATGCACCGGCCGGCGAGCAGGATACGCTCGACCTCCTGGGGGATTAGGCAGCGCAGCGGGATGTCGTACGCACCGCCGGCCGGGAGTCTCTTGAGAACGGTGCCCTTGCCTTTGGGGTCGTGGATGTCGATCGGATACGAGCCGCGGGCGATGGCATCCTGGAATTGTCGGCAGGCGATGACATCCTGGCCGGTGAGCTGATACTCGCCGACGATGCGGCGAGTTTCGCGCACGCCGATCGTGGTGCCGCTTTGAGCGATGTAGGAGTCGGCGAAGCCGGGGACGCGGTTGCGCAGGAACCGTGCGACCTGTCGCATCTGCCGGCGGGCGATCCACTCCGCCTCGCTCAGCTGCCAGGCGTCGGTGCCGAGCACACCGGTGACGCGGGTGCTGTTGACGGTGACTTCCTGCTCGTGCGGGGTCGCGAAGAACAGCAGGTCCTCGCGGGGTAGCTCCAGCTCGCCTGTCTCCTGGGCCTCGCGGATCAGGTTCCACAGGCCGAATACTCCGCGCCACTCGTCCGGATGCTGGTGCACGTAGGCGGCGAACGGACCTCGATCGAATCCCGCCATCCGGAACATCAGCGTCATCGGCTGGACGAGCTGGTCCTCGTCGCGGCCGGCCTCGAACCGCGCGCCGGCGGCCGCCGCCACGTCTCCGTCGCCTGTGCAGTCGACGATTGTGTGGGCGCGGATGATCAGCGGCCCGGACTTGGTTTCGAACACGACGCCCTGTGGCTCGCTGTCACCGACCACGCTGCTGGCAAGCGCGTGGAGCAGGAACCGCACGCCTGCGTCATCCAGCAGGTCGAGGGCGACGAGCTTGTATTCCTCTGGGTCGAACGGCACTGTGTAGCCGGTGGCCTGCGACGGGGGGATCGCCCCGCCTGCTTCATACAGCTCGCGCAGGAAGCGCTCGAGCACACCTGCGATGACCGGCGCGCCCGGGCCGTGGTCCGTCGGCAGGAGGCGCAAGCCTGTCTTGACGTCGTCGTGGCTCGCGGCGCGGGCTTCGTTATGAAAGGACATCAGCGGCATCACCAGGGCTGCGGTCGCGTTGCCGCCGAGGAATCCGTAGCGTTCGACCAGGACAACGTCCGCGCCGGCGGTGGCGGCGCCGACGGCGGCGCCGAGGCCGGCGGGGCCGCCACCGACGACGAGCACCTCGGTCTCGCCCGCGACCGCCGCCGCGCGCTGCGGCAACATGACAGTCTGCGGCCGCTCAGGTCGCTGTAGCGGGGGCATGCTCGCGACGCTCCCGTGCGTTCCAGCCGTCGATCACCAGCTCGGGATCGGGATGCTCGTCCAGCAGCTCAGCGACCACCTGGGCGGTCAGGGCGGCGCGGCGCTGGAGCGCCGGTAGCCGCCGATCGAGGTGCTCGCGGACCCGCGCGCGAAGATCCCACATCCGGTCGATCGCGGCAAGCAGAGGCCCGGTCTGGGTGCGCTGGACGCCGTCGAAACATGGCATCTGCAACGCCTCTAGCATCGCGCTTACCTTCTGCGCGTACGGCAGCGCGAGGAACGGGACGCGCGCGACCGCGGCGAAGATCAGGAAGTGCAGGCGCATCCCGACTGCCAGATCGAGGTGGTCCATCAGCCCCGCGATTTCGCCCGGCCGATACTGGCCGCGTAAGACGTAGGCGCGCTCGGGAAAAGCCATCTGTCCGATCACTCGGTGAGCCTCGCGAATATCCTGGCGCTCCATTGCGACGAACAGGACGTCCGCGTCGAACCGGTCGACGATGAAGTCCGCGCCGTGCGCCAGCAACGCGTGGTACACGTCCGCCTGCAGATCTCCCGCGGCGCCGCCAGGCTCACGCACCGACATCCCGACCAGATGCCGCTCCTTTCCGATCCCCTCCTGCTCGAGCAAGGACCGCGGGAACGGCAACCGCTCGAGCAGGAACGCCGGATCGGCGGTCGTGGCAATCGGCCGGTCAACGCCGATCTGCTCCAGCAACCGCTTCGTCCGATCATCGCGCACGGTCAAAAACCGCATCCGGTTGAGCACGTCGACCACTTCCTGGCGTTCCGACCGCCGCTCCAACGGCCCAACGCCGATCGCATACGTGGCGGTTGGGACGCCCAGCCGCTGGGCGATCCGCGTGACGTGCAGGTAGTTCTCCGCTTCACGGTCATAGAGGATCCCCCCGCCGCCCAACAGCATCAGGTCGAGCCGCTCGACCTCCGACTGGATCTCCGCTCGCATGGCCTCGCGGGCAGGTACCACGCGATCGACATCGTGACGCGTCTGGGTGTCCGCGACGTTGCGCGAGAACACCACAATCTCGGCTTCCGGGAAAGCGGCGCGCAGGTCCGAGATCGCCACCGTGAGGATCGCCTCGTCGCCCACGTTCAACCCTCCATATGAGCCGGCGATCCCAATTACGTGGCGACGCATCGACCTCGGCCGCGGATCATCGATATCCATGTAACCATCCCATAGACGGCAATCGCGAACGTGCCCACCTTCGAAGACGCGTTCATCGTGCTCGACGAGTCCACGAAAAGCATTGGGCTAACGGCCAATCGGTGGTCCGCGGTCTTTCGACCGGGGGCCAATGACAGGCGGGTAATCGGTCTATCTTATCTGACTGACGATCGGGACTTCGAGGCGGAGTCGGCGAACCGAGCGTAACGCCCAACGCGCTGATTCCGCATGCGGTTGCTCCACCGCGACTTTGCCGGAGATGCCCAACCGGTTCAGGTCGTGTTGCCAGCGCTGGACCGCGCCGAGCAGCCCAGGCGCTCGGCGGCCACGTTCGTGGACGCGGTGCGCCGCTGCGTACGCGACGGCTGCAAGCCCTGAGCGCGAGCGGCGGTCGTCGACGCGATCGACCATCAGGGAGCCGCGTTCTACCGCCGCTTCGACTTCGACGAGCTCGACGGCCGGCGCCCAGTGGACGTCACAGCGCCGTCGGGGAGTAAAACCGCTGGCGCCGCTCTCCAAACGCAGCGATCATCCGTGCATGTAGCTACACGCGCTGGGCGCGCGGATCGCAGCGCTGGAGCGGCGCCTGTCTCCGCAGCTCCGCCGGCGTCGCGGGCGAAAGGGAAGCGATGCCGTCGAGGCGGCGTGGGAAGCGCGGGGCCTCAATGTCGCGCGCCAGCTCGGTCACAGTGGCCCGCTTCCCCTCGACGCCCACGGTCACGCCATGGATGACCTCGACCACGCATCGAGGCCAGGCGGCGGCGGGCGCGATCATGCAGGCGCGCAGCATGCTCCCCCAGCGTCCGGGCTTGACCGTATCGTCGGCGCGATGACCGCTACCGGGCCACGCCACACTGTGCCCTCGCACCGCGGCCGTGGGGCCACGATGGGGCCACCAGGTTGTAGCGCCCAGTCCGCTCCAGTCCTCTCGCGCGGGCGGTGTTTCATCGCTTTGCAGGGATTACTTGCGAGTTGGGGGGCTGGAGGGGGACAAGAGGTCTTCCTGGAGGCCGTCGCATAAATCCGACGCACCGGAAATTGTTTGTGGCCCGCGACCAGCGGGCCGCGGACCTCGGAAGCCTCCCGCCCGAACTCTGGCGATCTACTCCCGGATATGACAGGTGAATCGCCAAAGTTGGCGCGGCGGCACGCCCGTCCTGAGCGTCGGTCGGGGCACCGGGCTTGAGCATCAGCGCGGATCGGCGGTCGTCCACTCCGGGCGGGCCCCGGCGATCGAGGCGGCTCGCCCGTTTCCTCGCTTCGCTACCGCCGTCGGAGGTGTGGCTGTAGTACCTGCTCGCCGTAGCTCGTGTCGGCGGGATTGATGTTGACGCCTGGCCGGACGATTTCGTCGATGCGATCGAGCAAGGTGGCGTCGAGGGTGACATCGGCGGCGGGCAGTTGGCTGTCGAGTTGCTCCATCGTCCGCGGTCCGATGATCGCTGAGGTCACGGCGGGGTGGTTGAGCACGAAGGCGATGGCCAGTTCGATGAGCGACAGGCCCGCCTTGTCGGCTAGCGCGCCGAGCGCCTCGGTCGCCTGGAGTTTGCGCTGGTTTTCGGGCAGCGTCATGTCGAAGCGGGCGACGAGTCGCTGCCTGGCGGGCGAGGTGGGCGTCGTCTCCGCGCTCCAGCGGCCGGATAGCCAGCCGCCGGCCAGCGGGCTGTAGGTGAGGATTCCCATGCCCTGGCGCCGGGCGGTTGGGAGCACGTCGAGCTCGATGCCGCGGACGAGTAGCGAGTACGGCGGCTGCTCGGTGCGGAAGCGCTGGAGGTTGCGGGCGCGCGCGGTCCACTGTGCTTCGACGATCTCGCCGGCCGAGTAGGAGGAGGAGCCGATGTAGCGGACCTTGCCCTGCCGGACGAGCTCGGTCAGCGCGCTGAGGGTTTCCTCGACGTCGGTTTCGGGGTCGGGTCGGTGGACCTGGTAGAGGTCGATCCAGTCGGTGCCGAGCCGCTTCAGAGAGTTCTCGAGCTCGGTGATGATCCAGCGGCGCGAGCCGCCGCGCTGATTGGGATCGTCGCCCATCGGCATGAAGAACTTGGTGGCAAGCACGATGTTGTCGCGACGGCCCTTCAATGCCTTGCCGAGGATCTCCTCGGACTCGCCGGCGGAGTAGACGTCGGCGGTATCGAGGAAGTTGATCCCGGCATCCAGCGCGGCGTGGATGATTCGGACCGAGTCGTCGTGGTCGGAGTTGCCCCAGGCGCCGAACATCATCGTGCCGAGGCATAGCTTTGAGACTTGGATCCCGGTGCGTCCGAGGGGGCGGTGTTCCATCGTGCTCTAGGCCTCCGGGATCTCGCGGCCGAATGCCTCCAAGGTGATTGCGTCGGGCTCCGGGCCGCCGCGGCGGCCGGTGTCCAGCCCGTCGATCGCGACCATCTCGTCGGCTGAAAGCTCGAAGTCGAAGACGTCGATGTTTTCTGCGATGCGGCTTGGCTTGGTGGACTTCGGGATGACCGAGCGGCCGGGCTGCACACCCCATCGCAGCATCACTTGCGCCGGGGTCTTGTCGTGGCCGGTGGCGATGGCGTCGATGACCGGATCATCGAGCGTGCTGCCGTGGCTACCGACGCGGTAGAAGGTGATGCCGCCGATCGGTGACCAAGCCTGCGTGAGGATCCCGTGCTCGGCATCGAAGTCCTGCACCTCTCGCTGCGCGAAGTAGGGGTGACACTCGATCTGGTTGACGGCGGGAACCACAGCGGCGTGCTCGAGCAGGGTCGTGAGATGCTCGACCATGAAGTTGCTGACCCCGATCGCTCGGACGTTGCCGTCGGCAAGCAGCTTCTCGAGAGCACGGTAGGCCGCCAGCGTCCGGTCGAACGCCGACGGCAGCGCCTGGTGCAGGATCAGCAGGTCGATCTGCTCGACGCCCAGCTTGCGAGCGCTCTTCTCGAAGGCGTGCAGCGTCTCGTCGTATCCGTAATCGCTGATCCATACCTTGGTCTCCAGAAAGACCTCCGACGGGGGCAGATCGAAGCTGTGTACCGCCTCGCCGACCTCGCGCTCGTTGCCGTAGGCCGCGGCGGTGTCGATGTGTCGGTACCCCAGCTCAAGGGCGGCGCGGACGGCGTCCCGGGTCTCGTCGGGCGGCGTCTGGAACACGCCGAGTCCGAAGGCGGGCATCTGTACGCCGTTGTTCAGTTCCAGGATCGGGGTGGTGGTGGCCGTCATGGTGGGTTCCTCTCGTACCGTTGGTGTCGGCCTTACAGCGCCTGCGCCGTGGGGCGGACCAGAATCTCGTTGAGGGACACGGTGCGCGGCCGCAAAACCGCGAAGGCGATGATCTCGGCGATGTCCTGACGGGCGATCGCGGTCGCCTCATACATCTGCTCGGTGGCCGCCTTGGTCTCGGCGTGGGTAATGTGGTCGGTGAGCTCGGTCGCGACGGCACCGGGCTCGATCACGATTACGCGCACCTCGGGCTGAAGCTGCTGGCGCAGTGATTCCGACCAGCCGTTCATCCCCCACTTGGTCGCGGCGTACACCGCATTGCCGGCTCGCGCGGTCCGGCCGGCCACCGAGGAGAGGTTGATCAGGTCGCCGCCGCCGCCGGCGATGAGCTGATCGAGGAACACCTCGGTCGTCGTGATTGCGCCGAGCAGGTTGGTCTCGATCATCGGGCGGTAGTCGCCCGAGAGCTCGGCGGAGAACGGTCCGAGCAGCATCACGCCGGCGTTGTTGACCAGGATGTCGACGCCGCCAAGCTCGTCGTGGACGTGCTGCGAGGCGGCGAGGAGTGATTCGCGGTCGGTGACGTCGGCCTCGATCGAGACGGCCCCGTCGCCCAGGTCGTCCGCCAGCGCCTGGATGCGATCTAGGCGTCGAGCCAGCAACGCGACGCGGTGGCCGTCGGCCGTCAGCGCGCGGGCCGTCGCCTCGCCGATCCCCGACGACGCGCCGGTGATGACCGCAACGCGGCCATTGGTGTTCTCAGTGCTCACGGTCGTGTCCTCTTTCGCCTTGAAGTCATCGGGCCGGCTCTGACTGTTGCACCCATCGGCGGGATCTGAGAGGCCCTGTCACGGGGGTAATGACAGGGCACCCCTCGGCAGGCGGGCGCGGCGTAGGCTGCAGGCAATGGACGCGGCAAGCGAGCTATCGCAGTTCCTGACCTCCCGGCGGGCCAAGGTAACGCCCGAGCAGGCAGGCCTGCCGAGCTACGGCCGGCGGCGCGTTCCGGGGCTGCGCCGCGAGGAGGTCGCCTCCCTAGCTGGGGTGAGCGTCGAGTACTACAAGCGCCTGGAGCGCGGCAACGCCATCGGCGCCTCCGACCAGGTTCTCGAGGCACTCGCCGACGCGCTGAACCTCGATGATGCCGAACGTGCCCATCTCTTCGACCTCGCCCGGGGCGCCAGCCAGATCGCCTCGCGTCGCCGGACCCGACCGGTCCAGCAACGCGTCCGCCCGGCGGTGCGGCGCATCCTCGACAGCATCACGGCGCCGGCGACCGTGAGCAACATGCGCTGCGACTACCTGGCTGCCAACCAGCTCGGCCGCGTGCTGTATTCGCCGCTGTTCGAGAGCCGGGAACAGCCGCCCAACAGCGCCCGCTTCACCTTCCTCGACCCCGTCGCGCAAGAGTTCTTCCTCGACTGGGAGAAAGCAGCCACGGACCTCGTGGCGGCACTGCGCTCGGTGGCCGGCCGCAACCCCTACGACCGCGCGCTCTCGGACCTCGTTGGTGAGCTATCGACCCGCAGCGACGCGTTTCGCTCCTGGTGGGCCGCGCACAACGTCCGCTACCACCAGACCGGCACCAAGCGACTGCATCACCCGGTGGTCGGGGAGCTCGAGCTCAGCTACGAGGTTATGGAGCTCGCCGCGGACACGGAACTAAGGCTGGCGATCTTCACCGCCGAACCCGGCACCCGCTCCGAGGAGGCCCTCAGCCTCCTCGCCAGCTGGGCCGCCACGTCGGACCAGCTGCCCCGCGAGCATCCGGCCGGCAACGACGCCGGGCGCTCGTAACCCCGCGCCACACGCGGACCCCTGCCCCGGAACGGCAGCGGCTGATCACACCCGCGAGCGTCCTGCTCTCGTGAAGCGACGAGCACCTCGCGGCGAGTCACAACCGGCCTGCTGAGCGCGGCCAGCATGGACGGCGCCCCGCGGGCCGCCCTCCGCTTCACCATCCGACTCGCCGGCGGCGAGTCGCGGGTCGCTCGTAGGGTTCGGCGAGAGACCTGGATTCGCGTTGCCGCGTGACTCGTTGCAGACCCGGTCTGGGACGGCGGGCGACGATGAGGGCGATGATCTGGTAGGCCTGTGTAGCCGTGCGCGAGCGCGGTGGTGAGCGGCGTGCCGTGGGGTTGGTGGCGCACGTCGCGCTGAGTGTGTGGACATCCTGGACCGGGCCGGGTCGACCATCCGATCATCGATGACGGCGAGGTTGCTGAGAGGGTCCGCGAGATCGTCCCTGATGGTGTCGGTAACGCGCTGAAGCTCGTGGGCAGTCGCCCTGAGGGATACCCTCCGAGCGACACGCGTCCATGGGGTTGCCTGCTTCACCGGGATGCTCAGCAACCACTGGGTCGTTCCCGACTTCTATCCGGTCGGCTTCATCGCCAACGGGGTGCGCCTGACCGCCCGCGGCCGCGAGGCGTTCTGATCTGCCGGGCAACGTGCTGCAGTCCTTCCTGCACGATGTTGCAGCCGGACGGCTCGCCGTGCCGATAGACCACGTCTACAGCCTCGATGAGATCCGCACGGCGCACGCCGACATGGAAGCCGGAAGCGCCCTGGCAAGCTCGTAGTTCTTGCACGCGGCTGATCGCAACACGCCCGTGCCGGTCACAAAGGAGACCGGCATCTGCGCGACGCCGCATACCAGAACGGGCGCAGAAGACCGTGGTCGCCTGCGCGGATCGGACGATCAGTCCGGCGAGCATCAGAGGTGATCTGCCCTCCGCCTTGTGCTTCAGACGTTGGTGACGCTGCCGCCGACCTTGACGAGGTTCAGCAGGTTCTGTCGGATGCGCCGTGGGGTCATGGTGAAGCTGGGTGAGTAGAGGGCGACGTGGTCGAAGTCGTGGGCGCGGCGCTCGACGCCGGCCCGGACCTGCTCGGCGGTACCGGCGACAGCGATCGCGTCGATCATGTCGTCGCTGACCGCGGCGATCATGCCCTCGTTGTCGCCGGCTGCGAACGCGGCGCGGATTTGCTCGCCCTCGAGGGCGAAGCCGCTTGATTCGAGCATCGGGGTGTAGGCCTTGGGTGCGGTGTAGAAGGCGATCTGGGCCGCGACCTCGCGACGAGCGAGCTGTGCGTCCTCGTTGACCGAGCACATGAGCATGCCGACGATCTGCACCGCACTGGGGTCTCGCCCGGCGTGGTGCGCTCCGCGGACGATGGCGGGGCGGACGACCTCCTCGACGTATGTGCTGGTGAACGTGGGGTGGCAGATGAGGCCGTCGGATACGCGGCCGGCGGTTTCGATCATGCGGCGGTTGACGCCTGCTGTCATCACGGGGATGCGTTCACGGACAGGCGGCGGGACCTCGGCGGTGGCGGTGAGGTTGATCGAGTAGAAGCGACCCTCGTGCTTGACCGGTCCTTCATGAAGCTTCCAGATCCTGCGGAGCAGCGGGACGAGCTCTTCCAGGCGGGTCGCGGGCGCCTCGGGATCCCGTTCGCCGTGCCACCCCTTCTGCATGCCCTTGGTGCCCGTGCCGAGGCCGAGCACAAGACGGCCGCCGGAGAGCTCGTCGAGGCTGCGTGCTTCGTTGGCGAGGATCAGCGGTGAGCGGCCGACCGCGTACGCGATCGAGCTCCCGATCCGACAGGAGCTGGTGTGGTCGGCCATCTCGGCGAGGGCGACGATCGCCGAGCGGTCGTTGAACTCGCCGGTCCATGCGGTGTGGAGCCCGGCGCGATCGGCGGCCTCCGCGACCTCGACCGTCGTGGCCAATGAAGGGACGAAGGTGGAGATGCCGATCGTCGGCCAGGTGCCCCCGCGGTGCGGGTCGCTCATGTCGTGGGCTCCTTGGGGTTGTCGGTGGTGGTGAAGATCCGCATCACCGCGCGCACGGTCGCCTCGGTCAGCGCGGCCCGCGCGGCGGGGTCCTCGGTCCGGGCGATCCAGACCGAGACGCTGTTCATCACTGCGTGATGGCATTGCAGCGCGACGTCGACCTCGTCGCAGTCGAGCTCGCCCGCTGCGACACCGGCCTCGACGACCTCGCGGAAGATCGCATCGTGGCGGCGGCGCATCGACTTGCGCGCCTCGTCGTGCACAGCGGGCCAGCTGCTCTGCCAGGAGAAGATCGAGCCGACCTCCGGGAACTCGACGGTCAAGACGCGTAGCTGCTCGCGCACGAGCGCCCGCAGCCGCTCGTGACTCGGTCTCGCGGTCTGCGCGTCGCGCGCGGCGATCAGCCGGTCGAGCACGGCGACGGCGAGCGTCTCGAGCGCTTCGGCCACCAGCCCGTCCTTGCTGGAGAAGTAGTGATACAGCGTGGCCTTGGCGATGTCCGTGCGCTCGGCAACGCCCTCGAGGCTCATGCCCTGGTAGCCGCTCGTGGCGAGCATCTCGATCGCGACGCGCACGATCTCGGTCTTGCGCCGGTCGCGACGGCGCGAGAGCCGGCTGGCCGGCCCCTCGCTCGCATGCGATTGCACAGGCCCCACGCCGAGAACGATAGCACTCGGCCCAACCGCAGGATCGACTATTCGTCTTCAGAATTGATTTTTCGACCAGATGGTCGGGCAAGCTGCTAACTTCTCGGCATGATCGATACGTACGAGGACATCCGCTACGACCTCGACGGTCCGGTCGCGGTCATCACGATCGACCGGCCCGAGCGGTACAACGCCTTCCGTGGGCACACCATCGAGGAGCTGATCGCGGCCTTTCGCGCCGCGTGGTCGGACAGGACGGTGCGGTGCATCATCCTCACCGGCGAGGGCGACAAGGCGTTCTGCAGCGGCGGCGATGTCAAGCAGCGCGCCGAATCCGGCGACTACGGTCCGACCAAGAGCGGACTGTGGGAGATCAACTACCTACACAAGCTGATCCGCGACATCCCGAAGCCCGTGATCGCGGCCGTCAACGGCGTCGCGATCGGCGGCGGCCACGTCCTCCACGTCATCTGCGACCTCTCAATCGCGAGCGAGACCGCCCGCTTCGGCCAGGCCGGTCCGCGCGTCGGCTCCTTCGATGCCGGCTTCGGCACCGCGTACCTGGCGCGCGTCGTCGGCGAGAAGCGCGCCCGCGAGATCTGGTACCTGTGCCGCCAGTACGACGCAGCGACCGCCGAGCGGTGGGGGCTCGTCAACGCAGTGGTCCCGCAGCAGCAAGTGTTGGCCGAGGCGAAGCGGTGGGCGGCGGAGATCGCGAACATGAGCCCGACGGCGATCAAATTCCTCAAGCACTCATTCAACGCCGACACCGATCACCAGGGCGGGATCAGCAACATGGCCGACGCCGGCCTGGACCTGTTCGTCGAGTCGCCCGAAGGGCTCGAGGGCGCGATCGCGTTCGCCGAGAAGCGCCAGCCCGACTTCGCCCAGTTCGCCGGATGAGCGTCGCCATCGACCTGGCCGGGCACGTCGCCGTCGTCACCGGTGCGGCGTCCGGTATCGGCCGTGCCAGTGCCCTGTCGCTCGCCGAGGCGGGCGCGACCGTCGCCGCCGTCGACCGCGACGCCGCCGGCGTGCGCGTGACCGCCGAACGGATCGCCGAACCGAGCACGGCACACGTCGCCGATCTGACCGACCCGGCCGCCGTGCTCGCGATGCGGGACGAGGTCATCGCGGCACACGGGATTCCCAACGTGCTGGTCAACGCCGCCGGCTGGGACCGTATCGAGCCGTTCATGAACAACGACGACGAGCTGTGGCAGACTCTGACCGCCATCAACCTCCTCGGCCCCGTCCGCGTCAGCCACGCGTTCCTGCGGGCGATCCTCGATGCCGACGCTGAGGTTCGGATCGTCAACATCGCCAGCGACGCCGGACGTGTCGGCAGCAGCGGCGAGACGGTGTACGCGGCCAGCAAGGGCGGCGTCATCGCCTTTACGAAGTCGCTGGCCCGGGAGATGGCGCCCCGCCGCATCAACGTCAACTGCGTCTGCCCCGGCCCGACAAACACACCGCTGCTCGACTCGGTCCCCGAGAAACTCCGCGCCAGCCTGGAGAAGACGATCCCGTTCCGGCGCCTCGCCGAGCCCGAGGAAATCGCCGACGCCGTCCTGTTCTTCGCTTCGGACCAGGCCAGGTACATCACCGGCCAGGTACTGAGCGTCAGCGGCGGCTTGACCATGGCGGGCTGAACGCGACTGCCTCAGACCTGGCGCCCGGCGAGCATCACGCGGGACCGCGAGATCACACTGTCAGAAAAGTCGGCGGGCGTTCGCCGCGCCCACATCGTGCTCGGGTGACTTGATGAGTTTCATCGTCATGTGGGAGTCGAGCTTGTCGACGCCAGGCACATCTCCAAGCCGCGTGGTCTCCACGACCTCGTCAAGCGCGGCGACGGCAGCCTCGACCGCTTCGAACGTGGTGCGGTCCTTGCGAGTCAGATCGACCAACACGAGCACCTCAAACCCGCCGCCGACCGCCCGAGGATTGATCCGCGCGGTGTACCCCAGGATCACGCCGTCGCTCTCCATCCGCTTGACGCGCGCCTCAAGCACGGGGCCGGCGTCAGCCCAACCCGGTCCACGAGCTCGACACGACCACCGTACCGAGGCTACGCTCCACTGCGGTCGGCTCGTGACCGTACGGTGAGCGAACGGGTCGTGCGCAGTCGCCGCTGCGGGCCACCCCTCGTGTCGCCAAACAGCCACGTGAGCCTGCCGATCCGCGGGTTTCGGCGTGACTGCTTCGGGCGCTCAGCGTCGGCGCGGTCGAGGCAGCGGCGCGGCTCAGGTGGCGAAGGATCGGCTCAAGACCTGTGGTAGGTCGACGAATGCGCTCTGGTCGGTGCTGATCACGACGCGATCGGTTGCGCTGGCGATCGCGGCGATCTGAAGATCGTGTGCTCCTCGCGGCCGGCCGACCCGGCGAACGTGGGCCAGGAGGTGGGCGTAGCGGCGAGCCACGGCCGAGTCAAACGCGAGCACCTCCACGTGCTCGAGCACGCCTTCGACAAACTCGCGGCGGCGATCGCGATGAACGATTCGCCGCGGTGCTCGACGGCGTCGAGCATGTCGGCGAAGCGCCTGGAGGCTTCGGTCGCGGTGATCTCCGCCATTAGCCAATCAGATTTTCGGATAAATCGAGCAGGCAGGCGCGGCCGTCCGGGCACGGAAGGCAGTTGTCGGGGTGCGGGTCGCCGCAGACGATGCCCTCGCGCCAGAAGAGACCGAAGTAGAAACCTGATCTCGTCGAATCCCAGGCCGGCGACGCACTCGGTGACGAGCATGCGTCGAGTCCGAAAGAGCGGTGGGCACGGCGGCAGTGGCGCGGCTTCAGGCCACCACCGATGAGCCGCGCAGCGCGCGGACGTCGCGGCGCGCAGCCGGACAGTCCCGCGAATCGGCGACCTGCGCGACATGCTGGGCGGCTGTGCCTGAGAATCTACGCGCCGAGCCGTTGCGCACCCGGCTTGTCACCGAGACCGGCTCTGACGCGGTCACGAGCGTGATGCCGGGAGCGCTCGAGCAGTTTGGGGGGCTCCCGAGCGACGCGCGGGGCCAGGAGGAGACGCGGAGGACGGTAGTCCGCGAGTTGGTCGTCGAGCCGGCTTGGGTTTCGCGTGTTCGAGGAGCTCTTGGAGCGTGTGTTCGATTCCGTGGGCGAGGATCCGAACCTCGCTGTCGAGGTCGCCGTCGCCGGTGATCCCGAACCTGATGCCCCCGTCGTAGGAGCAGATCGCGACCCCGAGCGGCACATCGAAGGCGAGCGGCACGTAAGGGAAGATCTCGAGCATGCGCCGCTGGCAGAGATAGAGCGGGAACTGCGGACCGGGAATATTGGTGGTGACGGTCTGTACCCGTCGCTGGGGAACGCGAGCGAGCCCGCGCGTACCCAGGGAGAGCAGCGGCGCTGGGCAGACCCCCGCGACCTGGGTGAGCTCGACACCAGCCCGCGCTTGGCCCGCGCGCTTGCGATCGTCGAGCTGGGTGGTGATCGCGTGCAGGCGCTCGATGGGATCTTCGAGGCCCACGGGAAGTTCCGCGAATAGGGCTGAGACCCGGTTATCGAAAACGCCCCGGGCATCGGGCGTGCGGACCGAGACGGGCACCAGCGTACGGACCGTTAGCGTCACCGGCAGCGGCTGTCCGTGTCGGCTGAGCAGATCGCGAAACGCGCCGCACACACACGCGAGCACGACGTCGTTGACGGTGCCGCCCGCGGCGTTCTTGATTGTCTTGACGTCTTTGAGCGAGGCGCGCGCCACGGCCCATTGTCGCTGCCGTGACAGTTGGCGGTTCAACGATCCGGCGGCAGGCGTGTCCGGTCTGCTGAGCGAGACCGCTCCGTTCGCGAGTGCGGCTGCGCCGCGCGCAACGCGGCGTGGGTGGCGCGCGAGCGTCACCGCCGAGCGACCGTGCTGTAACGGGTTGAGCGCCCGGTCGCGCAAGCCGTGGGCGATCGGGCTCGCGGTCGACGGCGCCGGCGTGGGCAGCCACTCGTCATCGAGCGGGTCCGGCTCGCTGGGCTCGAGCTCCAGCAGCACCGCGAGCAGGTCGCCGGCGGCCACACCGTCGACCATGCAGTGATGCAGCTTGCACAACAGGCCCCAGCGACCGTGGGCAAGCCCGTCGATCAGCCACATCTCCCACAGCGGCCGGGAGCGGTCGAGCGGGATGCTCATCACCCGTCCAACCAGGCGGCACAGCTGAGCGTCCCCGCCGGGGCGCGGCAGCGCCGTGTGGCGCAGGTGATAACCCAGGTCAAAGGCCGGGTCTGTGATCCACAGCGGGCGGCCGAGATCGAATGGCGCGAACCGCACCCGCTGGCGATAGCGCGTAAGCGCCGGCAGCTTCGCGGCCACCACGCCGGCGAGCTCGCGGTAGCTCGGCGCCGGACCTTCGAACACGGCTACCGCGCCGAGGTGCATGTGGCTGACTTCGTTCTCCACCCCCAAGAACAGCCAGTCCAGATCGCGCATCCGCTGCATCGCCGTCGTCCTGTCGCTCATCCGAAGATCGGGAAGCGACGACGCGCCGCGAGACGGTCCATCCCCGCCTGGATCGCGGCCTCAACCTCCGTGTAGACACGGTCCACGTACTGGTGATCGTGAGCGCGGTCGGGATCATCGTCGACGCGGATCGGCTCCAGCAACTCGGTGCGGATCTTCGCCGGCAGCGGGATATGGGTCGGGAGGATCTCGAGCGCGATCCCGAACGGCACGCCCAGCGTGATCGGGAGCGCCGCGCCGCGCAGTCGTCTGCCCAGCCCGCCTGACCAGCGGGCTAAGAAGCGTCCCTCGGAGAGCACGACCACGGTGTCGTGCCCGCCCACGGTGGCGACCGGAACGATCGGCACCCCGGAGCGGATCGCCTGCCAGTCAAACCCTGTGCGTCCCGCGAGCACCGCACGATCGCGCTCGCGCCAGTTGCGCATCGCGTCCTGCTCGCCCCCCGGCCACGCGATCACGTCATGACCGGCCGCCAGCGCCCTCGTGACACCCTCCCGCGACGCCGGCAGCACCGCGTTGGCGCGAAAGTAATGACCTAGCCCGGGAGCGGCCATCAAGACATCGTGCGCCGTGCCGTGCAGGATCCGCCGATCACCGAACCGCCGATACCACGCCGCGACCAGCGTCCACGCGTCCATCGTCAACGCGCCTCCCGAATGCACCCCCACCAGCAGCGATGGCTCCTCCGGCAGATGCTGCCAACCGGCGATCTCGAGCCGAAAATAGTGATCGCACAGCAAGTCCCACACGGGCCGCTGGAGCGCCATCACGCGCCGATCTGGGCCGCGCAAGGCAGCATCCGCCCGCCCGTCCAACTCGCCAGCCTTCACGGCCGCGGGGCGCACCGCACGCGCGCTCCCGCTCCCCCCGCCCGCCGCCACGCCGGAACCCCCCGCGCCGCCGTCTTTACTCCCGCGGCCACTCCGACCCGCGGTACCGAGGAGGCGCCGGGCGCCCCGGCGGGCAACCGGCCACGAGCATTGGTGCTCACAGCCATCTGATCGTCTCCTGCTTGGTGAACGAAACCCGCCTCCACCAACCAGGCGAGCCGCCAGCAAGCGCGTTCGCAGCCACGAACGCCGGACCTCGGCAGCGTGCCATCGAGATGAACCGCACCTACGGAAGCGGCTTTGTCTACACCGTCAATGACCCGCCGCGAGGTATTCAGAACGTAGCAGCCCCCGCCGCACATATCGCCACCCCGTCACAACGAAGTTGGTTTCAAACCCCGGCCGTGCTACCGCGACCACA
>Ga0335080_10000596_pt1 | contig 33659 bp, 28 predicted proteins | sample Lox_Sample_34_FD_206720 | JGI IMG/M metagenome (GOLD analysis project Ga0335080, IMG submission 206720) | Soil microbial communities from Loxahatchee National Wildlife Refuge, Florida, United States - Lox_Sample_3.4 | ecosystem: Environmental > Terrestrial > Soil > Wetlands | place: USA... | reverse complement strand
GCCGGGCCGAACGCCGCGTCAGCGGTGTCCCGGCGCCGAGGACCGCGCCTCCCGAAGCCAGCGAAGCGCCCGCGAGGGAGGCAAATGAAGTGAGCACGGAAGTGGTCATGCCGCGGATGGGGGAGACGGTGGACGAGGGCACCGTCAACGTCTGGCACAAGGCGCAGGGTGAGCAGGTCACCGAGGGTGAGCCGCTGCTGGAGATCGGCACCGACAAGGTCGACACCGATCTCCCGGCGCCGGTGAGCGGGGTTCTCGCGGAGATCAGGGTGGCCGTGGACGAGACCGTGCCGGTCGGCACCGTGCTGGCGGTGATCCAATGACGGTCATCACGTACCGGGAAGCCGTGGCCAGGGGGATCGCGCAGGAGATGCGGCGGGACGAGGCGGTGGTGTTCCTCGGCGAGGACGTGGCGGCGGCGGGCGGGGTCTTCAAGGCCACGGTGGGCCTGCTGGAGGAGTTCGGCCCGCGGCGGGTGCGCGACACGCCCATCAGCGAGCAGGCCATCCTCGGCGCCGCCATGGGCGCCGCCATGACCGGCCTGCGCCCGGTCGCCGAGATCATGTTCAGCGACTTCTTCGCGGTGTGCTGGGACCTGATCGCGAACGAGATCGCCAAGAGCCGCTACATGTCGGACGGCCAGGTCTCGTTCCCGCTGGTGATCAGGACGGCCAACGGGGCCGGGGTACGGTTCGGCGCGCAGCACTCCCAGTCGGTGGAGAACTGGGCGATGGCCGTGCCCGGCCTCAAGGTGGTCGCGCCGTCCAACCCGCATGACGTGATCGGGCTGCTCGCCGCCGCGATCCGGGATCCCGACCCGGTGCTGTTCTTCGAGCAGAAGTCCCTGTACGCGACCAAGGGCGAGGTGGGCGACGCCCCCGAGATCGTCGAGCCGCTGGGCCGGGCGAAGGTGCTCACCGAGGGCGGCGACGCCACGATCGTGGCGCTGGCCGCGATGGTGCCGCGGGCGGTCGAGGCCGCTGGCCGGCTCTCGGCCGAGCACGGGATCGCCTGTAGTGTCGTGGACGTGCGCAGCCTCGTCCCGCTCGATACCCGCACCATACTCGCGGAGGTCGCGAAGACGGGCAGGCTGTTCACGGTCGAGGAGAACCCACGGCTGTGCGGCTGGGGCGCCGAGATCTCCTCGATCGTGGCCGAGGAGGCGTTCGGCTCGCTGCAGGGCCCGGTGGTGCGGATCACCACCCCGCACGTCCCGCTGCCCGCCGCCGACGCCCTGGAAGACCACGTGCTGCCCTCGGTCGCGCGGATCACCGAAACCGTGCGCAGGACATTGGAGGATGCGTGAGCGCTGACCTTGCCTCCCTCACCGGCATCGAGGTGCCGACCGGGCTGCTCATCGGCGGCGAATGGCGGCCCGGCAGCGCCGGCACCATCGGCGTCACCGACCCGGCCACCGAGGACACGCTGGTGGAGATCGCCAACGGCACGCCGGAGGACGCACTGGCCGCGGTCGCGGCCGCGCACGAGGCGCTTCCCCGCTGGGCGGCCACGCCACCGCGCGAGCGGGCGGAATGCCTGCGCCGGGCCTGGTCCCTGATGATCGAGCGGTCCGAGGCGATCGCGCGGCTGATGGTGCTGGAGAACGGCAAGGCACTGCGCGACGCCCGGGGCGAGGTCATCTACGCCGCCGAGTTCTTCCGCTGGTTCGCCGAAGAGGCGGTCCGGATCGACGGCTCGGTCGTGACCGCCCCCTCCGGGGCGAACCGGATCCTGGTACTGCGGCAGCCGGTCGGGGTCAGTGTGCTGGTCACGCCGTGGAACTTCCCGGCCGCCATGGCCACCCGCAAGATCGGCCCGGCGCTGGCGGCCGGCTGCACGGTCGTGCTCAAGCCGGCCAAGGAGACGCCGCTGACCGCGTTCGCGGTCGCCGACATCCTGCGCGAGGCGGGGGTGCCCGACGGCGTGGTGAACGTGGTGTGCGGCAAGTCCGCTGGCCCCATGGTGTCGGCGATGCTGGCCGACCCGCGGGTCCGCAAGCTCTCTTTCACCGGGTCGACCGAGGTCGGCCGGGTGCTGCTGAAGACCGCCGCGGACACGGTGACCAACTGCTCGATGGAGCTCGGTGGCAATGCCCCGTTCCTGGTCTTCGAGGACGCCGACATCGACGCCGCGATCGAGGGCGCCTTCCTCGCCAAGATGCGCAACGGCGGGGAGGCCTGCACCGCGGCCAACCGGTTCTACGTGCACGACAAGGTGGCCGACGAGTTCACCGCGAAGTTCGCCGCCCGGCTGGAGGGGCTCTCGGTCGGCCCGGGCCTTGAGGAGGGCACCGACCTCGGCCCGCTGGTCAACGAGGACACCCGCAGCAAGGTCGCCGCCCTGGTCGCCGAGGCGGCCGATGGCGGCGGCCAGGTGGTCACCGGCGGCCGCGCCCCGGACCGGCGCGGGTACTACTACCTGCCCACCGTGCTGGGCAACGTGCCCGCGACCGCGGCCATCCTCGGCACCGAGATCTTCGGGCCGGTGGCCCCGGTGGTGCGCTTCACCGACGACGCGGACGCGATCCGCTGGGCCAACGACACCGAGTACGGCCTGGTCTCCTACCTCTACACCGCCGACCTGCGGCGGGCACTGCGGGTCAGCGAGGCGCTGGAGACCGGCATGGTCGGGGTCAACCGTGGCATCGTGTCCGACCCGGCGGCGCCGTTTGGCGGTGTCAAACAGTCCGGGCTGGGGCGGGAAGGGGGCCACGACGGGCTGCTGGAGTTCACCGAGACGAAGTATGTCGCTGTTGAGTGGTGACCTGCCGCGCATAGGCTGAGCGCATCATGGACAAACGCATCTTCGGCCTGGAGAACGAGTACGGGGTCACCTGCACGTTCCGGGGGAGCAGAAGGCTCTCGCCGGACGAGGTAGCCAGGTACCTGTTCCGCCGGGTGGTCTCCTGGGGCCGCAGCAGCAACGTGTTCCTGCGCAACGGCGCGCGGCTCTACCTGGACGTGGGCAGCCACCCCGAGTACGCCACCCCGGAATGCGACAACATCACCGATCTGGTGATCCACGACAAGGCCGGCGAGCGGATCCTGGAGGGACTGCTGGTCGACGCCGACCGGCGGCTCCGCGAGGAGGGGATCGCCGGCGACATCTACCTGTTCAAGAACAACACCGACTCGGCCGGCAACTCCTACGGCTGCCACGAGAACTACCTGGTGGGCCGGCACGGGGAGTTCGGCCGCCTGGCCGACATCCTGATCCCGTTCCTGGTCACCCGGCAGATCATCTGCGGCGCGGGGAAGGTGCTGCAGACGCCGCGGGGCGCGGTGTACTGCGTCAGCCAGCGGGCCGAGCACATCTGGGAGGGCGTGTCGTCGGCCACCACCCGGTCCCGGCCGATCATCAACACCCGGGACGAGCCGCACGCGGACGCGGAGCGGTTCCGGCGGCTGCACGTGATCGTCGGCGACTCCAACATGAGCGAGACCACCATGCTGCTCAAGGTCGGGGCGACCGACCTGGTGCTGCGGATGATCGAGGCCGGCACGGTCATGCGCGACCTGACGCTGGAGAACCCGATCCGGGCGATCAGGGACGTCAGCCACGACATGACCGGCCAGCGGCGGGTGCGGCTCGCCAACGGCCGTGAGGCCAGCGCGCTCGACATCCAGCGCGAGTACATGACCAAGGCCCGCGACTTCACCGACCGCCGCGGCGCCGACGCCACCACCAAGCGGGTGCTGGACCTGTGGGAGCGGGCGCTGACCGCGATCGAGAGCTCCGACCTCGACCTGGTCGCGCGGGAGATCGACTGGGTGACCAAGTTCCAGCTGATCGAGCGGTACCGGGCCAAGCACGGCCTGCAGCTGTCCTCGCCGCGGGTGGCGCAGCTCGACCTGGCCTATCACGACCTGCACCGCGGCCGCGGGCTGTACTACCTGCTGCAGCGGCGCGGCGCGGTCGAGCGCGCGGTCTCCGACGTCGACATCTTCGAGGCCAAGTCGGTGCCGCCGCAGACGACCCGGGCCCGGCTGCGCGGCGAGTTCATCCGGCGCGCGCAGGAGCGCCGGCGTGATTTCACCGTGGACTGGGTCCATCTCAAGCTGAACGACCAGGCGCAGCGCACCGTCCTGTGCAAGGACCCGTTCCGCTCGGTCGACGAGCGGGTCGAGAAGCTGATCGCCGGAATGTGACCTGAGAGCCAGCTGCCAGATCACCGTGGACTGGCTGATGGTTGCCTCACGGCTGGCCTGTTCCGGGGTAATGGCTTCCTACAGCCGGTAGGCTGGCGTGGCTCACAATCGGAGACGACAAGGCTTCCTAATGCGACGTATCGCTCTCACGCTCTTGCTGCCGCTGCTCGCCGTCGGCCTGCTGGCGGCCTGCGGCAGCTCGTCATCGCCGTCGGCCGCAAGTCCGGCCGTGACGGTGACCGGCACCTTCGGCAAGGCCCCGACCATCAAGATCCCCGCGGAGAAGGCGTCCAGCACCCTGACGGTGAAGACCCTGATCCACGGCACCGGGCCCACGCTGGCCAAGACCGATGCCTTCGTCGGCAACTACGCCATCTACATCTGGAGCGGCACCTCGCACCGGCTCGCGCAGAGCAGCTTCACCACCCACGAGCCGACGCTGTTCGCTGGCCAGCTGCTGCCTGGCCTGGAGAAGGCGCTGGTCGGGCAGAAGATGGGCAGCCGGGTGCTGGCGGTCATCCCGCCGAAGCAGGCCTTCGGCACCTCCGGCAACCCGCAGGCGGGGATCAAGGGCACCGACACCCTCGTCTTCGTGGTGGACCTGATCAAGAACTTCCCGGGGAACGCGTCCGCCTCCGGCAAGCAGGTCTCCACCGGCGGGGGCACGCTGCCCACGGTGACCGCTACCACCGCGGGTGCCGCCCCGAAGATCAAGATGCCGTCCCACAAGCCGCCGGCCAAGCTGGTGACCAAGACGCTGGTCATGGGCAGCGGCCCGGCCATCGCCAAGGGCCAGACCGTGGTCGTGCAGTACGTGGGCGCGATCTGGCGCAACGCGAAGGTGTTCGACGCCTCCTGGACGCGGGACCAGCCGTTCGGCTTCACCATCGCCGCCAGCCCCAGCCAGGTCATCCCCGGCTGGAACACCGGCCTGGTCGGCCAGACCGTGGGCAGCCGGGTGATGCTCGTCATCCCGCCCGCCGACGGCTACGGCAAGGCCGGCAACTCGCAGGCGGGGATCAAGGGCACCGACACCCTCGTCTTCGTGGTGGACATCCTCGGCGCGTTCAGCTAAGCCCGGCGGCCGGCGGGTTCTGGAGCCGGTCTAGTTCCAGAACTCGAACGGCTCGTCGATGGCGTCCCCGGCCAGGAAGGCGGGCAGCAGCTCGGGCAGCCGCCCCGGGTAGAACCGCGCGGTGCTGGTGAGGATGTCGCCGACCTCCCACCAGCGGGCGTCGACGTAGACCTCAAGCTCATAAGGGGTCCTGCCGTCGGCACGGATGGCGGGCCGGTGCCCGCGGACACGCGCGCCGACCACCACCTCATGCTGCAGGCGGCGCTGCCCGCGCGAGCGCCAGGTGGTGTCGCGGCGCCAGGACGGGGGGCCGAACGCGGCCGGGTCCAGCAGCAGCCCGGTTTCCTCCCGGACTTCCCGGACGGCCGCGTCCAGGTAGGACTCCCCGCCGTCGATGCCGCCACCGGGCAGCTCCCACCAGCCCGCCGGGCCCACCTCCGGCGTGACCGCGTGAAACAGCAGCACGCGCCCGCCGTCGTCGGTCAGCACCACCCGCACCGCGTCGCGTTCCAGATCGAACCGGAGCCCGTCCATCAGCGGCCCCCGGGCAGCAGCCGGGCCGCGTGGCGGCCCGCCGCGGCGGCGGCCAGGAAATAGGCGCCGTCCTCGGCCAGGCCCCGGCCCATGGTGGACAGCCGGACCGGGCAGCCGGCCAGCGTCTCCATCAGCCCGTCCACCGGAACCGTCACCAGCCGGTGCCGCTGCCCAAGCGGTGCCGCCTGCGCGGCGACCAGCTTCCCGAACTCTCCCGGCAGGCCGGGCACGGCGACGTCCGCCCTGGCCAGCGCGACCCGCCCGTAACTGGTCAGGCTGTGGTGCGAGACCCCGCGATGGCGGGGACGCGGGTCGGCCTCGCTGACCCGCAGGCTGGCGACGGGACGGCCGCCCAGCACCGCCACCGCGTTGACCGCCTCCCCGCAGGCGACACCGGAGAACCCCCACCGGGTGCCGGTGCCCAGGTTGCCCGGCCCCTGCGCAACGACCGTCACGTCGGCCCCCAGCACGTGCCGCGCCGCGAGCAGGCCGGTGTGCACCGTGACCGTCTCCAGATCGCCGCCGAACGCCTGGCCCACGGTCACCGTGCCAGCCAGCCAGCCCGCCTCCCGCAAGGCGGCGGTGGTCCGGGAGAACCAGGCCGGCAGCGCGCCGCCGTCCAGCATCAGGTAGGCGGCGGTGAGCCCCGGCCGGTCCGCGCGCAGGGCGGCGAGCACCGCTGGCAGCGCCGAGTGCAGGTCGGCGACCACCACCGGCATCCCCCCCAGGTCGTCCGCGCTGGCGAGCACCTGGTGGTGGGGCGATCCCTGCTCGTCGGCGCCGAGCACGGTCGCCTGCAGCGGCGTGTACCGCGCCTTCACCAGGTGGCCCGGCCCGGCCGGGTCGTCCGGCAGCCGGTCGGGGACCGCCACCACCAGCGCGTACCCACCGGTTCCCAGGCCGAGCTCGAGGGCGGTGGCGTTCAGCAGCACCCGGTCACCCACCTGCGGCCGGCCGGTCAGCGCCGGGTAGGCGAGCGCCGGCACGGTGGCGCCGCCCACCGCCACCTCGAGCTCGACCGCGCCCGGCCACTCGCGCCGTACCGCCGCCACCACCGCGTCCCGCCACCGGATCACTCCGGCAGGGTAACTTGACCGCGGGTGCCTTGCGCATAACGTTCGCGGCAGGCGGGGCAACCGGGGGACAATAGCCTGAGAAGGGGAGATCGCGGCAATGTCGAAGCGGAAGACCGAGCGGCTGCTCAGCCTGGTCGTCTGCCTGCTCTCCAGCCAGCGGTACCTGACGGCGACCCAGATCCGGGCGGCGGTGCCCGGCTACCCGGACTCGTTCGACGCGTTCAAGCGGATGTTCGAGCGGGACAAGGAGGAGCTCCGCGAGCTGGGGATCCCGCTCGACATGGGCACCAACGGCCCGTTCGACGAGGAGTACGGCTACCGCATCCCCCGGCAGGAGTACATGCTCCCGGACATCCGGCTGGAGCCGGACGAGGCGGCCATGCTGGCGCTGGGGGCGCGCGTGTGGCGGCGCGCGGAGCTCGAAGGGGCCGCGGCCGGGGCGCTGCTCAAGCTCCGGGCCGCCGGAGTCGAGGCGGAGGAGACGGGCCAGCCGGGCATCGAGCCCAGGCTGACCGGCGAGGCCGCGTTCGGCCCGCTCTGGGAGGCGGTGCGGGACCGCCGGCCGGTCACCTTCAGCTACCGGGCGTTCGGGCGCAGCGAGCCACAGCAGCGGCAGCTCGAGCCGTGGGGAGTGGTGAACCGGCACGGCCGCTGGTACGTGGCCGGCCACGACCAGGCGCGCGACGCGGTCAGGGTGTTCCGGCTGAGCCGGATCGAGGGCGTGGTCGAGTTCACCGGCCCGCGCGGCGCGGTGAGCGTGCCGGACGGCACCGATGTGCGGGAACTGGTGGCCCAGTGGGACCTCGAGCCCGCGGAGCGGCAGTCCGCGGCGCTGAGGATCCGGGCCGGGACCGGATTCGGGCTCCGCCGCCACGCCACCCGTGAGCAGCCGGGCGGCGACGGCTGGGACCTGGTGGACGTGCCCTTCACCGACCCGGCCTGGTTCGCCGAGCACATCGCCTCGTTCGGCGCGGACGTGGTGGTCAGCGAGCCAGCGGACCTGCGCGACGCGGTGATCACCCGGCTGAAGGGGGCCCTGGCGTGACCGGGGTCACCACCAGCTCCGACCGGCTGCAGCGGCTGCTGGCCCTGGTGCCCTACGTGGTCAGCCGCAAGGTGGTGGGGCTGACCGAGACGGCGGCCGCGTTCGGCGTGAGCGAGCGCGAGCTGGTCGACGACCTCAACATGCTGTGGTGCGTGGAGCTGCGCGCGCCGGACCCGTACTGCCCCATCGACCTGTCCTACGAGGGTGGCGAGATCGTCGTCAGCCAGGCCGAGCAGATGGACCGGCCGCTCCGGCTGGGGGTGGACGAGGCGAGCGCGCTGCTGGTGGCGCTGCGGATGCTGGCCGAGGTCGGCCAGGTGACGTCGGTGCCCGGCCTGGCCGAGGGTTCCGCGCTCAGCCGCACGATCGCCAAGCTGGAGGCGGCCGCCGGGGAGGCGGCGACGCCCAGCACGCAGGTGGCGGTGCAGGTGGACAGGAACGCCGAGCAGAGCGTCGCGGCCCAGCTGCGCGAGGCGCTCGCCTCCGGTCACCGGGTCCACCTGTCCTACTACGTGCCCAGCCGCGACGAGGCGACCGAGCGGGACGTGGACCCGATGCGGCTGCTGGTCGTGGAGGGCCGGACCTACCTGGAGGGATGGTGCCGGCGCGCGGAGGCGGTGCGGCTGTTCCGGCTCGACCGGGTGCTCGGGATGGACGTGCTGGCGGTGGCCGCCGAGGTGCCGGAGGAGGCGGAGCCCCACGACGTCGACCGCGGCCTGTTCCAGCCCTCGCCGCAGGACCTGCGGGTGGTGATCGAGCTCTCGCCGTACGGGCGCTGGGTGGCGGAGTACTACCCGTGTGAGGAGGCGGCGGACATCGGCGACGGCTGGCTGCGGGTGGTGCTGCGCACCCCGGACAGCGAATGGGTGCGCCGGCTCGCGCTGCGCCTCGGCGAGGACGGGCGTGTCGTCGAGCCCGCCGGGCTCGCCGCCGACGTCCGCCGGGAAGCAGCCGCCGCCCTGGCGCAGTACGGGGCGGCAGGGGCCGCCGGCCCGCCGGTATCCCCGGAAAGATGAGTTAGTACCCAACGGGGCGTAGCATGTGGCTCAAGATGTCCCTGCAGAGCAGGGGCAGAGTGCTCGCTGAGAAGGACTGATATGGGACTTGGTGAACTCAGCCCCTGGCACCTGCTGATCCTGGCCGCGGTGGTGCTGGTGCTCTTCGGGGCGAAGAGGTTGCCGGACAGTGCCCGCTCGCTCGGCCGCGCCATGCGTATCTTCAAGGCCGAGACGTCGGGACTTCACGGGGACAAGGCCGAGGACGGCCAGCCGCAGGCCCAGGCTGAGCAGGCCCAGCCCGCGCAGGGCCAGCCCGCCGCGCCGCCGCCGCAGCTGCCCGCGTCTGCCCCCCGTCAGGATGACGGCACGCTGGTGAACGGGGTCCCGCTGTCTGAGGCCCAGCGCACCAACCAGACCGGCTGACCGCCCACCGCAGCGGAAGATGAGCACCACGCCTGAGCCTGGCGCGCCGTCACACGCGCGCGCCACGCGGCTGCCGGGGCAGGTCAGGCGGGAGAACCCCGAAGCGCGGATGTCGCTCATCGAGCACATCCGCGAGCTCCGCAGCCGCCTGCTCAAGGCGCTGCTGGGCCTCGCGGCCGGCATGGCGGTCGGGTGGATCTTCTTCAACCCGGTGTGGAAGTTCCTCGAGCGCCCCTACTGCAACATCAAGGTCGACGGCAAGGGCCAGTGCACCGGGCAGTTCGGCCACACGCTCGTGGTGAACGGGGTCTTCGACGCGTTCTTCCTGCACCTCAAGATCGCGTTCCTGGTCGCGCTGATCGTCTCGTCGCCGGTCTGGCTCTACCAGCTCTGGGCGTTCATCGCCCCCGGGCTCTACGCCCGGGAGAAGCGCTGGACCTTCGCGTTCGTGGGCAGCGCCGTCCCGCTGTTCGCGCTGGGCGGGCTGTTCGCCTACCTGGCCATGGGCAAGGCGATGGGGTTCTTCGTCGGCCTGATCCCGCACGGCGTGGCCGCGACGTTCACGGTCGACACCTACCTCAGCTACGCCACCGCCATGCTGCTGATCTTCGGCCTGGCCTTCGAGGTCCCGCTGTTCATGGTGATCCTCAACCTGGCGGGGGTCCTCACCCACGCCAGGTTCCGGAAGTGGCGGCGGATGATGATCTTCGCGGTGTTCCTGTTCGCCGCGGTCGCCACCCCCAGCCCGGACCCGTTCTCGATGCTGCTGCTCGCGGTCCCGTGCGTGATCCTGGTGGAGCTCGCGGAGGTCTTCGTGTGGGCCAACGACCGCCGCCGGGCCCGCCGGCCGTCGGTCTACGCGGGCCTGGACGACGACGAGATATCGCCGATCGACTTCGACGACAGCATCAGCTCCGGCAAGGGGTAGCCCGGCTGGCCGGCGCGCTCGCCTAGTCTTGATCACATGCCTGCCCGGCCGGACCCAGCGAGCGCTTCGAGCCCGGCGCAGCGGTACGCGGCGTTCCGCAGGCAGCAGGCCGAGGACGGGCCGGCGCTCACCCGGTTCCAGGCGCTGTACGACTTCAGCTTCGACGCGTTCCAGCGCGAGGCATGCCGGGCGCTGGACGAGGGGCACGGGGTGCTGGTCGCCGCCCCCACGGGGTCGGGAAAGACCGTGGTGGGGGAGTTCGCGGTGCACCTGGCCCTGGCGGAGGGCCGCAAGTGCTTCTACACCACGCCGGTCAAGGCCCTGTCGAACCAGAAATACGGTGACCTCGTCCGCCGCTACGGCACCGCCAGCGTCGGCCTGCTCACCGGCGACAACAGCATCAACGGCGAGGCGCCGGTGGTGGTGATGACCACCGAGGTGCTGCGCAACATGCTCTATGGCGGCTCGGCCACCCTGGCCGGGCTGGGCTACGTGGTGCTGGATGAGGTGCACTACCTGGCCGACGCGTTCCGGGGCGCGGTCTGGGAAGAAGTGATCATCCATCTGCCTGAGTCGGTGCTGGTGGTGGCGCTGTCGGCCACGGTCAGCAACGCCGAGGAGTTCGGCGACTGGCTGACCCAGGTGCGGGGCGGGACCACCGTGATCGTGGACGAGCACCGGCCGGTGCCGCTGTGGCAGCACATGCTGGCCGGCGGCCGGCTCTATGACCTGTTCGTGACCGACGACGGTGCCGCCGGGCAGGTCAACCCGGAGCTGCTGCGGCTGGCCAGGCGGGAGCTGTGGGGCCCCCGGCCAGGACGGGGCCCGGCCCGGTTCCGGCCGCCGCGGCGGCCCGAGGTGATCGGGCGGCTGGACGCGGCGGGCCTGCTGCCCGCGATCACCTTCATCTTCAGCCGGGCGGGCTGCGACGCGGCGGTCCGGCAGTGCCTGGACGCGGGCCTGCGGCTCACCACGCCGGATGAGGCGGCGGCGATCACCGAGATCGCGGAACAGCGAACGGCCGCCGTCCCCGAGTCCGACCTCCCGGTGCTCGGCTACGGCGAGTGGCTCACCGGGCTGCAGCGCGGCATCGCCGCCCACCACGCGGGCATGCTGCCCACGTTCAAGGAGGTGGTCGAGGAGCTGTTCGAGTCCGGGCTGGTCCGGGCGGTGTTCGCCACCGAGACACTGGCGCTCGGCATCAACATGCCCGCCCGCACGGTCGTCATCGAGCGGCTCGACAAGTGGAACGGCGAAACCCACCTCCCGCTCACGCCGGGGGAGTACACCCAGCTGACCGGCCGGGCCGGCCGCCGGGGGATCGACGTGGAGGGCCACGCGGTCGTGCTGTGGCACCCTGGCATGGACCCCGCGGCGGTAGCCGGGCTGGCCGGCACCCGGACCTACCCCCTCAACTCGAGCTTCCGGCCCTCGTACAACATGGCGGTGAACCTGGTCGGCCAGGCCGGCCTGGAGCGCGCGGCCGCGCTGCTGGAGTCCTCGTTCGCCCAGTTCCAGGCCGACCGGGCGGTGGTGGGCATCGCCCGCCAGGCCCGGCGCGGCAGGCAGGCGCTGGCCGCCGGGAACGTGAGCTGTGACCGCGGCGACTTCGCCGAGTACGCGCGGCTCCGCAAGGAGCTGTCGGACCTGGAGGGAGCGGCCGCCCGGCAGCGGTCCTCGGCCCGCCGCGCCGAGGCGCTGCGGTCCCTGCAGGCCCTGCGGCGGGGGGACATCATCCAGGTCCCCGGCGGCAGGCGGGCGGGGATCGCGGTGGTTCTCGACCCGGGCCTGTCCCCGGCCGGCCGGAAACAGGCCAGCAGGAAAGGGGTGAGAGGCGGCGGCCGCCCGGAGGCCGCGCTGCCAGCGGGTTCCCATGAGGACGGCTCCCCGCTGCCGCTCGTGCTCACCGCCGGCCGCCAGGTGAAGCGGCTGTCGGCGGCCGACTTCCCCGAGCCGGCCACCGTGCTGGACCGGGTGCGGATCCCAGGCGCCTTCAGCCCCCGCTCACCGCGGGCCCGCCGCGACCTGGCCGCCACCGTCCGCAACAAGCTGGCTGGCCAGACGGCCGGGGGCGGGCGCGATGGACGCGGCGCGGGCCAGCCTCCCGGTGACGGCGCAGCCCCCCACCGCGCCGGGGCCGGCCGGCCGGGGGCCGGCCAGTCCGGGCCCGGGCAGCCCGAGATCGCGCGGCTGCGCCGCCGCCTGCGCCAGCATCCCTGCCATGCCTGCCCGGACCGGGAAGAGCACGCCCGCCAGGCTGAGCGGCATGCGCGCCTGGAGCGTGAAGTGCAGCAGCTGGAGGCGGGCGTGGCCGGCCGTTCCCACGTGATCGCGCGGACCTTCCAGCGGGTGTGCGCGGTGCTCGGCCAGCTCGGGTACCTCGACGGCGACACCGTGACCGCGGATGGCAGGCGGCTGGCCGACCTGTACACCGAGCTGGACCTGCTGGCGGCCGAGTGCCTGCGGCGCGGCCTGTGGAGCGGCCTGGACCCGGCCGGGCTCGCGGCGTGCGTGTCGGCGCTGACCTTCGAGGCGCGCAAGGCCGAGGACGCCGCGCCGCCGCGGCTGCCCGGCGGCCCTGCCCGGGAGGTCCTCGCCGCCATGGTGTCGGTGTGGGCCGAGCTGTCCGCCGTGGAGCAGGAGCACAAGCTGGCGTTCCTGCGCGAACCCGACCTGGGTTTCGCGTGGGCCGCGCACGCCTGGGCGCGGGGCAAGCCGCTGGAGTCGGTGCTCGGCCCCGACCTGACCCCCGGCGATTTCGTCCGGGCGGTCAAGCAGCTGATGGACCTGCTCGGCCAGATCGCGGTGGCGGCCGGCCGGGGCACCCCGCTCGGTGTGACGGCACGCCAGGCGGTCGATGCGCTGCGGCACGGGGTCGTCGCCTACTCGTCTGTGGGCTGAAGCCGGGCTAATCGCAGCAGGCGGCACCCACGACGACTGGGACACCTACGACCGCGTCATGGCCGAAGAGCACCGCACCGCCGTGCTGGTCACACCGGGCCGCGTTTACTCCAACGCCTGAGATGTGCCCGTACGCGGCCGGCCGTCAGCCCGCGGACGTCAGCAAGGTGCGCAGATGACGCACCGGGGGGGAGCCGTGGGCGAGCATGGCGTCGTGCAGCTGCCGGTCGCGCCAGCCCGGGTGCGCCCGCCGCAGGTCGTCCGCCAGGCCACTGACCTCGGTGAAGCCCACGTAGTAGGTGGACAGCTGCGCCGATGTCAGGAGCACCCGGCGCCACTTGGCCGTCGCCTCGCCGTCCTCCTGATAGCCCTGGCCGGTCATCATCGCCATCGCCTGCGCCTGCGTCATGCCAGAGCCGTGCACACGTGCGTCCATGATCGCGTTGATGATGGACCGGAGCTGCATCTTCAGCCGCTGCAGCCCGACCGCCGCCGGATCCCCCTCACCCGGGTAGCCGCGGGAGCCCATCAGCTGCTCGGTGTAGACCGCCCAGCCCTCGACGAACGGCCCTGACCGCAGCACCGCGCGCAGTGGCGTGGATCCGCTGAACCGGCGGGAGTGCTCCAGCTGCAGCGCATGACCGGGCATCGCCTCATGGATCATCAGGTTGTGCACCAGGTGGCGGTTGTACTCGCGGTAGAACGAGCGGACCCGCTCCGGCGTCCAGCCCTCCGGCGTCGGTGACACGGCGATGAACGTGGGCAGCGGCACAGGCTCCAGCGGGCCGGGCGGGTCGCAGTAGGCGATGGCCACGCCCCGGTCGATCTCCGGCATCTCGATGACCTCGAGCGGATCGCCGAACACCGTGACAAGATCGTGCGCCGCCACGAACGCGCGCTGCGCGCTGAACGCGGCGCGGACCAGCCCGAGGATGGTGGTGTCGTCGGGGGCGTCGGCGGCCAGCGCGTCGAGCGCCCGCCGCACCGGGCCCTGCCCGTCCGCACCGGCGCCGGTGAACGCCGCCGCCGCCGCCTCGATCTCCTCGCTCACCCGGGCCAGGTCCGCCTCGGCGCGGGACAGCACCTGCTCCGCGGTCAGTTCGGTGTCGAGCACCAGGCGCAGCTTGCTGGCGAACAGCTCCCCGCCGATCCGGGGGTCGCGGAAGCCGTCGCGCCTTCCGTCGGCCAGCCGCTGCTCAAGCCACCGTGTGTGCCCGGTGATGGCCTCCAGCGCCGCTGGCACCACCCGGCTGAGCTCGCGCCCCGGCGCATCCGCGCGGCGGGCCAGCTCGCCCAGCTGCCCGGCGATGAGCCGCCGTGTCCCGGCGAACTGGGTGAGCGCGGTCTCGATGTGCACCTCGGGCATGACGGTGAGCACCGCCCGCGCCGCGGCCAGCGACTCCGGCAGGCTGGCCAGCCGGTCAGCGGCCGAGCGGAGCCTGTCCGGGAGCGGCGCGAAGTCCCGCGCGAGCAGCAGGTAGATTGCCCGCCCCGGGTTGGCCAGCATGGGATTCCACTCATGCTCGCGCAGCATGTCAGCCTCGAAGCGGAGCAGGGCGAGCTCGTTCGCCAGGATCTGCGCGTCCACCTGGTTCTGCGGGGAGAGACGGCCAGCGTCGACGGCGGCGAGCCCAGCCGTCAGCTCGCCGGCCCAGCGGCTGGCCTCGGCGTAGTGCGCCGCCGTCCCCACGGTCAGCCTGCCGTCGTGGCGGTGATCGCCCTGCTCGGTCGCCCATTCGGGCCTGCGCTCAGCAAGGCCATCCAGGGCTGCCCCGGCCAGCGCCGCGAAGGCGCCGTCCGCATCGTCTGCCATGCCCCAAACCTATGTGCCCGGCCCGTCCGGGGCGGGCACCGCCACCGGCTAGGCAGCCAGCGGCCGGCGGTCAGATCCCCATCTCGGCCGCGAGGTCGTCGTCGACGATCAGGGCTAGCTTGCCCTGGGTGTGCCCGCGCTCCACGACCCGGTGCGCCTCGGCCGCGTTGTGCCAGTAGTAGCGGGCCTGCACGGTGACCGTCAGCGAGCCATCATCGAACCACGGGGCCATCCGGATCAGCCGGCTGCCCCGCGGCTGCCCGTCGTACTGCCGCCAGCGGACCCGCTGCCCATCGGGGAACTCGGCGTGGACCGGCGTGGCGATCAGAGCCCCGTCGCGGGCCGCCTGCGCCGCGCCGGGCAGGGTGGGAGCCGCGCACGCCAGCACCCGCTCCGCACCCCCGTCGGTCGCCTCCCGCACCTGGCCGGGCCAGTCGGGCCTGGTGTGGTCGATGACCACGGCCGCGCCGAGCCGGTGCAGGAACTCGTGGTGCTGCGGGCTGGCGGTGGCCACCACCGACGCGCCGAGGATGCGGGCGATCTGCACCGCGAAATGACCCAGCCCGCCCGCCCCGGCGGTGATCAGGACACGGTCACCGGGGCCGACCGCGAGCACGTCGGTCAGCCCCTGCTCCGCCGTCAGCGCGTCGATCGGCGCCGCCGCGGCGTCGGTGACCGGCAGCCCGGCCGGGATCGGGGCCAGCTTCTCCACCGGGCACGTGACGTACTGCGCGTAACAGCCGGTCAGGCCCGGGTAGCCGTACACGGGCGCCCCGTCGTCCAGGGCGGCGTCGCCGCCCGTGTCACCCACGACAACCCCGGCGAACTCACCGCCGGGGGTGTACGGCAGGCCGCCGGCCCAGCCGCCGCGGCGCAGCGAGGCGTCCCAGGGGCCGACCCCGGCCGCGAGCACCCGGACCAGCACCTCGCCAGCACGCGGCAGCGGCAGGCCGGCCTCGCCGACCTGCAGCACCTCGGGGCCGCCGAACTGGCTCACCATGATCACCTGCATCGCGACTCCCGTCATCCGGTACGGTCTCCCACCCTACGGCGCGGCAGGGCACCGGCCGGGCGCGGCAGGGCACCGTGCCGGACGCCGTCCGGTCACCGGCGCGGGCGATGGCCCGGCGGGTGGGGCCGCGGGGGCGGCGGGGGTGGGATGGTGCCCGTGCCGGGGGCCTCCTCCGGCCACACCAGCAGCACCGCGCACGGCGCGTGGTCGACGACGAACCGGTCGGCGTGCCCGAGGCTCTTGGGCCCGAGCCGGGAACGGTCGCCGTCCCTCGCCATGATGAGCAGGTCCGCACCGGCGGCGGCGGCCACCACCTCGCGCTCGACGCGTCCCCGGCGCTCGATCCGGGTGCAGGGGCGGTCCAGCCGCTGCGCGGCCGCTGCCAGCAGCTCCCGGGCGGACGCGGTGGCGAGCTCGGCCAGCCGCGGCCCGGGATCGCGCTCCGGGTGACCGCGGCCGAGCAGGCCGGCGTAGGCGCCGTGGGCCGCGCCCGGAACCTCCTCGGGGCTGGTGTGCAGCAGCGTGATCGCGGCGCCGGGCGGGGCGAGGGCGCGGGCGGCGTCCACGCACCCGCGCCAGGTGCCTTCGGTCACCCAGACGACCACCGTCCGGGCCCCGGCGTGGGCGTCGGTCATGCGGATCAGCCTCCGATCACATGCAGCGAGACCCACAGGGCCGTGGCCGCCGCCACGATCCCCGCGGGCACGGTGAGCAGCCCGAGCCGGGTGAACTCCCCGAGCGAGGGGCCGGTCCCGCGCTCGTGCAGGACGCGGCGCCACAGCAGGGTGGCGAGCGAGCCGGTGTAGGTCAGGTTAGGCCCGATGTTCACCCCGACCAGCACGGCCAGCACCGCTCCCGGCCCGGCCGGCGCGGCCAGCGGCAGCAGGACCAGCACCGCGGGCAGGTTGTTGATGAGGTTGGCGAGCACCGCGCTGAGCGCGGCGGTGCCGAGCAGCGCGGGCAGCGACGTGCCGCCCGGGATGAGCGGGCCGAGCAGGCGGCCGAGGCCGCCCGCGACCACGGCCTGGACGACGATGCCGAGCGCCAGCACGAACACCAGGAACGGCACTGCCGCGGATCGCCCGACAGCGGTGACGGTGGTGCGCCGCTGGGCAAGGGCGCGCACGGCCAGCACCGCCGCGCCCGCGAACGCGGCCCACGCCGGGTTGACCCCGGCCGCGGAGGCGGCCACGAACCCGGCCAGGGTGGCGGCCACCACCACGAGCACGAAAACCGGCGCCCCGCCGGGCGCCTGCCGGGCATCCGCTTCCAGCTGGGCCCCGGCGGCCAGGTCAGCGGCGAAGAACCGGGACAGCACCAGGTACTCGGTGGCGATGGCGGCCAGCCACGGCAGCGCCATCAGCGCGGCGAACCGGGGGAAGGCCAGGCCGGTGGCCGCGAACGCGAGCAGGTTGGTCAGGTTGGAGACCGGCAGCAGCAGCGACGCGGAGTTCGCCAGGTGGGTGCAGGCGTACACGTGCGGCTTGGGCCGGGCACGGAGCTGTGCGGCGGTGGTGTACACGACCGGGGTGAGCAGCACCACGGTCGCGTCCAGGCTGAGCACGGCCGTGATCGCCGAGGCGGCGGCGAACACCTGGGCCAGCAGCCGCCGGGCCCGCCCGCCGGAGCGGCGGGCCATCCACGTCCCGCAGGCCTGGAACAGGCCCTCGTCGTCGCAGAGCTGGGCCAGCACGAGCACGGCGGCGAGGAAGCCGATCACCGGCCCCAGCCGCCGCGCCTCGGCCAGCGCCGCCTGCGGGGAGACCGCCCCGATGGCGATGACCAGCGCCGCCGCCGGAACCGCCGCGACCGCCTCCGGCCAGCCGCGCGGGCGCGCCACCGCCCACGCGAGCACGGCGAGCAGGGCAGCGGCGGAGGCAGCCTCGGCGGCGGCGTTCAGGGCGCTGTCCTCCCACCGGCGCCGTGCCCGGGCACGCCGGCGCCACACGTGCGGTCTGCCACTGGCAGGATGATCGGGTGGCCCCGCTCATGCTGCTCGATACCGCTTCCCTGTATTTCCGCGCATATTACGGCGTGCCGGAGACGCTGACCGCGCCGGACGGCACCCCCGTCAACGCCGTCCGAGGGCTGCTCGACATGATCGCCCGCCTGGTCCGCGCGCGCCAGCCGGGCCAGCTGGTGGCGTGCATGGACGCCGACTGGCGGCCCGCGTTCCGGGTCGCGGCCATCCCCTCCTACAAGGCGCACCGGACCCGGCCGGGCGGCGGCGAGGAGGTGCCGGCCACGCTGGCCGCGCAGGTGCCGGTGATCGAGGACGTGCTCGGCGCCGCCGGGGTGCCGATGGCCGCCGCGCCCGGCTACGAGGCGGACGACGTCATCGGGACGCTCACCGCCCGCGCGAGCGGCCCGGTCGAGATCGTGACCGGGGACCGCGACCTGTTCCAGCTGGTCGACGACGAGCGCCCGGTGCGGGTGGTGTACACCGTGCGCGGGCTGACCAACCTGGACGTGGTGGACGAGGCCGCGGTCACCGCCCGCTACCACATCCCGGGCCGCGCCTACGCGGACTTCGCGACGCTGCGCGGCGACCCCAGCGACGGCCTGCCCGGCGTCCCGGGAGTGGGGGAGAAGACGGCGGCCGCCCTGGTGCGCACGTTCGGCACGGTCGGGGCGATGCTGGCGGCCATCGAGGCGGGGCACGGCGGTTTCCCCGCCGGAAGCCGGCCGAAGGTCGCAGCCGCGCGCGGCTACCTTGAGGTGGCGCCGGCCGTGGTGCGGGTCGCCACCGACGCCCCCGTGCCCAGCGTGGACGGCACGCTGCCGCTGACGCTGGCCGACCCGGACCGGCTCGCGGCCCTGGACGAGCGCTGGGACCTGGGTTCCTCGCTCCGCCGCGCCGTCACCGCGCTCACCGGCGGCTAGCGGCTAAAGAACCTTGAGGGCCACCACGCAGGTGTCGTCCTCGGGGTCGGTCGACCCGAGCGCGGCCAGCACCGCGTCGATCGCCCGGCCCGGCTCGCTGATGCCCGTCGCCGCGCCGGTGAGCGTGGCCAGCCCCTGCTCCAGCGACCGGTCCCTGCGCTCGATCAGCCCGTCGCTGTAGAGCAGCAGCAGGTCGCCGGGCTCCAGGAACAGCGTGGCCTCCTGGTAGCCCTCGTGGCCCGCGCCCAGCAGGATCCCGGCCGGGGGCGACAGCGGGCGCGCCTGTTCGCCGCGGACCAGGACTGGCGGCGGGTGCCCGGCCTGGGCCCAGGTGAGCATCCGAGACTGCGGGTCGAAGTAGCCCGCCATGACCGAGGCCGTGTGCTCGGGGTCCACGTGATGTACCAGGTCGTTCAGCCAGCCGAGCAGCCGCTGCGGAGGCGAGCCGGTGATCGACAGGCCCGCCAGCGCGCCCCGCAGCCGGGCCATGCCCGCCGCCGCGGTGAGGCCATGGCCGCCGACGTCGCCAATGGCGATGAGCACCTTACCGTCGGGCAGCTCGGCGGTGATGTACCAGTCCCCGCCGACCCGGCTGTCGCGGGACGCGGGCAGGTAGCGGACGACCGCGCGCAGCCCTGGCAGCTCGAAGGGGCCCTCGTGCAGCGGCAGGATCGCACGCTGCAACTCCAGCGTGACGTGCCGTTCTTGCGCTAATGCCTCAGCCAGCCTGGCGTTGTCACCGGTATCCGCGGCGGCTTGGGAGGCGGTCCGCCTCACCCTGCCGCCGCCTTCGGCTCCCACGCCCGCAACTGCGCCCCCCACAAGGCCCGGCAAGTGGCTCTGTTTGAGCCAGGGAAGCAATGATCTCAGATGTCATCGCCGTTTCGCATCAGTGATCGGTGGATGTACCAAGCGTGGGGTACCGGGCCAGGTCTTGTCCAGACACGGCGCGGGCGGGCGCGGCCGGCGCGGGCGGGCCCGTGGTTAGATGACGTTCGGAGCGGGCGGCGGCGAAGGGCGGGCACGTGGCGCGAGCAGCAGCGCGGGCAGACCAGGGGCAGGCGGCGGCGGGGGCGCCGGGCCTGGTGGAGCTGTACCCGGCGGACCGGATCTCCTCCGCCACGGCAGCGGCCGCCCGGGCGGGCATCGGCGCGCTGCTGCTCACGCCCGGGCCGGACCTGCGCTACCTGACCGGATATGACGCCCTCGCGACCGAGCGGCTGACCTGCCTCGCGGTCCCGGCCGATGGGCCAGCGTTCCTGGTCGCGCCGCGGCTCGAGCTGCGGTCGGTGCGGGCCTCACCCGCTGGCGGCCTGGGGGTGGACATCGTGGGGTGGGACGAGACGGACGACCCCTACCAGCTGGTCGCCAGCAGGCTCGGCGAGCCGGAGTCGGTCGGGCTGACCGACCAGATGTGGGCCATGATGGTGCTCCGGTTCCGCGATGTGCTGCCCGGCGCCCGCCAGCGGCTGGCCAGCGCCGCCCTGCGCGGGCTGCGGATACGCAAGACCAGCGCGGAGGTCGCGGCGCTGCGGGAGGCGGGGGCGGCGATCGACCGGGTGCACCGCCGCGTCCCGGAGTGGCTCCGGCCCGGCCGGACCGAGCGCGAGGCCGCCGCCGACATCGCCGCGGCGATCGTCGCCGAGGGGCACGCCCGCGCCGATTTCGTGATCGTCGGATCGGGGCCGAACGCGGCCCGCCCCCACCACGAGCCCTCCGGCCGGGTGCTGGCCGCGGGCGACGCCGTCGTGGTCGACATCGGCGGCACCATGCCGAGCGGCTACTGCTCGGACTGCACCCGGACCTACGTCATCGGCGAGCCGCCGCCGGAGTTCGCCGCCTACTACCAGGTGCTGAAGCAGGCGCAGGAGGCCGCGTGCGCCGCCGTCCGCCCGGGCGTCGCCGCGCAGGCCGTGGACGCCGCGGCCCGCGAGCCGATCTCCGCGGCCGGGTACGGCGAGTACTTCGTCCACCGGACCGGGCACGGGATCGGCCTGGAGACACACGAGGACCCCTACATCGTGTCCGGCAACACCGAGGCGCTGGCGCCCGGGATGGCGTTCTCGGTCGAGCCGGGGATCTACCCGGGCCCGCACGGTGCCCGGATCGAGGACATCGTCGTGTGCACGCCAGAGGGCTGCGAGCGGCTGAACAACGTCACCAGGGAACTTGTGGTGGCCGGCTGATGCAGGAGCTGCTGGAGCTCACCCGCGAGCTGGCCGCCAAGGAGGTGCGGCCCGCGGCTGACGCGGCCGAGCGGTCCGGGACCTTCCCGCGCGAGGTGTTCCGCCTGCTGGGCAGGTCGGGGCTGCTCGGCCTGCCCTACCCCGAGCAATGGGGCGGCGGCGGCCAGCCGTACGAGGTCTATCTGCAGGTCGTTGAGGAGCTGGCGCGGGCGTGGCTCGCCGTCGGCCTGGGCGTGAGCGTGCACACGCTGACCTGTTTCCCGCTCGCCACCGCGGGCACGCCGGAGCAGCAGGAGCGGTGGCTGCCGGACATGCTGGGCGGCGAGCTGCTCGGCGCCTACTGCCTGTCCGAGCCGCAGAGCGGGTCGGACGCGGCCGCCCTGGCGACCCGGGCGGCGCCCGATGGTGACGGCTACCGGGTCGACGGTGTCAAGGCCTGGATCAGCCACGCTGGCCAGGCGGACTTCTACACCCTGTTCGCCCGGACCTCGGGGGAGCCGGCCGGCCCCGGCCGGGCGCACGGCATCAGCTGCCTGCACGTGCCCGCCAGCACCGGCGGCGTCAGCGCCGGCCCGGCCGAGCGCAAGATGGGGATGCGGGCGTCAGTCACCGCCCAGATGATCTTCGACGGCGCCCGGGTGCCCGCGGACCACCGGATCGGTGCGGAGGGCAGCGGGTTCGCCATCGCGCTGGGGGCGCTGGACTCGGGCCGGCTGGGCATCGCGGCCTGCGCGACCGGCCTGGCGCAGGCGGCGCTGGACACCGCGGTCGGCTACGCGCTGCAGCGCCGCCAGTTCGGGCAGCCGATCATCGACTTCGAGGGCCTGTCGTTCCTGCTCGCCGACATGGCTACCGGGGTGGAGGCGGCCCGCGCGCTCTACCTGGCCGCCGCCCGCCGCAAGGACGCCGGGCAGCCGTTCACCGCGCAGGCGGCGATGGCGAAGCTGTTCGCCAGCGACACCGCCATGCGGGTGACCACCGACGCGGTCCAGGTGCTCGGCGGCTACGGCTATGTCGAGGACTTCCCGGCCGAGCGCTACCTGCGCGAGGCGAAGGTACTCCAGATCGTCGAGGGCACCAACCAGATCCAGCGGCTGGTGATCGCCCGGGCCCTCCGCCGCGGCTGATGGGACGGCAGCTAAGCAGGCCGGGCAGGCCGGCCCGGCCGAACGGGCCGAACGGTCCCGCTCGCGGCGCGTCGGTGCAATCGGCCTGGCCGGGGGACTACCGTGACGGCGTGGAAGAGATCGACCGCAAGATCCTGTCGCTGCTGTGCCAGGACGGCAGGATGAGCTTCACCGACCTGTCACGCCAGACCGGGCTGTCGGTTTCAGCCACCCACCAGCGGGTGCGGCGGCTGGAACGGCGCGGCCTGATCAGGAGATACGCGGCGGTGATCGACCCCGCGGACGCCGGGCTGCCGCTCACCGCGTTCGTCTCCATCAAGCCGTTCGACCCGGCCGCAGCCGACGACGCGCCGGAGCGCCTGGCTCATCTGACCGCCATCGAGGCGTGCCACAGCGTGGCCGGGGACGAGAGCTACATCCTCAAGGTGCGGGTCGCCTCCCCGGTCGACCTGGAGAACCTGCTGCAGGAGATCCGCGCGCTCGCGAACGTCTCCACCCGGACCACGATCGTGCTGTCTACCCCGTACGAGAACCGCCCGCCGGATCTGTAAGCAGCCCGCCCAGCATCAGCGACAGCAGCCGCTCGGCCTGGCCGGCGTCGGCGGCGCCCGCGGTCGCCGCGGCCACGCCGTGGGACAGGCGCAGCAGGTCGAGCGGCTGGACGCCGGGCCTGACCGCGCCCGCCTGCTGGGCGCGGCATGGCGAGCGCCGCCATATTTCTGCCCAAGGTCAAATTCGGATAAGCGCCTGGCAAATCCTTTGGCCCGGACCCGGAATCGATATTGACTTCCGCCCCCGCAGCATCTCGGGTTGGGGAAACGGCCACAAGGGCGTGACCGGTGGCCCGGGACGGGCCGGGCCCGGCGGCACGCTCGACCGGGAGGGATTGCGTATGCGCATGCGCAGGTCAGCACCGGGTTTAGCGGCAAAACTACTGGCGGTCTCCGGCTTAGCTCAGCCGGGCCCTCCCCACCGCTGGCGGTCGTGGCGCCTGTTCCTGGTGCCCGCGCTCAGCATCGCCGTCATCGGCCAGCTCAGCCTGGCGGGTTCGGGCGCGATGGCATCGTCGGCCACCACGGCACAGACACTGGCCGCAACGGGCTCGGTCGCGCCGAACCCGGTCAACGAGCTCGACTGCAACGGCTGGAGCGCGAAGTACGGCACGGTCAGGAAACTCGCTGGCGACCTGTGCACCGACCCGGTCAAGATCACCGGCGGTAAGGCCAGCCGGTTCATCGACAACGGCTGGTACATCGGCCACGACGAGCCGAGCGTCAAGTTCATCTCCAAGGCTCCGGGCTCCGCCAACACGTTCACCTACCTGGCGAAGATCCCGGTCGACCCGGCCAGGGCCCCGACTCCGTCCGGCAGCGTCACCGACTACGGGCAGCTGTCCATAGCCCCCTGGTTCGGGCTGCCGATGTGCGACCCGAACTCCTATCCGCAGAACCCGTGCAAACCGGACAGCGACACCAACTCGGGCTCGATCAGCGACCCGAACGCCGCTGGCTCGGCGTTCATGGAGCTGCAGCTCTACCCGCCGGGCTACACGCCGTTCATCGACAGCGAGAGCTGCAGCGCGACCAGGTGGTGCGCGGCGCTGACCATTGACAGCCTCGAGTGCAGCTTCAACTTCGCCACCTGCAACCCCAACTGCGAGGAGCCGGTCAACTTCTCCTACCTGCAGACCAACGGCATCCCCACCGGGCCGCCGAGCCCGCAGCTGACCGACGTGAGCACGTTCCTGCCGAACCGGCACACCCTGATGATCAACCCGGGTGACGTGCTCCAGATCTCGATCACGGATCCACGGCAAGGGTTCACCACAGCGATCCGAGATCTCACCACCCACCAGACCGGGTGGGTGACAGCCAGCGCCGCGAACGGCTTCATGAACACCAACATCAACACCTGCGACGGCACCCCGTTCACCTTCCACGCGGAGTACAGCAGCGCGTCGATCCAGAACCAGGTCCCGTGGGCCGCGCTCGAGGGCGGCGTGCTGATGGAGCAGGAGATCGGTCACTCCGAGGTCTGCAGCTCGCTGAAGTACAAGGACCCGTTCAGCGCCAGCTTCCCAGGTGGCCAGACCTACAGCGACCCGAAGGTCTACGACACCTGCGTGGGCGGCTCGGAAGGCAAGGGCCAGGTAGGTGAGGGCCCCTGCAGCGCCACGACCGGCCTGTGCCAGAACGCGGAGACACAAGGGCCCGACGGCCCGGTGGCCTGCCCGACCAACGACCCGGCCACCGGCGCGCTCTGCGAGTTCGCCGACGGCTTCTGCTTCCAGAAGGGCACGCGGACCGTGCTGATCAACGGCCAGCCGGCCAGGGAGCAATCTGCTGCCAACCAATGCTTCGCGGACCGTTACCAGAACGGTGACCTGGACTTCGACGGCCTGTCATACCGGACCAGCGCCTGGCCCAACGGATCCCGGAACCGGCCGACGGCGTTCCAGTACATAGGGCCGTTCCAGGCCAACGGGCGGCCGTATCCGCAGATCCAGTTCGAGAGCGACATCGGCGGCTCGTCCAACCTGTGCAACACGGTGACCGGCGCGGGCTGCACCGTCCCGCCGATCAGCGCCCAGTTCTACCCGTTCTGGTCGCTGAGCCCGGTGTCCACGTTCAAGGCCAAGGGGACCGCGTGCGTGTGGAACTTCGGGAACGTGCTGCCGCAGACCATCAATGACCTGGGCGGGGACGCCCAGTACGGTACCCCCGCCATCGCCCGGTACGGCGGCACCAACATCAGCGCACCGATGAAGAATCCGCAGTTCTCCGGCCGCTGCGCGACCTAGCAGCAGCCAGCTGGCCCAGCCCGGGGTGCCCCGCCGCCTGCGGGGCATCCCGCCGGGCCGGCATGTGCTAGCCGCGGACCTCGATGCGGGCGCACTCGCTGTAGGCGATCCGGCCGAAGTACATCACCTTGGCCAGCGCCCACCAGTGTGAGCCCGGCCGGGCGGCGGCGGGCAGCCGCACCGGGTAGCACAGCGTCACGGCCTCCCCGGGCGCGGCGCTGAAACCGCGCGTCCACGGGCCGAGCGCGGGCCAGGTGCCCAGCGGCGAGATCAGCTGGCACTCGCCCCGGATCGCGGCGGCCGTCCGGTTGGCCACCTCGACCGCGAGCTCGCCCGTCCGGCCGGCGGCGACGCGGGCGACGGCGGGCCGCAGGCGCAGCTCCAGCTCGGCCGCGGCCGCCCGCTCGTCGGCCTCGATCAGCGGCAGCAGCTCCGCCAGCGGCAGGTCGAGCGGGGGAGCGGGCGGCTCGCCCACGGTGACGAGCGCGGCGTCCTCCAGGCTCTGGCCGAGGTCGTCGGTGATCCGCGCGGCGAGGTAATAGCGGCCGGGCGCAGCGGCCGGCCGCGCGCGTACCGTCAGGTCCCAGCAGGCGTAGCCACCCCCCCCGAGTTCATAACGAAGCGGCGTGCCACCGCCGCCACCTGGCTCGGCCACCAGCCCCGGCGGGACGTCGATGGTCACCTGGCCGCTGGCCGGGACGGGGCCGCAGGCAACCGTGAGCCGGAGCGAGCCTGTCCCCGGGCCGAGCGCGATCCGGCCCGGGGACAGGTGCACCGCGACCGGCACGTTCCCGGCCGGGGCGGGACCCTTGCCGTGCAGCCAGTACCGGGTGAAGACGGGCTGCGCCGGCTCCGGGGGCACACCGGCAGGCCCGTCCCCGGCAGACCCGCCCCCAGCTGGCCAGTCCCGGGCCGGGCTGTCTCCCGGCCCGGCCAGCGCCAGGGTCACCGTCCCGGAGGTGGGCACATCCACCTCGGCGGCGCCGTCCACCAGCGGCAGCGGCGGGCCGTCGGCGTCCTCCAGCAGGCCGGTCAGGCGGGCGGCGGTGGGACCGGTGAACAGGCGGATCCGGGCGGCGGGCTGTCCGGCGGGGCCCGGCCGCCGGCCCGCGTCCCGCAGCCTGACCGTCACCCCGTCCTCCCGGCGTGGCCGCCCGGGCCGGCCCGAGGCGAGCGGGTTCCCGCGCGGCTTCAGGGCCGTGAGCATGGCCCGCGGGCCATCCGGGCCGGTGACCTCGCACAGGCTGGTGGCGGCGGGCAGCGGCCCGGCGTGCACGCCCGTCTCGCAGGCGAGCAGGTCATGGTTGTACTCCTGGCCCGCCGCGGTGAACCCGGCATCGCGCCAGTCGCCGGCCCCGGTCATCAGGGCGTACTCGAACGTGTGGCTCCAGTGCTGCCAGGCGAAGCTGCTCCCGTCCGGTGCGGTGCGCCGCTCCCCGTCGATCCACACCCCGGCCGGCCAGGCGCTGCTGGCGCGCATCAGCCCGATGTGCAGCGTCCCGTCGGCGCTGACCAGGCTGCTGGGGGTGCCGCGGTTCAGCAGCGCCACGCAGTGACCGGCCAGCGGCGGGTCCGGGGGCGCGCCGCCGGGCGCGAGCTCCGCCTCGATCGCCCCGCCGGCCAGATCGCTGGCCAGCGCGGCGACCGCCGCCGCCAGGTCGGGACCGGTGACGATGAGCACCGGCAGGTCCCGTTCGCCGCGCACGTCGGCGTCTGGCCCGAACACCTCGGCGCGCGGCCGCCAGGCCGGCACCCATACCCGCACCCAGCCCGGGCCGCCGCCCGTGCTGCCGGTCCCCGTGCTGCCGGTCCCCGTGCTGCCGGTCCCCGTGCTGCCGGTCCCCGTGCCGCCAGCTTCTGCCAGCCGGGCTGCGAGCTCACCGGCCGGCCCGAGCGCCGCGAGCAGCCGCGCGGTCCAGGGGTTGACGTCCGGGCCGCCGAGCGCGATCCGGCAGTCGGGCACATTCGAGTCGAGATCGAGCGCGCCGTAGCGGGGGCCGCCCGGCCGGGAGCAGGTCGCGGTCACCCCCTGCCGGGCCAGCGCGGTGACCAGGTCACGGACGGCCCCGCGGCATTCGTTAGGCATAGCGGGGACGATGACCTCGGCGACACCTATCGGCCAGGCGCGGCCACCGGTGACCACGCGCGCAGCCGCGCCGAGGCCGAACCACTCGTGTGCCGGGTTGTCGAGGGTGAAGGCGTGCTGCGCCACGTCGGCGCCGGGCGCGCCGAACGGCCTGCCCACCACGCTGGTGGCGCACTGGTACACCGGCAGCGCGCCCGGCACGTTGGCCGGAAAGCGAACCCGCAGCAGCGCGTCCTGGCCGATCGAGCCGTCCACCTGGGTGCGGAACTCGGCCCGGTCCGCCCCGTCCCACAGGATCGTCTCCTGCCTGACCCGCAGCCCGCCCAGGCCGAAGGAGGTGACCAGCCGGGAGCCGATGGCGCACCGCTGCGCCCGCACCTGCGCGGGCGCCTCGGCGGACCCGGTGCCCGGCCCCTTGGGGGACAGCAGCCACGGCCCCTCGCCCCAGCGCGGGTGATAGTCGTACTCGTCGGCGAGCACGAGCTCGTTCCCAGGCCCGCGCAGCAGCTCCACGCCGGTCCGCCGGTCCAGGACCCGGGCCAGCGCGCCGCCCCGGCCGGGATCGGCCTCGATCAGGAACGCCTCGCTGCGGATGGCCCGTCCCGGCGCGGCGGACCAGCCTTCGTCGCCCGGCCCGGCCGCCGGACTCACCCAGTAGGTCCGGTAGCCGAGCGCGGGCACCTCCAGCGCGCGGAACGTGATCGTCACCTCCGCGAGCGTGCCGTCCGGGTGACGGTGCACCCCCTCGGCCAGGAACGGGACGCTGGCGCCGGCCTGGTCGGCCACGGCCAGCCACGGCGTGCCCGGCTCGCCGAAGGCCAGCGTGACCGTGGCCAGCCCGGCCCGCGGCCAGGACACGGTGCTGAACACCACGACCGGCCGCGCCCCCGGCCCCAGGCCCGCGGGCGGGCGGGTGTCGGCCAGCGCGGCCAGGTGGGCCGCGGCGCCGCGGCGGGCGTCGTCGCCTCGCTCGAACGCCTCCCGCCAGCCGCCGAGCAGGTCGAGATAGACCTGGTCGGACTCGGTGCCGGTGATCGCGTCATGGTGCGCGCCGAACGCCAGCTGCCGCCATGCCTTGTCCAGCGAGGCGGCCGGGTAGGCCGCGCCGGCCAGCCAGGCCAGGGTGGCCAGCCGCTCACCGTCCAGCGTCGCCACCTCCGCCGCCCGCTGCGCCTGCTTGGTGTCGATGTAGGAGACGTCCTTGCCCGGGTAGACCGGGTTCATGTCCCTGGTCTGCGGCGTCAGCCAGATGCCACGCTGCTCCGCCTCGGCCGCCACGGCGGCGAAGAACTCCCGCGGCAGCGCGGTCACGCAGCGCGGCCAGAGATAGCGAGCCGCGAAGTCGCGGTGCAAGGTGGTGGCCCAGCGGGCCGGGATCACATGGTCGGCGCCGACCGGCAGCAGCACGTTGCGGGTGGCGGCGACCGGCGCGAGCAGGGCAAGCTGGCCCAGCGCCTCCGCCATGGCGGCGGCGGGGTCAGCGGCCTGGTGGATGCCCCAGCCCGCGCCGTAGTGGTTCGCCATGTAGCTGGTCAGCAGCCCGTTCCCGTCGGGGGAGAGCCACTCGAACTCGGTGGGGAACTGCATCCGGGTGTTGTCGCCCACCGTGCGCCACGGACCCCACTGGTGAAAGGGCCCCCGGGCCCAGGCCGAGGAGGTCAGCCCGGCCGCGGCCATCAGGCCCGGGTAGCCGGGATCGAACCCGAACGCGTCCAGCATCCAGGCGCTGTGCGGGTCGCCGCCGAGCACGTCGCGCTGGTGGCCGATCCCGTAGACGGCGTTGCGGATGGTGGACTCGGCGCAGGTCAGGTTGGTGTTCGGCTCGTTGTAGCTGCCGCCCACGATCTCGATCCGGCCCTGCGCCATCAGCGCCCGCAGGTCGGCCCGGTCCTCCGGACGGGTGTCGAAGTAGGGTTTGAGGTAGTCGATCTCGGCGAGCACGAACTTGTAGTCGGGGTCGGCCCTGGCCGCGTCCAGGTGCAGCCGGACCAGCTCGAAGGCCGTGCGCACCTCCGGCAGGGCGCCGTCCTCACCGGGCAGCAGCAGCCGGGACTGGGTGAACTGGCCCTGGGTGTTCCACCACACCGGGTCGTAGTGGAAGTGACTGACCATCCAGATCGTCCAGCCCGGCTCGGCGACGGTGAGCACGGCTTCGTGCTGCGTGCGGGCGTCGCGGCTCTCGGCGATGACCGTCACCGGCAGCGCGCTGCCCGGGCCGTGCGGCGCGGCGACCGCGACCGCCACCTCGGCCGTGCCGGTGCCACCGGCCTCGTGGCCCGTCATGCGGAACGCCTGCGGCGTGGTGACCCCGGCCCCCTCGGCCCGGACCGCGACCGGGTCGGCCAAAGGCAGGTCAGCGAGGGTGACGCGCATGATCTGGAGCGGGTTGCCGACGGTCCCGGTGAACAGGATGGTCGAGTCGGCGCCGGTGATGCGCATGGCGCCATCGTCGCACGGCCGCCCCGGGTGAGCAGCAGGCCCAGAGCGCGCCGGGCCCCGGGAAATTAATTCGGAACACCTCTTTCGAAATAATTCTTTCGAGCGTAGACTTTCGAAACGTGTCTTCCGAACTGCCGGCCCGAGCGCCGGCCCCCCGTGCCCGGGCCCGCCGCAAGCCGGCCCGGCCAGCCCCGCCAGCCCCGCCAGCCCCGCCAGCGCCCGGCGCGCCGTCCGCCGGCGTGTCCCCACCCAGCGCTGGGCCGGCCTCCGCCGAGGACCCGGGCATACACAAGGTCACCGATGCCCGGGCGATGCGCGCGCTGGCGCACCCGGTGCGCCTGGCCCTGCTGGAGGCGCTGGCGCACGCCGGAACCCTGACCGCCACCCAGGCCAGCGAGCTGCTGGGGGAGAGCCCGGCCAACTGCGCCTTCCATCTGCGGACCCTGGCCAAGTACGGGTACGTCGTGGAGGCCGGGGGCGGCAGGGGCCGGGAGCGCCCGTGGCGGCGCGCGCACGACGTCCTGCAGATCACCACCGACCAGGAGGATCCGCTGGCGGCGACGGCGGCCGAGGAAGTCGCCCTGTTCTGGGTGGACACCGTCCTGGAACGAGCGCGCTCGATCCTGTCGCGCAGCAACTCGTGGCCCGCCGGGTGGAAGCACAACCCGCTGATGGGAGAGAGCCAGCACATCATGTACGTGACCCCGCAGGAGGCCAGCGAGCTCGGGGCGGCGATCAGCCAGGTCTACCGGCGGTACTACGACCGGGTGGACCACCCGGAGCGGCGGCCGGCCGGCGCGATGCCGATCGAGATGCTGGCGCTCGCCTACCCCCTGCTGCACCTGGCTGACCGGCCGGCCCCTGGTGCCGGTGACGCTGCGCCTGACCAGCAGCCCGAGTAACCCGTTTTCCGCCAAGAGGAGTCATCCATGCATCCCGAGCTCACCCGGAGCCTCGCGGCGCAGCACGCCGCCGAACTTCACCGCCTGGCCGGGCGTCAGCGGCTGGCCGCCCAGTGCCGGCGCGCGGAAGGCGGGGATTCCGCTGCCTCGCGCCTGCTCGCACGGGCGCGCCTCGCCGCTGCCCGCCTGCCGGTGCACAGCCTGGCGACCCGCCCGGCACCGGCGCGGCCGGGCCCGGCGCAGGCTGCCCTGCCCGGCGTGTTCGCGGCCGGGCCGGAGGCGTTCGGTGTGCGCACCTACCTGACCGCGGCCGAGGCGCGCCAGCTCGCCGCCGACTGGGCGGACCTGCTCGCCAGGTTCGCCGACCGGGTGGACGACCCATCCTGCCGCCCGGCCGGTGCCGTGCCGTTCGAGGTGGTGGTGTTTGGGCGCCAGGTGCCCGACCTGGTCGGCGCCGCCCGCGGGCTGCCGGGACCGGGCCAGCCCGGCTGACATGCGCGCGCTGCTGGCTCACCGGGACGCCCGGCTCTACCTGGGTGGCCAGGCACTGTCCACCATCGGGGACAGCGCGCTCTGGCTGGCCATGGGCATCTGGGTGAAGATCTTGACCGGCAGCAGCAGCGCGGCCGGGCTGGTGTTCTTCGCCTTCAGCTGCGGCATCCTGCTGGCGCCGGTAACCGGGCTGGTGGCTGACCGGGTCCGGCGCCGGCCGCTGCTGATCGCCGCCAACCTGGCCGCCGCGGCCGGGGTCTGCTGCCTGCTGCTGGCGGGCCGGGGCCAGGTCTGGCTGATCTACCCGATCATGTTCGGCTACGGCGCGCTGAACAGCCTGATCACCTCGGCGCAGACCGCGCTGCTCGCGGTGATGCTGCCGGCCAGCCTGCTCGGCGAGGCCAATGCGGTCCTGCAGATGGCCGCCATGGGGCTGCGGGTGATCAGCCCGCTGCTGGGGGCCGGGCTGCTCGCCCTGGCCGGCCCGGTGCCGGTCGTGCTGCTTGACGCCGGGACCTTCGTGCTGGCCGCTGGCGCGGTGGCCGCCCTGCGGATGCGTGAGCCAGCCCCAGCTCACTCCGGGGCGCGCTGGCGGGCCGAGGTGACGGCAGGGATCCGCTACATCGGCGCCACCCCGGCGCTGCGGCGGCTGCTGATCACCGGCGTCATCGCCCTGCTCGTGTTCGGCTTCTTCGAGACCGTGCCGTACAGCCTGGTCAGCCAGGGCCTGCACCGGGCGCCGGCCTTCCTCGGCCTGCTCGAGGCGGTGCTGGGCGCCGGCGCGCTGGCCGGCGGGGTGCTCGCGGCGCCGGTCATGCGCCGGACCAGCGAACGGGCGCTGCTGGCCCTGGCGCTGCTCACCGCCGCCGCCGCCTGCCTGCTGCTGATCCCGGCCTGGCTGCCGGTGGTGATGGCCGCCATGGTCCTGCTCGGCCTGGCCATCGTCTGGTTCAACGTGGGAGCGATCACCCTGGTCCAGCGGCGGACCCCGGCGGATCTGCTGGGCCGGGTCGACGCGGCACTGACGATCGCGATCGCCGTGCCGCAGACGGCCTCGATCGCCCTGGGCGCGGCGCTGGTCGCGGTCGTCGACTACCGGCTGCTGCTGGCGGTGATGGCGGTGGTGATCGCGATCTCCGCCGCCTACCTGTCCGGCGCCCGGGAGCAGGCGGGTGACCGGGTGGACCAGGTAACCGGGCAATCGCGAGCATCGGTGAGTACCATCGGGTAACACATCTGTCGGCGGGGAGGCGGTTGCCTCGCGCGCAGAGCGGAGCGAGGTGCCGATGACCGATCGCGCTGTTACCCTGCGGGACGTCGCGGCGCGTGCCGGGGTCCATCCGGCCACCGCCTCGCGCGCGCTCAACCCCGAGACCCGGCTGCTGGTCCGGGAGGACACGGCGCGCCGGGTGCTGGAGGCGGCCGAGTCGCTCGGCTACCACCCCAACCCGGTGGCGCGGAGCCTGCGGACCAGGCGGTCCCACACGGTGGGCGTGCTCATCCCGGACCTGACCAACCCGCTGTTCCCGCCGATCGTCCGGGCGCTGGAAGACCGCCTCGCGGCGGCCGGGTACGTCGCGCTGATCGGCAACACCGATGGCGACGGCGAGCGGGAGCGGCTCGTCTTCCAGCAGATGCGTGCCCGGCACGTGGACGGGATGGTGCTGGCCACCGCGCACCTGAGCGACCCGCTGCTCGCCGACGCGGCCCGGGCCGGCCTGCCGGTGGTGCTGATGAACCGGATGGCGGCCGATCACAGCCTGCCCTCGGTGTCGGTGGACAACGAGCGCGGCATGCAGATGGTGGTCGCGCACCTGGCCGCCGAGGGGCACCGCAGGATCGCCCACATCGCCGGCCCGCAGGAGGTGTCGACCGGGCTGAGCCGCTACCGCGGCTTCGTCTCGGCGATGGATACGCACGGGCTGGTGGCCGATCGGGATCTGATCGTCACGGCCAAGGCGTTCTCGATCGAGGAAGGGCTGCGCTGCACCCGGGCGCTGCTGGAGCGCCGCAACGGCTGCACGGCCGTGGCGGCCGGCAACGACATGCTGGCGGTCGGCTGCTTCGCCGCGCTGGAGGAAGCGGGCCTGAACTGCCCGGCGGACATGTCGGTGGTCGGCTTCAACGACATGCCCTTCATCGACCGGCTGCGGCCGCCGCTCACCACGATCCGCTTCCCGCACTATCAGCTGGGGACCGAGGCGGCGCAGCTGCTGCTGGAGCGGATCGGCGGCCAGGGCGGCCCGGTCAAAGTGCTCTACCTGGCCCCGGAGCTCGTTGTCCGGGGCTCCACGGCGCCAAACCGCCAGACCGGGTGATCTGCTGCACACGATTGCGCTACGTTAGCTGCGGCTGCCGGTCCTGCCGATGGCCACCTGAACAGGCTGGCTCGCCTTGCGCAGTCGCGAGGTAACAGCTTGGGAAAGCGGCATTGACACGGTGGCGCGGGTAGGCCAGGCTTTCCCTGCAAACGATTGTTAGGAGTAGGAATGGCCCGGGAGGACGCGGAGCTCCGGCTTGGCTGGCTGGGAACCGGGCGAATGGGCTCCGCGCTGGTCCAGCGCCTGCTCGCCGGCGGCTGTGATGTCGCCGTCTACAACCGGACCAGGTCCAAGGCGGAGCCGCTGGCCGCGCTCGGGGCGACGATCGCCGACTCCGCCGCGGGGCTGGCCGACCGCGACATCGTGTTCGCCACCGTCGGCACCCCGCAGGATCTGCTGGACGCGGTGCTGGGGCCGGCCGGGCTGATCTCCGGCGGGGGCGCCCCGAAGATCGTGGTGGATGCCTCGAC
>Ga0335080_10000595_pt1 | contig 33677 bp, 37 predicted proteins | sample Lox_Sample_34_FD_206720 | JGI IMG/M metagenome (GOLD analysis project Ga0335080, IMG submission 206720) | Soil microbial communities from Loxahatchee National Wildlife Refuge, Florida, United States - Lox_Sample_3.4 | ecosystem: Environmental > Terrestrial > Soil > Wetlands | place: USA... | reverse complement strand
GCGTTCCGCTCGTTCCTGGCGGAGGAGGCGATCTTCGTGGGCACGAACCGCGTGTACCGCGGCGCGAAGGAAGTGGCCGAGGGATGGAAACGCTTCTTCGACGGACCCCAGGCGCCGTTTTCTTGGGAACCGGACCAGGTGCAGGTGCTGGAGTCGGGGACGCTGGCATTGTCGTCGGGTCCAGTGCGCGATCCATCGGGAAAACGCGTGGGCACCTTTAATTCGATCTGGCGGCGTGAGGCGGGCGGTTCGTGGAAGATCGTGATTGACCATGGTTGCCCGCCGTGCGATTGCGGAGTGCGGTAAATGGCGGATCCAAGCGATCGGGTCGTTCTGGTGTATGGCGGGGCGGGCGGAATCGGTGCGGAGGTCGGGAAGCGCCTCGTGTCGGCGGGCGACCGGGTGGTGATCGCCGATTTGAATGAAGCACAGGCCCGAGCACAAGCGGCCGCCCTGATGGCAAGTGGAGGACAGGCCGCGGGCGTGGCGTGCGATATTACCAACCCGGAGCTGTGCGAGCGCGCCGCGCAGGCAGCGGTGGACTGCTTCGGCAGGCTCGACGGTGTGGTGAACTGCGCGGGCATCAGCAAACCCCACGACTCTATCTCGCTCCCGCCCGCAGACTGGGCGCGGATGGTGGATATCCAACTGAACGGTCCGTTTTACGCGGCGCAGGGCGGCGCGAAGCGGATGTGGGAGACCGGCGGCGCGATCGTGTTCATCACCAGCACGAATGCGGAAGCTGCGTTTCCCCGCCGGGCCGCTTATTGCGCGGCGAAAGCCGGGGTCGCCATGCTGACCAAGGTGCTTGCGATTGAATGGGCGCAGCGCCGCATCCGGGTGAACGCCGTCGGTCCGGCCTACGTCGATACGGAGATGACCCGGCGGAACATCGAGGCCGGGAATGTCAGCGAAGCGCGGATTCGTGAGCGGATTCCGCTGGGCCGGCTGGCGCAACCGGGCGATGTGGCCGACGCGGTCACGTTCCTGCTGAGCGAAAAGGCCGCGTTTGTCACCGGACAATCGCTATATGTGGATGGCGGCTGGCTCGCGTACGGATATTTCTGATTCGCCGCTGGACAGGCGGAGCCCTGCCCACGGAAATGGAATAGAATTGGTGGTCTATGAAGATGGAAACATCCCGCCGCAATTTCTTGGGTGCTGCCGCCGGCGCCGCCGGCTTGAGCGCGTTCTCCGTCCGCACGGCGTCCGCCGTGATTGAGGCCGAGCCTTGGGGAATGAAGCTCGGTGTGGCGACGTACTCGTTGCGCAGCTTCGACCGGACCACCGCAATCGCGATGCTCAAGAAGCTCCAGGTGAAGTACATCAGCATCAAGGACGTTCACCTGAAGCTGACGGAATCGCCGGAGGAGCTGCGGCAGCATCGTAAGGAGTTCGACGATGCCGGATTCGTCGTGACCAGCGGCGGCAACGTCGACATGACCAAGGGCACCACCGTCGAAGACCTGCGGCCGCGATTCGAGTATGCCAAGAACGCCGGGCTGCCGATGATGGTCTGCGCGCCGACGCACGAAAACATCAAGAGCGTGGAGGCGCTGGTGAAGGAGTACAACATCCGCATCGCGATCCACAATCACGGGCCGGAGGACAAGCACTTTCCGACGCCGCAGAGCGTGCTGGAGGTGGTGCGCAAGCTGGACAAGCGCTGCGGCCTGTGCATGGACATCGGACACTCGACGCGCGCCGGCGCGGACATCGTCAAATCGGCGGCGGAGGCGGGCGACCGGCTGTTCGATATGCACGTGAAGGACCTGGCCGACAAGACCAGCCGTGAGAGCCAGGTGGATATCGGCGACGGCGTGCTGCCGTTCCCGGCGCTGTTCAAGCAGCTCAAGAAGATGGGCTACACCGGGTGCATCAACATGGAATACGAGATCAACGCCAAGGATCCGATGGTGGGCATGCTGCGGTCTTTAAGCTACGAGCGCGGCGTGCTGGCGGGGCTGGCGGGCTGATCATGGCGGCAGTTCCGATCGGCACGCGTTGGGAAGAGAAGCGGCTGGTCACCACGGAGAACGCGATCAGTTTCCTGGGCCCGGAAGGACCGCGGGTGCTCTCGACTCCGCAGATGATCGGGGCGATGGAGTGGACGTGCCGCAACGCGGTACTGCCGCTACTCGAGCCCGGGCACGACACGGTGGGTACGCACGTGAACGTGGCGCACCGCGCCGCGGCGCCCATCGGGTCGGTGGTGATCTTCACCGCGGAGGTAACGGCGGTTCAGGACCGGCGCGTGGAGTTCAAGGTGACCGCGAGGACCGACGAGGAACTGGTAGGCGAAGGCACGCACGAACGCGCCATCATCAACGTGGCGAAGTTTGCCAGCCGGATGGCGGCGAAGAGCGGGCGCAAGTAGAGGGCGCGATTCTTGCCCCGGAAGCCGTCTATGCCGCTGACCGCGATCACGCGAGAAGTCAGTCCGTCGATGGATCGATGCGAACTGACCCACCTCCAGCGGCAGTCGATCGATCTCGCGCGCGCCCGCGAGCAGCATGCCGCCTATTGCGCATGCCTGCGCGCATTGGGCGCGAACGTCATCACCCTGCCGGCGGAACCGGACTTTCCGGATGCCGTCTTCGTCGAAGACCCGGCGGTCGTGCTGGACGAGATCGCCGTCATCGTCCGGCCCGGCGCGGTGTCGCGGCAGGGCGAGGCGGCATCGCTGGCCCGCGAGCTGCAACGGCATCGCCCGCTGGCGTGGATGAAGGAGCCGGCCACCTTGGATGGAGGCGACGTGATCCGCGCGGATCGCACGCTGTTCGTGGCCCACTCTACTCGCACCAATGGCGATGGCCTGCGCCAACTGGAGGCGCAGGCCACGCACTTCGGATATCGCGTGCAGGCCGTGCCCGTGCGCGGGTGTCTTCACTTGAAGTCGGCCGCCAGCTACCTCGGCGGGGACCTGTTGTTGATCCATCGTCCGTCGATTGACACCGCCCCCTTCGGCGGCTTGCGGCTGATCGATGTTCCAGCCGGCGAGGAGCAGGCAGCCAACGTGCTGGCGGTCGGCGAGACCGTCATGGTGGCGGCCGGCTTCCCACGAACCGCAGAGCTGATCGAGCAATTGGGTCGCCGCGTCAGTGTGATCGATAACTCGGAACTGCGAAAGGCCGAAGGGGCGCTGACCTGCTGCAGCCTGCTCCTGTGGGATAAAATGAATCTGTAACCACTCGAAATCTCTCCCGATGCTTTCTACGGCCACGATTGTCGACGAAATTCTCGAGCTGAAAGAGGAGCGCCGCGCGATTCTCCTGGCGCACCATTACCAGACGCCCGAGATCCAGGACCTGGCGGACGTAGTCGGCGACAGCCTGGAGCTGGCGCGCAAGGCGCGCGAGTTCTCCGGCGATGTGATCGCATTCTGCGGCGTATGGTTCATGGCGGAAACCGCGAAGGTGCTCAATCCCGGACGCACCGTGGTCGTGCCCGACCGCGCGGCGAGCTGCAGCCTGGTGGAGAGCTGCCCGGTGGAACCGGTGCGCGAGTTCCGGCGAAGGAATCCGGATTACGCGGTGGTCAGCTACATCAACACGTCGATCGAGGTGAAGGCGGAGAGCGACATTCTGTGCACGTCGCGCAACGCGGTGAAGATCGTCAACTCCATACCGGCGGAGCGGCCGGTGCTGTTTCTGCCGGACAGCAACCTGGGCGCGTATGTGAGAAAGGAAACCGGCCGGGAGAACATGAAGATCTGGCAGGGCACTTGCATCGTGCACGCGACCTTCCCGGCGCGCCGCGTGGCGCAGGCGCGCGCCGAGCATCCGGCGGCGAAGGTGGTGGCGCATCCCGAGTGCCCGGCATCGGTGTTGGCGATGGCCGACTTTATCGGCTCGACCTCGGCCCTCATCGAGTGGTGCGCGGCCAGCGAGGCGGACGAGTTCATCGTGATGACGGAGAGCGGCGTCAATCACTCGCTCACGCGCCTTGCGCCGCACAAGCGCTTCTACTACGTGGCCAACGAAAACTGCAACTGCAGCGAGTGCCCGTACATGAAGCTCAACACGCTCGAGAAGCTGCGCGACTGCCTGCAAAATCTGGAGCCCCGCATCGAGTTGCCGGATGACGTGATGGAGCGCGCGCTGGTTCCACTGGAACGCATGCTCGCGGTGAAGTGATGCTTGTCGACCGATTCGGCCGGGTGCACGACAACCTGCGCATCAGTGTCACCGACCGGTGTAACATCCGCTGCTTCTACTGCATGCCGGAAACGGAGGTGCGGTTCGTCGAGCGGCGCGAGATCTTGGATTTCGAGGAAATCGAGCGGTTCGCGCGCGTGACGGCGGAGCTCGGCATCCGGAAGCTCCGCGTCACCGGCGGAGAGCCGCTGCTGCGGCGCGATCTCCCCGTCCTGATCGCCCGGCTGGCGAAGATCCCGGGAATCGACGACCTGGCGCTGACCACCAACGGCGTTCTGCTCGAGGAACTGGCCGGGCCCCTGTACGCGGCCGGGCTGCGACGCCTGAACGTCCACCTGGATACGCTCGACCGTGAGCGCTTTTGCCGGATTACGCGGCGCGACGATCTCGCGCGCGTGCTGGCGGGACTGGACGCGGCCCGCCGCGCCGGCTTCGCGAAGATCAAGCTGAACGCGGTGGCCGTGAAGAACCTGGTAGAGCCGGATATCGTGCCGCTGGCCCGGTTCGCGCGCGAGAACGGATTCGAGGTCCGCTACATCGAGTTCATGCCGCTGGACGCGCAGAATCTGTGGGATCGCTCGAAAGTCCTGCTGGCGGATGAGATCCTGGCCACGCTGGCGCGGGAAGTGGGGCCGCTAGTTCCAGTAGCGGATCCGGATCCGCGGGCGCCGGCTTCGGAGTATGCGTACGCGGACGGCGGCGGCACTGTGGGAATCATCGCCAGTGTGAGCAAGCCGTTTTGCCTGAACTGCAACCGGATCCGGCTGACCGCCGACGGCAAGCTGCGGTACTGCCTGTTTGCGATCGAAGAGGACGACGTGAAGGGCTTGATGCGGTCCGGTGCGAGCGACGCGGAGCTGGCGGAGTTAGTGCAGCGGAACCTGGCGGGAAAGTGGGAAGGGCACGAGATCAACTCTTCGAAGTTCGTGGCGCCGCCGCGGCCGATGTACTCGATCGGGGGGTAGATGGCGTCCCCAGGGGGATTCGAACCCCCGTTACCGCCGTGAAAGGGCGATGTCCTAGGCCGGGCTAGACGATGGGGACTGGTAGACCGGATTCGGGCGAACCCGATACAGGTGAACTGTCTTTCACTAATTTAGCACAAGCGTCAGAGGGCAGTCAGTGCGCTCGTCTGCCGCCCGCGGCGGGCCGCGAGCAGCGCCTGGGCGATGTTCGACAGCGGCAGGACCTGCGCGGCGGCGCCGATCGCCACGGCCTCGCGGGGCATGCCGTAAACGACGCACGTGGCTTCATCCTGTGCGATGGTGTGCGCACCGGCCTGCCGCATCCGGAGCAGGCCCTGGGCCCCGTCCGACCCCATTCCCGTGAGCAACGCCGCAACCGCATCGGGACCGGCGGCCTGGGCGACGGAGGAGAACAGCACATCCACGGAAGGTCTCTGGTAGCAGACCTTGGGCCCGGTCTTCACGTTCACGTAGTAGCGGCCGCCTGATCTGCGCAGCAGCAAGTGATAATCGCCCGGGGCGACCAGGACCAGGCCCGGGCGGAGGCTGTCGTTGTCGTCAGCTTCCTTGACTTCCAGGGCGGAGATCGAGTTGAGCCTATTGGCAAATGCCCGCGAAAATTGGGGCGGAATGTGCTGCGCGATGACCACCGCTGGAGCATTTCCAGGCAACCGGCTGACAATGGCCGCGATGGCCTCCGTGCCTCCAGTGGAGGCGCCGATCGCAATCACCCTGCCCCCCGGCGACGGTTCGCAAAGGCGCGCGGGAGGAAGCACCTTCGCCGCCGGCCGCCCCGCAGGGCGCAGCCGGGCACACGCGGCGGCGCGGACCTTCGCCGCCAGCGTGTGGCGGAGTTCTCCCACCGAGTAAGGTCCGCCTGGCTTGGCGAGCACTTCGACCGCTCCAAGTTCCAGCGCCTCCACCGCGGCGTGGCAGGAAGATTGCGCGAGGCTGCTGATGACAATAGCCGGCAGCGGGTGGAAGTGCATGAGCTGCTTGAGGAAAGTCAGCCCGTCCATACGCGGCATCTCGATATCCAGGGTGAGCACGTCGGGGCGTAGCGCGAGAATCTTGTCGCGTGCGACATAAGGGTCGGGAGCCGTCCCGGCCACTTCGATATCCGGCTCGGCACTGAGGGCTTCCGCAAGCACTTTGCGGACGATGGCGGAATCGTCGACGATCAGAACGCGGATTTTTTTGTTGCCGGACATATGGGGGTTTCGGTTTCGAACGAAGTGCTGATCCGACCCTCGCCGAGATACCGATGGCGGGTTTGACCTGCGCTGGAAACGGGCGGCTCGGATTCGGAAAAATCGCAGGAGGCGACGCTTTCCTGAAGCAGAAAACGCCCGCTTCCGATCTCCAGCCGCATGGTGCGCAACCGGTTTCCTCCGACCGCCTCACTGGCCAGGAGGATCTCCGCCCTCAACAGGATCTTGCGAAGCGCCAGGCAGTTGCGCTTGCCGATGTCGAAGATGTTCTGGGGATCCATGATGCTCGCTCCACCCGCCGCATGAGCCACCAGGCGGCGCTTATCGGCGCCTTGCGCGCAGACGCGATCGAGCAGCAGGGCCACGCCGGTGTCCGCGAACATGCAGGGGTCCTCTCTCGCGCGCGCAGGATCGATGTGGGAATCCGGCAGCATGAAGTGGAGAAGGCCTCCAACGGGGACCTTGGGATCGTACAACGCCAGGCCGATACAGGAACCGAGCGCGTAGGTCGCCAGCACCTGCCCGGGTACACTGGACACTCTGCAATCGGCCATGCTTACGACGATTTGTTCCACGGCCCCTCTTTTCGTTGCGGCTTGCGATACACCGCCGGCTGCACATACTCGAGCGAGTGCGACACCCTGGTGAGGCTTTCGGCATGACCGACAAACAGATACCCGCCAGGCTCCAGACAGTCGGCAAGGTGGCGAATGACCTGCTCCTGCGTCGGGCGATCGAAGTAGATCATGACATTGCGGCAGAAGATCACCGGGAACTGGCGGCCCCAACTGAAACTCTTCACGAGGTTCACACTGCGGAAAGCAGCCAGCGCACGCAAGGCGGGAGAAACGCGGTGCGCGTGCGCAGGCCTGCCCTCGGGCTCGAAGTATCTGGCCAGCCAGGCCGCCGGCAGGCCCTGGCAGCGGTCCAGCGGAAATACGGCTCGCTGCGCAAACGCGAGGGCTTTCTGCGAGATGTCGCTGCCGTTGATTCTGAGCCTGGCGGAAGGCAGGGCATCGCGCACCACCATGGCCAGAGTCCAGACCTCCTCGCCGGTTGAGCAGGCAGCGCTCCAGATTTCTATCAGGTCGCGGTGCGCCAGGCGGGGAAGGACGCGGTCCCGCAAGAACACGAAGTGATCCGGCTCGCGCAGAAACGCGGTGTGGTTGGTGGCGAGGGCGTCGATCATTGCAGCCAGCCCGGCGCCGGTTTTGTCCGCCACGATGCTCCGGTAATACTCGTCGAAACAGCGATAGCCGCCGTTGAGGACCAGGCGGCGGAGACGCGCCGAGACGAGTTCCTCCTTGCCGGATTTCAGGTCCAGGCCGAACGTGGAATAGGCCAGTTGGCGAATCTGTTCAAACTCCTGGGGCGCCAGGGGCCGCACCGTATCCGGCTCGCCTGCGTCAATAACCGGCTTCACCAGCCTTCTCCTTGAAGATTCGTTCCAGGTCGAGGATCAGACCCACCCGGCCGTCCCCCAGAATGGCGCCGCCGGCGATGCCCTGGACTCTATTGAAGGTCTCTCCCAGAGCTTTGATCACGACCTCCTGCTTGCCGATCAGGGCGTCGACCAGCACGCAGAAGCGCTGTCCTTCGACCTCGGCCACGACCAGCATCGATTGGAGCGCATCTTGGCTGTGCGGTTCGACCCGGAACGTGCGGTAGAGCCGGACGACAGGCAAGAGCGAACCCCGGACCAGCGCCATCTCCGCCCGCTGCTGGACGGTCCAGATGGTTTCCGGCTTGGGGCGAAACATCTCGCGCACGGCAAACAGGGGAATGATGTAGCGTTCCTGGCCCACGGCGACCACCAGGCCGTCGATGATCGCGAGAGTCAGCGGGAGTTTCAGCAAAAAGGTTGCTCCCTGGCCCGGGGTCGACCGGATTTCGATGCGGCCGCGGAGCTTCTCGATGTGGCGCCGCACCACGTCCATACCCACCCCGCGGCCGGATACGTTCGTCACCTGCGCTGCGGTCGTAAAGCCCGGCTCGAAGATCAGATTGTAGACGTCGCTGTCGGAGAGCCCATCGGCGGACGAGATCAGGCCGCGCTGCATGGCTTTGGCTGTGATCGCGGCCCGATCCAGCCCGCGGCCGTCGTCTGCGATCTCGATCACGACCTGGCCGGCGCGGTGCTGCGCGCGCAGGAGCAGGCGGGCAGTCGTCGCCTTGCCGGCGGACTTGCGGTCCGGAGGCGCCTCGATTCCGTGGTCCAGGGCATTGCGCACCATGTGCATCAGCGGATCGGCGAGTTCCTCGACGATAGTCCGGTCGAGTTCGATATCATCGCCCTGGGTTTCCATCTCGACCTGCTTTCCGAACTGGCGCGAAAGGTCCCGGACCAGCCTGGCCATGCGCCGGAAGAGCGGCCCGATGGGCACCAGACGCATGGCCATGGCGGTCTTCTGCAATTCCGCGGTGATGCGGGTGAGATGTGCGATCTTGCGCTGCAACAGCGGGCTACCGACCTTTGCCAGGTCGGCGTCATGGCGGACCAGGGACTCCGCGATGACCATCTCGCCGGCCATATCAACGAGATAGTCGAGCTTGGCGGTGTCCACCTTGACGGCCATGACCTCGCTGCGGCGCGCTTCCGCCGTCGGGGCCGGTGACGCCGCCGCAGGCTGCGATTCGGCCGCCGCCGGGAGAGCCGGGGGCGCCGCAGATTTTTCTGCTTCCGTCTGGTCCCGTGCAGCCGCCTCTCCAGGCGTCGCATCCGGCTCGCTTTTCAGCAGACGATGGATAGCCTCCAACAGGTTCCGGCCATTTCCTGGTGGCGAGGAGGGGTGCTGTTGGAGACGAGACTCCAGGTGCGCCAGCCAGCGGCGCAGATAGTCGGCGCTTTCCAGGACGATATCGATCGCGTCCGGCGTGATCGTCAACTGCGAGTTGCGGGCGCGGTCCAGCACGGCCTCGACCTCGTGAGCGAGTTTTTGGACATCCCAAAGCTCCAGGAAGCCCGCCAGGCCCTTGATGGTATGAAAGCCGCGGAAGGCTGCGTTGAGGGCTTCGGAGTCGCACGGGTCGCGTTCCAGGGCAAGCGCCTGGGTCTCGATGGCGGCGAGGTGCTCGCGGCTTTCTACCAGGAAGTCCGACAGAAGCTCCTGGTCCTGCGCCAGCGGCGCTGCTGCTGGAACCGCGGGGGGTTGCTGCTGTTCGAGAGCCTTCTGCAGGTTGGCGATACCCTCCTGGAGGACGATGGGACCGGATTCGCCGGCCGCAACCGCGTTGATGACGGCTTGGGCGGCGTCAACCACAGGCTGTGCGCTGAGGCTGGCGGCATATCGCTGTATCTTCTGGAGGGCGGGCAGCCATATTGATTCGTCGCCCGCCGACGAAGCGTCTCCCACAACCAGGCGGAGCGCTAGATCTTCAATCTGTTGTGCGAGCTCGATTGGTGGAGTCAAAGCGGTCTCTCCTGCGCCGGCGGCTCTTGGGCAACACTGGCCCGTACTTCGGCGTCGGTCAGTCGGCTGCCCGCCGCGCGGCGCTCGATGGCGGCGTTGAGCTTGTGAAGGCTGGTCTGAAATGCGATTTCATCGAAGATACGGATGATGCTTGCGGCCTTTTTATTGAAACCGTTGTTGTCGTTCATAGAATGAACCCTCCGCGCATGACGGCACCGCCGGCGGACCGGCTAGCGCAGCATCGCGCCGAGGTTGTGAAGGTCCTGCGTGGATAGCACCTTGTCGATGTCCAGCAGGATTTTCACCTTGCCTCTCACCTTGGCCATCCCCAGCAGGTAGCTCGTGCCAACCTCCTCGCCGAAGTCCGGGGTGTCTTCGATTTCGGCCGTGGCCAGATTGAGCACTTCGCTTACGCCATCGACGACGATGCCCATGAGGACCGCACCGGCTTCGCCTTGAACCTGCGTGACGATGATGCAGGTTCTTTGTGTATACTCCGCGGCCGACAGCCCGAATTTGAGCCGGAGGTCGATCACCGGCACCACCTTTCCACGGAGATTGATTACACCCTTGATGTGGTCGGGGGTCTGAGGCACCGCGGTGATCTCCTGGATGCCCATGATCTCGCGAACCTTCAAAACCCTGATGCCGAACTCTTCACTGGCCAGTTGAAAGGTCAGATACTTGCCTGCACGCGTGTCTGCCTGCACCGCCAGGGTGGATTGGTTGGCTAAAGTCATCGCCATCGACATAGAAATCTCCTGAGAGCTTCCTTCACACCTCTATCGCGCAAGCGTGGGTGGGCGCGTGCTGCAGGGGTAGGGCGAACTTCTCATTGGGCGCCAGGCTCACCTTGACCTCGAGCTGTTCACCGTTCCAGGGGAAGTGCACCACGATCCACTCCGTGCTTCCCACGCTGCGGGTCTTGAAATTCCGGCCGAATACCACCGTGGGAATGCTCAGCCCGAGCGCGCCTACATGCCGTTCGAGATCGTTTTTGACCCCGCCGATGATCATATTGGTCAGCTCGGCGACCGCGTCCAGGACCTCTTCGTTTACCGCGGTGGTCTCAGTCATGAGAAGCTGCGAGCAGATGGCGCACGCCATGGAGGAGGAACAGGTAAGGCTTCCCGTGCCCATCCACGGGCCTGCGATGCCGATAAACGAAACCACGCCGTCGGTTGGCTCCGGGGCGCCCAGCGCGACAAAATCGCTGCCGGGGCCGAGTTCTCCTCCCACCATCGTGGCAAACACGTTGGAAGCGGCCTGGTTGATCGACTCGACGATGATTTGATGAAGGTTCATAACGGCAATGCGGGCTCGAGGATTCCGGCCAGCTTCTCCTTGATTTGATCTGCGGTGAATGGTTTACGGACGTATCCGGCCGCGCCGAGCCTGACCGCTTCGGCGACTTTGGTCTCGCCTCCTTCGGTGGTAATCATGACCACGGGAACATTGCGCCACTCCTCCGCCGACTTCAGCGACTTGAGGAGCTGCAATCCATCCATATTGGGCATGTTGATGTCGGTCAGCACCAGATCGACACGCTTATTCGCCAGAAGCGCGAGAGCCTCCTGGCCGTCGCCGGCCTCGTGAATGGTCCGGATTGCCATGCCTGTCTGCCGCAGAACGCGTTGCAGGATCTTGCGGATAGCCGCAGAGTCATCCACCACCAGGACGTCAGATTCCATTCGCCTCCTTACAAGGTATTCATCGGAAAGAAGCGGCGAATTCATTAGGAGTGAGGGAAGAAAAAGCGCATCGGGCTGGCGCGGCCAAAGGCGGCTGCCACTCTACAGTCTCAGACGGGCGGCGCCGATAAGAGAGTGAGGAGCCCGGCGATTGAGCAGGCAGCTAACGCAGCAGGAAATCGACGCGGTATTTCAGACGTTTCACGAGAAGAAGCGCGAATCCCCGGCGGTCAAGTTCGATTTCCGCCGGCCGGACCGGATTCCAAAGTCGCAGGTTCGCGCGATTCATCTTCTGCACGACACTTTCGTGCGCAACCTGGTGTCCAGCCTCTCGGCTTATCTGCGCTCCTACCTTACCGTGAACCTGGTGAGCGTGGAGCAGCTTTCCTATGCGGAATTTCTGGACGGGCTGCCGTCGCCCACCTGCATCGTCTCGCTGGGTCTCAGCCCTTACGACGGCAACGGCGCCCTGGAGTTGAACCCTTCGCTGGTATTTCCCATTCTCGAAATGCTCCTGGGAGGAACTGGCAAGTCTTCGGCTTCGATCCAGCGCGACGTGACCGAGATCGAGCAGCGTCTGCTGGACGGTCTCTTCCGCATCATCCTTCAGGACCTGCGCGAGGCATGGAAAGCCGTAACCAACGTGGATTTCACCATCGAATCCATGGAGACCGAGCCGCAACTGCTTCACCTGCTGGCGCCCAACGAGGCGGTGGTTTCGATCGGCATCGAGGTGCGCATCGGCGAGACGGTGGGCATGATGAATATCGCCATGCCGTCCATCGTCATCAAGATGATGCGACAGAAGTTCGATCAGCAGTGGTCGGTGCGCAAAACCCACGCCAGCGAGACCGAGCAGGCGCGCGTGGTGCGGGTCTTGCGGCAGGCGGCGCTCACCATGGAAGCCCGCATGGAAGGGCCGACGCTGACAGTGGAAGACCTGCTGGATCTGCGGGAGGGTCACGTGCTCGTGTTCGATTATCCGGTGACCCGGCCGATCGAGCTGACCGTGAACGGAGCGCCCAAATTCCTGACGCAGGTGGTAAGCACGGGCAAGAAACGGGCGTGCCAGGTGGAAGCGATCCGGCCGCTGGCGGCTCAAGGCAGAACCAATGAGGACCCTGTCTCCGGCGGCGGCGCGGCGGATTCGTAGAATGACCGCAGCGCATCGAGGAAGGCCCGGCCACGCTTTCGGCCATTGTTACGATCGAGTTCGAAGTGCTGGAGGAAGACCAGGAGAGCGAGCACGTCGGCGTCACGCGTCCGCGTCATTCCCAGCCGCTGGCGCTCTTCGGCCCGAAACTCCTCGGAGGCAGCCTGGACCGCGGCGTAGACCGCCAGGGCCAGGGGATTGGCCGGCCGGCTCTCATAATAGACGCCGCTTTGCAGAGTGCGGTAGGTACGGATCAGCGATTCGAGCGCCTCCCGGACGTCGAAATCAGTCACGCCCGGCGTATCCAGGGCGGCGCGGAGCAGAGCGGCCGCCAGGTGGGTCAGCAGCGGCTCGTGGTCGCGCAGCAGCTTCTCGCTGACCTCGATGTCCTTGTTGGGCAGTTCGACTCCGGCCAGCGAGGGCAGCTTATCGTGTTTGCGTGCTTCCCTCAGGAACTCGCAATCGAGGGGGCAGTCCACCGTGACTTCGCGTTCGGTCCCGCAGCAGATGGGGCAGATGTCGCCGCGGACCCCAGGGCAGAAACGCCGGGGCCGCCGGATCCCGCAAATCGCGCATTCCATTTTTTCAGTATAGAGGCAGGGATGACGGCAACGGATGATCGCGGTGTGGAGCTTAGCTCCGGGCGTGTGCCGTCCACCGGAGGATGAGCGCAACAACGACGCCGAGAACCGCGCTCCCTGCGAGGAACAGCCGGGTCGCCGGAATTCCGATCAGAGCAATCGCGATCACAATGAGCGCGATCATCAGCCCCGCGACTCCCCCGCCCACCGGGATCTTGCTGATATTGATCTCCGGCCGCATACAGCCTCCTCTTCCATTATCGCCGATACGGAACCCGCTCGGGCTAGAATGAAATCCTTGGAATGACGCGAACCAACCTGTTCTTCAAAGTAGAGATGGAGCACGGCAAAGACGAGCGGCCCGAGCGCTTGGGAGAGGAGATCTGCCGCGTTCTGCGCAAGCTTTACGGCGTGCGCGATGCGGAGTTGACCAACTTCACGAAGGCTGAGGAGTAGGCGCCGGCCCGAGCACCTGCTCGTAAGTTCGGTAGAAAAACGCGTCGGTCATGCCGGCGATGTAATCGCACACCACCCGATGAGGCGGTTCCGTCCGGGCCTGCTCGGCATATGCCTGTGGGAGCCGGGCGGGGTCTTCGACGAAGAACTGGAACAGGCCGGCGATCAGTTCCTGAGACTGGCGGCGGCTGTCGTTCAGAGCCGGGGTGGCATACACCCTTTCCAGCAGGAAGCCCTTGAGCCCACGGCTGGCAGCGGCGGTTTCGGACGAAAAGCTCGCCAGCCGCGTTCCGAATTCGCGCACTTCGCCGGCTGTGCCCGCGCCGCTCGCCCGGGCGGCCGACACCGTGCCTTCGATCAGCCCCGAAACCATGACGTCGATCAGGCCGCGCAGCGATTCGTGGAAGCGTTCGCGCGCGGTGGCCCCCGGATACTGCGTTTCCACCGCTTCGAAGATCCGGCCGTACCGGGGAACGGACGCGGCAGCATCTTCGGGTGCGATCAGTCCGGCGGAGTACGCGTCGTCCAGGTCGCCGGCGTTGTAAGCCACTTCGTCGGCGAGATCGATGAGCTGCGCTTCCAAAACCGGGCGGAGTCCGGGTAGGTAGCCGTCCAGCACGGGATCCTCGCCCGCACCGAAGTCACGCGAGTGCTTGACAATCCCCTCCCGCACCTCGAACGTGAGGTTCAGGCCCGGAAAGCGGGCATAGCGCTGCTCGAAGCTTTCCACGATGCGCAGGGCGTGAAGGTTGTGGTCGAAGCGTTCGCCAAAGCGATGCATCTGGCGATTGAGCTCCTCTTCGCCGGCATGGGCGAACGGCGGATGGCCGATGTCGTGGGCCAGCGCCAGCGCCTCCGTCAGATTCTCATCCAGGTCGAGCACGCCGGCCACGGTGCGCGCGATCTGAGAGACCTCGATGGTGTGGGTGAGCCGGTTGCGGAAGTGATCGGAGAGCCCGGGCGCGAAGACCTGCGTCTTGGCTTCCAGCCGGCGGAAGGCCCGCGAATGAATCACGCGGTCGCGGTCGCGCTGAAACGCGTTGCGGTACGGATGATCGGGTTCGGGGTATTTCCGGCCCCGGCTCTGCCCTACCGGAAAACGCAGATGCCCCAGCATGAACCGGCGCAGCCTACTGCGGCGGCAGTTCGCCGATCAGGGTCAGCGCGACCTGGCTTACCGCGCCCGGTTGCGTGCGCAGCGGCTCAAGCAGCTTGCGCGCCTCGGCCGGTTTCTTGGGCGCAAGAAAGCGCGCCAGCGAGATGGTGGCCTGCTCCTTGGACACGAACTCGGTGGGATGATCCATCAGATCCCGAAGTACCTTCTCCCCTTGCGCATCGCGGCCATCGCCAAAATAGATCTGGGCCAGCGACAGCTTGGCCAGCGACGAATACTTGGCATCGCCCTTCTCCGCGACCTCGGCAAACAACTTCTCCGCTTCGGCCAGCTTGCCCTGGTCGGCCTTGACCGCCCCGAGGTAATATTGCGCGATCTCGCCCTCGGCGCTGCCCGAATACTTGGATTGCAGGTCGCTGAAGACCCGCAGGCTTTCCTGGTCCTTGGCCTCCTGTGTGGGAAACGCCAGACCGCCGTTGCCGGAGATGCCCACCGGTGCTTCCTGCACGCGAATGGCGGCGGAGAGCGCCTGTTCGCGGGCCGTATGCTCGTGCCGGGAGTAGACCACATAGCCGGCGATCAGCACGGCGACGGCGAGGACGATGCCCCCGTAGCGGGTGATTTCTTTTTGGTGCTCCTCGAAAAACGTGATGCTGTGCTCGACTTCGAGGGCAAACTTATCGCTTTTCAGCTCTTTACGGGTGATTCTGGACACGAAAACCTCAGGTCAGAATAGAAATTTCATCATAACAGGTTTGACGCCCGTGGCGCGGACGATCGGTCTTTGTCGTCCGCGCATCCCGCCCAACGGCAATGCGCCGTCCGCGCCACGCTATCCTGAAAACTATGCACCTCAAGATTCTGGGTCACCCGGTCTTCGTCAACCTGAACTTCCACATGCCGATGATCGTCGACCTCTCCCATCCCCTGATCATGCTCCAAGGCGAAAACGGCTCCGGAAAATCGACGCTGCTGCACGCGATCTACTACGCCCTGCGCGGCGACCGGGTGGATGGCTATGCCTACCGCGTCGAGGGGGCCAACGCCACCGCCGGCAAGGTCTATCTGTTCGACGCCGAGCAGCACAATCCGCGCATCCAGCTCGAACTCTTCAAAGAACAACCCGAGATGATCGAGTTCCTCAACATGGCCAGCCACGGCCAGGTGATGCTCTCCCTCTTCCGCGAAACCTTTCCGAAACTGCCCGACGGGACCATTCTGCTGCTCGACGAACCGGAGATGGCGCTGTCCGCATCCAATCAGCGCCGCATTCTCAAAATGCTCATGGAGCTGGTGGACGAGAAAAAATTTCGTATCGTCTGCGCCACCCATTCCCCGGTCCTGATCGAAGCGCCGGAGACCTACGTGATCGACCTGGACCGTCACGTCAATCGCAACGTGATCTCCTCGGAGCAGGGAATCCAGGGCGCGAGCACGATTCAATGAACTGCTGCTCCGAAATGGACCGCCTGATGGATCGCGGGCTGGCGCGGCACGCCGCGCCCCACCAGCTTTCCAACGGCACCATCATCACGGATATCGACACCGAGTTCTTTTTCGTGTTCGGCGAGGAGCGCCACCAGTTCGTCGGCATGCACTACTGCCCGTTTTGCGGGCGGGTGTTGTCGCGAGAGCTTTGGAATCTCGAGAAGAAGAAATAACTACAGCGAAAAAGCAACGTAGATTCCGCCCGACGGTCCCCACTTGCCGGACTTGCCGCCGGTGGCGTAGATGACCACGTACTGCCGGCCGCCAAGCTCGTAGGTGATCGGGGTCGCGTTGCCCGCCATCGGAAGCGTGGTTTCCCAGAGCAGCTTCCCAGTGGACTTGTCGAACGCGCGAAACTTGCGGTCGTAGTTCGTCGCGGCGATGAAGACCAGGCCGCCGGCGGTGACGATCGGACCTCCGTAGTTTTCGCTGCCGGTATTCTTGTCCGCGAGGCCCGGGTATTCTCCCAGTGGAATCTTCCAGGCGTACTCGCCGGTATTGAGGTTGATGGCGTTGAGCGTGCCCCACGGCGGTGCGATCGCGGGGTAGCCATCGGGATCGACGAACTTGTGATAGCCGCCGAAGCGGTAATGGGGCGCGTGGGCAGCCTCCGCGGCGCCCATTAGTTCCTTGTTTTCGCCGCCGAGGATATAGTCGCTGAGCGCGGACACCTGGGCCGGCGTCAAGGTCGGGAAGGCCGGCATGCGGCCGCCGCCTTCGCGAATGACCGCGGCAATCTGCGGCGCAGTGCGCTTGCCGGATAGCTCGTGGAGCGCAGGAATCTGCGGCGGAGCGCCGTGCAGATCCTCGCCGTGGCAGGTGGCGCACTGCGCCAGATACAGCCGTCGCGTTGGACTGCCGGACGGCGTCTCGTAGAGCCCGCCGGTCCAGGCCATTTCGTTGGCGTTGACGTACAGCAGGCCGCTGGTGGGGTCGAAGGCAGAGCCGCCCCACTCGGCGCCGCCGTCGTATCCGGGAAAGATGAAAGTCTCCTGGCCCAGCGCGAACGGGAAAAACTGCCCGCCGTTGCGAAGTTTCTGAAATTGCTCGAGTGCCCAGGCGTGCGCCTCGGACGTGCGCCGGGTCAGCACGTCCTCTGTCAGAGACTGGCGCGCGTAGGGTGCAGGACGCGTAGGCAGCGGCTGTTCCGCGGCGGCGTGCTCACCAGGGACGTCGCTCGCGGCATAGCCGCGGTACTCGATCGGAAACAGCGGCTTGCCGCTCGCACGTTCGAACAGGAAGACCCAGCCCTGTTTGCTGGTCTGCGCGACGGCGTCGATCGTGCGGCCCTCGTGCTTGACCGTGACCAGCACGGGAGGCGATGGAAAGTCGCGGTCCCAGATGTCGTGCCGCACCGCCTGGAAGTGCCAGATTCGTTCGCCGGTCGTGGCGTTGAGAGCGAGCAGGCAGTTGGCGAAGAGGTTGTTTCCGGCGCGGTCAGCGCCATAGAAGTCGCTGGCCGCGGACCCAGTGGGCGCATAGACGATGCCGCGCTTTTCGTCCAGCGCCATGCCGGGCCAGTTATTGGCGGCGCCGGTGTAGGTCCAGGCGTCGGGCGGCCAGCTGTCATAGCCGAATTCGCCGGGGCGCGGAATCGTGTGGAACGCCCAGCGGAGTGCTCCGGTCCGCACATCGTAGGCGCGGATGTCGCCCGGCGGGGCAGGCAGCGACTCGGGCAGGCGCCCTCCGACGATCAGCAGATCGCGGTAGATGATTCCGGGGCTGGTCAGGACATACGACTGTTTGGCCGGTTCGCGGCCCAGTCCTTCGCGGAGATCGATGCGGCCTTCGACGCCGAAGTCGGGGATAGGCTTGCCGGTGGCGGGATCGAGCGCGTAGACGAAGCTCTGCACGGCGGCGAACAGGCGGGGCGAGGGCGTGGGGCACCACACCACGGAGCGATTGGGGCCGCGCCCGCGGATGCCGCTGTCGAACGTCCAGAGCAGCTTGCCTGTGGCGCCATCCAGCGCGACGGTCTTGTGCGTCGGAGTAACGCCGTAGAGCACGCCGTTCACCAAGATCGGTTGGGTCTGCGGGTCGCCGGAGCCGTCGTTGGTGTCGTAAGTCCAGGCGACGTGGAGGCGCGCGACGTTGGCGCGATTGATCTGTTTGAGCTGGGAATAGCGGATGCCGGCAGGTCCCCCGCCGTAGGCCGGCCAGTCGCGGTCCGCCGCGAAGAGTCCACAGGCGGCAATCAGAAACAGAGCTTTTCTCACTGAGATGCAGGATAGCGCAAGGTAACCGGCTGCAGTAAGTGCAATCCCCATGTTAAAGTATAATAAGGTTCTAATATATTAAATGGAGGAGATCTGTAATTGCCCACCGCAACCGAGGTTGCCGCAGCGTCCCAAAAAGCGCTCATCAAGGGCATCGTGTTCCAGGCTCTCCTGGCGGCCCTGCTGTTTGGCGCCTCCGGCGACACAAAGTGGATCGCCGCCTGGCTGCTCCTGGCCGTGTTCGTGACCGCGCAAGTATCGGCCTTCCGCGAAATGAAGCGCCAACCCGACCTCCTGGTCGAGCGCTCCAAAGTGCAGCCCGGCACCAAGTCCTGGGACAAACTGCTCGTGGCGCTCATCGCCCTGGTCGTTCCACTCCTGACGTGGACCACCGCGGCGCTCGACCACCGGTTTGGATGGACAGGGCGCGAGCACGTTGCCGCAATAGCCGGCGGTTTCGCGCTTATCGTGCTCGGCATCCGGTTGATGCAGCGCGCCATCGCCGCGAACCGTTTCTTCTCCGCCACCGTGCGGATTCAGAGCGATCGTGCACAGACGGTCGTCTCCAGCGGGCCCTATGCCTGGGTTCGTCATCCCGGCTACGCGGGCCTGCTCGGCTTGACCATTGGCACGCCGCTCGCGCTCGGCAGCCGCGGGGCCCTCCTGCCCGCGGCGCTGGGGGCGGCTACCCTGATCGTGCGCACGGCCCTGGAAGATCGCACCTTGCAGGCCGAACTCGCTGGCTATATCGATTACGCGCGCCGGGTTCGATTCCGGCTGGTCCCCTGCATCTGGTGAAGCGTAGACCGGCGGAGTCAGAAGATCACTTCTCTTCGCGAATCTGCTGTGTTAGATACCGCTCGTAGCCCAGCTCCTGGATCTGGTACATCTGCGCTTCCAGCCAATCCACGTGTTCTTCTTCGTCCTTCAACAACCGCTCGAATAATTCCCGCGAGGCATTGTCGCCTTCGTCGCGCGCAATCTGGATGGCGCGGTTGTACATGCCGACCGCCTCGATTTCCAGCTTCAGATCGCTTTCGATCTGTTCCTTGACGTTCCGTCCCACCGTCAGCTTCATCGGTTCGGTCAGGTTCGGCGTGGCGTCGAGGAACAGGATGCGCTCGATCAGCACTTCGGCATGCTTCATTTCGTCAATCGACTGCTTCTTGATGAAATCCCCGAGCTTGTCGTAGTGCCAGTTCTCGCACATCTCGGCATGGAGGAAATACTGGTTGATCGCTGTCAACTCCTCCTTCAGAGCTTCGTTTAACGCGGCGATGACTTTCGGATTGCCTTGCATGACCGCCAGTTTCGGTGAAGGGGGTCAAAAAGTCAAGTGTTTTCCCACGGTTGCGACCAGCTGCGACTCGAGGACCGCAGCCTCAGAAGCTGAATCTCGCCGCCAACTGAACCAGTCTCGGAGACGCCGAATTGACCGTCTGCCCGAATCCCGCGCTTCCGATGTTGCCGTTCACCGCCGACGGCCCGTAGAACTGCGCATGGTTGAACACGTTGAAGGTCTCGACCCGGAACTCCACCGATCGCGATTCCTTCAGCCGCACGGTCTTGTGCAGCGACGTGTCGAAGTTGACCATTCCCGGACCGTAGAAGAACCGGCGCGCCGCCGTCCCGATCCGGCCCGTCTCCGGAAGGCTGAACAGCGCGGTGTTGAATGCCGCCTTCCCGATGCGCGGGTTCGGATTCACATCCAGGTTCCCCGGCGTGTAGTCGGGAGTATCCACGCCGTTGTTGTTGATGCCGTTCGGAATCGTCCCCAACAATGAAGTGTCGGTATTGTTGAACAAGGTCACGGGAAATCCGGTGCTGAACCGAGTGACTCCGGAAACGGTCCACCCTTCCGTCCAGCGCGAGCGGCGATGGAGTAGCTGCGGGAGCGGTAGTTTCCAGTCGTAGCTGGCCACCAGATTGTCCCGAATATCAAAAGCCGAGATCGCCTTGCTCAGGTTCGCATTGACGGGATTGACCGCCTCGGCCAGGCTGGACGATTGATCCAGCGATTTGCCGTGCGTGTAGCCAACCTGCAATTCCAGCGATGGCGTCGACCGGCGGAGGGAAACCTCCAGCGCGTTGTAGTTGGAATTGCCGATGGTCTTCTGATACGTCACCGCGGCGAACTGGGGACCGAGGGGCCCGCGCGTGCCCTGAATCGTCTGGCCGGAGCGGGTGACATAGGTGCCGCTCTCGCCGAACAGCCCGCAGGTTGGCGTGCCGGGCATGACGTCCTCTGGCCGGCTGAGGCTCAGGCACAGCGCCGGATTACCGGGATTCGCCGAAATCAGCGCCAGCAGGTGGTGCGCCTGGGTGCCCACGTAACTCGCGGTCAGCACCGTATCGCGCGCCACTTCCCGCTGCAAGGAGAGAGTGTAGCTCTCGCTGTACGGCGTCACGTTCCCGTGGAAGAACGGCGGCACGCCGGTGATCGGCAGGTACTGCGCCCAGTCCACCGCTGTGTTGGGATTCCTGGCCGAGGCGCCGAGCGCGGGAATCGGCGATGGGAACCGCTGGCCCACGTTCTCCCCCGAGGCTGCCGTGACGAACGGCGTCGCAAACAGCGGCGGAGCGAAGCTGTTGTAGTCGTAACCGTACGGCGGGTTGGCGCTCATGATTCCGGCCGAGAGACCTTCGAATGCCGTGTAGAACAGGCCGTATCCCGCGCGGACGCTGGTCTTGGCATCCGGCGAATACGCCAGCCCGATGCGCGGCGCGAAATTGCTGTGCTTCGCCGGAGCCAGCGTGCCCGGAATACCGGGATCGCCCGGGAAGACCAGGCCCGCCGGCGCGCCCGGATACACCACCGACTGCTGCCCGGGGACCAGCGTCTGCAACTGGTTGTATTTCTCGCGCCACGGCGGCAGCAGGTCCCACCGCAAACCGTAATTCAGCGTCAGGTTGGGTCGGATCTGCCAGGCATCCTGGCCGTACAACCCGATGTACCGGTTGCGCAGATAGAACGCCTGCGAATCGGCCTGGTTGTAATTGCTCGCGATTCCCAGCAGGAAATCCGCGAAATCCGAGCCGGTCTCCGATCCCTGGAATAGAAACGAGCCGTTGTAGACCGCGTTCGGGTTGATGTTGACCTGGTCGTAGTGGACGCTGGCGCCGAGTTTGAGGATGTGCTCTCCCGCCACTTTGGAAAAGTTGTTCGACCACTGGTACGTGTTATTCGCCTGCCTCACTCCGGTGGTGTCGACCCCGATCGTGAAGTCGTTGAACGCTACGTTCTCGATGCCTTCGATGGCCGGTGCCAGGGGCGCGATCCCCGGATTGCCCGCCGCATCGACAAAGCCCTGCGACGCCAGAGTCGGACCCACGCCGCCCACCGGCTGCCCGACATTGTTCGCCGTACGCATGTAGCCGAACCGCAGCTCGTTGATCGACGTTGGACCAAGAGTGCTCGTGAGCGCTACGGCCGCCAGTTGCGCGCGGCCCAGAGAGATGGCGTTGAAGCCCGGCACGTTGGCGCCGCCCTGCCCGGTGGGATACGGATTGTCCATTCTGTAGTCGTCGAAAAAGTAGTAGGCCGAAACGGCGCCCCACCGTGTGTTGGTGTCGATTTTGATCGCGCCTTTGTCGTCGCGCAGCTTCTGCTTGTATGCGGACGTGGAGAATGTGGAGTCCCCTTGCGTCGGTTTCGGGATGAACGGCAACAGCGCCTTGGCGGGCGCGCTCCATGCGCGCTCCGGAATGCGTGCGTTCGGCAGCACGCACTGTTCGGCGCTCACGCAGCCAGGCGTGTAGTAGAGCTCGCCCGGCTGAACGGCGTAGCCCAGTTTCTTCGACAGCAGGTCCGCCCAGTATTGGCCGTTCACTGCGCCCGACAGGACATTCGGATTCCCGGAGAAATCGCCGGCGCGGTTCCCCGGCGAGGGCACCGAAATCAGGCCCGTATCCACCCCTTGCGTCATCCGCGTGCCCTGGTAGTCGTCGAAAAAGAAGGCCTTCTCCCGCCGGATCGGGCCGCCCAGTGTCCCGCCGAACTGGTTCCGGTCGTACCTGGCGCGCTCCGGCGCGAAGTAGTTGCGGGCGTCCAGGCTGGTATTGCGCAGGAAGTCGAACGCGCTGCCATGCAGCTCATTGCTGCCGGACCTGGTCGTCACCAGGACCTGGGCCCCGCTGAAATTGCCGTACTCCGGATTGAAGTTGCTGGTGAGCACTCGAAATTCCTGGATCGAATCCAGGTTGGGCACCACCGCCGCACCCATGTTGAAGTCCTCCTGCGCCAGGCCGCCGTTCACGCTGAATCCGTTGGAGGTTTCGCGCTGGCCGCTGACGGACAAGTTCCCCGGATTCAGGTCGCCGGACGGCGGCGCGCTGGTGCACCCGGCCATGACTACGGCATTCGGCTGCTGCGAGCTGCCGGGAATCACCCCGGGCTGGAGCGCCAGCAGGTCTGTAAAGCTGCGGCCGTTGACGGGGATGCTCGCCATCTGCTGAGCGGCGATCAGTTCCCCCATCTGCGTGGACGTTGTTTCTACACGGGTGGCCGACTCGGTCACCGTCACGGCCTCGTCGTGTTTTTCCACCAGAAGCCGGATATCGGCGCGCAGCGCGGCGTTCGGCTCGACCTGCACCCCCGCGCTCCGGTATGCCTGAAATCCGGCCTGTTCGATCCGCAGCTCATACCGGCCCTCCGGCAGTGCGGGGAACGCGTAAAACCCATCGGGGTTGGTGGTGGTGCTCTGAGCCAAGCCGGTATCCGTGTTGCGGACTGTCACCACTACGTCCGGCATCAGGCCGCCGCTCGGATCGGAAACCGTGCCCGCGATGCTGCCGCCCGTGACCGCTGCAACCGCCTGTGCAATGGCCAGTGCCGCCACGATGTATCTCTGAAAAACCATGCCGTCCTCCGTCCTGATTCCGGCCGGAAGCGGCGGCCGCCATCCCGCGCGCAAGCCCGCGCGCCGGATTGCTTCCACTTGCGACTAATTGCAACTGACTGGCAACTGGTCCCGAAAACATATTAAAACCCACTTGCAACTGAGTGTCAAACTAAAAACAGGAAATCGGCTCTGAATCACTCAAAATGTGATCTCTCAGAGCCTCGCGATTACACCGATCCGCGCCGCGCGGAGCGATCCAGGAGAATCTTGTTGGTGCTGTCGGACTGAGTCGCAACGCGTGGATGCGGGAACAACCAAATCCTAATTGCAACTCACTGTCAAATGGAATCGGCTGGATTGCCCCGTTACCGTGCCGCCAGCAGGCACACGTAGATCACCGGCAATGCGAACAGGGTGCTGTCCACCCGGTCCAGGAATCCCCCGTGGCCCGGCAGAATTCCGCCGCTGTCCTTGAGGTTCGCGCCGCGCTTCATCGCCGATTCGGCCAGGTCCCCGATCTGCCCCGCGATGTTCGCCGCGGCGGTCAGCCCGATCGCCGCGGCAAGACCCACCCCGGGAATGAAGTACATCACGTAGGACGCGCCGAATGCCACCGAGAAAAACATGCTGGCCACCGCGCCCTCCCACGATTTGCCCGGGCTGATCCGCGGCGCCAGCTTGTGCCGGCCGAAAGGCTTGCCGATGTAGTACGCCCCCATGTCGCCGATCCAGGTCAGCGCCAGTCCGTACATCAGCCAGTGAGGATTGATCTCGCGCAGCGGGCGGGCGCACTTCCAGCATCCGAATACGTACACCACGCCCAGCAGCAGGAACGCGGCGCGGGGCAGGGAATGCGACAGGTCGCGGGTGCGCATGGCCAGCGTCATCGCGAACAGCGCCAGGGCTACCACGATGATCCAGCCCGCGTTCCACCAGATCAGCAGGCACAGCCCCGCACCGTAACCCACGACGCCCGGCTTGCCGAAGCCGTAGCCGCCGGCGATGTCGTCGAATTCCCGGTAGCAGAGGCAAGCGACCGTGCACAGGACCGCCAGAAAGATCCACAAGTTGGCCCACAAAACCACCCAGGTAACCACGGGAATCAGCACCAGCGCCGTCAGGACCCGCTTCATGACGAGCGGAGCGCTTCGATCAGATTCTCGTCGGCGGCCTTGGGTGCGCCATTGCCGTTTCCCGCGCTCAGACCGCCATAACGGCGGTCGCGCTTTTGATATTCAAGAACGGCCTGGAGCAGGTCCGTGCGGGTAAAATCGGGCCAGAGCGTTTCGGTGACGTAAAGCTCGGCGTATGCGATCTGCCACAGAAGGAAGTTGCTGATGCGCATCTCCCCGGACGTGCGGATCAACAGGTCGGGGTCGGGGCAGGACGAGGTGTAGAGGCTGGTTGCGATCTGGTCCTCGTCCAGGCGGAGCGTCTCCAGCGAGCCTTCCAGCCGCGCCATGTCCAGAATCGAATTGACCGCGTCGACAATCTCCGCGCGCCCCCCGTAATTGATGGCCAGGTTGACCACCAGGCCGCGATTGTTGGCAGTGGCGTCGACCGCGGCATCCAGCTCGCGGCGGACCTGCGGCGGAAGTGCGTCCAGCCGGCCGATCGCCTGCAAACGGATGTCGTTCTTCTGCAGCTCGGGGAGTTCCTGCTTGAGATAGAAGCGCAGAAGGCGCCACAGGGTCTCGACTTCGGCCCGCGGGCGCTTCCAGTTCTCGACGCTGAACGCGTAGAGCGTCAGAGCCTTGATGCCCAGCCGGGCGCATGTCTCCACGGTGGATCGCACCGGACCGATGCCCGCTTTGTGGCCCGCCACCCGGGGCAGTAAGCGGCGCCCCGCCCATCGCCCGTTGCCGTCCATAATGATGGCGATATGCGCAGGGAGACGGGCTGAATCAATGTTGTGCGCGAGTTCCCAGTCCCTTTCCCCGGGCCGCAACACTTCCAGTAAAGCCTTCATGAACCAGACAATCTATGGTACAACACCGTGAGCCGGACGTTCCGCTCTCCAGCCGCCCCCGGGGTAGCAATGGCGCGCGTTTCGCCCCCCGCTTCCGCTCGGAGGCGCTACGCGGTCTGGCCGATGGCTTGCGACTGCGCGGCGTCGGCCCGGAACTGGCGGGCTGTCATCCGGACCGCGGTCCGGATGCCGTCGCTGCGCACGATGAAGCCCGTGCTCTGAAGCGACACAGTGTCGGGATCGTCCGTCCTCGCCGGCCAGTCGATCAGCATTTCAATGTGGGCTCCGACCGGCAGCGGTCGCCGGCAGCGGAAAGACAGCCCGCCCGAGCTGATATCGCAGGTGGTGCCGGTGTTCCACCGGGACGCCACGCCCTTTTGCGAGACGCGGAAATGGATCGGCAGATGGATGGGGAAACGTTGGTTGTATCTCCGGTCCTGTGGCGCCTTCACCATGTAGAAACCTCCTTCGGCCGTGTCATGTCTCGCGACTTGTGGGCAATCGGTACACCACTCCGGCTTCAGGACGGTTATTCGCGCCCGATTCGTTTCATTGAGCACTTTTTACCTGATCGTCCGCCTGTTCAGGATTACCTTTTTTCCGTACTACGGAGATTCTCCAGGCCTGAAACGTGTGTAACCTCACGATCCATAGTTCCGTAGGAACTCCCGAAGTCCTTCAAAAGATATTGCCCACGCGGTGCTCGGACCCTCGTACCCCTTCAGTTCCACCTCGCGGCGCATGAAGCACCCGCGCGCGGGGCTGGCCAGTCGCTCGTACGTGCTCTCGCCGATCGCCACACTCATCCCGAGATCCTTTGTCGCCGATTCCAGCCGGAAGGCGGCGTTCACCGTGTCGCCCAGGGCAGTATAGTCCGCCCCCCCGATAATCGTCGGACCCGTGTTGATTCCCGCCCCTACGCGCAAAGGCGAGGGCAGGGGCAGGGCGCGGCTGATCTCCTCCGTGGCCAGAGCAATTTCACTCACCGCCCGCATGCTGTTCAACAGCTCGTCGGGGATCCGCGCCGGGTTGTCGTGTACCCACACCGCCATTACCGCGTCGCCGATGTATTTCTGCGCCCAGCTTCCCAGCCGCTGCGTAATCTGGCCCGTGCGCAGAAACCATGTGCCGATGGTCTGGCTGAGCAGCGCCTCGGTCATCGACCGCGCCAGCGGAGTGAAGTCGCGGATGTCGACCACGATGATGGTGGCCAGGCTGTGGGAATGGAGCGCGGTTGTAGGCTCGTTGCGCGTTCCCGAGGCGTTCGCCAAAAGCGCCGATTCGCCCGTACCTGGATTCCGGAATACCAGTTCCTGGTCCCCGAATACCAGCCGGTCGTTGTCTTTCAGCACACGTGGAAAACTGACCCGCGAGCCGTTGACGAACGAACCGTTGCGGCTGCCGAGGTCCACCAGCGCCAGGTCGCCGCCGTCCCTCCGCTGAATTAACGCGTGCAGACGCGACACGGAGCGGCTGTCGAGCAGGACCGTGCAGCCGTCGCCGCGTCCGATGGCCCAGGACTGCCCTTCCACGAGCGGAAAACGGCGGCCGCCGGGTTCCAGAATCAGGCAGGGAATAACTCCCAATGGCGTCACTTTCTCCACTCTATACCGGAATTCCTGCGCGCCACATCAGATAGCCGATGGCCTGCTTCACGTCGTTCCATGCATCCTTCAGGGCTCCCGAGCCGCGCTCCTTGCGCGGGGAGCCGTAAACCTCCAGTCCGTACGATTCCAGCATCCTCTTCACCCGGTAGATGTGATACCCGTCGCTCACCACAATCACCGAGCCCAATCCCATGCGGCGCATGATCTCACCCGCCATCGCAATCGACTCCACCGTGCTCGCGCCCTCGCTTTCCACGATGATGGCTTCCGCCGGGACCCCGTGCGCGCCCAGGTAGGACCGCCCGACCCCGCCCTCCGTGAAGACCGGATCGCCCCCCGCCCCGCCCGTGGTCATGATTCGCGGAGCAAGTCCCCGGCCATAGAGATCGAGTGCGTGATCGAGACGTGCCTTCAGCACGGGCGACGGCCGTCCCCGGTATTCCGCCGCGCCCAACACCAGGATCAAGTCGGCCGGCCGCGCCTCATCGAGCTCGCTCTGGCGCTGGATGCGAACCGACAGAAGCCCGATCAGCACAGCCAGAACCATGGCCGTCAGCGCGGCTGCGCTCCAGATCGCGCGTTTTATGTGCGGTATTCTGAACGTCGGAACTCTATTGTAATCAGATGCCAAAGCCCGAGACGATCGCCAGTGCCGCCAACCCCCTTCTCAAAGACGTGCGGCGCGCGATCGCCCGCGGCGGCCTTACCGAGGCGGGACTCTGTGTGGCCGAAACCTTCCACCTGCTCGAGGAAGCGCTGCGCAGCGATTGCGAGGTCAAGCACGTGCTGGCCGCGGAATCCGTACTCTCCGCGGCCGAAGCCCATGTGAGGCGGCTTGCCGGAGTGAAAGTCGCCGTGCTGCCCGACCCGCTGTTTCGCTCCGTCTCGGGCACCGAGACCAGCCAGGGTATCATGGCACTGGTGAAGCCGCCGGCGTGGAAGCTCGAGCAGTTGTTCCGCGGCACTTCCCTGGTAGTGGTGCTCGACGGTCTTCAGGATCCCGGCAATGCCGGCACCATCGCTCGCGCCTCGGAGGCCTTCGGCGCCACCGGCATCCTGTTCCTGAAAGGTTCGGTGAGCCCTTACAATCCCAAGACGCTGCGTGCCTCGGCAGGGTCGCTCTTTCGCGTGCCGTTTCTGCACGGCGTCGATCCCGCCCTGGCCCGCGCAGCCCTGGCGCAGAACAAGGTCGAGCTGTTCGCCGGCGTGCCCGCCAATTCCAGGGAACCGGTTCGCCCGCTCACTTTCGTCGATTTCACCGGCCGCTGCGGCTTCATCATCGGCAACGAGGCTCACGGCGTAAGCTCCCTTCTGCGCGCCGCGGCGCTCGACGTCTCTATCCCCACCGTGGGCGTCGAATCGCTGAACGCGGCCATGGCCGCCGGCATTCTTCTCTACGAAGCGCGCCGGCAGAGGATGCTGCGCACATGAGCCTCTTCGACATCACGCCGCCGGAAACTAAGGACGACCCGCGCCGCCCTCTGGCCGACCGCATGCGACCCGAACGCCTGGAAGACTACATTGGCCAGGACCACATCCTCGGGCCGGGCAAGCCTCTACGCCGGCAGATCGAGCGCGACGAGCTGACCTCCATCATCCTCTGGGGACCGCCTGGCGTGGGCAAGACTACCCTCGCGCGCCTGATCGCGAGGGTGACGAAGTGCGAGTTCATCCCGTTCAGCGCGGTGCTCAGCGGTATCAAGGAAATCAAGGCGGTCATGGCCGATGCCGAACGCCTGCGCCGCCTGGGCCGCCGCACCATCCTCTTTATAGATGAAATTCACCGCTTCAACAAAGCCCAGCAGGATGCCTTCCTTCCCTACGTCGAGCGCGGAGACATCATCCTGATCGGCGCCACCACGGAAAACCCGTCGTTCGAAGTCATCTCGGCGCTGCTCTCGCGGTCTCGTGTGTACGCGCTGCGCCTGCTGACAGTGCCCGAGATCGCGACCCTCCTGCGGCGCGCCCTGCCGGTGATTCACCTGAGCGCGCCGGACGACCTGCTCGAACAGATCGCCATCTACGCCAATGGCGACGGGCGCCAGGCGTACAACACCTTGGAAGCCGCCGCCGCCGCTTCGGCCGGCGGCGAGCTCACCGCGGAAGCCGTGCAGGACGCCATGCAGCGCAAGGTGCTGCTCTACGACAAGGGCGGGGAAGAGCACTTCAACCTGATCAGCGCCTTGCACAAATCGGTGCGGTCGAGCGATGCCGATGCCGCGTTGTACTGGCTGACGCGCATGCTCGAAGCCGGCGAGGACCGCCTTTACGTGGCCCGGCGGCTCATTCGGATGGCCATCGAAGACGTCAGCCTCGCCGATCCCCGCGCCCTGGAGCAGGCCGTGGCGGCGATGCAGGCGGTGCATTTTCTGGGCATCCCGGAAGGCGACCTGGCGTTGGCGCAAGCCGCAATTTACCTGTGCGCCGCCCCCAAGAGCGATTCCGCGTATCGCGCCATGGGCGCAGTCGTCGAGGATGTGCGGAACACCATTGCCGAGCCTGTCCCCATGCAATTGCGTAACGCTCCCACGCCCTCGATGAAACAGTGGGGTTACGGTGAAGGCTACCAGCACGCCCACCGGTTCGCAGACGCGATTGTGGATATGGAGTGTCTTCCGCCCGCGATCGCCGGAAGACAATACTACTTCCCCTCAGACCGCGGCGTAGAAAAGAGGATCAAGGAAAGGCTGGAGGAGATCAGGAAGAAGAAGTCAGAATCCAGAATTGAGAAGTCAGAATAAACGGTCCGCGCAAGCACGTCATTCTGAATTCTGACTCCTGAATCCTATTTCTTATTCAGCTTCAAATTAATCACCACTTGCTTCTTCGAGTCGAACGAAGTCAGCGTCTTCGTTGGGCTCGAGGCGCCCTGGTAGTCGGCTCGGAGCCGGTAATCGGTGTCCGTGTTGAGATCGTAGAAGTAGTACATACCCTCTTGTTTGGTAATGTACGACCGGATCTGCTGGGTCTTGGTGTTTTCGAGCTGCACCACCGCGCCGGCCACGGGGGCATCGCTCTGATCCGACACCAGCCCCTGAACGCTGCGCGTTGTGGATTCGCCTTTCTTCTGTGCCCGGACAAGCGGCATCAGCAGTAGAAGAGCGCAGGCCAGAACCATCACGGAGCGTTTCATCAAAACCTCTCCAACTGATTTGACGCGAAAAAAGGCGATCCCGTTGCGAGGCACCGGCTATCTCCAGTCCTCGTCGGATTCCTCGTCTTCGTCTTCGATGAAGTCTTCCTCTTCCTCGTCTTCTTCGTCCGCTTCATCCAGAGATTCCAACTCCAGTGGATCGGTGCCCACCACCTTCAGGTCCTCGCCGCATTCGTCGCAGCTCAGCGTATCGCCTTCGTCCACATCTTCTTCGTCGATGTCGATCGCCGCCTGGCATTTTGGACACGTGACCATCGATTTCCTCCCAAACAATTACTGTTATACGACACGCGCTGTGGAATGCAACCTATTTTCCGGCCTGTTTCGCCAGCCGGCGCCGCGTGGTCGGCGGGACAACCCCCTTTAACCGAAGATACATGAAAAGCTGAGAGCGGTGTGTGAGTTCATGTTCCTTGATGAACTGAAGCATCTCCATTCGTGTCAAGCGCGCCAGATCGAAATGCCGCGTCATCATTTCGCTGAAGAATTCCGGCGGCTGTGCCGCCAGTTGCGCACACCGCTCTGCTACCGACTGCCGCAGTGCCGCCGCCAGTTCGCCGGGACCGGCGTCCTCGGCAAGCGGCCGGAAATGGGCCTTCATGCGGTCGCGAAACTCCTGCCCCGTGACCGTTTCCCGGGCCAGTAGCATTCCGCTGAGACCGTCCCCCACGTTCAGGATATGGCGCGCGATCTGCCGGAAGCTGTCCAGCTCGGCCGTCGGCCGGTAATCCAGGTCGCCGCCGGGAAACTCCTCGACGGCGAGCGCCGCATCCTCGCGAACAGCCTTCCAGGAATCGAGAAATTGTTCGAGTCGAATCATGTCCGTATTGTAATAAGGCGTCAGGCGTCAGGCTTCAGGCTTCAGCTGACCTCTTCCACTGGGCCTTCGGAAGCCTGATGCCTGATGCCTGAAAGCTATAATAAAAATATCCATGCACCAACAATTGAACGAGAGGGTTGTGGATCTGAATCCACAAGAGACTGCCGAATGGGTTGAATCGTTAGACCAGGTGATCGATCAGGCCGGTCCGCACCGTGCCGCGTTCCTGCTGGACAAGCTCAACGTCCACGCCCGCAATAACGGCGCCGAACTGCCGGTCCACCTCAACACGCCGTACGTGAACACCATCCCGGCCGGCGAAGAAGTGCCGTATCCCGGCGACCGTGCCATCGAACGGCGCATCAAAAGCCTCATCCGCTGGAACGCCATGGCGATGGTCGTGCGCCAGAATAAGTACGATCCCGGCATCGGCGGCCACATCTCGACCTATGCTTCCCTGGCCACGCTGCTCGAAGTCGGCTTCAATCACTTCTTTCACGCCTCCTACGGCGATCAGCCCGGCGACCTGATCTACTTCCAGGGCCACGCCTCTCCCGGCGTCTACGGCCGCGCGTTCCTCGAAGGCCGGCTCACTGAGGAGCGCCTCAAGAACTTCCGCCACGAGCTGCGCGACAAGCCCGGACTCTCGTCTTACCCGCACCCGTGGCTCATGCCCGATTTCTGGAACTTCCCCACGGTCAGCATGGGCCTGGGCCCGATCAACGCCATCTACCAGGCCCGCTTCATGCGCTACCTGGAGAACCGCGGCGTCATCCCGCCCACCCCGCGGCACATCTGGGCCTTCCTCGGCGACGGCGAAATGGACGAGCCCGAGTCCATGGGCTCGATCACGCTCGCCTCACGCGAAAAGCTGGACAACCTGATCTTCGTCATCAACTGCAACCTGCAGCGCCTCGACGGGCCGGTCCGCGGCAACGGCAAGGTGATCCAGGAGCTCGAAGCCGCCTTCCGCGGCGCGGGCTGGAACGTGGTCAAGGCGATCTGGGGCTGCGATTGGGATCCCCTGCTGGAACGCGATGCCAGTGGCCTGTTGCAGCAGCGCATGGGCGAAGTGGTGGATGGCGAATTCCAGAGCTACGTCACCAAGGACGGCGCCTTTGTCCGCCAGCACTTCTTCGGCAAATATCCCGAGCTGCTCGACCTGGTCTCCCACCTCAGCGACGAGGAGGTTTTCAAACTGCGGCGCGGCGGGCACGATCCCAAAAAGGTCTACAACGCCTACAAGCGCGCGCTCGAGACCCGGGGACAGCCGACCCTCATCCTGGCGCAGACCGTGAAAGGCTATGGGCTCGGCGAAGCCGGTGAAGGCCGCAACATCACCCACCAGCAGAAGAAGCTCAACGAGGCGGAGATCGCCCATTTCCGCTCGCGATTCGAAATCCCCATCCCCGAAGAGGCTGCGCGCAACGCGAGCTTCTTCCGCCCGCCCTCCGACAGCCCCGAGATGGCTTATCTCCACGAGCGCCGCAGGCAGTTGGGCGGCTATATGCCGGCGCGCAAGCTGCCGAAAAGCACGATCGTTGCGCCGCCATTGGATCTCTTCAAAGAATCGCTCGAGGGATCGGGCGGCCGTGAAGTCTCCAGTACCATGGCGTTCGTTCGCGTGCTAACGCTGCTGCTCAAGCATCCGGAGCTGGGCAAGCACGTGGTGCCGATCATCCCCGACGAAGCCCGCACTTTCGGCATGGAGTCGCTGTTCCGGCAGTTCGGTATCTACGCCAGCCAGGGACAGCTCTACAAGCCGCACGATGCGGAGATGTTCCTCTATTACAAGGAATCCAAGGATGGCCAGATTCTGGAGGAAGGCATCACCGAGGCGGGCGGGCTCTCGTCGTTCACGGCCGCGGGAACGGCGTACTGCAACTACCACGTGGAGATGATTCCGTTCTTCATCTACTATTCGATGTTCGGATTCCAGCGCGTGGGAGATGCCATCTGGGCGTTCGGCGATGCCCGCGGCAAGGGTTTCCTCTGCGGCGGCACCGCCGGCCGGACCACGCTTTCCGGCGAAGGCCTTCAGCACCAGGACGGCCACAGCCTCCTGCTGGCCAGCACCAATCCCACCTGCTGCGCGTACGATCCGGCCTATGCCTACGAAATCGCGATCATCGTGCAGGACGGCATCCGCCGCATGTATCAGAACCAGGAGGACCGGTTCTACTACATCACGCTCTACAATGAAAACTACCCCATGCCGCCGATGCCCGCCGGGCTCGATCCCGAAGGCGTGCTGCGCGGCATCTACCGCTATCAGGCCGCGGCGCAGGGCAAACCGCAGCTCCACCTGTTCGGCAGCGGTCCGATTCTCAACGAGTCCGTCCGCGCCCAGCAGATCCTGGCCGAGAAGTACAACGTCGCCGCCGATGTGTGGAGCGTCACCAGCTACAACGAGCTGCGCCGCGACGCGCTCGCCGTCGAGCGCTGGAACCGCCTGCACCCCGATGAGCCGCAGAAAATCCCGTACCTCCTGGACGCGCTGAAGGGCGCCGAGGGTCCGATCGTCGCCGCCAGCGATTATATGAAGGTGGTGGCCGACCAGGTCGCTCCCTGGCTTCCGGGCCGCATGGAGACGCTCGGCACCGACGGCTTCGGCCGCAGCGACAACCGCGAATTCCTCCGCCGCCACTTCGAGATCAACGCCGAATCGATCGTCGCGGCGGCGTTGTCGCGCCTCGCGCGCGACGGCAAGTTCGATTCGAAGCAAGCCCGCGCGGCCTTCGCCGAGCTGGGCGTCGAGACCGAGCGCCCCGACCCGGCCCGAGCGTAACGCGGGGCTCCAGGCCCGCCCTACGCTACCACCATCTTTCCGACTCCGTCCGCATA
>Ga0335080_10000594_pt1 | contig 33714 bp, 33 predicted proteins | sample Lox_Sample_34_FD_206720 | JGI IMG/M metagenome (GOLD analysis project Ga0335080, IMG submission 206720) | Soil microbial communities from Loxahatchee National Wildlife Refuge, Florida, United States - Lox_Sample_3.4 | ecosystem: Environmental > Terrestrial > Soil > Wetlands | place: USA... | reverse complement strand
GATCGGCTGGCGTTCGGGATCGAGCGCGATACGCGACGAGTCGGGAAACGTCACGGGAGCGATAGCTCATCCCGATGATTTGCACGAGTTCCGCAAGCAGCTCCGCGCTCGCGGGACGAGGATCGGGATCCGGATCGCTGAGTTTCCTCAGTGCTCAGAGAAACGCTAATTTTTTGGGAGGGCAAGCGATGGCTTTAGAAAAGCATTACACCGTACAGGAGATCGCGCTGGCGTGGAACGTCAGCGAGGAGACAGTCCGGCGTCGTTTTCGGGGCGTTCCCGGAGTTCTCCATCTCGGAGAAGCGACACGGCTGATCGGACGGAAATATCGTCGGGGATACGAACTGCTCCGGATCCCCGCGTCGATCGAGGAGAAGATCCGGAACGAGATGCGAGGCCGCTCTACTGGACGAGTCTCAGGGAAGCAGCGCGATCGACGCGAGCGGGAAGACGCTGTGTCCGAGTCGAGCGCGTCCGACGGGGAGCGTCATGTTTCTTGAGCGTGTTCCGCGCGTCCGCGAGGATCAACGTCTCGCGCTCGCGAATCCACGGCAGATAGTGTCGCTCCGTGATCGTCGTCGTCGCGTGTCCAAGCATTTTGGAGACGTGCTCGAGGCGCGTTCCGTGAGTCAGATGCCAGATCGCAAATGTGTCGCGGAACATATGCGGATGCGGAGCGCGCGTTCCGACTTCCGTCCGGATCTCTGTGATCCCTCCAAGCTCGCAGATCGCGAGGATGCGTCGTCTCCAGTTCGCAGTCGAGGACTCCAGATCTTCATGAGCGAACAGGAACGGTTGCTCCTCTGACATGATTCCATGCTCCAGCGGAACGGAGCGGAGCAGCTTGACGATGCGCTCCGGGAGCTGGACAACTGCGTGTTTCTTCGATTTCTGTCTCTTGTAGCGAAGGACGTCTTCGTCGTCGATCCAGTCCTGTCGGAAAAGCGTCGCGTCGACGATCGCGAGTCCTCCCCATCTCATGAGTTCAATGATCGCGCGCATCCGCGCGGGAAGCGCGCGCTTCGTCTCCAGCGGCACGTTGTCGGGAGCGTAGAGATCGCACGCTTCGAGGATCTTCCGATACTGCTCCTCCGTGAAGTATCCGCATCGGTTTCCCTTCTCGACGTCCGTGGTCCGGATCGCGAACGCGGGATTCGTCGGGAGCAGTCCATGCTCCTGCACGAAGCGGAAGAAATTGCGGATCATTCCCCATCTCTGCGCGCGCGTCAGATCGTTGTAAGTCCAGCTCGCTCTCCACTTCTTGAGCAGCGCGGGAGTGAGCTGATCGATCCGCTCGATCCGTTCCGCGAGCGGTTTCGCTTGATTCTCGCGATCGAGGAAGCGATACAAGTTACCCGTGATCCGTCCCGTCTTCGCGTCGCGCGTTCCGAACAGCGACTTCACCACGTCGATGTATCCTTTCGCGCGATCGAGGGAGACGAGCTCCTCGTAATACTCGACGAGAACATCATCGATTAGAGGAACGACGTTCTTCTTCGTTTTCTCCGCACGCATCTGCGCGAGCTCACGCTGATCGGGATCGAAGCTGTCGAGAATGTCGAGCGCGACGCGCTTCGCTTCCGCGAGACTCGGGGTTTTCGCTGCGCGCTGGAAGGGATCTCCGTCCGCGGGATTCCCATAGATCCACTTCGGGCAGGAGCAGACGAGATCGCTCGACTCCGTGAGCTTACAGGGGGGGAGATGCTTGCGGACGTAGACGCGGACGCTTCCAAAGCGCGTCCGGAGGATCGGATCCTTCTCGTCGCTTTCAGCTCGTTTCATGTTCAGGTTCCCGTCCAGAAGTCTAAAAGCTTTAGACATCCTTTAGACATGAGAAACTGAGCTGATTATACTCCTTTAGTTTTCAATTGGATACACCTAGATGTCATAGTACAGCGCGAACTCGTACGGATGTGGTCTCAGCCGAATGGCGTCCACTTCCTTCGAGCGCTTGTAATCCACGTAAGTTCGCAGCAGCTCTTCAGTAAAGACATCGCCCTTCAGCAGAAATGCGTGGTCGCGCTGTAAGGCGTCCAGCGCATCCTCCAGTGAGCCGGGCATGGATGGAATGCCCGACATGGCCTCAGGATCGATTTCGTAAATGTCCTTGTCCAGTGGCTGGCCGGGATCCATCTTGTTCTCGATGCCATCGAGTCCGGCCATCAGCATCGCAGCAAAGGCCATGTAGGGGTTGCAGCTCGGGTCAGGCGGCCGGAACTCTACCCGCTTTGTCTTGCCCGACGCAGAATACATAGGAATGCGGCATGCTGCCGAGCGATTGCGCCGCGAGTATGCCAGGTTCACTGGCGCCTCAAATCCAGGCACCAGACGTTTGTAGGAATTCGTGGTCGGGGCAATGATCGCTGATAACGCCGGCCCGTGCTTGATCAGGCCGCCGATATACCACAAAGCGATCTGCGACAAGCCTGCGTATCCATTCCCCGCAAACAGCGGTTCTCCGCCCCTCCACAGGGACTGGTGGGTGTGCATGCCGCTGCCGTTATCACCGAAGATGGGCTTTGGCATGAACGTGACCGTCTTGCCATTGCGATTGGCCACGTTCTTCACGATGTATTTGAACAGCAGCATCTTGTCAGCCGAGCGCAGCAGCGAGTCAAATTTCAAATCGATTTCCGCTTGCCCGCCGGTCGCGACTTCATGATGATGGCACTCCACCTCCATGCCGCAACTCTGCATGGTGAGGACCATTTCTGAGCGAAGATCCTGATAGTGGTCCGTTGGCGCAACCGGGAAATAGCCTTCCCGAAACCGGGGCCGATATCCCAGGTTGTTCTCTGCCCTGCCCGAGTTCCAGCGTCCTTCGTCGGCATCGATGTAGTAAAAGCCGTACTGTTCGCGCTGATCGAAACGCACGTTGTCGAAAATGAAGAACTCGGCTTCCGCGCCGAAGTAAGCGGTATCGGCGATTCCGCTCGAAGCCAGGTACGACTCCGCCTTGCGCGAGATGAAGCGCGGGTCGCGATCGTAGGCCTGCTTGGTCACCGGGTCGACAACATCACAGACCAGTACGAGTGTCGGCGCCTCGGCGAATGGATCGAGCAGGTAGGAGTTTGGATCGGGCTTCAGTAGCATGTCACTTTCGTGGATACCCGCCCATGCGCGAATGGAGGATCCGTCAATGCCAAATCCTTCCTCAAAGCACGATTCCGAGAGCTGCTCAATGGGGTAAGAAACGTGGTGCCACAACCCCGGAATATCGGTGAAGCGCAGATCCAGTATTTTGGCGTCCTGCTGTTTGGCGAATTCGAGGACCGTTTTTGGGTCGGCCATAGGGCTCCTACCGGCGTGTCGGATCTGAACCGTTGTTGGTCGTTAGTCGTTGGCCAAGAAAATCAGTTGTACGCTGAGGAGGCCGGAGCACGACATCTGGATCTTTGACCAAGCTGGCAAACGACAAACGACCGACGACCAACAACGGTTTTGCTACAATCGGTCGCGTCGCGCAAACTGACGAGTGTAATGCCCATCGTCACTACCCGCAATTCGATTGTTCTTATAGCGGGGATAAAGCGCACTTTATACTTAAGCTTCTTGGTTCTCAGTGGTCAGCGTTCAACGCCGGTGATTCCGATTGTCCTGGCTGAAGGCTGGGTCTGATAGCTGAAAGCTTCCCATGGACTTCGATCAACTCGAAACGTTCTTAGAGGTCGCCCGCCACGCGTCATTCTCGCGCGCCGCGGAGAAGCGTTTCCGCACCCAGCCAGCCATCTCATCGCAGATTCGCGGCATCGAGGAAGAAGTAGGGGCCAAGCTCTTTGACCGTTCCGGCGGCAAGGTCTCGCTCACCGCTGCGGGCAAGACATTCCTGAAGTACGTCGAAGAAACCCTGGATGCGCGCAAGGCCATGATGGTCGCGATCGCGGAGATGGAACGGGTTCCCCGCGGCGAAATCATCGTCGGCGCCAACGAGGGCACGTGCCTTCACATCCTGCCGCACGTCTTCGCAGAGTTCAAGAAGCAGTATCCCGACGTGTCGGTCAATATTAAGCGCTCCGATTACGCCAAGATTCTCGAATCGATCATTGATAACTCCGTCGACTTCGGCGTTGTTTCCCTTCCCGTCAACGACAACCGTTTGACCGTGGTGCTCATCCATCGAGATGAGCTGGTTTTGATTGCGCCACCTCATCATCCGCTGGGGAAGATGAAGTCTGTCGCCATTGCCGATGCAAGCAAGTACCCACTCATCGTTCCCAAAGCAGGTCACACGCGCGACGCTATCGAGCAACTGTTTCACGAGCGGCGCATGAAGCCTAACTTCAGCATGGAACTCGACTCGAGCGAACTGCTGAAACGCTTTGTGGCCGCTGAGGTTGGAATTGGCTTCATCTCGCGCTCGAACGTTGAAGAAGACGTACGCGCCAAGGCTCTCGCCGCCATTGCACTGTCCGACGCCCATGTCCGCCGCGATCTGGCTCTTGTATTCCGGAAAGACAAGGCTCTGAGCCGCGCGTCGCTGGCGTTTATCGACATTGCAGTGAAGCACAAATCCACGCAAGAATTAGTATCAACCCCCAGCCGATGATGAGACTTTTCCGATGCCTCTTCAGTTTTCTCCTTCTGCTCGGAATCACTCCGGTGCTGGCCTATTCTCAGTCTTCTGGAAAGTCCTTCGATCAGCTGTCCGCGTCCATGCGCCAGTTGATTTCGGTCACAGTTACAGGCAGCAAACGTTACTCTGAAAATGACATGATCGCCGCCAGCGGGCTGCAGATCGGCACGACGGTGGTGGAAGACGATTTTAAGAAAGCTGCCCGCAGGCTCGGGGATCTTGGCGTCTTCGCTGATGTTGCCTACAACTACTCTTACGCATCCGCCGGAACGAAGCTTGTACTGCAGGTCACAGATGCGGAGAAGTTCGTCCCGGTGCGCTTCGAGGATTTCGTCTGGTTCTCGGACGAGGAACTCACGCGGCGAATCAAGGAGCGGGCGCCCATGTTCAATGGCGAGGTGCCGCTTTCCGGCAATCTCGCCGACCGCGTTTCCGACGTGCTGCAGGCATTGCTGGTGGAAAACGCCATCCCCGGAAATGTCGAATATGAACGCGCGGGGAAAGCAAATGCCCCCGTCGACTCGATCGTCTACCGCGTGTCCGAAGTTCTCATCCAGATTCGCAATGTGGAATTCGAGGGCGCCGGCGAGGCCGAAGTAGGTCCGCTCAAAGAGGCAGCACGACGTGTGTTCGACACCGAGTATTCCCGCAGCGTGTTGAACGCCCTTGTGCAGCACCAGTTGCTTCCCGTGTATTACGCTCGCGGATACCTGAAGGCTGCCTTTGGCGAGCCGCAACCGAAGGTTGTTAAGAAGCCCGGGGCTGACAACCAGGACGGCCCACGCAATCTCACAATTGTCGATGTCACCTTCCCAGTGACCCCGGGTCGGCCGTACAAGCTCAAAGCCCTGCAGTGGTCCGGGAACCAGGTATTCCCGACTGACGTCCTGCAAAAAATGATTCGGGTGCAGCCAGGGGATGTCGCCAACACCGTTCGGGTCGGCGACAACATTAAGGAAATGCAGAGGCTTTACGGGTCTCGCGGCTACGTAGCGGCTAATATCAAGCCTGAGATCGAGTTTGACGAAACCGAAGGTACTGCGCTCGTGCGACTAGACGTGAAAGAGGGATCACAATATCACATGGGTGAACTGGAATTCCGTGGGCTCGACAACAGCCTGACCGCCAAGTTGCGCAACGCCTGGAAGATTCGTCCCGGTGAAGTTTACGATGCTACTTACCTCAGCGAATACCTGCCTGCCGCGCACAGACTGCTGCCCGCGGCACTCGATTGGGACGTCAGTTCGCACGTGACGGCGAATGTGCATGACCACACGGTCGATGTCGACCTGATCTACGCCGTCAAGGCCCCCAAGTAGGCTTAAATCCTTCGAGTTTCGCTTGTTCGGTTTTTGGAACAGAATTATTCGTGTGTTCCATGGCTCGCCTTGGCGTTGTACTCTAACCCGTCCTTCTCACGGAAGGTCCGGTCGCGGGTTGTTGCGCAACTGGGTGCGCCAACAGCCCACGACCCGGCTCAAACAGACAGTGGGGATCTCGTGATAGCGACTTATGTCAGCTGCGCTGGTCACAAACGCGCTTGTTTAAGCTTCCCCCGTAGAGTTTTGCAGTTTGCCCGGGCCCTCCCCCCTATTTCGTAACCGGGCATCCGCGCGGGGGTGCACGCCAGTGTGCCTCCGCCTTTTTCTGGTCGGCCCTTGTAACTTCATCGCCGATGGGGCATCTTTAAGGTAAAGGCTGAGTGGCGTCTACGTGCCGACCCTTGCGCCAGCCTTGCACGAAAAATCACAATGTGGAGATTGTCTGATGAATGTCCGTACTCGGAACGCCGGAATCCTGTTGTTGAGCCTTCTGATGATCGTCGGCCTGGCCGTATCCTCCGCCTTCGCGGCCGGCAAAACCTACACTGGGACCGTGAGCGATGCCATGTGCGGCGCGAAACACATGGGTTCCGCCGCCGAATGCACGCGCGGCTGCGTAAAGAAGGGCTCGAAGTATGCCCTGGTAGTCGGTGACAAGGTTTACACCCTTGAAACCAGCGACCAGGCTGCGTTGGCTACTCTCGATAAACAGGCTGGCGCCAAGGCTACTGTGACGGGAACCGAGAAAGACAACACCATCACGGTTTCTTCCGTCAAAGCCGACTAGATTCGCCTCAGAAAATCGGGTACCCACTTCTCGCCGAAGTTGCGAGAAGTGGGTGCTTCTCCTCGCGAAACCAAAATTTTATTTCCCGCCGCAGGCCATCTTCCGCACAGCCAATTTTTTTCGCAGCATCCCTGAATTTCATATTTCCTTTACATTCCAATGTGTTAGATTGTGCATTCTTACTGTGAAAATTTCTTTCCTCCGGAGGAATAAGCGAATTGGGCAAAGACATGGTTCCGAAGCGGATTTTCTTCACCAAGGGGGTGGGGAAACACCGCGAGCGTCTCACATCGTTCGAATTGGCGTTGCGTGATGCCGGTATCGCTGCCCAGAATCTGGTGCGCGTCTCCTCGATTTTCCCGCCCAACTGCAAGCTGCTCGCCCGCAAGGAGGGGGTGAAGTATCTCCATCCCGGCGAGGTTGTTTTTGCAGTAGTTGCCGAGAACTCAACCCGTGAGCCTCATCGCCTGCTGGCGTCCTCGATCGGGGTTGCCATCCCGGCTGACCGCAACACTTACGGCTATCTGAGCGAGCACCACTCGTTCGGCGAAACGGAAGACGCTGCCGGTGAATATGCTGAAGAGCTAGCCGCAGAGATGCTGGCGACCACGTTGAACGTGGAATTCGACCCTGACCGCTCCTGGGATGAGAAAAAGCAGATCTATCGCCTGTCGAATAAGATCGTGCGCACGGCGAATGTCACGCAATCTGCGGTGGGCGACAAGCGCGGTCTCTGGACAACCGTAATTGCCTCTGCGGTCTTGATCTTCGACTAGCGCGGACCGGCATAGGCCTCCGCTGAGGACCAGCCCAGGGCCTTGAAGACGCCCCTCACGACCCGGTCGCAGCGCACCGCGCGAAACTGGAAACAGCGGGCGGCAGTCGATCCGACCGCAGCACAAAGCTGCTTCCGCAATTTGGCGTGTGCCCGGTGCAGGCGCACCTTCACATTCTCCGGAGTCAAACTGAGACACTGCGCAGTTTCCTCGGTGCTCATTCCTTCCACGTCACGCAGCACGAACACGAGGCGGTATTCGTCCTGTAGCGATAGAACAGCCCTCTCAATCACACCTGATAGCTCCCGATCATAGGACTCCTGCTCGGGGCTGCGATCTGACGAGGCAGCAGAGGTCATGAGGTCTCCATTCCAGGGATCCGAACCATCGATCGATTGAAATCGGGAACGCCGACGGGCGCGGGCCAACGCCTCATGTACCGCGATCCGCGTCAACCATGTTGCAAACTTCGCTCTGCCCTCAAAGCTGGCCAGATTCTGGTATGCCCGGACATAAGCATCCTGCATGACATCTTCAGCCTCGGCATCGTCCCGAAGAATCGCGCGCGCAACCCGGTAGAGTCTCTGATTGTGGCGGCGCATTACCAGCTCGTACAGAGCGGTGTCCCCGGCCAGCACACGCTCCACGACCTGCTCGTCGGTCCAATCCTCGTTTCTGGCTTGGTCGATCAGGGCCGCGCTCGCCATCGGCGTTCCTCCCACACTATTGAGTCCGAAATTCTAAGACGGTTACAGGTTTTCTGCGGCGTGTTTGTTTTGACAATCTCCTTACAAATCCACCTCCATCTTCTGTAACGAACTGTGCTCGCTGCTGCTCAGCAGCACAGACGCAACTGACGTCGTCCGCGACGAGCCAGTCGTCAAGTCAGGAGACTGATTTATGAAATATCGCAGTGTCGGAATCGTGGTTGCCCTGGTGCTTGCCGCAGTCGGATTGCTCGGCGTTTTCGGCCGGACCGTATCCAGCTTCGCACACTCATCCTCAGAACAGTCAGCCGGCAAAACTGTTGAGCAGAAGCTACTGCAGGGCCGTCATGTCTTCCGCTTCGACACCTTCGGCGACCAGGCGTTCTGGGGAGACACTCTAAAGCTGCATCAGGCTATCGAAGGCGCTAGATTTGGCGGTGTCGGCCCCGGAGTTAGCCCGAGCACCGCACTGGCCGTGGGTTTGAAGGTGGATGTGGATGCGGTGCCCCCTTCCGTGATCCATGCAATGAAGAACGGCGAGGTGAGCCTCAACGATCCAGCCGTGACTCTGGCGCTATTGAAGCTGAACTCGGTGGTCGGCGTTACGGGGTTCTTCCAGTCCGATGGCAGCTTGAGATCCATCGGCATCCAGTGCGCACTCTGTCACTCGACGGTCGACAACTCTCTGGCTCCGGGGATTGGACACAGGCTTGATGGCTGGGCAAATCGTGATCTGAATGTCGGACAGATCGTCGCCCTTGCGCCCAACCTACAGCCGTTCACCGATCTGCTCGGTGTCGACCAGGCCACGGTTCGCAGTGTTCTCCAAAGTTAGGGACCAGGGCACTTTGATGCCGAACTCTCATTGGATGGAAAGGCGTTCCGTCCCGACGGCAAAACGTCGGCGGTACTCATTCCTCCTGCTTTCGGACTCGCTGGCGTGAATTTGCATACCTGGACCGGCTGGGGCTCGGTCACTTACTGGAATGCATTTGTCGCCAATCTGGAGATGCACGGGAAGGGCAACTTCTACGATCCTCGGCTCGAAAATGCCGATCAGTTCCCTGTCGCCGCCAAGGCAGGACTTGGCCATGTGATCAACTCGGTCGATTTAATCACTCCGAAACTGGCGGCCTTGCATTTCTACCAGCTATCGCTTTCTGCACCAAGCGCTCCTCAGGGCAGTTTCGACCCGGAGGCGGCAAAGCGCGGAAGGAAAATCTTCAATGGAACAGCCAAGTGCGCGACCTGTCATGTGCCTCCTCTCTACACCGAGCCGGGGTGGAACCTTCATGCACCAGACGAAGTGTGCGTCGACAGCTTCCAGGCGGACCGATCGCCCGATCGGCGATATCGCACCTCGCCGCTAGGCGGACTCTGGACCCACGCCGAGGGTGGTTTCTACCACGATGGCCGCTTCGCGACCCTGCTCGACGTTGTCAACCATTACGACGGGTGCTTCAGCCTGGGGCTGACCGACCGAAACAAAAGCGATTTGGTCGAATTCCTTAAGTCCTTGGCACGAGAACGGAGTGACCTCTATTTGCGTCAGGCGCGGTCGGCTGTAGCTGCGCCCGACGCTTATAAATGACATAAATTTAACCACTTAGAGACAACCTGGCGTCGACCAAAGCGTAGCACTTTAGTAACACCATGATTAGCCGGATGTAATCTTCTATTAACAGCCCTCGGTTATCATTGAGAAGTGTCAGTTGGGGAGCATTTGGTGGACATCGAAACGCGCAGAAAAAAGCAGCAGGCCCTCATGGTGCGGATGGTGGAGCGCAAGGTTCGTTCCCGCGCCCAGCAGCTGTACGAGAGCCGAGGTCAAGCCGAAGGCCAAGACCTGCAGGATTGGTTTCAGGCTGAATCAGAAGTGCTTGAAAACAGCGTTCTTGGTCCGCTGTACCGTCGGGTGAAGTCAGGTGAACCCGCTGGACAGCCCGAGCCTGCCACTGAAGCCGTCAATTAGCTCCAGTTCTCTGTACCCCCGGGTAAGCAGCTGCCTATTTCTTCGCCGCGACCCTTGCACCCTTACGAGACCCCTTCTTGGCTTTATCGAGTCTTTCCAGCACTGCCGCCACAATGATCGGCAGCCCCACGGTCGCGTCCACGAAGACCTCACCGAACCTTCCGCCTTCCGACGGTGGCACGAACTTGCCCCAGGAAATCGCCTCGCTGTAGGGACTCCCGGACAAGCCACCCCAGTAGACTGGCTCGGGGCAGATGCGAACCCCGTAATGGTAGCGCTTCAGCGGCACATTCTCCCCGAGCCGACGATGGCGCAACTCGCAGAACGGCCCAAACTGCTGCGACCAGTTCCGTGGCACACCGCCTCCGATGGTGAAGATCCCCAGCTTCTTCTGTCGCAGCAAGGTCGCCGCGAAGTGTTCCAGATCCTCGAAGGGATCGAAGCGGATCCGGTGCCGCCCCGTTGACTCACGTAGCCGGTTATTCAACGCCGTATCGAGTCCCAGCTCTGAATCAGTGAAAGCCGGCACAAACACCGGGACTCCCTTTTCGTGAGCGGATTTCAAAATACCGCGCTGCCCCTGAGCATGTTTCGAAAGATACGCTCCGATCGCGTGGTTCAACTTGTACGAGCACATGACTTCGTTGTGGTCCCAAGCCTCGAGCACGGCGGACATCACTTCTTCCACGTCATCGAGATTCTGCTCAGGCTCCAACGTGTCGTAGACGCGGTTGTAGCCTTGCTCGTACAGTTCTTCATCTGAGACCTCGGGATTCACGCGGAAATGGGCCCGTCCGGTAGCCTCGACCAATCCGTGGGCCATAAGCGCCCCGGTCGAGACAATGGCGTTCACGATGCCTCGATCGATGAGCTCGGCAATAATCAGCCCTTGCTTAGCGACTGTCATCGCCCCCGCCAGAGTCATCACCACAAAGGCATCTTCATCCAGAGCCATCGCCTCTAGTACGTCAGCCGCTTCTCCGAGTTGACGGCCCGTGAATGCCGTCTTGGCCATGGCCCGAACCAGGCCATCGATCGACGTAATCTTTCCCAAGTCCAACGGTTCCAGCGGGATCAACCGGTCGTCGATGGGGTTGTGCAATTCCCGGTCGACGCCCTCTCCACCGCTCTGTCGGTGCGAGCTATCATGATTGCCCTGTTTCAAGCAGACCTCCCGAACCCAAGCTGTTTTTCTTTGACTAAATACTCTACAGGAAGCCAGTGAAAGCACGCCACGACACCGGCCCATGTAGGGACAACCGCCTCGGATGTCCAGCGAAGCAAGCGCGCTCGATCACGAACCTCCATGACCATGGGAAGCCACTTCCTGTCCTGCTTCAGCGGTACACTTCCACACATGCCCGGCAAACGAGCCTTCGAAGCCCAAATCGCCGCCCTCGACACACTCCGTGATGCGTCAGAAAGCTCGCGATCCGACCCACTCAGAAAGGCACTCGCCCACAAGAACAACTACCTCGCCGCGAAAGCCGCCGACTTGATTCGCGAATTCAATCTGCGAGACCTGACTCCTGATCTCCTGACGGCCTTCGATCACTTCTTTGAGAATCCAGAAAAATCCGATCCGCAATGCTGGGGCAAGAATGCCATCAGCCGTGCCCTGGCTGCTTTCGAACTTCAGGAGCCGGAAGTCTTCCTTCGCGGGATGCGTCACATCCAGTTGGAGCCCGTCTGGGGAGGCCGGTCCGACACGGCTGGCACACTGCGCGCAACCTGCGCGTTAGCCTTGGTGCAGTGTCGAAGCCTCAGCAACGAGGACTTGCTGAAACATTTGGTGGATCTCTTCGCAGACAGGGACAAAGCCGTTCGCGCCGAGGTCGCCCGCGCCATCGAGCAGCTAGGCTCAACATCGGCATCATTGCTGCTGCGGCTTCGTGCCATTCTGGGTAAAGACGAACCTGAGGTTCTAGCCGCCTGCTACAGTGGAATTCTCCGCCTGGAAGGTACTTCAGCCATTCCGTGGATTACCCGCTTTCTTACCTCACACGACGACGCCGCAGCGGAGGCGGCGCTGGCGATCGCCGGAACGCACTCCTCTCAGGCCGTCGACGCGCTTCAGCAGAGCCTCGAGACTGCTCATGACCCGTGGTTCCGCTCGGTTCTGCTCTCGGCAATAGCTCTGAGTCGTCAGGACGGCGCCATCGAGTTTCTGCTGAATCTGGTGAAGACGGAATCCATGGATGCGGAGCGCGCTATAGAGGCCGTGGTTGGGTCTATGCCTTCACGCGAAATCGTGCTGCGCCTTGAGAAGCTGGTCGCACCGAATCCGCGCTTGTCTCGCGCACTCGCAGCCCTCAGCCAATAGCGGCGTTTCTCGGCGGTCTCACGGCAAATCTACGCGCCGCCAGCGCGCAACAAGACGCTGTCGGATCACCAGCAACCGGCAACCAGAAGGCGCCTTGCGAATGCTATATTGATCGCGGAGGTCGAGGGCGTGCCGCCTGAAAAATTCCGTGTCAGTCTGATCCAGATGTCGTGCGGGCCAGAGCCCGATGAGAATCTCGACAAGGCTCTCCGCCGCATCGCTGACGCTGCCCAGCGTGGCGCAAACGTCGTTTGCCTGCCGGAACTCTTTCAGACGCAGTACTTCTGTCAGCGCGAAGACCACTCTTTATTCGATCTGGCCGAGCCCATTCCGGGGCCGAGTAGCGAAAAGCTGGCGGCGGCCGCGCGCGACAACGGCGTAGTCCTGATCGCATCTCTGTTCGAGAAGCGGGCCCCTGGCGTGTATCACAATACGGCGGCGATCTTTGATAAGGATGGGTCCCTGCGCGGCCTCTACCGCAAGATGCACATCCCAGACGACCCGCTGTACTACGAGAAGTTCTATTTCACGCCGGGCGATCTGGGATTTCGCGCGCTCGATACCAGCTCCGGTCGCATCGGAACTTTGGTTTGCTGGGATCAGTGGTATCCCGAAGGCGCGCGCCTCACCGCACTACAAGGCGCCCAAGTACTCTTCTATCCGACAGCGATCGGATGGCACCCCGCTGAGAAGGCCGAATTCGGTGTCGCCCAGCACGACGCCTGGCGCACAATTCAACGCGCTCACGCAATTGCCAACGGAGTCTATGTAGCGGTCGTGAACCGGGTAGGTTTTGAGACCGGCAACATCCGCGGGAAGTCCGCCCCCGGACAGGGCCTGGAATTCTGGGGCGGATCGTTTTTCTGCGATCCCTTCGGCCGTGTCTTGGCCGAGGGATCGTACGATCGCGAAGAGATCCTGACCGGCGAGGTTGATCTGAAAGCGCTGGAAGACATTCGCCGCAACTGGCCTTTCCTGCGCGACCGCCGCATCGACAGTTATGGTCCAATCACCAGCCGCATGCTGGACTAGGAAGCCTCATTTGCTGCGACACAAACAATCACTGCTGACCGTTGTGACTCTAGCGTCGTTCACGCTCGTGGCCGTTGCCAAAAACACGAAGCTCACCGGCAAGATCGTTGGCTATGACGTGATGCATCACACCTCTAAGTCTGCGTCCGCCGTTCAGAACCAGGAAGTAGTGATTCTGGAAACGAGCAATCCCAAGCAAAAGTATTTAAAGGTCATGTTCTCAAGCTTCGGCACGACGCAGATTGAAGAGAAATATTTCGACGGATCACAGCCACTCACGACGGATGCATTTCGCGATCACTCCTGCGACGAGAAGACACCCACATTCGTTTCTCAAGTCACTCTCCAGGAGATCGCGCAAACCTACCTTCTCACCGACGCCTTCAAGACTCAGCGTCCCGGCCGCATCAAGAACCTGAAATGCTATGTCGCGATCTACAAAAAGAAAAAGTGAGGCTTTGCCCAGCTTGTTAGAGTCTCCCCCTTCGAAACTCGGCTACCGCATGCCTGCCGAATGGGAACCGCACGCGGCTACCTGGCTAGCCTGGCCGCACTTCGAAGGCGATTGGCCCGGCAAGTTCGCTCCCATCCCATGGGTCTACGCCGAAATCATCCGCACCCTGGCGAAGCACGAAGGCGTCGAACTGATCGTCAACAACGCGACCGCTGCGAGACAGGCGCGCAAGATCCTGGAGCGCGCCGACGCGCTTTCGTCCAACCTGCGTTTTCATCGCTGGCCCACGAACAGAGTCTGGCTGCGCGATTCCGGCTGCATCTTCCTGAAAGAGGTTCCTGTGGGTAAAGAGCCTTATATGGCGACGGCCGGCCCCAGCCGTCCATCTTCGGAGGCGCGAAGCCTTTCCACTGCGGCCGCTGATTTCGAGCGCCACCATCGCGAAGGGCACGAGTTCACTCGTGCCGCAAAAGCCGCCAAAAACCACAGGGCTTCAGCCCCTGAGGGCCCGATCGCCCTCAAATTCCGCTTCAACGCCTGGGCCAAATACTCCAACTGGCGCCTGGACGACAAAATCGGTACCCTCATGGCCAAGGCTGCCCACGCGCCAGAGATCCATCCGGAATCCATCGGCTCCCGCATCGTCCTCGAAGGTGGATCGATCGACGTTAACGGCGTCGGCACGATCCTGACAACAGAGGAATGCCTGCTCAGCAAAGAGCAGGAACGAAATCCGCACATGGCGCGCGTCCATTACGAAAAAGCATTCGCCGACTACCTCGGCGCGCCGCATACCATCTGGCTAGGACGCGGCATCTTCGGGGACGACACACACGGCCACGTCGACGACCTCACCCGCTTTGTCTCACGAAGCACCGTCGTCACAATGGTTGAGCGAAACTCAAAAGACGTGAATCACGAGCCCCTGCGCGCCAACCTGCGCCGTCTGCAATCGGCGCGTGATCAGGACGGCAAACAACTCACTGTGGTAGAACTTCCGATGCCGCAGCCGGTGGTCTTCGAAGGCCGCCGACTCCCGGCAAGCTATGCGAATTTCTACATCGCCAACGAGGTCGTTTTGGCGCCGGTCTTCAATCGCCCCAACGATCGCATCGCGCTCAACACTCTGGCGGATCTCTTCCCTACCCGAGTAATCATCCCGATCTATTCCGGAGATTTCATCTGGGGCTTCGGCGCCATGCATTGCATGACCCAACAACAGCCCGCTTAGACTTACCAGGAAAAATCCACAAGAGCGAAAAAGCGTGGGTCCTTTCACCGAACCCACGCTCGACTAAACCGTGAATATCGCGTCTGCTACTGCGGTGAGGATGAATTCCCGCTTGTTGCCGCTCCCGCCGGACAAGGCGCGGTTGGATTCTGCGGCGCAGTCTGCGGCGGCGTGCTGCTAGGAGCAGGAGCGGTTGGGTTCGGAGGAGTCGGCGCCGAGCCTAACGGCCCTGGATTTGTGCCGGGATTCGGCGCAGCGGGATTTGCTGCTGAATTGGCCGGTGGCATGGTTCCGGGGGCGGGCACACACGGTCCGTTGCTGGGGCTCGGTGCGGGCGCGGGAGTAGCCGGAGGCGCATTGCCCGGAGTTTCGGGTGCCGGCGCAGTCGATTGTGGCGTGGGAGTCGTTTGGGCTGGGGATGAACTCTGTGTCCCCCCTCCCGCCGCTTTAGTGGTAATCGGTGTCGGCGGTCCGATCGGATTCGTCGGCGCCGTCGTTGTCGGAGCCGCATTTGGGGTCGGAGCCGGCGCGGCAGGTACGGAAGTGTTAGGTGCCTGGGCCGGCGCTGTAGTAGTGGTTGGCGATGCAGGATGTGGCGGAGGCGTCGCAGGCGCCGTGCCTTGGGCCGCCACCCAACCCGCGCAACTGACGATGGCAATGAGCAAAGTAAGCCGTTTTCCCATAGTGGTTCCCTTTCTCGAGACCCACATCACAGCTGGCGCAAAAGCTGGGATGCGTCTCTCTAAAGTGTCAAACTCGGTGGAATAGCGCGCTATCCGTAGAATCCCGTAGTGCAAGGTAGGGACGGACGCCTTCGTCTGTCCCGCGAGGGAAGCGAGCGTGCCCGCCGAGCGGAGAAAGCGTTGGTGTTCTCACATCTCAGTCGCGAAGCGGCGGTATCAGAAATCCCGACACGGCAGTGCCCAGAAGGCGACAATCTCGCGACAGTCGCGCAGGGATGCCACATCTCTCTTGCGGGAAATTATGAATTCTGGATTCCCTACTTCTGGTACTGCGTAGGCTCCGGCCCTTTTTCCAAAGTCGGACGGTCCCAGATCCACCCGTGGCGTGAGTAGCTGGCGAGTTCGAAATCCTGTGTCAACTCAAGTGCGTCCGTCGGACACGCATCCTCGCACAGTCCGCAAAACATGCAGCGGCTCAGATCGTAGGTGAAATTGGTGAGTTCTTTGCGGCGGGTTTTCTCGTTGCGCTCGCTCGAGACAACGATGAGATGCTCGGGGCAAGCCAGCGCGCACAGATCGCATGCAATGCACATGGTTTCGTTCGTGTCGGGGTTTACGTTCAACCGCGGCGCGCCACGATACCGTTCCGCCACCTGCGGCCTCTCCAGCGGATACTGCTCGGTGTAGATCTCTTTAGGATCCTGGTAGCGGAAGGTAACCTTCAGTCCCTGCAGTAAATCCACAAGGAAGACTTTGCGGAGCAAGCTCGGCATGCCCATAACGCGGTTAGAATACCACGCCCGGCGACCTTGCTGAATCAGGTGAATCTTTTCCAGCCGAGCTCCCCCCTTATCGGCAAGGCCCTCGAATAAAGGCGGTTCCCTGTATTTCTCTGTGACCCCATGGTGAGACTTCAGCGTTGATTCAGGGAACTTAACAGCGCCTGTCGTCGTATCTCTCAACTAGAGGACGACATGAAAGCCTACATCAACAACCTGTCGATGAAGATGTGGCTCCTGCTGGTCGTCCCCACTCTCGTGATCGCGTATCCCATCGCCCGCGTCGTTGTCCCCGCCGTAATCCACGCTGTCGTGCCTGAAGTCGTCAGAGAAGTACTCCGCGTAATCTGACCCCAACAGCTGATGCAGTCGCATGCGAAATTGCAGAACGGCTCCGCCCAGCCCTTTACAATGGGGTCGACCAAACCAGCATGGCGAGCGACCAACGACCAACGACTACCGACGGTTCCGGCTCAGACGAACTCCGCATGGAAGAAGCCCTCCGCTGCGCCCAGCGGGCACTTGAAATGGAGGAAGTCCCCGTTGGAGCAGTCGTAGTGTGTGACGGCAGGATTGTCGGCCGCGGATGGAACCGCAATATCGCCGACTCCGATCCCACGGCCCACGCGGAGGTCGTCGCATTGCGCGAGGCTGGAGCAACCATTGGTAACCACCGCCTGGGAGACTGCGCCCTGTTTGTTACAATTGAACCATGTCCCATGTGTGCCGGTGCCATGGTGCATGCCCGCATCAAACGCTTGGTCTATGGCTCGGATGATCCAAAGACCGGCGCCGTACACTCGGTGATGCAGGTCATAAATCATCCAGATCTGAATCACAAGATCGAGGTCAGAGGCGGAGTACTGGCCGGCCGCAGCGCAGAATTGCTGCAACTGTTCTTTAGAAATCGTCGTTAGTTGCGGCGAGCAGCGGGTGTGTGCAACCTAGCCCGCTGCCGAAATCCTGATCGTGCCGTTTGCGCGAAGGATCCCAACCGTGATGACCTGTGTCCGACGCGGAGAGGTGCGTGAGTGGTTGAAACGATCCGCCTCGAAAGCGGACATACCTTAACGGGTATCGGGGGTTCGAATCCCTCCCTCTCCGCCATGCAGTCTGGTCTGCAGAGAATTTTCGCCTCAGTTCTCCTCACAATTCGCGATCTTTGCCCATTATTCGCGATTTTAGATTCTCAAGTTAGACGCAGAGAACGGACTATGCTGGTAATCGACTGCGCCATGTCGGCGTTTTTCTCCGGAGCAGCGCTAACCAGTCCGACTCTCAACCGGGCCTGAAGCGAAGCTTTGGCGATGAGACGTCGACGCTCGACTTGACTCCCGTTCCCGGGCCAATTCTTCTTTTCCCCTTTGGTCTCTTTAGGGTTCGCATGGCCGGACCAATTCCTCATTGGCCGGTGTCAATGTGTGAAATCACCGTTAACAACAAGCAAAAAGCAGGTGTTAAATCAGATCGGGGGATAATCAAAGTAAGCCGAGCTGCAAGCGACCTAGACAGGATTTAACGCAGCGATAATTTTCCAGAGCATTTCATATTCCGACGTGGAAGCGGTTTTCCTGCTAGCCGATCCCTAAATCGAAAACGCCGGATTGCCTTCGATCACCTTCTGCTCGAGATTCGGACGTTCGTGTTTGCCCCAGAGCTTTGCACCGTGTCGGACCCGATAGAGAATCGGTCCGCCATCCGGCTGGTCCTGGCGGACGATGGGACGCGGCACGCAGACGAATTCGGTCTCTAGCCGGTCCGCGGCGGCGTGCACGACCGCATACCCATGGCCACCCATGTCAATAAACGACAGGTGCGGTGACAAATCCGGGTTGGAAAGCTGGCGCGCCTTCTGCACGTCACCACTCTTGGCATATTCCAGGCATGACCGAACACCGTGACGCACCAGCATATTGATCGTGGGTTGCGGACGATTGTCACCGGGACCTTGCCCAACGAACAGAGCCCGCAGCGGAGCGTCTTTGTGCAGCTGATGTTCCATTGCCTCCACCGCCCCAGGCGCTGAGATTGATCCAACCACGAATGCCACACCTACGGGATCGAAGGGCTTCGGCGGCAAAGACTTCGACGATAAACCTGCCCAGAAGCTGTGCGCGTCGCCGGCAACCGTGGCAAGCCCCGTGATCGCATGCGCTCGAATGAAATCGTAGATTTCACCGCGCTCCTGAGGGGCAGTGCTGAAGTCCACGCCGCCAAAGCTGGCATACCCGGCACCGGGCCAGGCGCTTGCCACCATTCCCGCGGGAAGGTTCAGCGGGTCGGCACGCATATCCAGCGTCGAAGTTGTGCTTCCCCAGATCTTCCAAGGAGCTTTCGAGTTTTGTAGTCGTTCCAGAAACCACGCTTTTTGCTCGGCTCCGAGGATGGTCTGCGCGGGATCCGCCTTACGGAGGTTCGGAACTTGCTTATCCCCGAAACGGATAGTGTCGGGCGGTTTGCCTCCGTTGTAATCCCGGCCGCCATCGACGATCTCCAACACCTCCTCAGGCACGAACTCCGAATAGTCCTTATTAAAGAAAGCTGAGTCATCGAACTTGGTTCCCGGATCCTCCGATCGGTAGGTTCGCTCGTCGGTGATCATGAGCTCCACGTTCCGGCCCCAGCGGAGCGACCGGTATCCCTTCAGACTATGGATCGCCGCAAGATTGTTGGCCTCCTGCCCGAGTCCATGCTCGTCGAAAACAGTGACCGGGGCATCCTGAACCTTGGGTGGGTTGAACTCTTCTAACGACGGACCGCCGCTCTTCACCATGCGCGCGGGCTGATACTCAAAAAATGCCTGCATGGCAGCAACCTTGCGCGTCTGCGCGGGACGCGCTTTCCCGTCGAACACTTGCAAGGCTTGCCATCCCTGCCAGCTGTACTCATGGTTATCCCACATGGGAACAAACGGCCAGCGGGCACGAGCGTCCTGAAGGTCAGGATCGCGCAAGTAGGCACGATACACAGCACGGTAGTCATCCACGTCCACTGGGATGTGGAAGTCGTGAATTTTTTCTCCTTTTGGATAATGAACGATTTCCTTCACCTTGCGGTCGTAATAGGTGGCGCGGTCTTCCGGATACCAGACCAGCTCGTATATGAAGTCGCCCAGGTGCAGGACAAAGCTGAGGCGGTCCTGCTCAGAAGCGCGCTCGTCCTCGAAGATCATTCTTCGGTACGCGTTCTGCGCTCCGAGGTTTGCGTTCTGACAACTGACGAACGCGAAGTGTACCGGCCGAGAATCATCATCGGCAGGCGCGGTGATGGTGCGGCCGAGGCGGCTGCCGGAACCCTCAGGATCGGTAAAGCGATACCAATAGACCTGTGCTGGCTTCAGTCCTCCGACCAGCACACGACAGGTCCAATCCGCCTCCGCCGAAATCGACACTCTCTTAGTTGCGATCACACGTTGGAATGTCTGGTCGAGCGCCACTTCGACGATCAGTTCCTTAACGGGTTTAGGCTGCGGGGCGTGCCGGGTCCACAGCAACACACTGTTGCTGTCAGGATCGCCGGAGGCTACCCCTTCCGGGAAGAGGTCGCGACTCTCGCGCCAGGAAATCTTCGAGGGAGTCGAGAATGAGCGACCCCAAGCGGCTTCCGCACCAAGCACCGCGGCCATAGCCAGAAAATCGCGACGGCTAATATTCCCCATGCTGTGACTCCTTCTTTCCGCTGCAAGGCCTACGCGCACTCGAGACGAAACGTCTCGTCCCAAATAGTCAGAGTAAACATGTCGGCCAAGTATCTTGGACGGTCTTGCGCTGCGAGCGTGATCACAAGATCTCGGTTTGCAATCGAGAACCCGGGTTCTCGCACCGTGTCCTGTCGTGACCTAAGTTACCCGCCGTTTTTGAGAGACACCAATGCGCCCAAGGAAGCAGCCCCTTGATAGTTGGCGAAAGATCGCCACAGCACGCATTGAGGCGGCCCCGACCTCCTGAGAAGGTGGATAGAGATGCCAGAAGGTTCGGGAAAATCGAGACTTTTTTTCGAGCGAAACTCTGTTGAAACGGCGAAAAGCTTGGCTTGAGACTGCATGTTAGGCACCCAGTCGCTACGCTCCGATTTTCTCATCTAGGAGAACCCCCTTTTCACAAGCATTGCGCTTATGTTTCGCCTCGGCTGCTACAAGGATTGCGCTGGTTTGTATGGACTAGCTGGCAAGCGGGCAGTCCGGAGACTCTCTGACCTGGCCGATCCCGCTTAACTGACGCCAACGTTAACCGCTTGCAACGAACAGACTTGACGTCCGCAAGGGGGCCTGGGGCCGGCTCTCCTTGAGAGATGTAGCGGCTCGTTCCTGTGCAGTTTGCGGTACGCAACTTTCATCGTCAGATTAATGAGTCAGGGTTCAGAAATCAGAAATCGCGAAATCCACACTTGACAACGGTAGATAATCCACTACCATATGGTTGTGAATAGGCTGGGCACAACATTTTCGGCTCTGTCTGATCCAACCCGCCGGGCGATGATCGCGCGGCTCTCCCGTGGGCCTGCCTCTGTGCACGGCTTGACGGAAGGGTTTGCACTCTCGCAGCAGATGATTTCGAAACATATTGCCTACCTGGTGCGGGCGCGGATTGTGACCAAGACGAAGCGTGGGCGAGAGAGTATCTGCAGGCTTAGGCCAGAGTCCATCAAGGCAGTCAGCGACTGGGCGATCAGCTATCGCCGATTCTGGGAAGAGAGTTTCGACAAGCTGGATGTGGTTGTGAATCAAATGAAAAAAGCGGAGGTCAGAGATGACAAAAAACGCGGTGAATGAGACGGAGCGGATGGTTGTCACCAGGGTTTTTGATGCCCCACGCGAATTGGTCTGGAAAGCTTGGACAGACCCGAAGTACGTGATGCAGTGGTGGGGACCGAAGGGGTTTACTGCGCCCGTTTGCAAGATGGATTTTCGCGTTGGGGGGAAATTCCTCTGCTGCATGAGATCTCCAGATGGGCAGGAGTTCTGGAATGCGGTCGAATACCACGAGATTGTTCCGCATGAGAAGATCGTTTCCTTGATGTACTTTTCGGACTCGAAGGGAAACAAGATTGATCCTGCGCAGCTAGGAATAGAACATGAGGCCATCGAGGGTGCGTACGACGTGACCATCTTTGAGGATCTCGGAAACGGCCAGACGAAACTCACCTTCATTGGAAATGAGCCCATGGAGAGCGCGAAAAATAGCGGTCAATTAGAGGGCTGGAACGAGATACTCGATAAACTTGCTGCGGTTGTTGCGGGACTGACACAGGCGAAATAAGAAGCTGAAGTTTTGATGATCGTCATGTGCGAGCTACTGAACATAAAGTAAAGGCAGGCGCAACCGAACATGCAGCGCTTGGCTACTGGAAAAGACTATGCGAAATAACATTCTGACACTCATCGCTGTGTTGCTCTTGAGTCTCGCCGGCCCTGAAGTTAGGGCGTCAGGAGTTCCTATGAACGCAGAAAGTAAAACTGGATACGCACCGATTCATGGCATGCAGATGTACTACGAGGTTCATGGCCAAGGTAAGCCGATGGTTCTGCTCCACGGAGGAATCACAGCTTTCGAAGGCTTTGGCACGAATATCGATGCTCTGGCGAAGTCCCGTCAGGTGATTGCGGTGCATTTGCAAGGACATGGAAACACCGCCGACATCGATCGTCCTTACCGCTTTGAATCACTGGCCGATGATGTAGCCGCGCTGGTCGAGTACCTGAAGCTGGGGAAGGTTGACTTGGCCGGCTATTCATTCGGTGGAGGTGTCGCATTGCAAACTGCTATACGACATCCCGAAGTCGTCGATCACCTGGTGGTGATTTCCTCTGTCATGGCCCAAACCGGATTCTATCCGGAAGGGCTTGCCGCGTTCGCACAGATGAGCCAGAACGCGCCGATGCTTGCAGACAGCGTCAAAAAGTCACCACTTGCGACGATGTACCCGAAGACGAACTGGGAAACGTCATTCAAAAAGATGGGCGAACTGGCCAGCACGCCATTTGACTGGTCAGCGCAGGTCAAGGCTCTCAAGGAACCGACACTCTTGGTCTTTGCCGATGCAGATGCCGTTCGCGCCGAGCATATTGTTGAATTCTACAAGGCTCTTGGTGGCGCACAACGGGACGCCGGACTAGACGGATCAATGAGGTCGACGGCGCAGTTGGCCATCCTTCCCGGCACGACTCACTACAACATCATTGCTAGCCCGTCGTTGGCGGTCGTAATTGGTGAGTTCCTGGCGCGATAGCCCGATTGGGCGCGCGCGGGCAACGCCGCGGACAAGTTTATCAGCTCATTGCAATTGCGTTGCGGCATTTATCTCCCAAATCTTGAACGCGTGGGATCCGCATGAATTTTCCTAGGAGCACGCGGTAGCTCATTCCCTGAGCCCCGTCTCACTAGGGTGGCCATCCTCGCCGTTTCCAACGACTAAGGTGCGAATTGATTTTCCCAGCGATCTGCGGCAACTATCGTGGCATCGGCATCGACGAGTCCAGATACGCGTGATGAATGAGTTGCATGAAGGCCGTTGAACAAAGGCCCGCGGCGCAAAAAGGCGTTGTTGTGGACCTCCGGTCCTACGTTCTTGGCCCTGCAAGGGTAGTGTGCACAATGAAGCGTTGTGGCGCTCTACCGATGTAGTAGAATGGGTAGCAGGTTACGAGTGTCAGCGTTGATTTGTCGGAGGGACGCAGGACGCTTACGTCAGGTGGGCTTGCGATCTCCAATTGATCGACAATCTACGTGGCGACGCGGTCGGGCTCTTCCAAGTCGATCTGGTCTCCCATCTTTATGTCCTTCAACCCCCGGAAGAAGCCATCCCGATGACCGGCGATTCCGATGTTTCCGTGCTCGCCGAAGAGTGCAGCGCCGGTGATGTGACCGACTCCACGATGTGCGAAGAGTTGCTGACAGCAGTGAAGCATTGGGATATCCGGCTTTCGGAGTAATTGGCAACAAGACAGCCCGCGAATTGAAGGATGGGCGTCTCTCCGTCTGTCTCCTAACGGCTTCCTAAAGATTCGTACTGTTCTTGGCCCGGTCGCTGCCGCCTTCTAACGTTGTGTGCTACGAGCCAAGAGATCACGAAGAGCCCAGCGACTACGGAATGAAGTGTCCAACCTGCAGCACAGCCTACTGCAAGAGATTCGGAAGCGGTTCGCTATAAGAATAGGCGAGTATCAATTTTCACGGTGAAACTATTTAGGGTGAGCCCGAAGGCAGACCGTGGATAGATTCCGGAGACATGCCAGGAACACAAAGTCCCATTCCGGCAAAGTCTGAGAAAGACTGTGGTCTGACGTCCCTGCGCCGGTTGCAATCCGAAACTGGATTTCCTTGGATTGCTCCAGGAGCATGCGCCAAAACGTGCAGAACCACCAAAGAAGACTTCTGATAAGCGCATTCGCTGCTTTGGCTCGTGACTTCCCGTCGGGTGCATAATAGAAACCGATAAGAGGGCAGCGCACAGTAAAAGTGACCTTATTGTGCTAAGAGAGTGTCGCTATGAAACCTCTGGAGTTGGGCACCACTGTTGTGGACGCGCCGCCGCCCTCCACACCCGACTCGCCCCCACCGGCCGGCGGGGAGCCAGCTCGACATCGAAGCAGGCGACTGCTGCTCTACCTCGCCGCAGCGCTTTCAGCTCTTATATTCGTCTCATTCATCCTGAAGACCGTCTTACACGAATCAACCGCACCAAGTGCGAAAAATGCCCGCTCCATGGGAAACGGCCAGCGGACGATCCGGATGACGGGCACAACAGAAGCAGTACACATGCGCTCGATTGTTGCTCCAATTCTGGAGGGCGAGCACATGGGAATGCTTACGATCACAAAATTGATGAGCGCTGGAAGCAAGGTACGGGCGGGCGATGTGCTGGCGGAATTCGACCGTCAGGCGCAGACGCGTGAATTCATCGACAAGCAAGCGCAATACGAAGAGCTTGCGAATAAAGTGATGGAGGAACAAGCAAAAGAGAATGCGGCTCGCGCCGCCGACGAAACTGAAATCTCCCAGGCGGAAAGCAGTCTGAGGAAAGCTGAGTTGGAAGCGCAGAAGTTCGAGTTGCTCTCACGCATTGACGCCGAGAAAAATCAGGAAGCTTTGGAGGAAGCGAAAGCCACCCTGCAGCAACTCCGGACCACTTTCGATCTAAAGCGTCAGTCTGCACATGCCGCCATTCGACTGCTTGAACTTCAGCGGGACCGCGCTCGCCAGGTCATGGAGCATGCGCAGAAAAATGCTGAACTAATGATCGTGCATGCCCCAATTGACGGCATTGCGGTGCTCAATACGATTTGGAAACAAGGGAAAATGGGGGAGGTGCAGGAAGGAGACCAAGTGCGCCCCGGCATCACCTTCATGCAGGTCGTCGACCCTTCGCAGATGCAGGTACGCGCGTTCGCCAACCAGCAGGACTTTCTTAACTTGCAACTCGGTCAACAAGCGGAGGTGCGCCTGGACGCGTATCCAGAACTGGTATTTGCCGGCAAGCTGGAAGAAATGGCACCCGCGGCAACGCCAGGTGATTTTTCGTCCAAGCTCCGTAATTTCGCAGTTGTAGTTTCGATTGCCGGCAACGACCCCAAGTTAATGCCAGACCTCTCCGCCGCCGTCGATATAAGTCTTACGGCGCAAGCTGGCGGCGCGGGTGCGTTCCACTAGGCGATGAGCCTGAATGACACAATACGACAGCTATGGAGTAAGCGACCTCGAATAGCGCTTACTGCCCTGCTGCTTTGTGCAAGCTTCCTGCTTCTGGGCGTCATGCATTATGGCCGTCGTTCCCCCAATGTACCGATTTTCGAAGTAAAAGATGGAGAGTTCCTAGACTCCCTGCAATTTCGTGGCGAGGTAACTGCCCTCAAATCCATCAGCATTGCGGCACCTGCGGAGGCCGGCGAGTTACAGATCCTCAAGATTGTTGCGGACGGAGACAAAGTAAAACAGGGCGATGTCATCGTCGAGTTCGACAAAACAAAAACCGAGCAGGAGTTGAAGCAAAACCAATCATCCCTGAAATACACCAGCGCCGATATTGAGCAGGCACATGCTCAGGCTCGTCTGACCGACGAGCAAGATCTGACTGCCGTTAGCAAGGCCCGCTTTGAACTGGAATCTGCGAAACTCGACGCCAGCAAGAAGGAGATTGTCTCGAACATTGAAGGCGCGGAAGCAGAGTTGAAGGTCCGCGATGCAGAACAGAAATTGCGCGAGGCGGAAGCCAAGCTAAAATCGGACCGGGCGGCGAGCCAGGCGACAATCGATAGCAAGATCGAGGCCAGCCGCAAAGCTGCGTTCGATGAGCATCGCGCCCAGGTTGCATTGTCGAGAATCACTTTGAGAGCGCCTATCACGGGCATGGTGAGTCTCGTCCCGGTCTGGCATCCGGAAGGTTTCACCCCTTTCAAGGCCGGAGATCGCGCCTGGCCGGGTGCTCCCATGATCGAAATGCCTGAAACCGCGTCGCTTCGAATTTCGGGGAGGGTAGATGAGATTGAGCGTGGTCGGCTGGCCACGCAACAGTCCGTGACTGTACATTTCGACGCCATACCAGATCGTCAGTTCACAGGACAAATTGAGGAGATCAGCACGCTAGCCAGTGAGGACTACTCCGCTGGTTGGCCCATACCGCGCAATTTCAATCTCCGCGTGAAGCTCGATGAGGCGGATGCGCGCTTACGCCCGGGAATGACCGCCCAACTCACCGCAATTGTAGAACGCATCCCGTCGGCATTGACCATCCCCGCTCAAGCGTTCTTTCAAAAAGAAGGTGGTGAAGACATCGTCTACGTGTGGAACGGTTCTGGCTTTCATGAGCGTACCATTCAGGTTAGCCGCAGAAGTGGAGACCGGATTCTCATCGCTAATGGACTGCGTCCCGGTGATCGAGTCGCTTTGCAGGATCCCACGGTGAAAAGCGAGTGACGGATGAAAAACTGGCGATGGGCTATACCGGTGGTCGTCGTAGCTTTGCTGGCCGGCATCGGTGTCACGATGGCCGCGCGGCAAAGCCAGTTAAGTACGACGAGTGCTGATGTTCCTCTGGCTCTAGTCAAACGGGGCGAACTTGATCTGAAAGTTCACACCACCGGCGAACTACGCGCTGGACACTCCGTAACGCTTGCAGCTCCACCGATCGGTGGAGGAGCGCTGCAGATCACTTACCTGGTACATACGGGAGCCGCGGTGAAAAAGGGTGACGTGATTGTAGAGTTCGATCCCAGCGAGCAGCGCTACCAGCTGGAGCAGAGCCAATCCGAACTTTTGCAGGCCGAGCAAGACATCATCAAAGCCAAGGCCGATGCCGCTGTGCAAGACGCAAAGGATCAGGTCGCACTCCTCAAAGCGCGGTTCGACGTACGTCAGGCCGAACTCGATGTTCAGAAACATGAATTGGTCAGTGCCATCGATGCGAAGAAGAATGAACTCGCCTTGGACCAAGCCAAACGTGCCCTTGCCGAGTTAGAGCAGGCCATAAAATCGCACACCACTACAGGCCGTGTCGGCAATGACCTCGCGCGGGAAAAGTGGAACAAAGCGAAGCTAGCCATGGATCAGGCCAAACAGAATATCGATAAAATGCGGGTGGCTACGACGATGGATGGTCTGGTCGCACTTCAGAAAAACTTCGGCGGTGACTTTTATTTTAGCGGACAGTCGATACCCAACTATCACGTCGGCGATCAGGCGAGACCAGGCAGCGCGATCGCGCAAGTAATCGATCCGCATGAACTCGAATTGAGCGGCAAAGTAAGCGAACTGGAACGGGCCATCATCAGCGTGGGACAACCGGTACAGATTGAGTTCGACGCTCTGCCGGCTCGAAGGTTTCGCGGCTCCATCACGGCCGCGGCCGGCATGGTACAGCGACAGTTTTGGGACACGGATTCTGCGGGAAAATATGATGTCTCCATCAAGTTGATTGATGCCGATGCGACGCTGCGTCCAGGCCTAACCGCGCAAATTACGATCGTCGGCGACAAGAAACCAAGCGTCCTCTACATTCCTCGCCAGGCGCTTTTCTTGAAGGATGGTAAGCAGGTGGTTTTCGTGAAAAAAGCTGCCGGCCTCGAGCAGTTTCCGATCAAAGTGGATTTTGAGAACGAGAGCCGTGCGGCAGTTGAAGGCGTCAAGGAAGGAGATGCCGTAGCGCTGATCGATCCCACGGCGCCCAAGAAAGCAGGCACCTCCTCTGCGACCTCAGGGCCGGAGGGAGGAAAGCTGTGACGTCTGTCCCCGCTTCCGCACCCGCGCGCATTATTTACGGCTACAAGCAATGGATTCCTGACCTCCGTCTCGGTTTCGATAATCTCCTGGCCCATCGACTTCGCACTCTGCTTACGATGCTCGGCATGATTTTCGGCGTGGCGGCGGTCGTTTCAATGTTGTCCATTGGGGCCGGTGCCAGGCAAAGGGTCATGGCTTTGATTGAGCAATTGGGTGTCCGGAATCTGATTGTGGAAGCCAAAGAGACAACGGAACCGCAAGCTCACATGAAGATCCGCCAGATTTCTCCAGGCCTCAGTTTGTACGACTATCGAATCATTCAGGATGACATCAGCGAAATTGCAGCCTCGACGCCTCGCAAACGGTTTACACCATCGAAGACGATTCCCAAATCACAGCAGGATCCGCCAGCAGTTTACGGCGTGGCGCCCAATTACACCGATATTTCCGGTTTGCGGCTTATTCAAGGCCGTTTCTTCACGCCGGACGAAGACGCCCATGGTAGCGCCGTGTGCGTGTTGGGTGCCGGTGCCAAGTCGAACTTGTTCGGCGCGTCCAACGTGATTGGCGAGTACGTGAAGCTCAACCAAAGCTGGTTTCAGGTAGTTGGAGTCGTTGGACCCCAACTTACTTCGCGCACGGAAGTTGCTGGATTACCGAGTCAGGATCTCAACAATCTGGTTTATGTCCCACTCAATGCCTCCCTTTTTCGCCTCGAAGACAGCTACAGCGATGTTCGCGATGAGATCGATGGGATCTATCTTCATCTACGCGAGAACGCCGATGTCACCAAGGTAGCTGAAGTCGTGCGAGCGATTTTGGACTCCACCCACCACGCTGCCGGGGATTTTAGTGTGATAGTTCCGGCCGAACTGCTTGCGGAGCAGAAGCGGACAGAACGGCTATTCAACGCCGTCATGGTTGCCATTGCGTCCATTTCGCTGTTGGTCGGGGGCATCGGAATTATGAACATCATGCTGGCCAGCATACTTGAGCGCACACGCGAGATTGGGGTTCGCCGCGCCGTGGGGGCGCGGCAGATCGACATCGTGCGCCAGTTCGTGATGGAGGCGACGATTATTTCATTCGTCGGCGGAAGCCTCGGAATCGTATTCGGGTTCACCATGTCCCGGCTCATCGCATGGCTTGCAGGATGGTCAACGATCGTAACTGTGAGTTCCATTACGCTGGCTTTTCTGGTTTCGATCACAGTAGGCCTCGTGTTCGGAATTTATCCGGCAATGAAAGCTGCGCGGCTCGACCCAGTCGAGGCGATCCGCTACGAGTAAGTCCTTTCTATTTCTACGGTCGGGAGGAACGTCATGAGGATTCGCGGGGGGATTTGTTGTGTTCTGCTTTGTTGCGCAGGAGTTGCGGCGCATGGCCAGGTGCGCGAAACCTTTGATGGGTTGCTGACTCAGGGGGTGCGCTCGCCTAAACTGCCCGGCCCGCAGCATCTGCGCGATTATGTGCGTGACGGCAAGCTCACGCTCACTTTGAATGATGTCGTTCGACTTACGCTGGAAAACAACAGCCTCGTACATGTCAACGAATCGCAGGTCGAGGCGGCCAAGTTTTCACTCCTGCAAACGTACCACCCGTTTGATCCGGCCCTACAGGCTTCCGCCAACTTGAACCGCTATTCATACCCAGGTTTTAGCCAAATACAAGGCCAGGGCACATTTGATCAGCTGACTCAATTAGGCCAGGTCATGTACACGCAGACGTTCCAGACTGGCACTGCCGTGCAAGTGCAGTTTAATGCCACCAGGTACTCAACGAATAGCGGGTTCTATTTCATCAATCCGTATTGGAATTCTTACTTGAATTTGCAGTTCACCCAGCCGCTGCTTCGCAATGCATGGCGCTTCGCCAACACGGCGCCGCTTGTCATCGCACGCAGAAACTTGCAGCAATCGCAGGCCGGCTTCCAGGCGCAAGTAAGTACTGCGATCTTGCAGGCAGTAACGCAGTATTGGACCGTGGTACGTGATCGCGGCAATCTTCGGGTGGATCAAGAATCGCTCGATGCCGCACAAGCCAGCTATCAGCGCGACAAACGCGCGCTTGAACTTGGCGCACTTTCGCCGCTCGATATCTACCGTCCGGAGGCAGAGGTCGCAGCGCGGCGCGTAACTGCTATCCAGGCGGAGTACACCGTGAAGCGGGCGGAAGATACTCTGCGAATGATTATTGGAGCCGATCAAGACGACTACATTCAGGCTCTTGATTTGGACTTGACCGAGAAGCCCGAACCTGTCGGAGAACTGAAATCGATTGACGCGACGAGCGCCTTTCAGATGGCGCTCGCGAAGCGTCCCGAAATCCAGGTTGCACAGCGCGCCCTCGAAAACGATGAGACCAGCATCCGGTTAGCGCACAATCATCTCTTGCCCGATCTGTCGTTGACCGGGTTTTATCAAAGCACCGGCATTGGGGGCAACGAAATCAGCTTAGCCACCGGGCAACCGACGTCCACTGCTGGCTTGGGGACGTCGCTCAACCAGTTGTTCGGGTTTAACTTTCCAGGCTACGGAGCGGCCCTGACACTGAATTTGCCGATCAAGAACCGCGGCGCCCAAGCGGAATTGGGAACCGCTCTGGTTGGGCGGCATCGAGATTTGTATTCAGCGCAGCAAATCCGGCAGCAGATCACTCTGGACGTAAAGAATGCTGTGCATCAACTCGAAGTCGCAAAGCTGAGCCTGGCGGCTGGCCAAACGGCGCTCGAGCTGGCGCAAAATACACTCTCTGCCGAACAGCGCAAAACCCAGCTCGGCGCCGAGAATGTCTTCTTCCTGCTGGACGCGCAAACTCGCGTGGCGTCGGCTCAGGCTGGACTGCTACAAGCTCAAGTCGACTATCAAAATGCGATTGCAACACTGGATTACGCGACCGGGAACTTGTTAGATGGATACGCGGTGCAGATTTCGGACAAATCAACTCATTAAACTCACATGTCTTGGGGCTCAGTCCTGGAACGAGGGGCGACCCTGTTTCGACTCTATATTGGCTATCATCGCCGAGTGAATCTCACCATCTCATTTAAGCTTCGGCCCCCTTGTGTCGACGTTACTCGGCAACCTTTGGTAAGCTGTCGCTTCCGCTGATCCCCTCTGGTAAGGGGCCTTTCGAAAAGGACTTCTATCGGTAGTCAGGTGATATTGCTATGGTGTCCGACCCCATCAGCGCCCAAGCATCGGCAGCCGTTCTCGCCGTGCCGCAGCCCGTTTCCTCCCCGCTCACAAGCTCGGCGATTTTTCTCGTTGCCACGATTAATCCCGGTGACCAAAATCGTGCCTCGGTCCTTTCCCTCTGTGCCGACCTTTCCGGGCTGCTGCGCGCGGTTGGGTTTCGCGCGCTCGAAGGCTCCCTTTCCTGCATCATGGGCTTCGGCTCCGATGGCTGGGACCGACTGTTTGGCATCCCACGTCCGGCCGAACTTCATCCCTTACCGGAAATCCGCTCCGGGCCGCGCCATGCGGTTTCCACTCCCGGCGATCTGATCTTTCACATTCGCGCCAAGCGCATGGATCTTTGCTTCGAACTTGCCACGCAGATCATGGCTCGTCTTGAAGGCGCCGTCGCCATCGCCGACGAAGTTCACGGCTTTCGCTACTTCGACGAACGCGATCTGCTCGGTTTTGTGGACGGCACCGAAAATCCGAGCGGGAATGCCGCGGCCGATGCCGTCTTCATTGGCGAGGAAGATGCGCCCTTCAGCGGCGGAAGCTACGTCGTCGTGCAGAAGTATCTTCACAACCTTGACGCGTGGAACGAGCTTTCCACCGAGGATCAGGAGAAAATCATTGGGCGCAGAAAAGTGTCAGACATCGAACTCGATGAGTCGGTGAAGCCCAGCTCCGCGCACAATGCCCTGACGGTGATCGAAGAGAACGGCAAGGAAATCAAAATTCTGCGCGACAACATGCCCTTTGGCCGCCCCGGTCACGGTGAGTTCGGCACGTATTTCATCGGGTACAGCCGCTCGCCGCGCACCATTGAACAAATGCTTCAGAACATGTTCATCGGCCGCCCGCCCGGGAATTACGATCGCATCCTTGACTTCAGCACTGCGGTTACGGGAAGTCTATTCTTTATTCCTCCCGCCAGTTTCCTCGACAATGTCTCGCCTGACCAGCCTGCGCCCGGAGCCGCCTCGGCGGCGGTTGAAACTTCCGCCTCCCCCGCGCCATCCAACACTGGTTCACTCGGCATCGGTTCTCTGAAAGGAGAAGTTTCCCATGAATAACCTGCATCGCGAGCTGGCTCCGATTTCAGAGGCTGCGTGGGCGCAAATCGACGAAGAAGCTTCGCGCACGATCAAGCGCTATCTCGCCGGACGCCGTGTTGTGGATGTTCATGGCCCGGCAGGCACTACTCTCTCAGCGGTAGGCACCGGCCACCAGAGTGCGATCACTGCGCCCGCAGACGGTATCACCGCACAACTGCGTGAAGCGAAAGCCATGGTTGAGTTACGGGTTCCCTTCGAACTCGACCGCCAGATGATCGCCGATGTCGAACGCGGCGCCAACGATTCCGACTGGCAACCGGCGAAAGACGCCGCGCGCAAGTTGGCTTTCGCCGAAGACCGCGCCATTTTCGAGGGTTATCCCAATGCCGGAATCGTCGGCATCCGCCAAGGGACAAGCAATCCACGGAAGTCTCTGCCCGCCGACGTGCGCAAGTACCCGGATGCCTTTGCCCAGGCCTTAAGCCAGTTGCGCCTCGTCGGCGTTAACGGGCCCTATTCCATTCTGCTCAGCGCCGACGCATATACCCAACTCGCTGAAACCACCGATTACGGCTATCCGGTCCTGGAACACGTCAAACGCCTCGTCGAGAGCAAAATCATCTGGGCGCCCGCCATTGACGGCGCCTTTGTCGTGACTACGCGCGGGGGTGACCTCGATCTTCACATCGGCCAGGACGTCTCCATCGTCTACCTGAATCACACGGATACGCGCGTTCACCTCTACCTGCAGGAAACATTCACCTTCCTCTACCTCACTTCCGAATCGGCCGTCGCCCTCGCTCCTCCGTCCAAGGCCTAGTCCTGTTAACGCTCGCATCTCGCGTGAGCATTTGTCATGGCGGACAGATTGCCACCCAGACGTCTGGGCAATTTTTCTCAACTTCGCCTACAATGCTTGCCACTCACCTCTGGGTGGAAATTTTGAGCGTCCAGCATGTGCGCCACACTCCCGGCCAATCCCGAAGTCGCTCCTGATTTTGCCGGCAAGGTTGCTGGACCTTGCATTTTCGCCCTGTTCGGTGCCGCCGGTGACCTCACCAAGCGCAAACTGATCCCTGCCCTTTTCAACCTGGTCAAGGCAAAGCTCCTCCCTGACACCTTCGCGGTCATGGGCGTCTCGGTCGATGATCTTGACGTCGAAGGCTTCCGCAAGCAGGTCAGCGAATTCCTTCCCGCGAATGATTCCGCCGCGCTGGAGTGGCTGCGCAACCGCCTCTTCTACGAACGCGGCGACTTTGCTGATCCCAACACATTCCTGCGACTTCGTGATCGTCTTGCTGCTATCGACACCGAATCTCACACCGAAGGCAACTACCTGTTCTATCTGGCCACGGCGCCAAAGTTCTTCGCGCCCATCGTGCAGCAACTAGGCCGCGCCGAACTCTCCCGCCAGGACAACGGACGCTGGCGGCGAGTCGTCATCGAAAAGCCCTTCGGTACCGACCTCGAATCCGCCAAGGTCCTGAATCGCGACATCAAGAGCGTCCTGCACGAAAACCAGATTTTCCGCATCGATCACTACCTCGGCAAAGAGACCGTGCAGAACATCATGGTCTTCCGCTTCGATAACGCCATCTTCGAGCCGATCTGGAACCGCCGCTACGTCG
>Ga0335080_10000593_pt1 | contig 33716 bp, 24 predicted proteins | sample Lox_Sample_34_FD_206720 | JGI IMG/M metagenome (GOLD analysis project Ga0335080, IMG submission 206720) | Soil microbial communities from Loxahatchee National Wildlife Refuge, Florida, United States - Lox_Sample_3.4 | ecosystem: Environmental > Terrestrial > Soil > Wetlands | place: USA... | reverse complement strand
TTGGCCGCTACCAGCCCCACCCCGCCGAAGATGTTCTGGAAAACGAATACGGTGACTGCAAGGACAAGCACACTCTGCTTGCATCCCTGCTCGAAGCGGAAGGGCTTCATGCCAACTCGGTTCTGATCAACTCCAGCCGCAAGCTCGATCCCGATGTTCCCTCCCCGTCGCAGTTTGACCACGTCATCACCATGCTGCCGATGGGTAAACAAGAAGTCTGGATGGACACCACGAGCGAGGTGGCTCCCTTTCGCCTGTTGGCGTACTCGCTGCGCAAGAAGCAGGCCTTGGTGATTCCTCCCGCGAACGAGCCCAAAGCGCCCGCACCCCATCTCGAAGAGACTCCGGCCGACACTCCCGCCCCCGACTACGAGCGTTCCGAGATCACCGGGAAAGTCAACGACATCGGAAAGCTGGAAGCGCACGTCAACTATGAATTCCGCGGCGACGAGGAGTTGATGCTCCGATCGGTCTTTCGCCGGGTGCCGCAAGCCAACTGGCAGCGCGTGGCGGAAAACATCAACGCCGGACTCGGCGGCGACGTCAGCAATCTCAAGGTCAGCGATCCCGCGGCCACGAAAGAACCGTTCACTCTCTCCTACGATGTTTCGCGGCTGAATTTCCTCGATTGGTCGAAGAAGAAGACGCAGATCGTTCTGCCCCTCGTTCAATTCAATTTGCCCGAGGTTGGCGACGACAGCGACACTGACGCCGATGCCGAGCCTCTGAAACTGGGGCCGAAAGCCGAGTACTCGTACAAGATCAGCCTGGAGTTGCCGCAATCGTACTCGGCGCACGCTCCTCTGGCGTTTTCTCTGAAACGTGACTACGCGGAGTACGAAGCCAGCTATCTGGTCCAGGGGAGAACCTTCGACGCTTCCCGCAAGCTGACGCTGCATCAGGACGAATTACCGGTTGCCCGGGCTGCCGATTATGGCTCCTTCCGCCGCGCAGTGGGCGCCGATCTCAGTCAGCAACTCGCGCTCGATAACGCTTCCGCCGGCGGGTTCGTGCCTCCCGCGGATATGAAAGCCGATGAACTGGTCGAGAGTGCCCGCGCCGCCGCCGATGCCGGTAACTTGACCGTAGCTGAAGCGCTGCTGAAGCGCGCCCTCGAAATCGAGCCCAAGAACAAATTTGCCTGGAACAATCTCGGCCTCGTCTACATGCAGACTCGTCAGGACGACCTGGCCATCAATGCGTTTCAGAAGCAGATCGAGGTCAATCCGTACGACGAGTACGCCTACAACAATCTGGGCCGCGTGTATTGGAATGACCGTAAATACGACGAAGCGGTGAAGGCCTTCAGTAAGCAGATCGAGAACAATCCACTCGACAAATTCGCCCATGCGAACCTCGGCATGATGTATGCCGAATGGCACAAGTACGATCTGGCGGCACCTGAGCTGGAGAAAGCCACGTCATTGAGTCCCGAAGCCGCCGAGTTGCAGGTGAGTCTCGGCGACGCCTACCTGAATCTTGGCCAGGACGACAAGGCGCTGGCCACCTTCGATCACGCGGTGGAACTCAACGCCACTCCTCTGGTCTGGAACAATATCGCCTACCAGCTCTCGCTCAAGGGCTCGCACCTCGATCGCGCCGAGCAGTATGCGGAATCGGCCGTTTCGGCCACCGCCGCCGCGCTGCGGAACACTTCTCTCGAACACCTGACCAGGCAGGATCTCGGTCTGGTCCCCTCACTCATCGCCTACTGGGATACGCTCGGCTGGATCCAGTTCAGCGAGGGACACCTCGACCGGGCAGAAAAGTACATCGCTGCCGCATGGAACCTCGGTCATCACGGCGAAGTGGGCGATCATCTCGCGCAGATATATGAGAAGCGCGGCCAGAAGGACTTGGCCCTGCGCACCTATGCCCTGTCGATGAATGGCCTGCGCCCCATTCCCGAGACAAAAACGCGACTGGCCTCGCTTGCCGGGGGCGACGCCAAAGCCGACGCTGCCGTAGCCCGCTTCAAAGAAGAGCTCGAGCACCTCAGCTCAATCGATCTGGGGAAGGCAACAGAAACCGGCAACGCAGATTTCTTCGTGCTGCTTAGCTTCGGTGCCGGAGAAAAGGCCAAAGTCGATGCCGTGAAGTGGGTCAGCGGCGACGAGAAGCTGAAGCCCTACGCCGAGCCCCTTCGCACCGCCGACTATCACCTGACTTTCCCGGACGAAACGCCGGTCAAGATCCTGCGCCGCGGAACGCTATCTTGCTCTCTCGCCACTGGCAGCTGCCAATTCATTCTGACGCTGCCCGATGACGTGAGGACAGTCGATTAATCAACGGATCGCGCAGCAGAAAGATCGAGCGTCTCGGGAAATCGTCGCGAGACGCCCGTCCTGACTACCGAATTTCCGCTCGCCATTCCTACCAGATTTTCACCCGATCATCCGGCGCCAGATAGAGCTTCCCACTCTTCACATCGAAGGCCGCATACCACGCGTCGATGTTCCGCACCGTGGAAGCACGGTACTCTCCCGGCGAATGCGGATCGGTCATCACCTGCTGGCGGAGCGCCGCGTCGCGTGTCTTCTCGCCCCAGCCTTGCGCGAACGCGAGGAAGAATTGCTGATCGCTGTTGAACCCGTCCACCGTAGGAGCAACCTGCCCGGAAGCCTTGTATCCATCCCATGCTGCGGCGATTCCAGCGACGTCCGCAATGTTCTCGCCCAAGGTCTGCTTGCCATTCAACGACAGATCCGGGAACGGTTTGTAGCCATCGTATTGCGCTGCCAGTCGAGCCGTTGCCTCTTCGAAGTGCTTCAGGTCTTCCGGCGTCCACCAGTTGCGCACGCGGCCCTTCGAGTCGAACGCCGCGCCTTCAGAATCGAACGTGTGGCTGATTTCGTGGCCAATCACGGATCCGATCGCGCCATAGTTCGTTGCCGCCGGAGCCTGCGGATCGTAGAACGGAGGTTGCAGAATCGCCGCCGGGAAGTTCAGCGCATTCTGCAGCGGCAGATTCACCGCATTCACGGTTTGCGGCGTCATCGACCACTCCTTGCGATCGACGTCCTTTCCCAGGCGCGCGACCTGGCGCTGATAATCCGACAGATTTCCGCGCCAGATGTTGCCGAAAACATCGTCCGGCTTCACTTCGAAATTCGAGTAGTCGTGCCAGGTCTCCGGATATCCGATTCCTACATACAGGGTCGAAAGCTTCGCCTCGGCTTCGGCCTTGGTCGCCGGGTTCATCCACGACAGAGCCTCGATTCGCTTGCGGAACGCGGCGATCAACTCCGTCACCATGGCCTGGGCTTTTTCCTTCGCCTCAGGCGGAAAATACTTCTTGGCGTAGGACTGTCCGACTGCATCGCCTAGCAGGCCGTCGACAACAAACACTCCGCGCTGCCACCGCGGGCGCATTTGCTGCGTCCCCGAAAGCTGCTTTCCGAAGAACGCGAACCGCTCCTCGACAAATGCCTTCGGCAGCACGCCTGCATACGCGTCGAGGAGATGGAACACCAGGTAATCTTTCCACGATTCCAGCGGGCTCGACGCCACCAACGCGGACTCTCCCTGGAACGCCTCCGGCTGCCACACGATGAAGCTTTCCACGTGGCTTAGGCCGGCTCCCTTGAAGTATTCGTCCCAGTCGAGCCCGGGCGCCTTGGCTGCGAATTCGGTGCGCTTCCACGTGTTGTTCGCTTTTTTGATGTCTTCGTTGTCGGCGAGCGTACGATGTACCTTCGCAATCGCGTTTTCAAGTTCGAGGACGCGAGCGGCCCGCGCGTCGGTATCCATGAATCCCGCCAGCTTCAGCATCGCCGCCACATGCGCCACATACAGCGTCCGGATCTTCTTCATGCTCTCGCTGTCCGACGTGTAGTACTCGCGATCCGGCAGCTGCACTCCGCCTTGCATCAGATACGGCACATAGTGATCCGAGTCGTTGAATCCCGGAGCCACCCACAATCCAAAAAGATTTGGCGTGTGAAAGTTGGTGTTATTCAGAGCGTCGACGTCGGCACGCAGCGTCTCGCCGAGTGCTCGTGAAAGTTCCTTCTTGTCACGAATCGCCGCAATCCGGTCCAGATGCGGCTTCAGCGGCGCGATGCCCTTCGCTTCGATCGCAGCCTCGTCCATGTACGAATTGAAAAGGTCCGCCACTTTGCGCGAATTCGAACCGGCCGGCGGATTCGATGCCGCCAGTTCCTTGATCAGATCCGCCGTCCGCTGATTGCTCAAGTCGGTCAGCTTCGTCCACACGTCCATCGATGCGCGGTCGGGTGGAATCTCCGTGCGCTTGAGCCAGTCTCCGTTGGCGAAGCGGTAGAAATCATCTCCCGGCTTCACTGAGTGGTCGATATTCGCCACGACAATTCCGTGCGTATCCTGGGCGACAGTACTCTGCCCGAACGCAAACAAGGCAGAAAGAACCAGACACAGGAACACAGTCTTGCTCAAAAAGATTCTCTTCATAGTTGGGACTCCGAGTTGGGCAGCCTCGAAAACAAGACTCAAGATTGAACAGACAAGTGTACGCTTGCTTAGGCGTGCGGAACGGCCAGGGGTTTACGCCAGCGGACACCGACGCTTGTGCCAGGCGGTCGCCTGCTCGTAGGCAAGCGCAACCCGGAGTACGAGATCTTCGCGCCAGTGCGGCCCAGCGATCTGCAGCCCTATCGGCAGTCCAGCCTGAGTGAAACCGCACGGGAGGGAGATTGCCGGCAGCCCCCACACGTTGAACGGCCGCGTATTGCGCAGGAGCCTCAACTCCGCGGGCCGCAGCGCATCCGGATTCGATTTCAGCTCGGCAATCGTCGGCGCCGGCATCGGAGTTGTTGACGTCACCAGCACATCGACATCTGCGAAGACCTCCCGGATCTTTCGCCTCGCCTCATCCATTTCGCGCTTCTTCACGATGTACTCCGCCGCCGAGGCTTTTTCCCCCGTCCGTATCCTCCGCAAAGTCTCGGCCTGATACGACTCAGGATGCTCCGCCACATTCGCCGCGTGATAGGCATACGATTCGACAGCCTGTAGCGTGCGATCCGTGGGCACCTCGATCCTCACATCCTTTATTTGCGCCACGAGTGTCTTAATCCCCATCAGTGCGTGCTCCATCGCCGACGCTACCTCCGGATCGAGTTCGTCGAAGAAGTACGCACGAGGCACGCCGACCCGCAAAGTCTTGGCGCCTTCCTTGAGAACCGAGACGTAGTCGGGAACTGTCACCTCACCTGAAGTGAGGTCTGCCGAATCGTATCCCGCGATCGCCTGGAGGACGATCGCCGCATCGGTCACAGCCGTAGTCAGCGGTCCGACATGGTCGAGAGATGCCGAAAGAGGAATAACACCCCGGCTCGATACACGCCCGTAAGTCGGCTTCAGCCCCACGCATCCGCACAATGCGGCAGGTTCACGAATCGAGCCCGCCGTGTCGGTGCCGATCGCCGCATTGCACAAGCCAGCCGCCACCGCCGCTGCTGATCCGCCGGACGATCCGCCGGCGATTCGCTCCTCGCCCCACGGATTGTGGACATCGCCAAAATGGCTGACCAGCGAACTCCCGCCATACGCGAACTCGTGCAGATTGTTCTTGCCAACGACCACCGCTCCCGCGGTTCGTAAGCGGCGGACGACCTCCGCATCTTCATCGGGCACGCGATTCGCGTGCAGCGCACTTGCCGAAGTCGTCCGCACTCCGGCCGTGTCGATCAAATCCTTGATCGCAATCGGAATCCCGTGCAGCGGTCCGCGCCAGATCCCGCGAGAAATCTCCTCCTCCGCAGCTCGAGCCGCGGCAAGAGCCGAATCACCCATCACAGTAATGAAGGCATTGAGCCGGGGATTGGCCTTCTCCACGCGGCGCAAGCAGTCGCGCACGATCTCAACCGGAGAAATCTCCTTCCGTCGGATGCGCTGCGAAAGCTCAGAAATTGTTTCCAGCACGCTCATGTTCCCGAGTCATTGTATAAGCGAGGCGGCATCGAATTTCGCGTTCCCAGTTCACACGCTTTACGCATCGCACGGCGAGGAGTATAGACAGACTGGCTAGAAGCAAGCAGCCAGTAGCTGCTTTTTCCTAAACCCTCCCGAACTCCTCCTGCATCGAAAGTCCTATAATGTGGTCAGTCTTTTTTCTGGGGGCCAGGAAATCATGGCTGAGATGACGATCGCACCCGTTGCGACACACGGCTTCTTCGTCGACGGACGATGGCAGCATGACGGAGACCCAGCAGAAGTTCGCGCCCCATACGATGGCAGCCTTATCGCCCGTATCACGCAAGGACGCAAAGAGCACGCCGCCGCCGCCATCGCTGCTGCCGTCAAAGCGTTCGGTACGACGCGCCGCCTGCCCGCCTTCGAACGCCAGCGCGTCCTTCGCCAGATTTCGGCCTTCCTCGTAGAGCGCAAAGAAGAATTCGCCCGCACCTTGGCGCAGGAAGCCGGCAAGCCCATCAAGGCCGCGCGCACCGAGGTCGAACGAGCCATCTTCACCTTCAATGTCGCGGCCGAAGAGAGCACCCGCATCTATGGCGAGTTTCTTCCTCTCGATTGGCAGGAATTCACTGCCGGCCGCTGGGGCATCGTGCGCCGCTTTCCCATCGGCCCCGTCGCCGGAATCACTCCTTTTAATTTCCCGATCAACCTGGTCGCTCACAAAGTCGCTCCGGCCATTGCCGCTGGATGCCCCATGGTCCTCAAGCCCGCGCCGCAGACGCCGCTCTGCTCGCTGCTTCTAGCCGAATGCGTTCAGCAGGCCGGATGGCCCGACGGTGGCCTCAACGTTCTTCCTCTGTCCAATGAAGACGCTGGCATGCTCGTTACCGACGAGCGCATCAAGCTGATCAGTTTCACCGGCAGCGTCCCTGTCGGATGGGACATCAAGCGCCGCGCAGGAAAGAAGAAGGTCGTCCTTGAACTCGGAGGCAATGCCGCCGTCATCGTCCACAGCGACGCCGATGTCGGCTACGCCGCCGACCGCTGCGTTACCGGTGGCTTCGGCTACGCCGGACAAACCTGCATTTCCGTCCAGCGCATCCTGGTCGAGCATTCGGTCTACGGAAAATTCACCGACCTGCTTGTCGAAGGCGTGAAGCAACTGAAAACCGGCGATCCGCTCGACGAATCTACTGACGTTGGTCCCGTCATCCGCGAAAGCGACGCCATACGCACCCTCAGTTGGATCGACGAGGCCGTCCGTGGCGGAGCGCGTCTGCTCTGCGGAGGCCGCCGTAACAATCTTGTTGTCGAGCCCACGGTCCTCACCGGCACCAAGCCCGACATGAAGGTGAACTGCCAGGAGATCTTCGGCCCCGTCGTGACCGTCGAACCCTACGAGACCTTCGACCAGGCCCTGCGCATGGTCAACAACTCCGTCTACGGAATGCAGGCTGGCATTTTCACGCGCGATGCCAAGCTGCTGTTCCAGGCCTACGAGGAACTCGAAGTCGGAGGCGTCATCGCCGGTGACGTCCCCGCATTCCGCATCGATCACATGCCCTACGGCGGCGTCAAAGACTCCGGCCACGGCCGCGAGGGCCTCCGCTACGCCATCGAAGAGATGACCGAACCAAAGCTGCTGGTGATGAACCTGCGCTGATGTGTGATCGAGCGGTGTCATCCCGACCGGAGCCGTTTTTCAAGCGAAGGGAGGGATCTCGCGTGGAAGCGTTTCGCAAGAACCGCGCTCCCTCGTTGAAAAACTCAACATTTTTCTAGTAATGTTTGCCGGGAACGTTTTTCTTTCGTAATCCTTGAAAAACCCGCGACAAACTTTCGAGAAATATTTATAATTTCGGGTTCACGATCAAGCCGAAAACCAGTGGGTGGTTTTCACACTCGGAACATAAACTTGAAGCTCTAATCGGCGGACAGGCAGAAATGCCGCGCTGGGTCTCTTCGGGTCATTTCAAAAGAGAATGCCGCAGATCTTTCATCGCAGCACGAACACGCTGTCTCGCGCCACCATATTCGGCGCCGTGGTGGTCGTGGCTCTGTTGGGATGGGTCGTCTACACCCTCTCGGGTTCTCCGTTCGTGACCATGGCCGGCGTGCGCAAGCCGCAGCCTGTGCCCTTCAGCCATCAACACCACGTTACCGGGCTCGGCATCGATTGCCGATATTGCCACACTTCGGTGGAGACTTCGAGCTTCGCCGGCATTCCTCCGACCAAAACCTGCATGAACTGCCACTCGCAGATCTGGACTAACGCTCAGCTCCTCGAGCCGGTCCGCGCCAGCTACAAATCCGGCGAATCGTTGCAGTGGTCGCGCGTCAATCAGCTTCCTGATTTCGTTTACTTCAATCACAGCATTCATATCACCAAGGGAGTCGGTTGCAACACGTGCCACGGTCCGGTCGACCAGATGCCGTTGATGTACCAGGAAGCAACGCTGCAAATGGGATGGTGCCTCGACTGCCATCGCGATCCCGGCCAGAATCTGAGGCCTCGCGATCAGGTCTTTAATATGCGTTACCAGCAACCCGGCAGCGGTCATGCGGTAACGGTTGACGGTCAGGCGTACACAGATCAGGCCGCATTGGGCGCGGCGCTGATCGAGAAGTACAAAGTGCGCAACGCCAGGGACATTACCAGTTGCAGCACCTGTCATCGGTAGTTTTATGGAACAAATGAACCAAAACCCTGCCATCCTGAGCGGAATGTTTGCTTCGCGAAGCGAAGAAAACGTGGAGTCGAAGGACCTCCCGCCCACCGCAGAGATGGGTGGCGCAGGCCTTCAGGCCTGCGATTGCAAGAGTAATTGAGGTGGGGCTTTAGCCCCAGCCGCGAAGCGGCGACAGAATGCAGCCCACGGCGCAAGCCGTGGGATTGCGGACCAGAAACGAGCTTAGCCCCGTAGGGGCGAAAGAAGCTTCATCGGTATCGAATGACGAACGACGACAAAACTGACGGCGGCCTGATCCAGATCAAAAGAGCGGAAGACGTCTGCCCCGGCAAGAAGCTGGACCTCGCCACCGTCCGCGAGAAGATCGCCGCCGCCACGGCGCACGATGCTGGTTTGCCGGAGAAAGACAAATCTGGCCCCGAATACTGGCGCTCGCTCGAAGAACTCGCCGGCAGCCCCGCTTTCCAGGAAGCCCTGCACCGCGAATTTCCCAAGGGCGCGTCCGAATGGGTCGACTCGGTCTCTCGCCGCGGATTCCTCCAGGTTTTGGGCGCATCGCTCGGCCTCGCCGGCATGACCGCCTGCACGCGGCTGCCGCTCGAACCGATCGTTCCCTACGTTCGTCAGCCGGAGAACGTCGTCCCCGGCAAGCCGATGTTCTATGCCACCGCGATGACGCTCGGTGGCTACGCAAATCCGATTCTGGTGGAAAGCCACCTCGGCCGCCCGACCAAGATTGAAGGCAACGACCTGCATCCGGCGTCGATGGGTGGCACCGATATCTTCGCGCAGGCCTCACTGCTCGGCCTCTATGATCCCGACCGCTCGCAGACCGTCACCTCCATGGGTGATGTCCGCTCGTGGCAAGCCTTCACGGGCGCGCTGCGCGGGCCCTTAAGTTCGCAGAAGGCGTTGCAGGGCGCGGGCATCCGCATTCTCACGACGACGATCACTTCGCCCACGCTCGCCGATCAGATTCGCAGCTTCCTGAAGCTCTATCCGCAGGCGAAGTGGCATTCATACGAGCCGATCAATCGGGACAACGTTTTCGAAGGCGCGAAGCTCGCCTTCGGACAGCCCGTCGAGACGCGTTACGATTTCTCGAAAGCCGACGTCATCGTCTCGCTCGATGCCGACTTCCTCTCCGCCGGATTCCCCGGCAACGTGAAATACATCCGCGACTTCGCCAGCCGCCGCAATCCCGATGGCAACATGAATCGCCTGTACGTCATCGAGAGCACGCCAAGTTCAACGGGGGCCAAGGCGGATCATCGACTGTCGGAGCGCATGAGTGGGGAATTGCCACACTCCGCCTCGGTGTTGGATTCGTTCCTGCAAGGGGCTCTTGAGCACGGGCCAACGAGTTGGGATGCCAGGGTTCTGCAGACGGCAGCTCGAGATTTGCTCGCTGCAAAAGGCAGTGGCGTGGTCATCGTGGGCGACCATTTGCCCACTGATGTGCACCATCTAGTTCATCGGATGAATGAAAGACTCGGCAACGTTGGGAAGACGGTTTTTTACACCGACCCCGTCAACGCCAACCCGGTCAATCAGGCTGAATCACTCAAAGAACTTGTTGCCGACATCAATGCCGGTAAGGTCGATCTGCTGGTCGTCCTCGGCGGCAACCCGGTCTACGATGCTCCCGCCGACCTGAACTTCGCCGAAGCGCTGAAGAGCAACAAGGTTGCGATGCGGATTCATCACGGCCTCTATCAGGATGAAACCGCCGAGCTCTGCCATTGGCATGTCCCTGCCACGCATGAACTTGAATCTTGGGGCGATGCCCGCGCCTACGACAGCACCGTCAGCATTATCCAGCCGCTGATCGCTCCTCTTTATAACGGCAAGAGCGCCATCGAATTCATGGCGCTGCTCTCAGAGCAGCCCGATGCGACTGGCTACGACCTCGTCCGCGCTTACTGGCAGAAGCAGCACACTGGCGCAGACTTCGAGCAGTTCTGGCGAAAGTCGCTGCACGACGGCTGGATCGAAGGCACTTCATTCTCCCTGAAGACGGTTGCGTTGAGGGAGTGGTTCCACCAACCGAACAACCTCGACCCCAATTCCATCGAGCTCAATATCCGCCGCGACCCGACCATTTACGACGGACAATTCTCCAACAACGGCTGGCTGCAGGAACTTCCCAAGCCAATGTCGAAGCTCACTTGGGACAACGCCATCCAGATCGGTCCCAAGATGGCCGAGCGCCTGCAACTCGCCGCCAAAGACGTCGTCGAACTCGAACTCAACGGTAAGAAAATCAAAGGCGCCGTATGGATTCAAGCCGGACATCCCGACAACTCCGTGACCATCACGCTCGGCTACGGCCGCAAGCGCGCCGGACGGGTCGGCACAGCGCAGGGCTTCAACGCCTACGAACTGCGCACGAGCGCGAATCCCTGGATCGCGAAGCTCGACAAGCCCCCGCGCAAGACCGGCGAAACCTACGAACTCGCCTCCACGCAAGGCATGCAGTCGATGGACACGCCCGACGGCGGCCATCGCAACCTGGTCTACGAGACCACGCTCGCCGAGTACAAAAAAGATCCGAAGTTCGCGCAGGAAGAGGAAGTTCCCAAAGACGTCACGCTCTACCCCGACTATCACTACGAAAAAGAGCAGTACGCCTGGGGGATGACGATCGACCTCAACAAGTGCGTGGGCTGCAACAACTGCATCGTTGCCTGCCAGTCGGAAAACAACATCGCCGTCGTCGGCAAGGAGCAGACGCTCCTCGGCCGCCACATGCACTGGATCCGCGTCGATACCTACTATCGGGGCGACCGCGAGAATCCAAGAGCTTTCTTCCAGCCCGTGAATTGCATGCAGTGCGAGAACGCGCCCTGCGAAGTGGTTTGCCCGGTCGGAGCCACGAATCATTCGAGCGAAGGCCTGAACGACATGGTGTACAACCGCTGCGTCGGCACTCGCTACTGCTCGAACAACTGCCCGTACAAGGTTCGCCGATTTAATTTCCTGCTCTTCCAGGACTGGGACACGCCGCAATATAAGATGATGCGCAACCCTGACGTCAGCGTGCGCAGCCGCGGCGTCATGGAAAAGTGCACCTACTGTATTCAGCGCATCAATCAGCACCGCATCGAGGCCGAAACCGCAACCGTCCGGGAAGGCCGGGACATCAACGTCGGTGACGAACTCAAGACGGCCTGCCAGCAGTCGTGCCCGGCCGGCGCCATCGTCTTCGGCAATATCAACGATCCGAACAGCGCCGTCTCGAAGTGGAAAGCGCAGGCGAGAAACTACAGCCTGCTGGGCGAACTGAACACCCGCCCGCGCACAACGTACTTGGCGGAAGTAAGAAACCCGAATCCGGAGTTGGAGAGATAACAATGCGCGCTTGTCATCCTGAGAGTCGGCGAAGCCGAGGCGAAGGACCTTACGAAGGCGGAAGCCGGGATGGTGCCGACGAGAGAGCGAATGCAGCATGCGGCGAGAAGGATCCTTTTGACAGCATCGCGCTTTCGGCGGTCGTAAGGTCGCTCGGACGGCTATCGCCCTCCTCACGATGACAAGATACCGAGCGTGGAATTGAGCGGGGAATACACAGTTTTGACAGCATGAACGATCAATACAAATCGACGACGGCGGCACGCGCTCCCGTAATCGAGCCCGGCCATACCTTCGGCACGGTCACAGAAAAAATCAGCGCCATCGTTCTCACGCGCCCGGCCTCGAACGGATGGTTCCTCGGTTTCGGCGTCTGCTTCCTGCTGACCATGATGATGCTCTACGCCATCGGCTTCCTGTTCCTCAAAGGCACGGGCATCTGGGGCGTGACCATCCCCATCGGCTGGGGCTTCGCCATCGTCAACTTCGTCTGGTGGATCGGTATCGGCCACGCCGGCACGCTGATCTCCGCCATCCTCTTATTGCTGCGTCAGTCGTGGCGCAACTCGATCAATCGCTTCGCCGAAGCCATGACGCTGTTCGCCGTGGCCTGCGCCGGAATCTTCCCCGGCATCCACGTAGGCCGTCCGTGGCTCGCTTACTGGCTCTTCCCGATCCCCAACACCATGAAGGTGTGGCCGCAGTTCCGCAGCCCGCTCATGTGGGACGTCTTCGCGGTCTCGACCTACGCCACCATTTCAGCTCTGTTCTGGTTCACCGGCCTGCTGCCGGACTTGGCCACGCTGCGCGACCGCACCGAAAACCGTGCACTCAAGATGGTCTACGGCATGCTCTCGATGGGATGGCGCGGATCGGCCCGCCACTGGCATCGCTACGAGACGATGTACCTGCTGCTCGCCGGGCTCGCCACGCCGCTCGTGCTCTCCGTCCATACGGTCGTGAGTTTCGACTTCGCCGTCGGCATCGTTCCCGGATGGCACACCACCATTTTCCCGCCCTACTTCGTCGCGGGCGCCATCTATTCCGGCTTCGCCATGGTGCTGATGCTGGCCATCCCGATCCGCAAGATTTACGGCCTCGAAGATTTCATCACCGAGCGCCATCTGCAGAACTCGGCCAAGGTCATGCTCGCCACCGGATTGATCGTCGGCTACGGATATCTGATCGAAGCTTTCATGGGATGGTACGGCGGCGATCGCTACGACGCCTTCACCATGTGGAACCGCCTGCACGGCCCGTACGCCGTGCCGTACTGGATGCTGCTCATCTGCAACATCTTCATTCCGCAGGTGCTGTGGATTCGCAAGCTCCGTACCAGCCCGATCGCGCTCTTCTTCATCTCCGGCGTGATTCTCGTCGGCATGTGGCTCGAGCGTTTCGTCATCGTCGTGATGAGCCTGCACCGCGACTTCCTGACTTCGTCCTGGGGCATGTACTACCCCACGCGCTGGGACTGGATGACCTACATCGGCACCATCGGCATGTTCCTGATGCTGATGTTCCTGTTCCTGCGCATTCTGCCGGCGATCTCGATCTTCGAGATGCGCACACTTCTGCCTGAGGCGGAGGTGAAAGAATAATGGCTCGTCGCGATCCCATCTACGGCATCATGGCTGAATTCGATTCGGCCCAGGCGCTGGTCGACGCCGCCAAGAAAACGCATGCGGCCGGATATAAGAAGATCGACGCCTACAGCCCATTCCCGATCGAAGGCCTCGCCGAAGACATCGGCTTCCATTTCGACGAAGTCCCGTTGACGGTTCTGATCGGCGGCATCGTCGGCGGCTGCACTGGCTACCTGATGCAGTACTGGATGTCGGTGGTTGACTACCCGCTCAACATCGGCGGCAAGCCTCCGCATTCCTGGCCCGCCTTCATCGTGATCACGTTCGAAATGACAATTCTGTTCGCCGGAATCTCCGCGGTGCTCGGCATGCTCGCCTTCAACGGCCTGCCCATGCCCTATCATCCGGTATTCAACGTGCCGCGCTTCTCCTCGGCCTCGAAAGATCGTTTCTTCCTAATCGTGTTCTCGTCCGACAAGAAGTACAACGCCGCCGACACCCGCAAGTTTCTGGAGACCCTTGCGCCACGCTCGATCGAGGAGGTCCCAAGCTAATGCCCCTCCTCTTTGGAAAAGTGCGCACTGGCAAGAACCATGTGGGGACGGGCGCCCTCGCCCGTCCGGTCGAGCGAAGCTCGACAGCGGTTTTGGCTGTAGCTATCACACTCTTGATCACCCTCACCACCGCCTGCCGCCTCGACATGCACGTGCAGCCGCGCCAGAACCCGCTCTCCTACAGCGATTTCTACGCCGACCACCGCTCGGCCCGTCCACCGGTAGAGAGCACGGTCGCGCGCGATCACTTGAACACCGACACATATTTCTTTACCGGCAAAGTCGGCGACACTCCGGGCAATGTCATGCCGTTCGCGGTCACGAAGGAAATTCTGGAGCGCGGCCAGGAGCGCTACAACATTTTCTGCGCCCCGTGCCACTCGCGCGTCGGCGACGGTAACGGATTCGTCCCGTCCCGCGGATTTGCCCGCAAGCCGCCCTCGTTCCACATCGCGCGCCTGCAAGGCGCTCCCGTCGGATACTTCTACGACGTCATCACCAACGGTTTCGGCATCATGCCCGACTACTCGTCGCAGATTCCGCCCCAAGATCGCTGGGACATCGTCGCCTACATTCGCGCCCTGCAGTTGAGCCAGAACGCGACCACAGCCGACGTACCCCAGGGACAGAGAATTCCTTCAGCCCCTCCGACATTCACTGAGCCCGGGTCCGGCGCCACGTTGCCGGTTCTTGCGCCCGAAAAGAAATCCGAATCCACCGAGGAAAAGAAATGACCGCGGCGCCGAAACAGCTCGATCTCACAGCGCCTCCGGTCGTGAGGACCATCGCGCAGCGATCTCTGATCGTCGGCGTGGTCTTCAGCGTCATCGCTGTCATCCTCGCATTCAGGAATCCTGACGAGTTCTACCGCGCCTATCTGCTCGGCTTCATGGACTGGCTGGGCGTCGCGCTCGGTTCCATGGCGATCATCATGATTCGCCATCTCACCGGCGGAGGATGGGGCGTGGTGATTCGCCGCATTCAGGGCGCCGCCATGCGCACGCTGCCATTCATGGCGCTGTTGTTTATCCCGCTGTGCTTCGGACTCTCGAAGCTCTATCCCTGGGCGGTTCCCGTCGAGACCGTTCAGAATCCGCACATCCGGGAGCATCTTCTAAAGCACAGTTTCATCCTCGGCTATCTCAATCCGAAGTTCTTCATCGTCCGCGCCGTCATCTATTTTGCGGTCTGGAACCTGCTCTCATTCCTGCTGTCCCTGTGGTCGAAGCAGGGCGACAACCGGGACGCTCCCGACAACACTCCGAAGTTCAAAGCCATCGCAGGACCGGGACTCATCCTCTACGGCTTCACGGTTTCGTTCGCCGTGATCGACTGGGTGATGTCGCTTGACCCGAGTTGGTTCTCCACCATCTTCGGCCTGATCATCCTCATCGGCGAAGTGCTCTCGGCCATGTGCTTCGCGGTCGTCATCGAGCGCATTCTCTACAACTACAAGCCCATGTCCGATATGCTGCGGCCCGACTTCGTTCATGACCACGGCAAGTGGATCCTGGCCTTCACCATGGTCTGGGCCTATTTCAACTTCTCGCAATGGCTGATCATCTGGGCCGGCAACTTGCCGACCGAGATCAGCTTCTACCTGGCGCGCCTGCGTGGCGGTTGGCAATCCGTCGGATTGTTCCTCGTCATTTTTGGATTCGCTGTTCCATTCGCGCTACTACTCTCGCGACCGTTCAAGCGCGACATCAGCAGGCTGGTCTGGCTCGCGGTGTGGATCCTGTTCATCCGCTGGATCGATCTGTTCTGGATCATCGAGCCGAATTTCTCAAAGACATTTGCCGTCACCATCGCCGACATCGTCGTCTCTCTCGCGATCGGCGGCTTGTGGTTCGCCCTTTTCTTTCGCAATCTCGCATCGTTGCCGCTGCTGCCGGCCTATGATGTCTCGGCCGCAGAAGTACTCGAAGACAAACACGGGCATCAGGAGCACGCATGAGCGACGACACTCACCCCGTGAATCACCACGGACACGGCGACTACGAGCGCAAAGATATCGGCATCTCCGGGGTCGTGTACTTCCTCGTGTTCCTCGGTGTCAGCCTGATCGTCTCGTATTTCCTGGTTAAAGGTCTGTACAACTATCTCGAGCACCGCGCCGACGTCGAGCAGCCGCCCGTCAGCCCGCTGGCTACGAACGTTCCCAAGGACACGCGCCACCTGCCGGCCGAATACAAGACCGATTCCGTCAGCAGGGACTACGAAAAGTATCTGGAGAAGAATTTTCCTTCGCCTCAGCTTGAGACGGACGAACGGACCGAACTGAACAAGATTCGTCTGGCCGAGGAAAATACTCTCAGCACCTACGATTATGTCGACAAGAATGCCGGCACCGTCCGTATTCCCATCGACCGCGCCATGGAGCTCCTCGTCCAACGTGGACTCCCAACGCGCGAACCGGCCGCGGAATCCAACTCGGCCAAGGGACCAAAGAAGTGAAAAGCAAGAACCAAAATTCGATTTCAGCCCTTCGTTACAATCCTGAGGGCGTCATCCTGAGCGGAGCCGTTCTTCCGGCGGAGCGAAGGATCTCGCGTGCTGCGTTCCACCGCCTCGCGCAGGCAGCAATGCTCCTGCTCTTCGCCGCGTCCGCCTGGGGCCAGGCCATGACCAAGGGCATCATGTCGCCCCCGGCCAGCGTTCGCCCGTCGTATCTGCAGAACGTCGGCATCGAGCAGCGCCTCGACCAGCAGATTCCACCGGACCTCCTCTTCGTCGACGACGCCGGACGCACCGTCAAACTCGGCGACTACTTCGGCAAGAAACCACTGATCCTCAACCTCGTCTATTACAACTGCACCATGCTGTGCGGCGAAGCCCTCGCCGGCCTCAGCGGCTCCATGAAGATGATCAAGTTCGACGTCGGCAAGGAGTACGACGTCGTGACGGTCAGCTTCAATCCGCAGGAGACCACCGAACTCGCCGCCTCTAAGAAAGCCGAATACGTCAAGCGCTACGGACGTCGCGGCGCCGAAGCGGGCTGGCACTTCCTCACCGGATCTGCCGAATCGATTAACGGCCTAACCAAAGCTGTCGGCTTCCAATATCAATACGATCCCAAGGTCAAGCAGTACGCGCACGCGACGGCGATCATGGTCCTGACTCCGCAAGGCCGCATCTCGCGTTACTTCTATGGCGTGGACTTTCCGCCGAAGGACCTGCGCATGGGCCTGGTCGAAGCGTCGCAGGGAAAAATCGGCAACGCCGTCGATCAGGTCCTGCTCTACTGCTATCACTACAATCCCGCTACCGGAAAATACGGTGCGGTTGTGAGCAACATTCTGCGGCTCGGAGCCGGTGTCACCATCGTGCTCGTCGCCTGCTTCTTGTTCGTTTTGTTCCGCCTGGAGAAAGCTGCGCCTCCAAAAAGAAACTGGGATCAGGGCAAGCCGGGTCAGTCCGGACCGCGCCAAGGGGGACAGGGTTTAGCTGGATATGTTCGATAACTTTCCATTGTGGCCCGAACGGGCCTCCAAGATGGCCGCGAACGTCGACGCGCTCTACATCTTTTTGTTGATCGTGTCGGCCATGATGACCACGCTGATCTACGTGGCCATCGTCTATTTCGCTGCCCGCTACCGCCAGCGCAAGGGCGAGCACGCCGAACAGATCGAAGGCTCTACTCCGCTCGAATTAACTTGGTCGATCATTCCGCTGGGCGTCTTCATGGTGATGTTCCTCTGGGGCGCGGTCGTCTATTTCCAGGGACGCACTCCTCCCCGCGACGCCACCGAAGTCTACGTCGTCGCCAAGCAATGGATGTGGAAGCTAGAGCACGCCGAGGGTCAACGCGAGATCAACGAACTCCACGTTCCCGTCGGATCCGACATCAAGCTCATCATGACGTCGCAGGACGTCATCCATAGCTTCTACGTTCCCGCGTTCCGCATGAAGCAGGATGTCCTGCCCGGCCGCTACACCGTCGCCTGGTTCCACCCGACCAAAGCCGGCACCTATCACCTGTTCTGCGCCGAATATTGCGGCACTCAGCACTCGGGAATGATCGGCTCCATCGTCGTGATGGAATCCGCACAATATCAGGCCTGGATGAGCGGGTCTCAGGGCGGGCCGCTCTCTGCCTCGGGCGAAAAGATCTTCGCCGAGCTCGGCTGCGCCACCTGCCACCGCCTCGATTCACAAGGCCGCGGTCCCGCGCTGCAGGGAATCTTCGGCAGGCCGGTTCAACTGGAAGACGGACGCATCATCACCGTCGACGAAAACTACATCCGCGAATCGATCCTCGATCCCGGCTCCAAGGTTGTCAAAGGTTTCAAGCCGGTGATGCCCACCTTCCAGGGACTAGTCAGCGAGGAACAACTTAACGCGCTGGTGGCGTACATCAAATCACTCTCGCCGCCGGCCGCTGCAGGAACCAAGACGGCGTCCACCAGTGCGCCAGCAAGTGCTCCGGTTCAGGGAAGTCAGGTGCAATAAGTTATGGCAACACCAACAGCTCCAGCAGTCGAGCGCGAAAATTATCTCAATAAGCACTACGGCGTCGAGTCGTGGCTCCTCACCACCGACCATAAGCGCATTTCGTTGCTCTATCTGCTTTCGGTGACGTTCTTTTTCTTCATCGGAGGCATCTTCGCGCTCCTGATCCGCCTCGAGTTGCTGACTCCGCAAGGCGACCTCGTTCAGGCCGATACTTACAACAAACTCTTCACCCAGCACGGCATGGTCATGGTCTTCTTCTTCCTGATCCCCGTCGTGCCCGCGGTTCTGGGGAACTTCCTCGTCCCCATCATGATTGGCGCCAAGGATCTGGCCTTCCCGCGCATCAACCTGTTGAGTTGGTATCTCTACATCATCGGCGGAATGCTGATGCTGCACTGCATGCTCACCGGCGGCGTCGACACCGGATGGACCTTCTACACGCCCTTCAGCACGGCCTTTACCAACACCAAGATTATTGAAGCAGGACTTGCCGCCTTCGTCGCAGGATTCTCCTCAATCCTCACCGGCCTCAACTTCATCGTCACCATTCATCGCATGCGCGCCCCGGGCATGACGTGGTCGCGCCTGCCCCTGTTCATCTGGGCGCATTACGCAACCAGCCTCATCCAGATTCTCGGCACGCCCGTCATCGCCATCACGATTGTTTTGGTCGCGTCCGAACGCGTCTTCCACCTCGGCATCTTCGATCCCAAACTCGGCGGCGATCCCCTCCTCTTCCAGCATCTTTTCTGGTTCTACTCGCACCCAGCCGTCTACATCATGATTCTGCCGTCGATGGGCGTCATCAGCGAGATCATTGCCTGCTTCTCGCGCAAGCGCATCTTCGGTTACAACTTCGTCGCGTTGTCGTCGATCGCCATCGCCGTCCTCGGATTCCTCGTCTGGGCGCACCACATGTTCGTCGCCGGAATCTCGGTCTACGCCGCCCTGATCTTCTCGTTCCTCACTTACTTCGTCGGCGTGCCGTCGGCCATTAAGGTCTTCAACTGGACCGCGACCCTATACAAGGGCTCCATCCGCTACGACGCGCCCATGCTCTACGCTTTCGGTTTCCTGGGCTTGTTCACCATCGGCGGACTGACCGGGCTGTTCCTCGCTTGCCTCGGAATCAACGTGCACGTCACCGATACCTACTTCGTCGTCGCCCACTTCCACTACATCATGGTCGGCGGCGTACTCATGGGATACCTCGGCGGCATCCATTTCTGGTGGCCGAAGATTTCCGGCCGCATGTATCCGGAAAGCTGGGCTCGCCTCAGCGCGCTCGTCGTCTTCATCGGCTTCAACCTGACCTTCTTCCCGCAATTCATCCTCGGCTACGTCGGCATGCCGCGCCGCTATTATCAGTACCCGCCCGAGTTCCAGATCCTGAACGTGCTCTCCACCGCCGGTTCCACCGTGCTGGGCCTCGGATACCTGATGCCCATGGTCTATCTGCTCTGGTCGATGCGCTACGGCAAGCCCGCGCCGCAGAATCCATGGAACGCCGCCGGCCTCGAGTGGATGACGCAGTCCCCGCCCACAACTTTCAACTTTGACCAGGAACCGGTCGTGACCTGGGAAGCCTACAACTACGAGGAGATTGACCACGCGCAGAAGGAGGAGGTCCCAGTTGCCGGATAGCCCAACCATGACCTCTCACGCCGAGACGCACAATCCTGCGCTCTTGCACCACTTCGCTACCGAGGAGCAGCAGCGCGACTCCGCCAACTTCGGCATGTGGATCTTCCTCGCCACCGAAGTCATGTTCTTCGGCGGCCTGTTCTGCGCGTACCTGATCTATCGCCGCTGGTACTTCGGAGATTTCGCTGCGGCCAGCAAATCGATCGACGCTCTGCTCGGCGGCATCAACACCGCTGTCCTGATCTGCAGCTCATTGACCGTCGTCCTTGCCATCTGGGCGGCCCAGACCGCACGACGCGGCCTGCTCCTGCTGATGCTGGTCTTGACCATGATCTTCGGCGCGACGTTCCTGGGCATCAAGGGGATCGAGTACAAACAAAAATTCGACGAGCACCACGTCCCCGGCGCGACGTTCAGCTTCGAACGTGAAGAGATCCCCGGGCATCCCGGTCAGTACGCCAACCCGCGCCACGCCCAGATTTTCTTTGCCCTGTACTTCATCATGACGGGGCTGCACGCGATCCACATGATCGCCGGACTCGGCATCTTCACCTGGCTTCTCTGGATGGCGTGGAAAGGACGCTTTACGCCCGAATATCACACGCCGCTCGAAATCGGCGGCCTGTACTGGCACTTTGTCGACATCGTATGGATTTATCTGTTCCCGTTGCTGTACCTGATCGACCGGCATCCATAAAGGGCAAAACTGTGCGCATCATCCAAACGCGTGGCGTCATCCTGAGCGCAGCCGTACTTCAGGCGGAGCGAAGGATCTCGCGTGAAGCACAAAGGGATTTGCAGTGCGGGAACAACTGAGAGCATCACATGTCTGACCACACAAAATCATCGCCGTTGACGACCTACTTTGCCGTCTGGGGAGCCCTGCTGGTCGGAACATTCCTTACCTACAGGGCTGCACTCATCGATCTCGGTGTTTTCAATTCCGCTGTCGCGCTCACCATCGCCACCACGAAAGCGCTGCTCGTAGCCCTCTTCTTCATGCACCTGAAAGGCGCCAGTGAGAAACTCCTGAAGCTGGTAGTCATCTCCACGATCTTCTTCCTGATCCTTCTGCTGGGCCTGTCAATGTTCGACTACGGTACCCGCTCCTTCAGCTAAAGGGGGAATCGATTCGTGTGGGGACGGACGCCTTTGTCCGTCCAGCGAGCGAAGCGAGCGCGCTCGCGGCTGACGTACGCGTACTCCCACCGTAACTCGTATCTTTCCACCTCGTGCGGTATACTCGCCCGTCAACCCAAACCCCCACGAGGTGACTTATGGCATTCTGCAATTCTTGTGGTGCACCCCTCGCCGACGGAACGAAGTTCTGTAACAAATGTGGCGCAACGGCAACTGGTACTCCAGCAACCGCAGCCCCCACCCCAGTCGCAGCCGCCGCTCCGCCTCCCGCCAAGGGTGGCAGCAGTGCGCTGAAGATCATCCTGATCATCGTCGGCGTCATTGTTCTCATCGGCATCCTCGGCATGGTCACCTGCGGCGTCCTCATCCACCGCATTGCCAAGAATGCCAAGGTTTCCCAGAAGGGCGACAGCGTGAAGATCGAAACTCCCTTCGGCAATATAGACAGCGATCCCCAAAAAGTGGCTGAAGAACTCGGCGTCGAGATCTACCCCGGAGCTGAAGTGCAGAAGAACGGCACCGCCTCTGTCAGCTTCGGTAGTCTCCACACCGTTACCGCCATTTTCCAGAGCAGTGACTCGGTCGACAAAATCTGCGACTTCTACAAGGAAAAATTCCCGGGCGCTGCGATGAACTCCGTCGAAAACGGCCGTTGCAGCATTATTGCGGGTGACAAGACCAACCAGACCACTATCGCCGTCGAGCCCAGTGGTGACGGCTCGAAGTTGACGATTGTTAAACTGGAAAAGAAGTCCTAAAGCTAGTAGGCCCGGTCGATGCCCGATACGTTTCGAGACTCCGTGCCAGCCCCAAAATCATCTGTGACCGATCCCTTGGGGCTGCACGAAGCCCTGCGCAGAAATGTCCGCGGCGAAGTCCGCTTCGACAACGCCGCCCGGGCTCTCTACGCCACCGACGGCTCCAACTACCGCCAGGTTCCCATCGGCGTAGTTCTTCCCCGCGACGCCGACGATGTGCTCGCCGCCATCTCCACCTGCCGCGAGTTCGGTGCTCCGTTGCTCTGCCGTGGCGCCGGAACCTCCCTCGCCGGACAATGCTGTAACGTTGCCGTCGTTCTCGACTTCACCAAGTACATGGGGAAGATTCTCGAGATCGATCCCGACCGCCGCATCGCCCGCGTGCAGCCCGGAGTCATTCTCGACCACCTGCGCAACGAAGCCGAGAAGTACCACCTGACATTCGCCCCCGATCCCGCCACACACGAGCGCTGCACTCTCGGCGGCATGATCGGCAACAACTCCTGCGGCGCGCACTCGGTCATGGCGGGCAAGACCGACGACAACATCGAAGAACTCGACGTCGTCACCTATGACGGTGTTCGCATGAGGGTCGGTCAGACCTCCTCCGACGAACTACACCGTATCTGCGCCGAGCCCGGACGCCGCGGCGACATCTACCGCGCACTCCGTACCATCTCGACCGCTTATTCCGGTCTGATTCGCCAGCGCTTCCCGAAGATTCCCCGCCGCGTCTCCGGGTACAACCTCAACTACCTTCTCCTCGACAACGGATTCCACATCGCTCGAGCTCTCGTCGGTTCCGAAGGCACCTGCGCCACGGTCCTCGAAGCGACGTGCCGTTTGGTCGAGAGCCCACCTTCGCGCGTGCTCGTCGTCATCGCGTACCCAGACATCTATCAGTGCGCCGACGCCGTTCCCGAAATCATGGAGCACAAGCCCATCGGCCTCGAAGGTTTCGACGATCTCCTCGTCTACTACGAGCGCGTCAAGAGCATCAACACCGAAGGCCTCGCCCTGCTCCCCGAAGGCGGCGGATGGCTCATGGTCGAGTTCGGCGCCGAATCCATTCCTGGCGCCGAAATGCAGGCCCAGCGCCTGATTGACGCGCTTCGCCGCAGCCCCAATCCTCCCAACGTGAAGCTCTTCTCCGGAGCCCAGGCCAAGCGCATCTGGGAAGTCCGTGAGTCGAGCCTCGGCGCCACGTCGCACGTCCCGGGCGAGCCACTGAATTGGGAAGGCTGGGAAGACGCTGCTGTCGATCCCGCAAAACTCGGCGGATATCTGCGCGACCTCCGCAAGATGATGGCCGACTTCGGCTACAAGGGATCGCTCTACGGGCACTTCGGCCACGCTTGCGTCCACACGCGCCTCAACTTCGATCTCCAATCGAAAGAGGGAATCGCCAAATTCCGCAAGTTCGTCGAAGAAGCCGCCGACCTCGTCGTGAGCTACGGCGGATCGCTCTCTGGCGAACATGGCGACGGACAGGCCCGCGCCGAACTTCTCCCCAAAATGTTCGGCCCCGAATTGATGGAGGCCTTCCGAAAATTCAAGACTGCCTGGGATCCCGACTGGAAGATGAATCCCGGCAAGCTCATCGAGCCCAACAAGCTCGACGAGAATCTCCGCCTCGGAGCGAACTACGCCCCGTGGGAGCCGCAGACGCACTTCCAGTTCCCGCTCGATCACGGCAGCCTTTCGCACGCCACTCTGCGCTGCGTCGGAGTCGGCAAGTGCCGCCGCGAAGAAGGCGGCGTAATGTGCCCCAGCTGGCGCGCCACTCACGACGAAGAGCACTCCACCCGCGGCCGCGCCCATCTCCTATGGGAGATGACCCAAGGCGAAGTCATCCAGGACGGATGGCGCAGCGAAGAAGTCAAACATTCCCTCGATCTCTGCCTTGCCTGCAAAGGATGCAAGAGCGACTGCCCGGTCAGCGTCGACGTCGCCACGTACAAATCCGAATTCCTCTCGCACTATTACGAAGGCCGCCTGCGCCCGCTGAATGCCTATGCCTTCGGCAACATCGATTTCTGGGCAAGCCTCGCGTCGAGAGCGCCCGGCCTGGTCAACCTGACTACGCAACTCCCGTTCCTGAGCGACATCGCGAAGGTCGTAGCGGGAATCCCCGCTCAGCGCCGCATCCCACCCTTCGCCCCAGAAACATTCAAGCAATGGTTCTTCCGCACCGCGACAGCAAGTAAGGTTGCCCCACCCTTCTCGCGTTCTTTGCGAGAGGGTGGAAATTTCGGAAATGACCCGATGGAAGTGCGGTGGAAGAGCGGCGCTTCAGCGCCCGAAGGTTCGTATCAGGGCACGGCTTCAGCCGTGCCGAACAGAGGTCAAATGGAACAAGGGGCTTTAGCCCCTGCCGTCCTCCTCTGGGCCGACACCTTCAACAACTACTTCCTCCCCTCGACCGCCCGCGCCGCCGTCGAAGTCCTCGAGACCGCCGGCTACCGCGTCCTCGTCCCGCGCGCTAACCTCTGCTGCGGGCGTCCTCTCTATGACTTCGGCATGCTCGACCGCGCCGAACGCCTGCTGCTTGAAATCCTCGACCAGCTCGAACCCGAGATCGAAGCCGGCATTCCCGTCGTCGGACTCGAACCCAGTTGCATCGCCGTCTTCCGCGACGAACTCATCAACCTGTTCCCGCACGACGCCCGCGCCCAGGCCCTGAGCAAACAGACATTCCTGCTCAGCGAATTCCTGGAGAAGAACCTCACTCCCGGCGCCACTCTTCCCCAACTCCCGCGCAAAGCCCTGCTCCACGGACACTGCCATCACAAATCGATCATGAAGATGACTGCCGAGGAATCCCTCCTCCGCCGTCTCGGCGTCGACTTCACCAGCCCCGCTCCTGGATGCTGCGGCATGGCCGGATCCTTCGGCTTCCACGCCGAGCACTTCGACGTCTCTCAGGCGATCGGCAATCTCGAACTTCTCCCCGCCGTCCGCCAGGGCCCCAACGACTGGCTGATCATCGCCGACGGATTCAGTTGCCGCGAGCAGATCGCCCAGAACACTCCCCGCCGCGCCCTGCATCTGGCCGAAGTTCTCCAGATGGCCCTCCAGCCCAGCGCCATGGACCGCGACGATCCCTATCCCGAGTCCCGCGCTGACCGCGCCCGTGAAGCCGAAATCCGCGCCTCCATGTCCCGCGCCGCCAAAGGCGCCGGCCTAGCCGCCGGAGCCGCGCTAGCAGCCTGGCTCCTGACCCGCAAGCGATAGAGATTGTGTAGGAACAGCCGCCTCGGCTGTCCCGCCGCCAAGCGGCGACTAGAACGCAGCCCGCGCGAGGTTCCCAGCCGCGAAGCGGCGAAAGAATACAGCCCACGGCGCAAGCCGTGGGTATCCGTGCAAGTCCCCCCAAGAGCCCCGGAGGGGCGAAAGAGCCGCCCATCATGAAAGACAACCATAATCCTACCAATAACTTACCGCCCCTATCCCAACCCCACCCGTTTCTGGGACAATATACCCAGAGCCAGGAAGCCTCCCGCTCTCCAAAACCACCAACTGGGTACTAGGTACTCGCTACTAGGTACTAAAATGGACCGCGAAATCACCACCATCGTCGGAGCCGACATCGCCCAGGCGCTGGACTCCGAAGTCCAGGCCGTGAGGCAGTCGCACGCCGACGCCCCACTCCGCGGCTCGGTCCTGGTCCTCATCCAGTACGACATCTGTGAGGAGATCCGCCTCGACGTCATCCGCCAGCTCCTACAAGCCCGACACGCGCAGGCCACCTTCAAGAGCAGTCAGGCGCCGTCGTATGTCCGCTACCAGCGCCCGCCCGTCGCCGACCGCCTCGAGCCGCTGGTCCTCGATTCCGGCGAACGCCTCACCGGAGAGATCAAGTACTTCGACTACGGCGTCGTCAGCCTCGTCTTCGAGCTGCCGTTCTCCGGCGACTGGGACAAGCTCGTCGAACTCTCCGCCCGCTGGACCTCCGACACCAGCTTCGAAAAGCTGGCCAGCAAAGTCATCCATCAGCGCCTCGAACGCGCCGCTCCCGCGCTCATCAAGCCCTACAACGAGGAGAACTGGCTGCAAGAGGATTACTTCATCTTCCATCTGCGCGAGATCGACGGCTCTCCCTCCGCCGACGACCTCCTCACGCAACAGGGCAGCGTGATTTCGCAAGTCGTCCGCGGAGAAACCGCCACGCTCTCCGACGGCGAGCGCCAGGAAATTCTCTCCTCCCGCATCTCGTATTACCCCAACGACCTCGCGGTCATCGGATGGAACGCCGCCTTCATCTACGACTCGCAAGCCGGAGCCGAGACCGCCATCCAGCTTCTGCAGTACGCCAACTCGCAGCTCCTCGAATTCCGCCACTACGACGAATTCCTCACCCGCGAACTCGAGAGCGTCTACGACTTCCTCGACGTCGGAGGCACAAGCCTCTGGTCGCGCTGGCGCACGGCCCGCGCCGCAGCAAAGCTGCACACCGTTCTGCTCGACGTCAACGAACTCACCGAGCGCGCCGACAACGCCATCAAGTTCCTGAGCGACATGTTCTCCGCGCGCCTCTACAAACTCTGCGCCCAGAAAGTCGGAGTCCCCGACTACAAAGACCTCGTCCAGGAAAAGCTGCACACCGCCGAAGACCTCTACCGATTCATGGTCGAGCAGTTCAACCAATCCCGCGCCTTCGTCCTCGAACTGATGGTCGTCATCATCCTCGTGATCGAACTCATCTACTTCTTCAAAGGCCACCCCATCTAGAATTCGTCTTGTAAATGGTTTTGGGTAGGGCACGGCTTCCAGCCGTGCCGCCAAGGATCAACAAATACGCGGGCTTCAGCCCCTGAGGTGAGGCCGTCCGGTTCAGAGATTGAGTGTGGGGACGGGCGCCTCGCCACAGGCTCATGTAGGGACGGGCGCCTCGCCCGTCCGGCGGCCCAGGTTTATCGGGCCGCAGGGGTTGCGCAGTAAGCAAATGATGAATCGCTCGTCCGATCGCACAATGCCCATGCCATGTCATCCTGAGGCGCGACGAAGGAGCGCCGAGGGACCCAACGTCGGCCAATCCCACCACAAGCGCATGCAAAGCAATTGTCATCCTGAGCGAAGCGGCGCTTCACGAAGTGAAGCCCCGCACAGTCGAAGGATATCCGGCACCATTGCACTTCCACGGCATGGCGTCATCCTGACCGGAGCCGTTCTTGGTAGACCCCCGGCTTTAGCCGGGGGCGAGCGGAGCGAGGCGGAGCGAAGGATCTGGCGAGGAGTGGACGCGCGGCTCAGTGTCACTCCACGCGAGATCCCTCGACCCGCTGGTGAAAGCGCGGGTCTTCGGGATGACGCCCGCGTGGCAGTGCCAACAATGCCGCGACGCTTCGGGGAGACGCCTGTGTGGCGCCCCTCCAAAACACGACCGCCCGAGATGACGGCGCGCTTATGGCTGCGAGATCGCCTTCAGACGCGCAACCGCTTCCGGCGATGGCTTATGGACGTCCGTCCACGATTCGGCCAAATCCTGCCAGTGCGGGTTCATGGATTCGATCAGGCGAATCTTCTTGCTGCGGCGCCATCCTTTGATCTCCTTTTCGCGGGATATGGCTGTATCCGGATAAACGAAGCACTCGTAATACACGAGGCGCGTCAGGTTATAGCGGCTGGTGAATCCGGGCAGAAGTTTGTTCTTGTGCTGAAACACACGATGCGGCAGATTGCCGGTGATGCCCGTATAGAGCACATGCGAACGCGGGCCGTTGGTCATGATGTAGACGTAATAGCGTTTCGGTTCCCGCACGCCAAGTTTGTACCAGACGCGGCCTGTGGATGTATGTGACAAGTGAACATAGCGAGTGTGATCGCGCATCTGCAGCCTGCGGTGTCACCATCTCCCTGGCGTCATCCTGACCGGAGCCGTTTTTCAGGCGGAGGGAAGGATCTTGCGTGGAAGACGCGGGGACAGGAAAACGCGGGGATGGCCAGTGATCAGCAGGCGTGCAGCTGGGTTGTCAGATTTCGCCTGTGTAGGCACAAACGCCGAAGCCAACTCAGCTCATGTAGGGACAGCTGCCTCGGCTGTCCGGCGGCCCGGTTTATCGGGCCGCGAGATATTTTATTGCGCTTGTTATTCTGAACCAGATAGGTGAACCATAGTTATACCCTAGTCGTCGTCGAGCACAATAGCCGGCGTTGCATTTTGGTTTCTTAGGGTGTAGAAAAGTCGCGTAAGTGCGACTAGGCTGGAGTCCCAAAGCCGAATCACAAGCAGGCACCGTGCCGTTTGATCTTGGCTGTCAATCTGCGGCCGATAGACGAAACGTTACACATAGCAGCGCAACGTAGCGATGTATTTGCGATGTATCGCGCAGCTAAATGACTGGTTACTGGAAAGCAAGAAAACGCTGCCCGGTGCTTGCTTGAGAGATCTCCCTCCAAAACTCGCTCTAAAAAGGACAGACGACCAGATCAAAGCTCGCTTTTCTAATCTCAAAACGAGATTTGATGTAGCGGATATCCTGGAGCTACCGATTCAGAAGGTGATGTATTACGCCTACCGGAATCGTGCATACGCAACCTTCACAATTCCGAAGCGTCGCGGCGGCGTTCGTGCCATATCGGCGCCGTCAAACAACCTGAAGATCATTCAGGCAAACCTCAACCGGGTACTAAGGCTGGTGTACAAAACGCGAGCCGTTGTCCACGGATTTGCCTTGGGTAAGAGCATAGTGTCCAATGCTTCATCACACATCAAGCGCCGATATGTCTTTAACATCGATCTCAAAGATTTCTTCGGCTCGATAAACTTTGGGCGCGTTCGAGGCATGCTGATGGCCCAACCTTATAACACCGGCAACGGAGCTGCTACGCTGATAGCGCAGCTCTGCACTTTCAACGGAGTTCTTCCCCAAGGGGCGCCGACGTCGCCGATCATCACAAATATGATCTGCGGTCGCCTTGACACTGAACTCATAGGACTAGCCCTTACTCACCACTGCAGATATACAAGGTACGCAGATGACATCACATTTTCGGCAGCAACCCGATCCTTCCCAGAGGCAATAGCTCGACTGGACACCACGGGAGATGCTACTCGCACATTGGTGGGTGATGAGTGCGACAGGATAATAAAGAGCAACGGGTTTGAAATAAATCTGGACAAGGTGCGGTTACAACTACAGAAAGAACGTCAAGAAGTCACAGGACTGGTCACCAACCGCTTCGTGAATGTACCACGATCATATGTTAGACACCTTCGCGGCCTACTTCACGCGTGGGAGAAGCATGGTGCCGACAAGACCGCCGTCGAATTCTTCGGCCGCCATGATTCGAAGCGCCGGGGTGCTGGAGATGCCGAGCTGCTTAGGCGGGTAGTCCGCGGCAAGATCAACTTTGTCGGCAACGTCCGCGGTACAGACGATCCGATCTTTCTGAAGCTGCTTTCGTCCTTCGCCAAACTCAATCCCGGGTATGAAATCGAAGTACCCGATGAGATCGATCTTGGCTTTGAAGACCGAGGCGACGACCTCCTGCCAATACTCCGAAAGAAGGCGTTCCTCAAAGACTTCCCGACCGCAGTACAGAGTGCGAGCTCGCGCTCTCCGGTTTCCTTGCTGGTTATAGACCTGGATCACTTCAAGGCCGTCAACGACAAATATGGGCACGCCGTTGGCGATGAGGTGCTCGTCGACTGCGCAAAGGCTGTTTCCGGGCGCTGCTCCGGAAAGGGGCAGGTGTACCGCTATGGAGGTGAGGAGATTGTTGTGCTTCTCCCGAATTTCACTACTAAAGAGGCTGAGATACTTGCGGAATTGATCCGCTCGGATGTGGCAACATCCCCGGCCGGAAGCGTCAAAGCCACAATAAGCGTCAGCATCGGAGTAGGAACAGCGCCAGACGACGCCCCTGATCATCAAAAACTGTTGGAGGTGGCCGACGGTGCCCTCTACGCTGCCAAGCACAGCGGCCGAAACTGCGTTCGGACGGCCAAGACAAAATTTGACATGCCGTGAGTTCACTTAATGCTGGCCACTGATGAAAGACAGGACGCAAACGCGGGGACAGAAAACGCGGGGACAGACGTAAAAACGCGGGGACAGACGGGACGTACCCTAGTTTCTGGTCACGACCCCAGACATCAATGATTGCAAACCAGTAACATTACATCCATGGTGTCGATAACTCTTTAGTACCCTGCCTCCCATCCCAAAAATCTCAAAACGATACACCTCGAGGAGCCATTTTTCGCCCTCCGAGCCAAAAGTGCCGACATTTCGGCAGCCCGCAAGCGCAACAATTCAGGATAGTTATCCAATGTTGTACACATCTGTACATACATATTTGTACGTTGGAATGTTCCTTCGGGAACACTTTTACAAATCGCAGATAGGTTCCTGCAGGAACATTTCGCCCGTTTTTCTCGCCCAAAACGTGTGAGCCTCCCAAAGCCTGATCACTGGCAACTGACCACTGACCACTGACCACTGACCACTGGCCACTGACCCTGACCCCTGCCTCTATAATCATCCTTCACCCTGACAACCAGGAGGATGCTTGAAGGTTCTGTTGCTGGAGAACATCAGCGCCGTGGCCGTGGAGCAGTTCCGCTCTGCCGGATACGAAGTCGAGTCGCTCCAACCAGCGCTCGACGAGCGCGAACTGCTCGCCAAGATCCGCGACGTTTCTGTGCTGGGAGTGCGTTCGAAGACGCCAGTCTCGCGCGCCGCGATCGAGGCTGCCGAGCACCTGGTCGCGGTAGGAGCGTTCTGCATCGGCGTGGACAGGATCGATCGCACCGCTGCCAACGAGCGCGGCGTGGCGGTGTTCAACGATCCGCACTCGAACTCGCGGTCAGTGGCTGAGTTGGCCATGGGCGAGATCATCCTACTGCTGCGGCGCACGTTTCAGGCGTCAAGCGAAATGCATCGCGGCACGTGGAACAAGTCTGCCGCAGGCGCGCACGAGGTGCGCGGACTCACGCTCGGCATTGTGGGCTACGGCAAGATCGGCTCACAGCTTTCCGATCTCGCTGAGGCGATGGGAATGCGCGTCATCTTCTACGATGTGTCGCACGTGCTGGCGCGCGGGAACGCACGTCCAGTAGGCTTCCGCGAGCTGCTGGAGACCGCGGACGTGGTCACGCTGCATGTCGATGGCAAGCCGCAGAATCGTAACCTGTTTGGCGCGGAAGAATTTTCGGCGATGAAAGCGGGATCGATCTTCCTGAACCTGAGCCGCGGATTCGTTGTCGATCACGAGGCGCTGGCAGCGTGCCTGAAATCGGGCAAGGTCTCAGGCGCTGCCATCGATGTGTTCCCCAAAGAGCCCGAGAGCGGCGCGGGATTCACCAGCGCCCTACAGGGATTGCCGAACGTGATCCTGACGCCCCACATTGGCGGCTCGACCGAAGAGGCGCAGCAGAATATTGGCCAGTTCGTGTCAGCAAAGCTGATCAACTTCGTGCGCACTGGCGACTCGACGCTGAGCGTGAACCTGCCGCACTGCCATCTGGAATATGAAGAGGGCTCGTACCGGCTGATGCATATCCATCACAACGTGCCGGGAATTCTGCGCGCCATCAACGACATTCTGGGCGACCGCGGCATCAACATCGAGAGGCAGGTGCTCGACACACGCGGCACAGTGGGATACGCAATCTATGACATCAACCGCCCGTGCGACGCAGAGCTGATGGCGCTGCTGAAAGCGGTGCCGCAGACGATCAAGGTGCGCGCCGTGAACGGACGACGATGAGCGAGACTGAATTTTGCAGAGCGAGCAAGGAGACTCCATGCGTGGACTGAAAGACAAGCGGGTGTTGATCACTGGTGGCGCGTCGGGCATTGGCGCGGCGACGGCCGCGCGGTTTCTGGAAGAAGGATCGCGGGTGTGCGTGCTGGACCGCGATGAGCAGGCCTGCGCGCGGATCAAGCATGAGCTGCCGGCGCTAGGCGAGGCGATCATCGCCGACGTGACGGACCTCATGCAGGTGGAGGCGGCGTTCGCGGAGGCGATCCGGCTGATGGATGGCGTCGACGTGCTCGTCAACAACGCCGGCATTAGCATTCGGCACAAGTTCCTCGACATCACGCCGGAGGAGTGGGATCGCGTCATCGCGGCGAACCTGACGGGCGTGTTCTACGTGGCGCAAACTGCGGCGCGGCACATGTGGGAGCGAGGCAGCGGAGTGATTTTGCAGACGGCGTCAACGAATGGCGTGATGGGGTATCCGCTCTATGCGGACTACAACGCGACCAAGGCAGGCGTGATTGAGCTGACGCGCTCGATGGCGCTCGAGCTCGCGCCGAAGGTGCGCGTGTGTGCGGTCGCGCCAGGATATGTGCTCACGCCCATGCAGCGCGCGGAATATTCCGACGCGATGCTCGCTGAAGTGAATGCGAAGATTCCGCTGGGACGACATGCATCGCCTGAGGAGATTGCGGCGTTGTTCGCGTATCTGGCGTCAGACGATGCGGCGTTCGCGACCGGGCACGTGTACACGCTGGATGGGGGCGAGACGGCGGGAGGATTGGCGAGCCGGTGAGTTTCCAATAAGGATGCGAGCCGTTCGCGCGATTATTGCGTCGCAAAGGACGCGACGCTCCGCGCGGCACGCTCAGGTCCCTTCGGCGGACAAAAGGCGTCCGCCTCAGGATGACAACGCTGTGGCGACGCGTATGAAGGCGACAGTTTTTCTTGGTGGAGGACGGATCACTGGCGCGCTCTGCGCTGGGTTGCGGCTGGCTGGCGATACGCGCCAGATTGTTGTTTACGATCGCAACCCGTCTAAGCTGCGGGCGCTGCGGCGGGAATCGCGCGTGGAAGTGGCGCGGGATTTGAACTCGGCACTGGAACGCGCGGACATGACGGTCGTGGCAGTGCGGCCTGCCTCGGTGACGGAGATGCTGGAGCAGGTGGCGCAGTGCGGCGCGTCGCCGGGATTGTGGGTGAGTTTGGCCGCGGGAGTTCCTCTCGCGAAGTTGCGCGCATGGCTTCCCAAAGCGCGCTGGGTGCGAGCGATGCCGAGTCCCGTGTGCCGCATGGCACGCGGCCTGACGGGATTGTGTTTCGATCGCAGCGTACGGAAGAACGAACGTTCGTTCGTACATTCATTCTTTGCCTCCGTTGGGCAGGTCGTCTCCGTTCCTGAGAAAGAATTCGACGCCTTCACCGCGACTTATTCTTCCAGCCACGGGTATCACGCGTTGGCGACACTGGCCAGAGCTGCGAAGGGAGCAGGTCTCGACCGCAAGACCGCGTTGACCTCGGCGGCGCATGCGTTGTGCGACGCCATCCTGTATTGGCGCGAGAGCGGGCTTAGTGTCGATGAGTTGCTGCACGAAGCGGCCACTCCGGGCGGGATCGCGGCGACGACGATGGAGGCGATGGATAACGCGGGATATGCGCGCGTCGTAGAAAAGGGATTGCGCGCGGGAATCGCTCGGGCGCGGCGAAGCCTAGTACCCAGTACCTAGAGCCCGGAGGGACACTCCGTCCTCGGAAACGGATCTCACAGCGATGGGTTTGCGCAACTCCGCGGCGCCCTCAGGGGCTAAGGCCCCGCTCCTTTGCTGCAGCCGAACGGCACGGCTAAATGTGGTGTGTCAAGAGGTTGTTGACGTCGAGACCGGAGCGGCTGATGGGTGGATGGTGGTTGAGGCTGGTGTGCGGACGATGCCAGTTGTA
>Ga0335080_10000591_pt1 | contig 33727 bp, 30 predicted proteins | sample Lox_Sample_34_FD_206720 | JGI IMG/M metagenome (GOLD analysis project Ga0335080, IMG submission 206720) | Soil microbial communities from Loxahatchee National Wildlife Refuge, Florida, United States - Lox_Sample_3.4 | ecosystem: Environmental > Terrestrial > Soil > Wetlands | place: USA... | reverse complement strand
GGGGCTGATGCCGTCCGCCGCACCGCCTGGAGCGCTCCCGACCCCTGGACTCTCCACGCCCAGATCCTCCAGCGCATCCAGGCGCCGAAATTCCGGGAGAAAAACTTTGCCGTGTCCAAATACGGCGCGAAGGGAGACGGCAAGACCGATTGCACCGACGCCTTCCGCCGGGCCATCGACGAAGCCTCGCGGGCGGGCGGCGGGCGTGTTGTCGTTCCGGCGGGCGTGTACCTCTCGGGCGCCATCCACCTGAAGAGCAATGTCAACGTGGTGATCGAAAAAGACGCCCGCATCAAATTCTTCACCGACCCGAAGTATTACCCGAACGTGCTCACGCGCTTCGAAGGCTTGGAATGCATGAACTATTCTGCGTTGGTCTACGCGCTCGATCAGTCCAACATCGCGGTGACCGGCGAGGGTACGCTCGACGGACAGTCCGACCAGGAGCACTGGTGGCCGTGGAAAGGCAACGCGCGCGGCGGCTGGAAGCCCGGCACACCTAACCAACTCAAGGCTCGCGAAGATCTGGTCGGCATGGCGGAGCGCGGTGTCCCGGTTGAGCAGCGCGTCTTCGGCGACGGCTGCTGCCTGCGGCCCATGTTCGTCCAGCCCTACCGCTGCACCAACGTGCTGATCGAAGGCGTGACCATCACGAATTCGCCGATGTACGAGGTCCACCCGGTGCTCTGCACCAACGTGGCTATCCGCAACGTAAAGGTGGCGAGCCACGGTCCGAACAACGACGGCTGCGACCCGGAGTCCAGCCGCGATGTGCTCATCGACGGCTGCACCTTCGACACCGGCGACGACTGCATCGCCATCAAGAGCGGACGCAACGCTGACGGACGCCGCCTGCACGCGCCGAGCGAAAACATCATCGTGCAGAACTGTGTGATGAAAGACGGCCACGGCGGCGTGACCATGGGCAGCGAGTGCTCCGGCGGCATCCGCTACGTCTTCGCGCAGGATTGCCGCATGGACAGTCCCAACCTGGACCGCGTGCTGCGCTTCAAGAACAACGCCATGCGCGGCGGCGTGATCGAGCACGTGTACCTGCGCAACGTGCAGGCAGGGCAGGTGGCCGGACCGGCCCTCGAGGTCGATTTCTACTACGAGGAAGGCGAAAAGGGAGCTTTCACGCCGGTGGTTCGCGATGTGGAGGTGGTCAACCTCACCTGCAAAAAGAGCCAGACCGCGTGGACGCTTCGCGGGTTCAAGAACGCGCCCGTGCGCGATGTGCGCATCCGCAACTGCAGCTTCGAGAATGCCGCGCGGCCCAACGTGGCGGAGAACGTCGAGGGGTTGGTGGTCGAAGGCGTAACGATCAACGGGAAGGCGGTTTGAGCCCAGTCAGCAGGCGCTCGTAGGCATCTGTAACGGCATCCCACGAGTAGTGGTCGCGGATGCGCTCCATGGCCTTGCGTCGCAGTTTCTCGCGCTCGAATTCGCTCATGGTGAGAACCAGGCGGAGCTTGGCGGGGAGTTCTTCAGGTTCGAACGGGATGCCGGCGTCGCCCGCGACCTCGGCGTTCTCCGGAGTGTTGCGGTAGAGCACCAGCGCGCCGCGTCCCATGGCTTCAATCAGCGCAGGATGCGTGCCGCCAACCTCGGTGGCATGGACGTAAGCGAAGCAGTGAGACTGGAGCTCGTGATAGCCGGTCCCGTAGATTGCGCCGGGAATCACGACCCGCGGGTCAGGAATGCTCCGCACGCGGCGCACGTATTCGTCGGCATAGGGCGCATGACCTATCAGGGCCAGCTTCATGACGGTCACCAGCGATGAAAATGCCTGGCAGACCTCGAGCGCGTGGTTTTCCGGCTCCATGCGGCTCACGTAGAGGAAGTATTGCCCGGGTTGCAGATCCAGCCGGGCGAGGACATCGCTCGTGGGCACCTTCCCGATGGCCGCGCCGTAGGGAATGAAGACGCTCTGCTTGTGATACCGGCTTCGGTAGTAGTCCTGGATGGTGCGCGCGTCGGTGACCACGGTGCTCGGGCAGAACTTCGTCAGCCACTCGGAGACCAAGTACCACGCGCGTGCCAGCCGGTTCCACTTCTTGCGCTTCCTCTCGATCCCGTCCACATTCAGCGCCACCGGGATGCCGGTGAGCCGCGGCCACGGCGTGAAGATCGCGTTGGCCCCGTTGCAGTAGAGAGCCACGCCGGCGCGGTGCGCCAGCAGGTGCGCCGTGGATATGGCGGTGTGCGCGATGGTGTCGAAGTACTTGTGCCGGATGGTGGGCAGATACTGCAGCCGGACGCCGCGATAAACCGGCTCGTGGTGCCTCTCGCGGCAATACACCGTGACCGCGTGGCCGCGCTCCACCAGGCGCGTGGACAACTCCTCCGCGAAAGTCTCGAAGCCGCCGTAATTGGCCGGAATGCCGCGCGTGCCGAGAAGGGCGATGTGCATGAAAGCGGCGGGCGCCGGCCCCACCCCGGACCTACGTCCTGGCCGTCTCGGAACGTGACAGGACGCGGACCATTTTCTTGGGCGCCTTATGGCTGACCGGCGCGTATTGGAACCAGGCCGCGATGTACTTGTCGTCCACCCTGCGGCGCGCCTGAATCATCCTGCGCTTGGCCAGAACGCGGCGCAGGTTTGTGCTCAAATACCAGAACGCCTTCAGCGATGTGTGTTCCCAGAGCAGGCAGCACATCACCACCATCAGGTCCCGCGCGGTGATCGAGAACCAGTTGCGCCGGTACAGATGCGGTGAGATGTTTTTGATGCGCATCAGGAACCGGTTCTTCACCGAGTGCATATTGATCTCCGGCGGCAGGGCGCGGCGATTGCCGGGAAGAACTTTGCGCACGTGATAGCCGCGCGCATACGGTGCGTACAGGCACTTCCAGCCCATAAGCTGGGCGCGCCACGCCACGTCGGCGTCCTCGCGGTACACGAAGAAATCGCTGTCGAAGAATTCTCCGTCGAGCGAAACGTCCTCGATCATCGCCCGACGGTAGAGCGCCGCGGCTGCCGTGGCGCCGAACACGTACTCATAGTGCAGGTAGTGGCCGTTGTCGACTTCCTGGCTGCCCCGATCCAGGTGGCGCAGCATGGGGTTGAAGTAAATGCCGGTGGAATCCACGACGGGCTTTTCGGGAATCTCGAAATGACTCGTCATGGTCAGCAGCTTGCCGCATACGGTGCCGATCTTAGGATCGAACTGGCCGGCGTCCACCAGCGCCTGGATGAAGTTCGGCAGCAGCAGAACATCCGGGTTGAGCGTCAGGACCCACTGCCCGCTGGACATGCGGATCGCCTGGTTCTGCGCGGCGGCGAATCCGACATTCTCGCTATTGTATTGAATCCTGCAGCGATCCTCGAACTGTTCCAGGATGTCGATCGTGCCGTCATTGGACGCATTGTCCACGACGATGATCTCTTTGTGCGGGTATCGCTGGGCGAGAACGGATTCAAGGCAGCGTTTGATAAACCGGCCGCTATTGTAGGTCACGATTGTGACCGAGACGAAGTCGTTGTGAACCATTAAAAAGAACCTGAGAATCTGATCTGGAACACGTCACTAGTCCAGTGAACCGAACATCAACCCACGACCTGCTAACCACGCGACCTTGACATATGCGGCGAATGGCCGCAAACTGCGCTGCCAGACTGATACCGCGATACTGCGGAAAACCGAGCCCGTTACCACAGACAGGCACACCGCCCGGAATGCCCCCCGGCCGAAGTGCTTGGATGAATAGCGTAGAAGACTACGATACCAATAAACCGCCCGCATCTCCACTCCGAGTTGACCGATTGAGTGACCACCTGTATGAATTGCAACGGCTTCGGGTACGTAATAAAGCCGGAAACCTCGATCTTGAAGCCGCCGGCAGAAATCCACGTCCTCGAACCACAGCGGGAAATATCTTTCGTCCAGTCCCCCTAACTCTTCCCAGACGACCCGTCTCACCATGAGAAACGCCCCCGCCGGCTGTTCCACCTCGCAACGTATGGATAAGTCCTGATGCAAACATCGGTAGCGCCGATTCACTGGATTTTCCGGCCAGACCCGATTCAGCACGAGAGCTTCCAAAATCAGCGCAGCCGGCGTGGGCAGCGCCCGTACCATAAATCCGGTCTGAGGACGTCCATTTGCGTCCACAAGCCTCCCCCCCGCCCCGGCGGATTGCGGCAGATCGCAGGCTTCGCGCAGCGGATCCAGAGTACTGCGGAGAATCGCATCGGGATTCAGGAGTAGGACGTACTGGGAGTTTAATACAACAAATGCTTGATTCGCGGCCGCCGCAAACCCACGGTTTTCCTGATTGGCGATCAGGCGCACAGGCCGCTGCTTGACTTCCGCGACGGTGCTGTCGGAAGAAGCGTTATCCACCACGACTATCTCCGCACCCGTTTCCAGCGCCGCGTCCAGGCAGGCCCCGATGTGGCCGGCAGAGTTATAAGTAACGACGATGATGCCGGTATCCGGCATGTGTCACTTTGCCCCACCAGTGAGCATAAAATACAGCCTCCAGTAAGTTTCTTCGTTGGTCTCGCGAATGAACTGTTCGTTGGATCGCACAATTTCTTCGACTAAGATCCTGTCATAGACGGGAGCTGACCGCCGCAGGGCGGAGAAACGGCGAAGACCCTCCCACTTGCCGCGCAGCCACGCCAGGCCTGCGCCGTGGCGAACCGCGACGGCGCCCCAAAGTGCTTGAGCCACGAGTGAAGGCCAGAGCAGCCCAGCCGCCGGATGCCGTGCTGTAAGAAACACCTGATTGCGCGCGATCCGGCGCACTATCTCGGGATGCCATCGGCCCAGGCTCGCGCTTCCCGCGTGGATGGCGCGCGCCTCGGGAACATATCGCCCGCGGATTCCCAGGCCCGCGCAGCGCAAGCCGAAATCGGCATCTTCGAGGTAACTATCGAACGATTCCTCCAGAAGTCCCGTACGCGCGAAGACCTCGGACCGAAACAGAACAGCGGTCCACGGCGGAGAGCAGATGTCGCGCGCGGCATCGAACGGAGGCCCGTCGGCCATGCCACTGCCGGCGCGCCAGGTGGCCGCGCCGCGCGCGGTCACATCGAAGGTCCCGTCAATCGTACCCGACGGACTTAGAATTTTCCCTGTGGCAAACGGCGCCGCTGCGGCAGTGAGCTTCTCGAAGTAGTCCGGAGCCAGTTCGACATCGCTGTTGAGAATCGCCAGCCACTCGTGATTGGCCTCTTTAATGCCGCGATTCACCGCCGGCGCGAACCCGGCATTACGACCTATCGGGATCACGCGTGCTCCACGGGCGCGGGCGAGTTCCGCCGCACCGTCGGTCGAGCCGTTGTCGACCGCGAGGATCTCCTCCGCGCGCAGCGTCTGTTTGTCCAGTGAATCCAGCAGGCGCGCCAGCAGGTCGCGGCCATTCCACACAGGCACGATGGCGCTGATGCTCATCGCAGGAAGCGCTTCTTCAGCAGGAAGGCGAGGTTGGCGAAGCCGTCTCGCCATGCGTTCAGCTTGGTCTCTCCCAACCGCGACGAGTACATGATCGAGATCTCACCGAACCGGATGTTCGGGTTCACCAGCGCCTCGATCTTGATCTCTTCGCTGAACGCCATGCCGTCGCTTTCCAGCTTCATGTCCTTCAGGATGGAGCGGCGGAGCACCCACATGCCCGATTGCGAATCGCGCACCCAGTGGAAGAACAGGATCGAGACTGTCAGCGACAGCACCAGGTTGCCGAACTTGTTCTTGAAGCTCATGGCGTGCGCGTCGCGCACCGGGAATCGCGATGCGTTCAGGAAATCCACCTCCAGGTGCAGGAACGCCTCGATCAGATAGGAGAGCGCGTCCACAGGATAGCTGTGGTCGCCGTCCAGCGTGATGATGATGTCGCTGGTCGCGCAGCTGAAGCCGCGCTTGTAGGCACGACCGTATCCGCGGACCTCCTCGCGCACGACCTTGGCCCCCAACGAAGCCGCGACCTCGCTCGTGCGGTCGGTCGAGTTATTGTCCACCACCACCACCTCGTCCACGAAATCGGGCATCGCGTGCAGGACGTTTTCGACGCCCTGCTCCTCGTTCAGGCAGGGAATGATGACGGCGATCGACAGGGACTTATACATTGGCCCGTCTTTTTCCCCGCACCGTGCGTCTGGATATCATGAAGTGTATGCACCGGCTTGCGGTACTCCTCTGCGGCTCGGCGGCGCTGGCTTTCGGCACGGACCTGGCCGCCGTCAAGAACGTGTATCTCCTGAAAATGTCGAAGGGGCTCGACCAGTACCTGGCCAACCGGATCACCAACGAGCACCTGTTCCAGATCGTTACCGACCCTAAAATGGCCGACGCCATTTTTACCGACCAGATCGGCGAGGGTTTCGAAGCCAAGATGAACGACCTCTTCCCGCCGCCGGAGCCCGAGGAGAAGCCCGAGCCGCCGCCGAAGCCGGAAAAGGCCGAAAAGGGCGCAAAGGCCGACGCTACCGCCTCCGTGGAGCCGATTCCGTTCCTCAGCGATACCGTCAACAAGCTGGAGAATCCTTCATCCATGGGCACATTCGGCCGCGCCAAGGGCACCGTCTTCCTGGTGGACGCCAAAACCAAGCAGGTGGTGTGGTCGACATACGACCTGCCCAAGGATGCCACCTCCAAGCAGTTGGATCGCACCGCCTTCGATATTGTAAGCCGCATGAAGAAAGAGCTGAACCGGAAGTAGCCGCTCACGCCCGCTTCTCCCTTACCAGCTCGCGATAGCCGTCCACCAACCGGCGCGTGATCACTGCCATATCCCAGTTGGCCTCGACCTCGGTGCGCGCGCGCTCCGCCATGGCGGCGGCCTTTTCGGGGTCGCGCAATAGCGCCACCACGCGCGTCGCGAAACCCGCGGGATCGTCGGCAAGGGCGCAGACTTCGCCATCCTTCGACGTCAGCCCCTCCGCGCCCACCCTCGTGGACACCACAGGAATCCCCGCGGCGAACGCCTCCAGCAGCTTCACCCGCACGCCGGAGCCGCTCAGTATCGGACACACAAACAGCGAATACCGCGCCAGGGGATCGCGCACGTCCTCGACAAAGCCGAGCATCTCCATGTGGGCCGCATAGTCGGCATAGAGGTGCGGCGCCGGCGGATCGCTGCCCACGATGGTCAGCTTCGCGCCCGGTTCTTCGTCCGTGATCAGCGGCATCACGTGCCGCATGAACCAGTCCACCGCGATGCGATTCGGGTCGTGCCGCCAACTCCCCAGAAACAGCATGGTGAGCGGCTCGCGCCCGCGCGGGCGAAACTGGTAGCGGCTGGTATCGATTCCCGCGCGTAGGCCGCTGCGCATTCTCGGCGCGAGCCGGGGAAGAAATCCGAGCAGGTACTTGCGGTTGGCCGGCGTGCACACCTGCACCTGGTCGAACCCCGGCAATGCGTGCAGCTCGAAGCGCAGCGCCCGCAGGTATTCCATCCGCGCTTTGAGCTGGTCGATGGCGCCGATCACGTGGCCGAGCCCCCGGCCGATCGACTGGAAGTAGACGTCGTGTTCGAACAGCGCCATCGGAATTCGGCGGAAATCGAAGCGGTACTGCGCCAGGGGCGTGTATTCGAGCTGCACCACGTCGATCTGCTTCATGTAAGTCTGTCGATGCAGCAGCCATTCCAGGTCGTCGTTGGCGAATTCGCGCGCGGCATGGGGTTCGATGGACGCCATCCCGCTGGGCTTGCCGGTCGGGCGCACCAGCCACTCCGCCGACGCGCAGAACGTGCGCAACTCCTCATTCGCCGCCTCTTCCGAGGGCCAGTCCAGCAGCTCCACCACGTGAACGTCCGTCAACTTCGTCATTTCCCGCAGCGTCTGGTACATGAAGACCCCGCCGCCGTGAACCGGCGGGCAGATCGGATACGGCGAGACGAAGAGAACGCGCGGCCGCTCGGGCGCCGGATCGAGCGCCGCGAACCGGTCGCGGTAGTAGCCGCCGAGCGGCCGGCGGAAGGCTTCGGAATCGCTGATGGCGGCCAGCGTGCGGGCACGGCGCCGCGACCGCACGGCCCGCGGAAGCTCGCGAAACGCATGCCAGAGCGAAGGCAGGTCGGCGCGCAGCGGGAGATCGCCGAAGAACACCGTCAGCCCCGCCCCCGCCCAGGCAAAAAAGAAGTGGCCCGCCAGGCGCGGCCATTCGTGAATGTTCTTCCAGCAGAAAAGCAGGAAATTCTTGCGCAGCACGCCCTGAATAAACTCCGCTGCGAACTTCTTCCCGATGGTTCCACGATGCTCGTGGTAAACCACGCTGCGCGGCTGATAGAGCACCTTCCAGCCGCGCTTCCACGCCATGAAGCCGAGGTCGGTGTCTTCCAGGTAGAAGGGCTCCAACAGCCGGTCGAAGCCGCCCAGCTCGAGGAATTTCGCGCGGTCGAACGCGCAACTGCCGCCGCCACCGTAGAAGCAGGGGAACAGATCATCGACCGCCGCATCCACGCGATGGCGCACCCTCAGGCTTCCGTCCTGCCACCAGCCTTGCGTCAGTCCAGTCTCCTCGCGCACCTTCGCCGGATCGCTGAAGAAGATCTGGCAGGAAACTGCGAACACCTCGGGATCGCGGAAGCCCTCCAATAGCGGCGCGAGAAAGTCCGTCGCCACCCGCATGTCGCTGTTCAGCAGCACCACGATGTCGTTCTTCGCCGCGCGAAAACCCGCATTGCTGCCGCCGCCGAAGCCCAGGTTTTCCGGCAGGGCCAGCACATTTACTTCGGGGAACCGCTCGCGCAGGAAGTCCGCACTGCCGTCGGTCGAGCCGTTATCCACCACCAGAATTTCGTTCGCGGGATTCGATGCGAGCGCGGCAATCACCGAGGGGATGTACTTTTCGAGGAGGTCGCGGCCGTTCCAGTTAGGGATGACGACGGTGGCAGCTGTAGGTGCGCTTGTGCGCGCCTGGACACGTTGAAGGCGTGTCCCACGACGGGTGAACAGATCCGTCAGCATCAGCGCCAGGAAGCTGATCAGCACCAGGAAGGGCGAGATCACGAGCAGCGGCAGCGCCCGCAGAAAGCGTTTCAGCAGGGCCATGTCAGAGCGCCGGACCCACGCCCACCTTGCGGCCCAATCTCACCCACCGCGATGCGCGCACCAGCGTGAGCTGGTCTTCCAGGCGCCGCTTCTCCTCATCGAGGCGCTGCGCCCACTCGGTGCGCGCCTCGAGTTCCTTCCCGGTCTGCTCCAGTGCGGCAACGGCCCTCACCAACTCCTCGGTCTGCTGCCGGACCTCGGCCGTGAGGCGCGTCTCGGTGGCGATGGCCCACTGCGTCTTTTCGCTGTTCTCCTGTTCCAGCGCCGCGATTTTCGCGTTGAAGCCCTCCGCGACGCGACGCGCGTTCTCCTGTTCGCGGATCAGCTCGTCCTGCAGCTCTTTGATGCGCGCGCGGCGCTCCGCCAACTCGGCGTTCAGATCTTCCGCCCAGTGATTGCTACGCTCCAGCTCGTCCTTCTGCTCGTTGCAGATCGCCATCAGCTTCTTCTGCTCGCGGTCGAATTCGGCCAGGTCCCGCTGGGCTTTGTCGAGCCACTGGTTCTTCGTCGCTACCTCTTGTTCGAGCTTGGCGATGTGGTGCTCGCGCTCGCGCAGCACGTTCGCCGCGCGCGGCACATACACGAATGTCGGGTTGCCGAGCTGCGGCCGGCGCGCGCACACCGCCACGAAGAAGTGGCTCTCGTCCGGCAGGGGCTCGCCGGTATCCACCCGCGCCTCCACGGTGTAGCCCGGCACGTGCGGCTGAAACGCCACGCCCTCCACATGGTTCTCCAGAAACATCGAGACGTGCGGAAACACCGCCTTTAGCTCGGCGACGAATTCCGCGAATTCGAATTCGTGCACGTGGAACGGATTCGCGCCGTGAACGCCCCGCGATTCCGTGTAATACAGCTTGTTGGGCGTGGAGACAATCAACTGGCCCGCGGGCGAGAGCACACGCGCCGCCTCTTGAAGCATGCCGCGCCAGTCTTCGAGGTGCTCGATCACCTCGAACGCCACCACCAGGTCGAAAGCCGCCTCAGCGAACGGAAGCTGTGTGACGGAGGCCGGCTCGAACGTCAGGTTCCGCGCCTGGTACTGCGCTCGTGCGTGGTCGATGGCATCCGCTGCCACATCCACTCCCGTCACGCTCTCGGCCACCTGCGCCAGCGCAGCACTGCCGTAACCCGCGCCGCAGCCCGCGTCCAGAACTCGCTTGCCTCGGGCCAAACGCGCGGCGAAGGCGTACCGCGCCATGTGCTCGTTGAGCAGGTCGATATCCACCTCGCCCGGAATCAGGCGCTCGCCCGTGAACTCAGCCAAGGTGACGCTCCAGTTGCGGTTCGGCTTTTAGGCGCGCGTTCACCTCGACGCGGCAATTCAGGTGCATGAAGCCGTAAATCGGATTCTCGCTGCGGCTCATCTCCAGAGCGTAGGCGTTGTCGATCCAGTCGCACATGGTGTATTCGGTCAGGGTGCCGTCGGCGATCGCCGGCGAAAACGAAAACGAGGCGGGATACAGTTCGGGCAGCTCCACGTAGAAATCCACCGTAATCACGTCGCCCGGATACATCGGCGGCAGTTCGTAGCCGGCGCGCGCGCTGTTGGTGCCCGAAAAATCCATCCCGAGCTGGTTGCGCAGCATGAATCCCACGATCGGCATCGCCAGGTATTCCTTGGCTCGCGCGCTGATCCGCACCAGGATCGCGCTCGCCGGCTCCAGCATCGCCAGCGGACGGCCCTGCTCGTCCAGTACGGCAATCCCGATCACCTCGGCGCGCCCGTCGCCATGCCGGTGATCGACGTTCGGAATCCCCTCGACGATCTCCGGCGCGCGCATCGGTCCGCCACCGCGCTCGCGCCGTTCCGGGGACCTGCTGCGCTGGTACGTGGAGTCTTTGTCGGTCATGGCGGCCAGATACTTCGCAATCACGCGGGCGGGCTCGCCGCACTCCACCGTGCGCCCCTTGTCGAGCCACAGCACGCGATCGCCGATCGCCTTCACGTCGCTCACCGCGTGCGAGACGAACAGGATAGTGATGCCGCGGGTGCGCAGTTCGTGCACCTTGCGCATGCAGCGCTGGCGGAAGTAGATGTCGCCAACGGCGAGCGCCTCGTCCACCAGCAGTATCTCGGGATCCACGTTGATCGCCACCGCGAACGCCAGCCGCACCACCATGCCGCTCGAGTAGGTTTTCACCGGCTGGTTGATGAAATCGCCGATCTCGGCGAAGCGAGCAATCTCGCCGTACCGGGCGTCGATCTGCTTCGTGGTCAGGCCCAGAATCGACCCGTTCAGGTACACATTGTCGCGTCCGCTGAATTCCGGGTTGAAGCCGGCTCCCAGCTCGAGAAGGGCCGACACACGCCCGCTCACCGCCACCGTCCCGGAGCTCGGATGTAGAATTCCGGCTACCATCTGCAGCAGCGTACTCTTGCCCGAGCCGTTCTCTCCAACAATGCAGAACGTTTCTCCGCGCGCTACTTCGAAGCTGACATCGTGAACCGCCCAGAAATCCTTGTGGCGTTTCAAGCGGTTGAACGTCAGCAATTCCTTGAGGCGGTCGCCCGGCGCGTCATAGATCGCGTAGCTCTTCGAAACACCCTGGAATTCGACGGCGTTCACGGCAGGTGAGGAAAAACCAGTGTATCGCGTGTGGAGCAGTCGGCGAACTCGCTTGCGAGCTCGATCGCTCAGCCTGGCAGTTGATCTCGGGAAGAGCAGGCACCCTCGGCCCAAAAGTAAAGGGCGGCCGCCGGCCCCATTGGTTCTCCGTGCCTGCGAACCACGTCGACAGCGGTCAAGAGACCGCGGCGCCACAGCGGAATTACTGGCGCGTCAGGATTCGCAGCCGGTCCTGCGAGGAAGCCGAAAGCCGCCCATCTTGTGGACTGGTTCTATGCACTTCCTCCTTTTGGTTAGTTCCTCCGCGCAACGGAGGACCACGGACCCCCTATCAGATAGGAGGGTCCGCAATTTGAATATGCGCCCGCGGCGCACGGATTGTCAAGAGGCTTGAGGCTTGCGCCGGATCGTGCGGAGGTATACAAGTCGAGTTGTATGCGCGATCTGCTCGAAGCGCTTGGTTCGACCCAGGCACGCACGCGTCTGCGTGCCAGCAAAGCGCTGCGCGAATTCAGCCGGCGCGAACCAGCCGCGGTCTATCCGTACTTCGATGTCTTCGCCGGACTTCTCGGACACGAAAATAACATCCTCAAATGGAACGCCATCCGCACCCTCGCGCACCTCGCTCCCGTCGATCGCGAAGGCAAGCTGGATTGCCTGCTGGATGCCTACCTTGCGCCCATCCGCGGGCCGGTCATGATCACCGCCGCCAATACCATCCAGGGTGCGGCCTTGATCGCCGGCGCCAAACCACAACTGGCGGACCGGATCGCGAAGCGGATTCTGGGCGTGGAGAAGGCAAAGTATGCCACTCCCGAATGCCGCAACGTGGCGATCGGGCACGCACTCGTCGCATTGGAAAAGATGGCCGCATTAGTGCCGGACACAGGAAGTATTCGAGCGTTTGCGGCGCGGCAAATGCGCAACTCGCGCGCGGCTACCGCGCGAAAAGCGGAGCGCGCGCTGCGGGCGCTGCGCGGACCCAAAAAACCGATGGTCCGCGCCACCCGCGCTACAACACGCGCAAGGTCTTCGGCGTTGGCGTCAGGATCTCGCACCCGGTCTTAGTCACTACCACTGTGTCCTCGATGCGGACGCCGCCGAATCCCTCGAGGTATGCTCCAGGCTCGATCGTTACGGCCATGCCCTCCTTGAGCCTGAGCTTGTCCCGCCTTCCAAGCCGCGGTGGTTCGTGGATTTCCAGCCCCAGCCCGTGGCCGGTCGAGTGCGTGAACGCGCGGTCGAGACCATAAGCTTTGAGCACATTGCGCGCCGCCGCGTCCACCACCGCGGTGCGGGCGCCGTCGCGCACGGCCGCGATGCCGGCCAGTTGCGCTTCCAGCACGGCGCGATACATGCGCTGCACCTTTGCGCCCGGCGTGCCCACGAACAGCATGCGCGTCATATCGCTGGCGTAGCCCTGCTGGAACGCGCCCATGTCCACCACCACCAGGCCCGAGATCGGCGCGCTGGTGGGCTGCGCGTGCGGCAGCGCCGAGCGCGCCCCGCCTGCCACGATGGTCTCGAAGCTGGGCTTCTCCGCTCCCAGGCGCCGCATCCGGTATTCAAGCTCCGCCGCCAGATCGCTCTCCCGCACTCCGCCTTTCAGCCGCGCCACGGTTCGCTCAAAGGCGCGCGAATTGGTCTCCACGCTGCGCCGGATCAGCGCCAGCTCCGTGGGCGACTTCACCATCCGCATCCCCTCGATCCAGCCGCGAACCGGCGTCAGCGAGGACCGCATCGGCAGTTTCTCTTTGAGCGCGTCGTAGGATTCGCACGTCATCCGCGCGGGCTCGTAGCCAATGCGCCGCACCCCGAGCCGCCGCACCGCGGCCACCACAGCGTCCATGAGCGGCCCCTTCGTAATCCGGACCCGGCAGGTCGATTCCTGTGAGGCCTGGATTTCATAGCGCGGATCCGTGAACAGGATCGCCCTTCCTTGTAGCAGGAGCAGGGCGCCGTTGCTGCCGGTGAACCCGGACAGATACCGGAGGTTGGGACTGAACGACACCAGCAGGGCGTCCAGTTTGCGCTCGGCGAGCTCTTCGGCCGCGGCGCTGCGGCGTTGTTCGTATTCTTTAGCGTGCATTGTCCAGATTGCGGGCCAGGATCTGTGCCTTCTCCGCGAGCATGTCTGCCATTCGCATTTCGTTTCGGTTTTCGGCTTCATTGCTCAGATCGACGAAGCTGCGGATGTTCGTAACGATGGTTGCCTGTGCTTTGCTGAGGTGGCGCGACTTGAGCGAATCGAGAATCCGCGCTACGTCGCGCTTCCGCGCCTGAGCCGAGTCCTGGAAGCGCTTGAGTTCGGTGGGCGAAATGATCTCCTGGAATTGCTGCCGCGGCGGCTCTGGGACCGGCGTAGCCGCTGGCGGCGCAACCGGCTCGGTGCGGGGAGCCGTGCGGCTTCGCGGAGGCGAGGGTCGCGATGGCGCTGGCGGCTCGGGAAGCGGCGGAGGCGGCGCCTCGGTTTCGAGCGCGGCGGGATCGACCGGCTGCGGCTTGGGCAATTCTATCGTCGTCTGCGGCGTCGATAGAGGCGGTGGCGTCGCGGGAGCAGCCGGCAACGGCGATTTCGGTGGGGCCGTCGCGGCAACCGGGGTCTTTGCGCGCGCCGCACAGCCGGCCAAGGCCAGCGTCGCGGCCAGCGCCAGGATTCCAACAGTCAGTTGTCTCGAGGGCGCCATGCTCACACCGCAATCGGAAGGCGGATCAGGAACGTCGTTCCTTTGCCCGGTTCGCTGGTGAAGTCGATTGTACCATCGTGAAGTTGAACGATCCGGAACGTCATCGCCAGCCCTATGCCCGATCCTTTGGTCTTGGTGCTGAAGTAGAGACGGAAGATCTTGTCCCTCAGCTCCGGCGAAATCCCGGTCCCGGTGTCTGAGACGCGAATTTCGGCTGTGTCCGCCTTTACGCAGGATTCGAATCCCAACCGGCCGCCGCCCGGCATGGCCTGCATGGCGTTCACCACCACGTTGAGCACCGCCTGTTTCATCAGATCGAGATCCACGCGGACCTCGGTGCCTTCCGCCTCCTGTCTTACTTCAACTTGAATGCCGCCAGCGGTTGCCTGCGGACGCGCGAGATCCACGATCTGGTTTACCAGATCGTGTACCTGGATGTTGACCAGCTTCAGTTCCACCGGGCGCGAGAAATCCAGAAACGTGCGCACCACCCGGTCCAGGCGCAGAATCTCGCTGGCGATGATATCCATCTCGGGGCTCACGTCGTTTTCGCCGCGGGCGACCTTAGCCCTCGCCACTTCCACGTGCAGCAGGATCGCATTCAGCGGGTTCTTCACTTCGTGGGCCACGCCGCCCGAAATGCGGCTGATCGCGGCCAGCCGGTCCGCCGTCTGAAGCTGGCGGTTGAGCTGTCGCTGCGCTTCCGGATCGCGCAGCCGCACCAGGAAACCCGACCGGTCGAGCATGTCCAGCGACAGCATCACCACCGGGGGAAAACGATAGGGAACCCGCCGGTTGCGGATGGCGTTACCAGTCGTGACCGCGTGATCCAGCAGGTCGCCCATCGTCTCGCTGGGCGGAAACAGCTCGTTGAGTGGTTTTCCGGCGAGCCCGGCACGGTCCCCGCTCAGAAACTTGCCCACCGATCCCGAGGCGAAGATCAGCCGGCGGTCGGGGTCGAACAGGAATACGGCTTCTTCGAGATCTGCGAGCAGCCGGTCGATGTTCCCGCGCAGGCCGGACGCCTCATCCTGCGCGCCGCGCAGGCGCTGCCCGAGGAGCCCGACCTTGGATGCGATCACCGCAAACTCATCGCCGCCGCGGTCGGCCGGCGCGGCCTTCTCCGCTTCGTACTCGCCGCGGGCCACCAGGTCCAGCATGCGGCTGATGCGGCTCAGCGGACGGAACGCTACCGCCGAGGCCAAGAACGTAATCAGCACCGCGGCAGCGATGGTGATCAGCGCAATGTCCAGATTTTGACGGAACGAGGGCGTCAGATCATCGCGGATCAGGGTGGGATTCACCAGCACCCGCACGTACAGCAGAGGCACGTTCCCGGGCCCTACTTCCTTGTCCAGCTTGTACGACTGCGGCTCCCCCGGAAACAGCGCGCGTACCTGCTGTAGCAGTCCTCCGCCGGCCAGCGGCGTAAAGTCGGGATACCGTGGATACACGATGGTGCCGGCTCGTTTCTCCCCAAGCGTACTGGCCAGGATCAGCTCGTTGCCATCCGCCGAGACGAGAGAAATCTCCAGAATTCCCTTATAGGCTGAAGCCAGTTTGAGCAACTGTGCATTCAGCTCCGGGTCGTTTACGGCCCGTTTCCAATCGTCGTACCGGTTGAGCGTGGCAATCACCGCCTCCGTCGCCGCGGATTGGATCAGTTCCGCGCGCGCCAGCGTGTCCCGGAACTGGAACCGCATCAGGTTGCCGAATCCGACGGCGGTGATGATGGTGACCAGAATCGTCGCCAGTGCGACGCTGCCCAGCGTCAACTTGGCTCGCAGGCTCATGTCAGGAGACGGCCAGGAGCAGCTTGCCCGCCGTCTTGCGGCCCTCCAGGTCGCGGTGGGCGGCGGCTGCCTCGGCCAGCGGGTAGACTCCGGAAATCCGCAGCCTCAGCGTGCCCGCGTCCAGCCAGCTCAGCACGTCGCCCGCGCGCCACAGCAGCTCCTCGCGCGCAAGCAGGTAGTAGCCGAGGCTCGGGCGCGTGAGAAACAGCGAACCCTTGGCGTTCAAAATCGACGGATCGAATGGCGGCACCGAACCGCTCGATTGGCCGAAAAGCGCCATCGTGCCGCGCGGCCGCAGCGAGTTCAGGCTCTTCTCGAACGTCGTCTTGCCCACCGAATCGTAGACCACATCCACTCCGCGCCCGCCCGTGAGCCTCTTCACCTCCGCCTCGAAATCCTGCTGCGTATAAAGGATGATCTCATCGGCGCCGGATTCGCGCGCGATCCGCGCCTTTTCCTCCGTGGATACCGTGCCGAACACGCGAGCGCCCGCCATCTTGGCCATCTGCACCACCAGCCGGCCGGTGCCCCCCGCGGCGGCATGCACCAGACAGGTGTCGCCGGGCTTGAGCGCGAACGTGGAGCGCGTGAGATAGTGCGCCGTCATGCCCTGCAGCATCGCGGCGGCGGCGGTCTGAAAATCGACGTGGCCAGGGATTTTGACCAGCATCGCCTCGGGCACGATGGCGTATTCGGCGTACGAACCGCGAGCCATGGCATAGGCCACACGGTCGCCCGGCGCGAATTCCGTCACGTCGGTGCCCACTGCATCCACTGTGCCGGCGGCCTCGCTGCCGGGCGTGAGCGGCAGGTCCGCCTTGTACAGGCCAATGCGGAAGTAGATGTCGATGAAATTCACGCCGCTGGCCGCGATCTTCACACGGACCTGCTTCGGACCGGGCGCGGGAACGGGGACATCGGCGAGCTGCATGCTCTCAGGGCCGCCGGGCTGGGAAACGAGGATTGCTTTCATGATTGTGATGAGCTGCGCAGCGCCCTGCGGGCGTGCACGGTCGTGGCATAGAGTAACAGATAAATCAGAGTGAACGGGAAAGTGAACAGCCGGACCAGTGTTCGCACCGCGCCCGACTCGGCGAGTCCCGTGCGAAGCAGCACGAACTGCCGGATGGGGCCGAGGTGCATCCGGTCCAGCCAGAAGTAGTCGCCGTTCTCGTTAATAATGAAGATCTTCGCCGGAATGCGCAGGCCCAGCGCCCATTTCCACTTGGCCATGACGACCTCACCCGAGCAGATGACGCCCATGAGCGCGTAGTGGTTGGCCGCGAGTTCGCGATACAGCCGGCGCCGCGACTGCCGTCCGCGGTAATCCGAGACGCGGTACACGCGAGTCTTCGCGGGGTCGAAGCCGTTCGGCAGGCTGGCGTAGCAGGTGACCAGGTCGATGAAGATATCCGGCCCGAAGTTTTCCCTCAACCCGGGAATCACGCCTTCAATGAGGCCCCGGCTCCCGCTTTCCACCAGCAGAATGGCGTTGACTTTGGGCAGGCGACCGGTAAGAAAATAGCGCACTAATACGAATATAGCGCCGGTGGATGGCCGCTTGAGATAATCAACGTAAGAGGCTCCGCCATGAAGAAACTCTTCCACTTCGACGCTCCCCGCGAACGCTACGTCTGCGATGCAGCCGTGGTCTGGTGCTTCGACAACCGTTTCGAGCTCAGCTTCCGCAAGTTCCTTCAGCGCCAGGGCGTCGTCCATTGGGACGCCATCAAGATCGCCGGCGGGACCAAGTGCCTGGCCTCCCCCGACCGCGAGACCGACCGCGACTTCGTACTCGATCAGATCCGCATTTCGATGCGTCTGCACCAGACGCGGCGCGTCATCCTCATGCTGCACTCCGATTGCGGGGCCTACGGTGGAGCCGAGGCCTTCAACGGAGATGTCGACGCCGAGCGTGCCAATCATGGCGAAGAGCTGCGCAAGGCGGTGAAGGTGCTCGCCGACGAAATCCCCGGCATCGCCGTTGATGCCTACTTCGTGGATTTCGAGGGCGTATGGGCGCTCGATGCGGGCGCCGCGGCCGGCGCTTCGGCGTGATGTTAGCCTGAAATGTGCTGGAAAAACTGCTGACTGAACAGCCGAATCCGGCTTCGGCCTCGATCGACGCACTGCCCACCGAAGAAGCCCTCCGCATCATCAACACCGAAGATCAGAAGGTTGCGCTTGCGGTGGCCAAAGAGATTCCAGCGATCGCGCGCGCCGTCGACGCGGCGGTCGCGGCGCTCGAGCGCGGCGGACGCCTATTCTATATCGGAGCCGGCACCAGCGGGCGGCTCGGCGTGCTCGACGCGTCCGAAATCCCGCCCACCTACAGCGCGCCGCCGGAGATGGTGCAAGGTATCATCGCCGGCGGAGAGCGCGCCCTCACCCGCGCCAGCGAGACCAGCGAGGACGATCCCTCTGCCGGCGCCCGAGACCTCGTGGCGCGCGGCTTCACGGCACGAGACGTGCTCGTGGGAATTGCGGCGAGCGGGAGGACGCCTTACGTGCTGGGAGCGGTGGCGGAAGCGCGGCGGCTGGGCGCGGTGACCATCGGCATCTGCTGTACCCCAGATGCCGAGCTTTCGCGCGCGGTGGATATCCCTATCGCGCCGCTGGTTGGCCCGGAAATCCTGGCCGGCTCAACCCGCATGAAGGCAGGCACCGCCCAGAAACTGGTGCTCAATATGCTCTCCACCGAGACATTCATCCGCCTGGGCTACGTCTACGGCAACCTCATGGTGAACGTCCAGCCGACGAACCACAAGCTGGTCGACCGCGCCCGCCGCATCATCGTGGACGCCTCCGGTGTTACACCCGAACGGGCGGCGGAACTGCTGGCCGCGAGCGGCAACCGCGTACGGACCGCGATTGTCATGGGTAAGGCCGGCATCTCGCGCGAGGAAGCGGAACGGCGGCTGGAGGCTGCCGGCGGACGCGTGGCAAGAGCCCTTGCCGAATAGAGAGGATCCATGGATAAGTTCGTAATCAACGGCGGAACGCCGCTCCAGGGTGAGATTGCCACCAGCGGCTCGAAGAATTCCGCTTTGCCCGCGCTGGCAGCGGCACTATTGACCAAAGAGCCCGTGATACTGCACCGCGTCCCGCGCGTGCGCGACATCCGCACGATGGAGCGGCTGCTGGTGGATATCGGCTCTGCGGTCGACGTCGATGGAGAGACCGTCCGCCTGCAGACCGAACGCATCGTCTGCCCGGAAGCGCCCTATGAGCTCGTCAAGACCATGCGAGCATCCAGCCTGGTGCTGGGTCCGCTGGTGGCGCGGAGCCGGCGCGCCCGCGTGTCGCTGCCCGGCGGCTGCGCCATCGGAGGCCGCCCCATCAACCTGCACATTTTCGGCCTCGAGCAACTCGGCGCCCGCATCAACCAGGCCCACGGATACATCGAGGCTGAAGCGCCAGAAGGGCTGCGCGGCGCGACGGTTCATTTCGACCGCATCACCGTGACCGGCACCGAGGACCTGGTGATGGCGTCCGTGCTGGCCCGCGGCGAGACCGTCCTGCGCAATGCCGCCCGCGAACCCGAGGTCGTCGACCTGGCCGAACTCCTGGTCAAGATGGGCGCGCGGATCGAAGGCGCCGGCACTTCCACCATCCGGATACAGGGCGTGGACCGGCTGCACGGAGCCGAGCACACCATTATCCCCGACCGCATCGAGGCGGGCACATTTCTGGTGGCGGGCGCCATCACCGGCGGCGACCTGGCCATTACCGGGTGCATGCCGCAGCACGTCGACGCCCTCGTGTCCAAGCTGCAACAGGCCGGGGTGGAAGTGACACAGACCGATGCGAGCACGCTCCGGGTCCGCGGCGGCAACCGCCTGCGCAGCGTAGATGTGACTACGGAGGAGTTCCCCGGTTTTGCGACCGATTTGCAGGCACAATATATGGCCTTGATGACCCAGGCCGAGGGTATCGCGATGATCGTCGAGACGATCTTCGAGAACCGGTTCATGCACGCCCAGGAACTGGCGCGCATGGGCGCGAACATCCGCCTCGACGGACGCGAGGCCATCGTCGCCGGGCCGCGGCTTCTGACCGGCGCCGGCGTCATCGCTAGTGACCTGCGCGCCAGCGCATCGCTGGTACTGGCCGCGCTGGTGGCGCGCGGCGAGACGGTAATCGATCGCGTCTACCACATCGATCGCGGCTATGAGAAAATCGAGCAGAAACTCGCCGCGGTGGGTGCCGATATCCGGCGGGTGGAGTGAACATGGCGCATAATCCCGGATTTCTGAAGCTGGTCAACGATGCCAAGGCCCGCGTGAAGGAGATCGACGTGCCCGCGTACCTGAAGATGCGCGAGGCCGGCGAGGAGCACATCCTGGTGGATACCCGCGAGGACAACGAGTGGGCCGCCGGGCACGTGGCCGGCGCCGTGCACCTGAGCAAAGGCATCATCGAGCGCGACATCGAGACCAAAGTGCCGGATGTGAATGCCAGGATCATTCTCTACTGCGGCGGCGGATTCCGGTCGGCCCTGGTGGCCGACAATCTCCAGCAGATGGGCTACAAGAACGCCATTTCCCTCGACGGCGGCTGGAAGGCTCTGAAGGAATCCGGGCTCCCGCTCGAAAAGTAGCCTCGCCAGACGTTACAATAGATTCAGGTCTGAAATAGCGATGCCGCGGCGCCTGGCGCGGAAGCTGATGCTGTCGATCACTGTCATCGTGATCATCGTGGCAGCGGTTTCCGGGCTGGTCAATGTCAAAACCGAGGAGCAGCAGCTCCTTTACACCATGATCCAGGGTGCGGATCAGCTCTCCAAGGGCATCACCAGCGCCACCTGGCACGCCATGCTGGACGATCACCGCGAGGCCGCTTACCAGGTGATGCAGACCATCGCCCTCAAACAGGGCATCGACCGCATCCGCATGGTCAACCGCGCCGGGCAGGTGATGTTCTCGACGAACACGGAGGACCGGCAGAGCTCGGTGGAACCGCCGGCCGAGAACCCGCACCTCGATCTTCCTTCGCGGGTGCGTGTTTTCCGCAATCCCAAAGGCGGCCGGCTGCTGGCGATGACCACGCCGATCTTTAACGAGCCATCGTGCAGTCAGGCCGAGTGCCACGCGCATCCGGCGGGGATGAAAGTGCTCGGCGCCCTCGACCTGCGGCTCGATCTGGAGCGTGTGGACAACGAAGTCAAGTACATGAAGGTCCGCGTGATGGTGGTGACCGCGATCGAGGTGACCCTGATCGGCCTCTTCATCGCCCTGTTCACGCGCCATTTCCTGAGCCGGCCGATCGAGAGACTGATCGAAGGCACCAAGGCAGTGAGCCACATGGAGCTCGATCAGCCGCTCAACATCAACGGCAGCAGCCAGGAGCTGGACGAGCTGGCGCGCTCGTTTGACGTCATGCGCGACCGACTACGGTCGGCGGTGGGCGAGATCAACCAGTTCACACAGAACCTGGAGACCAAGGTCGAGGAGCGCACCCAGCAGCTCAAGGCCGCGCAGAAGAAGCTGTTGCAGAGCGACCGGCTGGCCTCGCTCGGGCAGCTCTCGGCGAGCGTGGCGCACGAGATCAACAACCCGGTTTCGGGCGTGCTCAACCTCTCCATGCTGATGCAGCGCATGCTGAAGGACGACGGCGTCCCGCCGGGCCGGATCGCCGAGTTCCGCAAATATCTGGGCCAGGTGACAATCGAGACCGCGCGGGTGGGCCGGATCGTGAGCGACCTGCTGGCCTTTTCGCGGCGCAGCAAGCCGCAGCGCGCGCAGGCGGACCTGAACCGGATCGTGCGCACCACGCTGTCGCTGGTAGAGCACAAGATGAAGCTCAGCAACGTGGCGCTGGAAGCGGTCTACTGCGAGGACCTGCCCAGCGTGCCTTGCGACCCGTCGCAGATCCAGCAGGTCGTCCTGAACCTGCTGTTGAACGCGGCGGAGGCCACGCAGGGCAAGGCCGAGCGCCGGGTGAACGTGACCACGGCGAAGGGCGCCGACGCAGTCCTGCTGCACATAGCCGACAACGGCGAAGGGATCCCGCCGGAAAACCTGGCCAAAATCTTCGACCCGTTCTTCACGACCAAGAGCGAAGGCAAAGGCGTCGGGCTTGGCCTGGCGGTGTCGTACGGAATCATCGAGGCCCACGGGGGCGATATCGAAGTCAGGAGCACGGTGGGTGCGGGCACGACGTTTACCGTGTCGCTGCCGCTGGAGCAGCGCGAGCCGCCCGCCGAGCCGCCGGTCGCGGTTTTGACCCACCGCGAGTGAAGTACCTGTACGTGGGAAGGACGGACGAGATGGATCGCGGCGCCGCGGAGCGAGTCGCGGCCCGAGTGGAGACCGCGTTTGGCGGTCCCGTGCGGCAGTTGGAGCTGGGGAGCGTGGAGTTCGCCTATGACGCGGCGCGCGGCCAGTACGCCTCGATTCCGGTGCTGGAGATGCTGCTCCGGCGATGCCCGGAGGATGCGCGCAAGCTGCTGGCGGTCACCGGACGGGACTTGTTCATCCCCGTGCTGACGTTTGTGTTCGGGCACGCGCAGTTGGGCGGCAAGGTGGGCGTGATCTCGCTGGCCCGCCTCGACCAGGGGTTTTATGGCCTCGCGCCGGATCGCGAGGTCCTGCTGGAGCGCGCCGACAAGGAAGCGCTCCACGAGGCCGGCCACATGTTCGGGCTGGTGCACTGCGCGGAGCGGAGGTGCGCGATGTCGCTGGCCACCAACGTACGGCAGATCGACATCAAAGACAACGCATTCTGCGCGCAATGCGCGGGGCGGCTGCGGAAACAGATCGGGGAACAGGTATGAAGACCCATTGGCAGATTCTGGTAGTGGACGACGAAGAGGTGATGTGCGAATCGCTGGCGGCGTGGCTGCGCGAAGACGGCTACATCGTGGATACGGCCGCCAGCGGCCGCGAGGCGGTCGAGAAGGCACACCAGCGGGACTACGCGATCTACTTCGTCGATCTGAAGATGCCCGGCGGCATGGACGGCATCGAGACCATGATGCAGATTCGCAAGCTGCACGCGGAAGCGTCGATCATCATCATCACGGCCTACGCGACCGTGGACACTGCGATCACGGCGATGAAGGAGGGCGCGCAGGAGTACATCGTCAAGCCGTGCAATCCCGAGGAAATCTCGCTGCTGGTGAGCCGCATCATCAAGGTGAAGAACCTGCAGCGCGAGAACACGATCCTGCGCAAGAAGCTCACCCGCCAGTACAGCGTGCACGACGTGATCAGCAAGAACGCGAAGATGCACGAGCTCCTGCAACTGGCCAAAGAAGTGGCGAGCCTGCCGAGCACGGTGCTGATCCAGGGCGAGAGCGGGACGGGCAAGGAGCTAATCGCGCGCGCCATTCACAACGCGGGCGAGCGGGCGACGAAGCCGTTCGTGGCGGTGTCGTGCGCGGCACTGGCCGAGACACTGCTGGAGAGCGAGCTATTCGGGCACGAGAAGGGCGCGTTCACAGGGGCGACCGCGCAGAAGCGCGGCAAATTCGAACTGGCGGACGGCGGCACGATCTTCCTGGACGAGATCGGCGACATCTCGCCGAAGCTCCAGGTGGACCTGCTGCGGGTGCTGCAGGACCGCGCGTTCTACCGCGTCGGCGGGGCGGAGGAGGTGCGGGTGGACGCGCGGGTGGTGGCGGCGACGCACGTGAACCTGCAGCAGGCGGTGGCCGAGGGGCGCTTTCGAGAGGACCTGTTCTACCGGCTGAACGTGATCGAGATCCGGCTGCCTCCGCTGCGCGAGCGGCGCGAGGACATCCCGCTGCTGGCGAGCCACTTTCTGGAGCGGATCGCGCGCGAACTGGGGCGCGACGTGAGCGAGATCAGCGAGTCCGCGCTCGGCGTGCTGATGGACTACAACTGGCCGGGCAACGTGCGCGAGCTGGAGAACGCGGTGGAACGCGCGGTGGTCACCTGCCGCGAGCACGAACTGACCGAGGAGCACTTCGGCTTCCTGGCGCAGGCGGCTCCGGCTACCAGGGTGTGGGCGGTTCCGTCGGGGGCCAGCCTTCAGGACATGGAAAAAGTGTTGATCGTTGCCACTCTCGAGCGCACCAACGGCAACATCAAGGAGTCGGCGGCGATTCTGGGGATCGACCGCTCGACGCTCTACGAGAAGATCAAGAAGTACGAGATTCCCAGATAGGGTAGGTTCCTCGGATTCTCTTGATGAACGCGTGGCAGCGGTGGATCCACACCGGCCGCGGCAGGAACATCAGCGGGCATTCGCCCGCGATCACTTCGATGCCGCTGGACTGGCAGGCATCGACGGCCTGCCGGTCAGACGCGCGAAAGAACCAGACGCGCTTCATGCCGGCCGCGATGCACTCGGCAGCTACCACCGGCGCTACAGCGGCCGAGGTCATGAGCAGAGCGCTGTCCACGGGCGGCTGAATGTCTTTCACGTGAGCGTAGCAGGGCTCACCATCGATCTGCGCAGCCTCGGGATGGACCGGAACCGGGTCCCAACCTTTGGCGCGAAACTCGCGGAACACGACGCGCGAGAAGTCACTGGGCTTGCGCGAGACGCCGACGAAGGCGAAGCGCTTCTGGTCCAAAAAATTCTCGATGGAGTCCCTGGACGACATTTGAGACCAACTCTTTCTGATTCCAGGGTACGCCCGATCGATCCTAAGGCTGAAGGAATATTTCGCCGCAGACGGCGTCCCAATCCGCCTTAGGATAGCTGGCGGAAATGTCTGAGACGGGCACGCCTCCGTCGGCGAGGGTGGCGCCGGCACCTTCCATGGAGAGGGCGAGTTGGAGGCGCTCCATCTCGCGCAGGAGCCAGGGGCGGACCTCCCAGCCGGAGAGCAGGTGGCGGAGGTCGAAGCGGCCGCCGATGGGCTTGACGCGGAGGAGGTAATCGCGATCCGGGGCGCCGGTCTCGACGACTTCGCCATCGACCGGGGAGAGCACGCGCACATCGGCTTCGCGTTTGCGGACGCGGAAGGCGGTGCCGTTGGCTTCGATGCGGTCGCCGGGCTGCGGGAGGTCGATGGAATCGGGCGTGCCGAGGAGGCGGCGGCCGAGGTCATCGAGGCCGATGGTGAGGGTGCCGTCGGTTTCAGGACGGGCCCAGGTGTGGCCGCGGTGATAGAAGCGGTTGAGGGGGAAGCTCATGCCGAAGATCTCCTCTTCGGGCTCCGGAACTTCGCGCGGAGGGTGTTCGACGACCCAGTGCTGGTGGGTCTGGCAGCCCCGGCAATCGAAGGCGTTGGGGCACTCGCGGTGTTGGAACTCGCCGGTGAGGACGTGGCGGCAGGCGCGGTCGCCGGCCGGCAGGTCGTGGAAATCGGAGTGCCAGCGGATGTGTTCGGTCTTGCCGCGGCGAAGGTCGCGGATGGAGCGCCAGAGGGCGTTGAGCAGCGTGGCGGCTACGACCACGAGGACGGTGTAGAAGGCTCCGAGAAAAATCAGTTTCGCCATTTTAGAATCTCCCTGCGAGCACGGGTTCGGGTTCTTCGACCCGCGTCTCGCGCTTGAGTTCACGCTCCTCGGGGAAGAGCACCAGGTAGCGGAAAGAGAATGAGTAGACCAGAACGCCGTATGCGACGACAGCGAGGAAGGTCCCGACCTCCTGCCAGCTCGGGGTGTAGGAGAGAAACTTGTCGAAGCTGAGGGTGGGCAGGGCGAGCGTCTGGACGGTCTGAACGAAGCGATTGAGGGCCACGCCGGCGCAGGCCAGCGCGGCGGCGGAGACCAGCCACGCGCGTCGGGCGCGGAAGCGGGGCGCCAGCAGGATCAACGCGGGCACGAGGCCGAAGACCACGATTTCGGCGAAGAGGATCCAGGTGCCGAAGGGCTTCCACTCGTAGTATTGCGAGGCGGCGAATCCGCGGCCGGGCGAGGTGCGGTTGATCCAGATCAGGGTGTCGACGGTTTTGGCGAGCACGTAGACGGAGAGCAGCAGGCCGGATATGCGACCCAGGAGATGGAACACTTGCGGGCGGACCAGCGACTTCTTCGTGATCTTTTCGACCAGCCAGGTGGTGAGGACGATGAAGCTCGGCCCCACGGCGGCGGCGGAGATGATGAAGAGGAAGAAGGTGGAGGGCCAGACCAGGAAGCCTTCGCGGAAGGCGAAGGGGCGGCCGCGGAGCACGCCGTAAAGGCCGCCGAGCGAGCCCTGGTGAAAGAACGAGAGGAAGGTACCCACGCCGGCGAAGACATAGACCAGCTTGTGCAGCTCGAATTCGAAGACCAGGAAGCCGGGAACCTCGCGGAGCTTGCGGTTCTTCAGAAGAATGGGCAGGTATTCGATGGCCAGCACGGTGAGATAGCAGGTGATGCAGAAGGTGACCTCGGTGAGCATGGAGTGGACGTTGGGGTACCAGAAGGTGAACCAGGCACGGAGGGGCTGGCCGACGTCGACCATGAGGACGGCGACGGCGCCGCTGTAGCAGACCAGGCCGATGACGACGGCGCTGTTGATGACGGCGCGGAGCTCTTTGAGCTTGAGGATGTAGAGGAGGAAGCCGGTGAAGAACGCGCCGGCGCCGAGGGCGATCACGGTGAGATCGAGGAAGATCCAGAGGCCGAAGGCGAAGCGGTTGTCCATGTTGGTCTGGTTCAATCCTTTGACGAGGCAGAGGCCGGCGGCGTAGACGCCGAACGCGAGCAGGGCGAACCAGGGGGCGACCCAGAGCAGGAATCGCGGGGTGGAGCAGCGGTCGAGGCCGCGGGAGATGAAACGCTTATCCACGGGAAGGTTCCTTTCCGGCCCGGAGGTCGACCTTGCTGGAGCGGTAGTATATCTTGGGCTCGGTGCCGAGCGATTCGAGGAGGCGCACGCTGCCGGGAGGTTTTGGAAGCGTGGCGAGGTCGCCGAAGCGGATGGCCTTGGTGGGGCAGGCTTCCACGCAGGCCGGGGTGTACTCGACGTGCGCGGGATCGCGGCCTTCGGCGACGGCCTGCTGTTTGGCGGCGTGCCAGCGGCCGTGGCAGAAGTTGCACTTTTCGACCACGCCGCGCATGCGAGGCGCGACGTCGGGGTTGAGCGTCTTCTCCATGCCGGGGGGCCAGGCGGGGTCGTGCCAGTTGAAGTAGCGGGCGTGGTAGGGGCAGGCGGCCATGCAGTAGCGGCATCCGAGGCAGCGCTCGGGCATCTGGCCGACGATGCCGGTGGCGGGATCCACTTCCACGGCTTTTTGCGGGCAGACGCCGACACAGGGGGTCTCTTCACCGCACTGCTGGCAGAGCATGGGGACGAAGGCCTGGCCGACTTTGAAGACGCGGATCCAGGTGAGACCGGTGCGGTCGGTGGCGCCTTCGTGGGCGGGCGGGATGTTGTTCTCGACGGCGCAGGCGACCATGCAGGCACCGCAGCCGGTGCAGCGATCGACGTCGATGGTCATGCCGTAGCGGGTCATGCGAGCACCACCTTTGCTCCGTCGCCGTGGGTACAGATGTCGCGGATGCCGGGGGAGGATCCGGCGAGGACGATGCCGGGCGGCACCGACGCGTCCGGGACTACGCGGACGGTGCATTTGCCGTGAAGCGTCTGGAGAACGGCGCGGGATGGGAGGGCGGCGGCGTCCCGGGGGTTCAGCGCGACGGCGTTGGGCGGGAGGCGGAGGTTGGATTCTTCGTAGAGCTTGGTCATCAGGGGAGAGAGCAGCGCGGGGGTCCAGGGGGCTGGGACCGCGGTCAGGGGAAGATCGTGCGCAGGGCGCGGCTGCGTCGGAGAGGATTGGGCAGGGAGAGAGGGCGAGCCGCGCCAGATGTAACCGTCCACCAGGGCCTGCCAGAAGGCGTCGGGAGTAGGATGGGCCGGGGACTGCATGTGGATGAAATCCGCGCGCTCGCGGAGTGCGGCGGCGGCGGGTATATCGGCCAGGGCGGCGACCAATTCGGAGGCATTTACTACGGCTGGGGGAGGTGGGACCAGCGGGGCTGCGAGACGGAAAACCTGAGTGGTTTGATCGATGGCGGCCGGGATGTCTTCGGTGATTTCAGGGAAGACCGGAGCGGGAAGAGCGTAGGTGGCGTGGCGGGCGTATCCGCCACGGGAGACGGCAAAGGTGATGACGACGGCGTCGCTGGCGAGCTTGGGTTCGATGAGGTGCCAGGGGATGTAAGTGACAGCCGAGGACTCGTCGATCAGGAGGAAGCGGAGACCGCGGGCGGGGACGGCGTCGAGAGCGGTGACCGGGGCGGCCTGTTTCTTCCAGGCATCGGGGACGGGGGCTTCGGGGCGCGCGTACACCGGGGCGCCGAGTTTGCGGTTCAACTCCGCGACTCCGGGGGCATCGCCGACTGCCAGGGACGGGCCGTTTTCGAGGAGGCGCCGCGGGAGGGGATCGGGCAAGCCTTCGGCACGGATCCATTCGTCGGCCAGCATGGCGGTGGGGGTTTCGACGGCGCCGGCATGGACGAGGTAGAACTTCTCGCGGGCGGCAAGCACGTTGGCCGGGGTTCCCCAACCTTCGAGCAGCGGCGCGCCGACGCTGAGCACGGTGCGCACGGAGTGGAGATCGTAGGCGATGGGGTTGGGGTCGGGCGAAATGTAGGTTCCGTCGAGGGCGGCCATGGCGCGGCGGAAGGTCCAGGAGGCGGTGCGCCCGGGATTGAGATCGAGGACGGCGATTGGTTCGGAGGGGGTGCGCTTGGCGAGCGCGGCTTTGGCCTGCTCCACGGGACCCTGGCGCAGACGGGCCGGGTGGTAGGGGAGATGATGGGCGGCGACACCGAAGGCGCAACCGGCACCGGTGAGGGCGACGGGCTGATCGCCGACGCAGCGCGCGCGGAGGGGGCATCCGGCGGGGCAGAGGGCGCAGTTGGTGGTTTTGGAGCGGATTTCGCCGCGCGCAGGCCGGGGGATGCCGGGCCAGTTTTCGCTCCACAGCGAGCTATCCTTGATCAGCCGCCAGGGGACCGGGGTGAGCAGCGCGCCTGCCGCGGCGCCGCCGGCGAATTTGAAGATATCGCGACGTGTGTTTTTCATTTGTGGCAGTCCAGACAACTGTTTTCCTTGTGCTGCTCGCGGTGGCAGGCGATGCAGGCGTCCATGGAGAGGAGGTCGAGCGAGTAGCCGCTGATGCGGTTTTCGACGAGGATGCGCGGGGCGGCAGCCGAGCCCTGATCGCCGTGGCAGCGTTCGCACTTGAGGTTGGCGCGCTTGACGTGAGTGGCGTGCGAGAAGTAGACATTCTCGGGCTGGCGCGCGTAGACCAGCCAGGCGGGCTCGCGCTGCGGGGTCACGTATTGTTCGATGAACCGCTTTTCGGCGGCGGTATCGCCCATGGCCGCGGCGTGGCAACTGGAGCACTTATCGAGCGTGGGGACCCCGGCGAAGCTGCCGTCGGCGCGAAAGGCGTGGCAGTCGTCGCACTTGGAGCCGGCTTTTTCGGCGTGGATCTTGTGGCTGAAATCGACGGGCTGCGCCTGGGTCCGGTAGATGACGCGCGGGAAGCCCAGCCAGCCCGCGCCCAGGGCGGCCAGGGCTCCCGCGAGAAAGAGGATGGTTCCGCGTAGTTTCACGATTCCCTCGAGAAAAACTCATGGAATAAGAGCCGCATGCGGTCGCGATCGAGCACTGCGGCGAGCCCGGGGACGAACTGGCCGCCATCGGCCGCGAAGGCCCCCTGCTGGAGGAACTGGTTGATGCGGCGGTGCTCCTGCTCCATCCAATGCCGGGCGGGCTCGCCCTGGAGCAGGTTGCGCGACGTATCCGGGGAGGGCACGCCTTCGAAGAGCCAGCCGGCGGTGTAAGGCTCGGCGGTGAGGCGGGCGGGATCGGCGCGCAGGTAGAGGTTGCAATTGGTGAGCAGGAACGAGTTGGGGAAGACGACCTCGTAATCGGCGCCGCCGGCGGTGAGGACGGCCGCGGGGCGGTGTTCGCCCTTGAGCCAGACGTAGGCGATACGGTCGATTTTGCCGAGCACGCGGCCGAGGAAGGCATCGATGCCGGCGTGGCAGGCGCCGTCCTCGGTGACGTCGAGCCACATGTGGTTGGCGGAGTAGCGGAGCCAGCCGGGCATGAGGGTGCCATCGACCTCTTCGGCGCGCAGACCGGGATGGGCCATGGCGGAGTAGAGCTCGCAGTAGCGGAAGGCGTCGTTGCCGCAGCGGGAGAGCAGCGACTCGCTGTAGGGGACGAGCTTGGCGACGGGAGCGGCGGCGCAGTACTGCATGAGCGACTCGCGGAGGTAGGGGCATGGGCCGTCGGCGGGCGGCTCGGCGGATTGCGTGCGATAGACCGAGCAGGAGAGGTGCTGCGCGGAGCTGCACTTTTCGTTGGCGTGGACGGCGTGCGCGATGGGGATGAACTTACGCAGCGACGCGGTCTGGCAGTATTTGACCTGGGCTTCTCTGAGGAACGGGCAGGTCATGGTGCTTACTTCGTTTCTTTCTTCCCCGCTTCCTCGCCGCCATCGGCCATGGTGACGCCAAGGGTGGGGACGTGGAACGCGTGGCCGTCGCCCATGGATGAGACCAGGCCGGCGAGCTCGCGATCGATTTGGGAGGCAGCGGCGGCCTTGCGGCGGCGCGCCACGACTTCCTGGAAGATGCCGACGCCGACGGCAGCGCAGCAGAGGAGGGTGACGATGCCCAAGACGACGTTGGTCACGGTCAGCCAGTAGGTGGATGGATCGCTCATGCGAGAGACTTCTCCTTCGCATGGGGGAATGCAGGCTGGGGGCCATGCTGATAATAAAGGAGTTGTGGGTATGGAAGGCGTGTTTCGTGCCGGGATATCCGACGCGCGGGTCTGAAATTCCGGCGTGGCGGGGTCCGGCAGGTTGTGGAAATCCGGCGATCGTTTGTTTTCAAGCAGAGATTGGGTTCGTTTGGCATCCGACACGTGCGCCGGCCCGGCGAGGCGGCGATCGGGCGACGGTGGCCAATAAAGTGATGCAGGGTCGCGCGCACAGGGTCCTCCTGAGGGGAAGGTAGCATGGGGGCGGCGAGGGGATGGGCTGGGAATCGGATAAGTGGAGGGGAATCAGCGAAAAATTGAGGGAAGTGGGCGTGACTGAAAAAGGTTTGTTCCGTACTGCGCGCGAAGCAGGGAAAGCTCGCTGATTTCACTACAATTGGAGCCCGTGAAACTCTCGGTGTATCGCTCGACAGTATTCACAATATTGGCCTCGATCAAGTCGATGGGTTGATGCGACAGGCAGAGGGTTTTCTTGTCCAATCGAGCTGGGCTGCAAGATCCGGGAGGGGGTGCCTGTGGCGCCTCGCACTTGCTGTTCTGCGGCTTGAGGACAAGCCAAGCGGGCTGACGCTCTGGAAGCTGTCCGACCCGAGCGCCGGAAAGCGCCTGCGGCCCCGGGCAGGCCAGGAGGCCTACCCTACAAAGAAAAATACAAAAAACCTCGGGGTGTGAGTCTGCATCATCATTTTGTCGCGGACTTGCTGCCGGCGGGTCCGGAGGCATACGGTCATGCAGAACCCGAAGAGCGTCTTCTACAGTCCATATGCTGCCCCGCGCGCCACAAACGACGACCTGCGGCGCTACGCCAACCTGAAACTGGTTGCGCTCGGGCAGCCTCCCCATCGGGAAGTGGCAGATCCCTACTTCCTGGAACTTGCCGATCCGCTGTTGCGCAATTTCCACCAAAAGGACCGGCTTCTGGCAGGCCGGCTTTGCCCGGTCGACAGCCGGATTCAGCGGTTCCTGGAGGAATACCTGTCGGGGGTTGGCTCCGCGGTGGCAATTCGTCTCCCCTCGGATACGCTCACGCTCGACCGCCCGGGACTGGCGCGAGTGATCTCGCTTCCAGCCCGGAGCGATTCGTTTGAATCGGCCTACGTTCGATCGTTTCGCGTGGCGCAAGGCGTGCTGCACAATCCCAGCCGCGATCGCCGGACCACGCAGGGATTGTTCCATATCGCCGAGGGGGACATCCCCGTGCCGGCGGACAAAGCCGCGGTTCCGAAACAGGTCTTTGGTGCGATCCTGGCGGCGGCGCTGCAACCGCCGGACAGCCTGCTCCACCTGCCTTTCACTTCGGACCAGGAGGAACAGGCGCGGCTGTTCGTGTCGCTGCTGCTTCGTCCTCTGGTGTGTCCGGCTACCGGCACGGAGCCGGAGAAGACCATGGAGATCCGCTTCTTCGCGCCGGGCGGTCTGGCCGCCAACCTGGATTTTGTGGAGTCGGTATTCGGCAACGCAGGCGATCCCTATCTGCCGGAGAACGATGCGGCCCTGGACGCGATGCATTGGACCGGGCATACGGGCTGCGTCATCCTGGCACCTCACCTGACCGGGGTTCGCAAGAAGGGCCTCGGCCTGCCGCATTTCGACGAAGCAAGTGAGCGGCAACGCCGTGACGGGATGTGCTGGCGCGACGACGAGGAGCCCTACAACCAGGGCCGCCCCTTCAAAGTCAGCTGCCGCAGCCGGAGCGGCGCGATCGTCACGATCATCACCGACAACTACTTCGGCTACTGCAAAAAGGAAGTGAAGACGCAGATCAGCTTCGCCGCCAACCTTTACGGGCGCTGCGAAGAAGAGCATGCCGGCGGCGCAATCGCGTTCCCATCGTATCTTCTGGGGCAGGACTTTTACGCGGGACGGACGATCCACCAGCACGAACCCGATTTCGACGAGGCGATGCACCGGTTGGGCGACGCGGTGGAGCGCAAGCCGGAAGGCTACGCGGTAGACCGGGGCTGGGCGGACATTATTTACGTGCCCGGCGACGCGGAGTTCAGCGTGCGGGAAGGCGAGGTCCGCTGGCGTTGCGAGGGACAGAAACGCTCGCTCACGCTGCGGCCGGACTGCGTCTACGTGCTTCCCTCGGGTTACCGGGTCCGGCTGGAGAAACAGCCGGGCGGAACGTATTGGCGGCTGGTAGGAACGCGCTCCGACGGCACGTTATGCCACAAACCCTGCACGGTTTCGGGGGGCGGAAAATCGGAGATCTCGAAATCGATTTCCAACGCGATTCTGAAGGGTCCGGTATTTATCGGCGACTACCAGCGGGACATGGACTGGTTGGAGCAGGTGCTGCGCATGGACTTCCGGCAGATCTACATCCGTCCCGCGGCAGACGATCGCGCCGGCAGGCCGTTGCTCAGCCCGGAACGCTCGCTCGGTTCGGTGATCAAGCTGCTGACGCCTTCGCCCGACTACACGCCCGAATACAACGCGAAGCTGCGAGAGCTTCCGCAGTCGATGCGGCAGCTTGTCTGCGTGGTCAAGAGGCATTACCGCCCGGAATGGGGCGACAACTGGCGCGAGCATTTCACCGTGGACCGGATCAACGGTGTACCGGGGCACGAGCTGAAGCTCGACAACGAAAGACTGGTGGGGAACTACCTGCGAGTGGGCTTCGAGGCCGGCGGCGCATGGCGGATTTTCAAGCTGCGGCCCGATTTCAATCCGGCGGAGAAGGTGCAGGTGGAGGACGATATCACGGCGTCGGTCGTGGTCCGGGGAGAGACGGCGGGCATCGACGAAGGCGGCCCCGGGCCGAGCGTCAAGCTGGTTGCCAACTGCGAGAGGATGCTTTTTCAGCGGCCGGACGAAGCCATACACCGCGGCTTCGACAAAGAGGCCGAAGCCGACCTTTCCGGACCGGATGTTTTCCTGTCGAATTTCGAACCACTGAGCCCGGCCCAGGCACAGGCGCTGGCCGATCACGTAGTGGAGTTCGATCAGTATACCGAGCCCATGAAGCACGTGATCGAGGGCGCAGTTTCCGAGGCCGGCCCGAAATGGGTGGTGTCGTCGGCGCACCCG
>Ga0335080_10000590_pt1 | contig 33753 bp, 30 predicted proteins | sample Lox_Sample_34_FD_206720 | JGI IMG/M metagenome (GOLD analysis project Ga0335080, IMG submission 206720) | Soil microbial communities from Loxahatchee National Wildlife Refuge, Florida, United States - Lox_Sample_3.4 | ecosystem: Environmental > Terrestrial > Soil > Wetlands | place: USA... | reverse complement strand
CAATCGAGGTTGCCACGCAAGAGGGGCCCGTCATCGTTGAGCAGTGGGCGGACAGCACGGTGCTGGTTTCGGAGAGCCTGGATCAGGCCGCAGCCGCGAAGCTAAGAGATGCGGTTCTAAAAAGCGGTAACGAAGTTCACGCCGACGCCCGGCAAGACGACGAATTGAGTTTCCGCTTCTACGACGTGCCGGCTTTCCTGGAATTTCAGTCGGCCATCGGACGGCGGATCACTGCAGGGATTCAGAAGAGAGCACGCCACTAAACTGCTCGCGAGCGCGCCGCCCGCCTCGCGCGCTTAACCCGCTATAATTCACATGAGCCTCGAATGTCAGCCGTCCTTCGGCTGAATGCCATGAAGTGCAACCGCCATCATGCGCTTTGAACTCTTTATCGCCACCCGCTATTTGCGCGCCAAGCGGAAGCAAGCCGTGATCGGCATCATAACCGGAGTCTCTATCGCGGGCGTGGCGGCAGGAGTGGCGTCTCTGATTATTGCCCTGGCTATCAACAACGGATTCCGCCAGGACCTGCAGGAACGCCTTTTGGGATCGACTTCACACATTAACCTTCTGCGAGTGCAAAGCGACGGCATACGCGACTGGCGGCCGCTCATGGATCGGCTGGCGAAGCAACCTCACGTAATTGCCACGGCGCCCGCCATCTATGAGCAGGTGCTGATCTCACGGGGACCCAGGGCTCGGGGCGCGGTGGTGAAGGGAATTGTTCCTGCGGAGGAACGCAGAGTCAGCGATCTGCTGAACAGCGTGAAGACGGGGTCAGCGGATGCGCTGGCGGAGACTGCGAGCCCGTCGCAAGCTGCGGCTCCGAGCGCAGGAAGCGCCAATGCGGACTCGCTCGAATCCGTTCAGCAGCGGGTGGCGGCGATGCCGCCCATCATCCTGGGAAAGGATATGGCGGACGAACTGGCGGCGACGGTCGATTCCGTGGTTCTGGTGACCAGCCCGCAAGGCGAATTGACGCCGTTCGGCATCGTGCCCAAGTATGCCCGTTTTCGAGTTGCAGGCATTTTCAACTCCGGTTTCTATGATTACGATAACTCCTGGGCGTTTGTCCGTTTGAGCGATGCGCAACGCCTGTTCGGCCTGGGCGATCTAATCTCGGTGATCGAATTCAAGGTGGATGACATTTACAAGGCCGACCAGGTTGGACGTCAAATTGAGCAGTCTGCCGGCCGCGGTTTCATGGCTACAAACTGGATGGAACAGAACAAAGCCCTGTTTCGGGCGCTGCGGCTGGAACGCCTGGTTACATTCATTACCATCGGGCTTATCGTCTTCGTGGCTGCCCTCAACATTCTGATCTCTCTTACCATGATGGTGATGGAGAAGACGCGCGATATTGCCGTCCTCATGTCCATGGGAACGCGCAGATCGCAAGTGCGTCGGCTCTTCATGGCTCAGGGGGTTCTGGTCGGAGTCATCGGAACCGCTATCGGGCTGGTGCTTGGCTATGCCCTGGCGTGGTTCGGGGGACGATACCATGTGCTGGCGCTGGCTCCGGAAGTCTATTCCATCGACTATGTGCCGTTTGCGGCGCGAGCGATGGATGGAGTGCTGGTGGCATTGGTCGCGGTCGGGATTTCGCTGGTGGCGACAGTCTATCCGTCGTGGTCGGCGGCCCGCATCCTGCCGGCAGAAGCGCTCCGGTACGAATGAGCCCGGCTAACCTGCCCCCGCGTGACGTGGGTCACATGAGGGCTACGGTTTCTCCGGTACAGTTTGAGGTGCGGGCCGGTAGGAGCAACAGGCCAGGAACTCCGGCACGCCGGCCGTGTTCTAATGAGTATGCATCGGAGTTTGAGCGGGTTTCGGCATTCGGCAGTGGCGGGCCGGTCGCTGTGACGGAGAGCGCTTGGGTTGCATCTAATGAACGAGGTTATGGTGAGAGTGGAGGGCCTCAAGAAGGTCTTCCGTTCGGGAAATTCCGATTTAGTGCTCTTTGAAAAATTGTCGTTTCAGGTGGCGAAGGGTGAGATGCTCGCTATTGTGGGCCAATCCGGCGCGGGGAAGAGTACTCTGTTGCACATTCTCGGCGCGCTCGATCGGCCGTCGGCCGGGGAAGTATGCTGCGCCAACCTTCAGTTGAATTCGCTGACGGAAGACGCTGCCGCCCGGTTTCGCAATGGAGAGATCGGGTTTGTGTGGCAGTTCCATTACCTTCTGCCCGAGTTCAGCGTGCTGGAGAACGTAGCGATGCCGCTCCTGCTGCGGAATAGTCCACGGAAGACAGCGGAGCGGGAGGCGTCCCTGTGGATTGCACAAGTGGGCTTGGAGCACCGTTGCAATCACCGTTCCGGGGAGTTGTCCGGCGGGGAACAGCAACGGGTGGCGCTGGCGCGCGCTCTGATCACACAGCCGAAAATTCTGCTGGCGGATGAGCCGACCGGAGACCTGGACAGCCGCACGGCGGACTCGGTCTTCGAGTTGCTTGCGCGGTTGCACCGCGAACATCACTTGACATCGCTCGTCGCGACCCACAATCTAAGTTTTGCGCGGCGCTGTCACCGGGTGCTGCGGATGCAAAACGGGGGGATGGAAGAGGTGGCACCGCAGACGCTACCGGTATAGCACGTCCCGGGCATTGACTTTTGGGCGGCGACGTGACGGAATGGTAGACCACACTTGGGGTTTGGCGGGGTAGCCGGTTCCGGAGAGGTGCAACTAATTACGGAGAAACGACAACTCAGGTGCCCTTGGTAACTCAACGTCGGCTCGAAAGTCACGATAATGAAGTAGAGTGAGGGGTGGCAGCCTGATTGCATCACAACCTTGGGGGAGTGACGAGCTTCGTGGTTCGAGGACCCAGGGTCGTGCGGAAGCTCAGGGGGTAGGGCTATATGTTTGAGCGTTATACGGAGAAAGCGAGGCGCGTGATCTTTTTCGCGCGCTACGAAGCCAGCCAGTTCGGCTCTCCCTATATTGAGACAGAACATTTGTTATTGGGACTTTTGCGCGAAGATAAGGCGCTGACCAATCGTTTTTTGCGCTCTCATGCCTCGGTAGAATCCATCCGTAAGCAGATTGAGGGTCACACCACCATCCGCGAGAAGGTTTCGACTTCCGTGGATTTGCCGCTGAGCAACGAATGCAAGCGGGTTCTGGCGTACGCGGCGGAGGAAGCGGAGCGGCTATCGCACAAGCACATCGGCACCGAACATCTATTGCTCGGCCTGCTGCGCGAAGAAAAATGTTTTGCCGCCGAAATACTGCACGAACGCGGTTTGAGGCTGTCGACCATTCGCGAAGAGCTGGCTCGCACCAGCCAGGAGAAAGCTCAGCCTCAACGGCAGCGTGAATCTTCCCTGCTGAGCGAGTTCTCGCGTGACCTCACCCAGGCCGCCATGGATACCCAGCTCGACCCACTCGTGGGACGCGAGGGGGAGCTGGAGCGGGTGGTTCAGATTCTCTGCCGCCGCACCAAGAATAATCCGGTGCTGATCGGAGAGCCGGGCGTAGGCAAGACCGCCATTGTCGAAGGGCTGGCGCAGCGGATCGCCGACGGCGAAGTTCCGTCGTTTCTCGCGGACAAGCGCATTCTGGCGCTCGACCTTTCGCTGATCGTGGCTGGTACGAAGTATCGCGGACAGTTCGAAGAGCGGCTGAAAACCATCATGAAGGAGTTGATGGAGTCGCAGAACTGTATCATCTTCATCGACGAGTTGCATACGCTGGTGGGAGCCGGATCGGCGGAAGGCTCGCTGGATGCAGCCAATATTCTGAAACCCGCTCTCTCGCGGGGAGAGATTCAGTGCATCGGGGCGACGACTCCGGGCGAATACCGCAAGTCGATTGAAAAGGACCGCTCCCTGGAGCGCCGCTTTCAGGCGGTAAAAGTTCCGCCGCCGAGCGAAGGCGATGCCACCAAGATTCTGTTCGGCATTAAGGACCGTTATGAGAAGTTCCACGCGGTCACCTATACCGACGAAGCCATCAACTTTGCGGTCTCGCACTCCAACCGTTACATTCCCGACCGTTTCCTGCCGGACAAGGCGATCGACCTCGTCGACGAAGCCGGGGCGCGCGTCAAGCTGCGCCAGACGTCGTTGCCCGAGGAGATTACCGAAGTCCAGAAGCGCATCAAGTTCATCGTCCATCGTATGGAGAACGCTATCGCGAACCACGAGTTCGAGAAGGCGCGCTTCTACTCGGACGAAGAACGCAAAGAGCGCGAGAACCTGCGCGCCCTTCGCGAAAAATACCACCTCGATGAATCCTCCACCGGCGTCGTCGGTCGGGAGGACATCGAGGATGTGGTATCGCGCTGGACGGGAGTGCCGATCGCTTCCATCAAGGAAGAAGAGTCGCAGAAACTGCTGCGCATCGAAGAAGAGCTGCACAAGCGGGTGATTTCGCAGGACAAGGCCATCAGCGCCCTGGCCCGTGCCATACGCCGCAGCCGCGCAGGATTGAAGAACCCGAACCGGCCCATCGGGTCGTTCCTCTTCCTCGGTCCAACCGGCGTGGGCAAGACGGAAGTGGCGCGGACGCTGGCGCAGTTCATGTTCGGCACGGAAAAATCGCTGATCCGCTTCGATATGTCCGAGTTTATGGAAAAGCACTCGGTTTCGAAGCTGATCGGTTCGCCTCCGGGATACGTCGGCTACGAAGAGGGTGGGCAGCTGACCGAACGGGTCAAGCGTGCTCCCTATTCGGTGGTTCTGCTCGACGAAATCGAGAAAGCGCATCCCGACGTTTTCAACATCCTGCTGCAGGTGTTTGAGGATGGGCAACTGACGGACGGCCTGGGCAATACCGTCGACTTCAAGAACACGATTCTGATCATGACCTCGAACATCGGGGCCCGGCACCTGCAGAAGCGCGAGGGCCTGGGCTTCCAGTCGACCAAGGAAGATGTGATCTCCGAGAAGGTTGAAGAACTGGTGAAGAACGAGGTCAAGCGCACCTTCAACCCTGAATTCCTCAACCGGCTCGACGAAGTCATCCTGTTCAACGCGCTGACGGAGGGCGACCTGATCCAGATTCTCGAGCTCATGGTCAGCCAGTTGAACCAGAACCTGGCGCAGAAGTCGATTACGGTTACGGTCACTGACGAAGCCAAGAAGTGGATTCTCAACCAGACGCTCACGGACCGCAGCTACGGTGCGCGCCCGTTGCGCAGGGCCTTGCAAAAGTACATTGAAGATCCGCTCTCCGAGGCTCTCATCCAGGGCACGATCGCCACGCGGCCGGCCTTCATTGAAGTCTTCCTCGAAGACAACAAGCTGTTCTACCGGCCGGTTGACTCGGAGAAGACCGAAGGGGTGCTGCTGTACGAGAATTGATTCACAGGGTGAATGTCATCCTGAGATGGAGCTGATGGATGGTCCCAGCGCGCGGTTTTTGCGCGGTGGGTGAGCGAAATCGAAGGATCCTCCGAATGAGGGCAAAAATCAGCCGTCAGCCTCGGAAGCTGACGGCTTTGCTGTTTTCGCGTGGAGTCCGAACTGTCGTGTCCATGCAGACGTGGCACCGCCGGCTTCGGCTGTGGTGGAGCGGAGCGCGGCACCCTGGGCTTCCCCGCATTACGGCGGTATAGTCTGAATATGAAATTCCTGCTCCGCCCCGCTCTCATCGCCCTGATGTTTACGCCTCTGGCCTTCCCCCAGACCCAGCAACTCCCCGACCCCCACCAAATCCCCGTGATGGACGGCGAAGCCGGCCCCTGCTCGGTCTCCTTTACCGTCACCGACCGAGGCGCGCCGGTTTACGACGCCAGGATTCGTGTGCACATCGCCTACGGTTTTGCGGGCGTTCGGCGGCTTGACCTTGAAGCCGCCACCAATGTCGACGGCAAAGCCCAATTCAAGGGACTGCCGGGAAAGGTGAAGGGCGGGACACTGACTTTTCACGCATTGCAGGGCAATCGTGAGGGGCTAGCCGTCTACGACCCGGCGAAGGACTGCAGCGGAAAGGGAAGCGCCATCGTGCTGTCGGGGAAATAGCTCTCGAGCCTGGGCTTTGCTCCAAATCCCTTCAGTCCCTTCACCCCGACTAAAATCCGTAGTTCTTCTTTCGCAAGGCATTCTTATAGGCGCTGTGGGCTTTCTTAGCCGCGGCTTCCGCATCCTGGCGCTGAAAGTCGGCGTCATCCCACAATTCCATCTCCTTCATGGAATGGTCGTCGTTGGCCAACCTCTCTTCCGCACGAATGGCGTCCACCCATCGGTCCACCGCCTGCCGGTACGACTTCAGGAGCTGATCAAAATTCTGGTTTTCGTCCGGATCGCTCATAGGCACTCGTTCATTTCCGTTTAAGGGGCGCGCTAAAACATTCTGCGGAACGCCCAGAAAAGGAAGCCCGCCAGAAACATCGAGGCCGGCAGAGTCAACACCCACGCCATTGCCAGGTTGCGCACCGTCCCCCACTGCAGTCCGGAGCGGTTTGCGTACATCGTCCCCGCCACGCCCGAGGAGAGAACATGGGTGGTGCTGACCGGCAGGCCAAACCAGTCGGCGGCGCCAATGGTGAACATGGCCGTAATTTCCGCTGCCGCCCCTTGTCCGTAGGTGAGGTGTTCCTTGCCGATTTTTTCGCCCACCGTGACCACAATCCGTTTCCAGCCGATCATCGTTCCTAATCCCAGCGCCAGCGCCACCGCGACCTTGACCCATCCCGGAATAAACCGGGTCGCGCTGTCTACATATTTCTTATAGTTATCCAGCACTTTCCAGTCCGCGGCGCTCACCCCGCCGGCGCCGCTCTTCTTCATCAGGCGCAGGCCTTCGCCCACCAGATACATGTCATTGCGGAAGTTTCGGACCCGGTCGTTCGGGACTCTGGCCAGTTCTCCGAACAACACCGTTTCGTTGCCGATATCACTCACCAGCTGGCGTACCGCCAGCATGGTATTCGGGGTGAACTCCTTGGTGCGGATGTAGTCCGTCACTTCATCGCGGTTGTCGGCGACCACCGCATTCGGACTGACGTATTTGGAGAGAACATTGGCCGTCTGCTGTGAGACGGCAATGAAGTCGTCCGACTGCCGGCGCGTAATGGCGTGGTTGAGTGCATAAGCGGTGGGAACCGTGCCCACCAGGATCAGCATGATTAACCCCATCCCCTTCTGGCCGTCATTGGACCCGTGCGCAAAACTCACGCCCGTGCAGGTAAGGACCAGCAGTGCGCGGATCCAGAACGGCGGTGGCTCGGTGCCTTCGGGCGCTTCATACAGCTTGCGGTTCTTGATGATGGCCTTCATCAGCCAGAGCAGGAGCGCTGCACAAACGAATCCTACCAGGGGCGAAAGCAGCAGCGATTTGCCGATGTTGGTGGCTTGTGCCCAATCCACGCCGCTGGTGCCGGTGCGGGCAGACATCAGCTGGTTGGCTACGCCCACACCAATGATCGAGCCGATCAGGGTGTGGGAACTCGAGGCCGGCAATCCGAAATACCAGGTGCCCAGATTCCATATAATGGCGGCGACCAGCAGCGCAAACACCATGGCGAACCCCGCCTTGCTGCCGACCTGCAGGATCAATTCCACCGGCAGCAGCGAGACGATGGCGAATGCCACGAGCCCGGTCGAAGTCAGCACACCTAGAAAGTTCCAGAAGCCGGACCACACCACCGCAATATGCGGTTCCATGGAATGCGTATAGATCACCGTGGCCACGGCGTTCGCTGTGTCGTGAAAGCCGTTGACAAACTCGAACCCGAGGGCGACCAGCAAAGCAAGCCCAAGCAAAATGTAGGGCGTATACGAGCTGGGATGAACGCCGGAGAGGTCGGAGAGCAGATGGTAGGCAGAGTAAATAATGCCCACAACAAAAACTACCGCAAATCCAATTACACCAATCTTGCCCGGACTCTTGCTGAGTTTCGCTTCCAGGGCGGTTGAGGCGGTCGCCATGTTGGATCTCTCCTGAGGCTTGGTTTTTGGCTCAAGGCGGGCACTATACCTCAGGATTGTTACGGCAAGGTTAAAAGCCCAACGGCCGGGCGGTTCGACGAGATCCGGTGCACGTTTCTTGCGACCTTCACTGCGCGCGATAATCCAACATCTTACGGAGATTTCGTCATGGTCGAAAAAGTTAACATTGCCCAGAAATTCGCGAAAATCAAAGAATATTGGAAACCCTACATCGCGGCCGAGTTGAACGGGCAGCATGTAAAGCTGGACAAGCTCAAAGGTGAGTTCGTTTTCCATCATCACGAGCACGAAGACGAGCTGTTTCTCGTGGTCAAAGGCCGATTTCGCATGGAGTTTCGCGACCGGCACGAATGGATTGAAGAGGGAGAATTCGTGGTGGTGCCGCGTGGCGTGGAGCACCGTCCGGTGGCCGACGAGGAGTGCTGGATCATGTTGTTTGAGCCGGCGTCGACCTTGAACACCGGCAACGTCGTCAACGAGCGTACGATCCGCGAGCTGGAGAGCGTGTAATCCCGCTTTTGCCGACGATTTTCGCCCAGTCGAGACGCCACTCTGATTCGCGTTAAATCTCGAGCTCTGCTACGAGCCCATTGGTAGTAGAGGTTCCTTCCCTGTTATTTTCGCTTGCATCGGGACTCCGCCCAGCCATGCCTTTCGAATCGCAAAAACCCCAGGGAGTGCTTCGATGCCTGCAGAAATACAGCAACAGTTCCCGAATTGCATGAAAATAAACCGCCTGGTAGTCGGTCAATTGGTGTGGACGATCATGTTGATCGTTTGCTCCGGCCTGTCCCAGGCACAGGTGGATCGCTCGGGATTGAATGGCACGGTCACGGACCCTACGGGGCGGGTCTTGCCGCAGACGCATGTCACCGCCGTGCATAACGCCACCGGCTTGCGGCGGGAGACCATGACTTCTCCGAGCGGAACCTACGATATTCCGGAACTGCCGGTTGGCGTCTACACCGTCACCTTCACGCACGAGGGGTTCAAGGACCTTACTTTCGAGAGCGTAGTGCAGGTGCTGCAGCAGACTCGAACCCTGAACGCAAGTCTTTCGGTATCGGGCGGGCAGGAACGAGTTGAGGTCTCGGCTAGCTCCGAACAGTTCGACGAGACTTCCGATGCCTTGGGTGGCCGCATCGAGCAAGTCCAGGTGAGAGAGTTGCCTCTCAATGGACGCAACTGGGCTGCACTCACTGCACTGGTGCCGGGCGCGGTCGATACGGGAGGCAGCAACCAGCGTTCGGTTCGATTTGCAGGGCGCGGGCGCGATGACAACAACTTCACCCTCGATGGCATTGACGCCACCAACGTCATTAATCAAGGGCAACAGGCGTACGTTCGCTTGGCGATCCCCCTGGACACGATCCAGGAACTTCGTATTGACTCGGCGCTGGCGACGGCGGAGGGCGGAGCCACGGGCGGAGGGCAGCTGGCCGTAACTTCCGTATCGGGCACAAACAACTTTCACGGGAAGGCTTTCGAATATCTGCGCAATAACGTGTTCGACGCGCTGCAACCCGTCCCGGTTGGCCTTTTGCAACAGCCGCTTCGCTTGAATCAGTTTGGCAGCTCGTTCGGCGGACCCATCGTGCGCGATAAGACTTTCTTTTACCTGGCCTACGAAGGGTACCGGCAACGCTGGGGCTTTCCCTTGACGGGCAGTGTTCCCAGCGACTCGTTTCGGGCGCAAGTGGCGGCGCAGTCGCCCGTCCTCATCCCCATCCTAAACGCCTATCCCGATTCTGGTTTGATCCCGACCGGGGACCCCAACATCGACACCTTCAACAGTGAAGGGCGGCAGGTGGTGAACGAGGACTCCGGTATGTTCCGGCTCGACCACCGTTTTACCGAAAAGACGACGGCGTTTGTCCGGGCCAACATCGATTACGCGATCAACACCCAACCGCTTGCCAGTGCCGGGAACTACCTCCTGGATCAGCAGCAGCTCACGTCTCATCCGGCCAACGCGGGGATCGAACTGCTGCATGTTTTTTCGCCGACGCTGGTGAACGAGGGCAAGTTCGGCTTCAATCGCAGCACTGCCAACACAAACAACCTCAACCAGACGGGACAGCTTTACGCAATTTCGGTCACGGGATTTACCACCCTCAACAACAATAAAGTCAGCATCGGCGCGGGGAATACATTCTCCTGGATCGACAACCTGACCTGGATCAAGGGACGGCATGTTGTGAAAGCGGGAGTGGAGATCCGGCGGGTACAAATGAATCAGGGAAGCTCGTCAAGCGGAACCGTCAAGTACACCGGCTCAGACGCGCTCACGGATTTCGCAGCCAACCAGGTAACTACCGCCAGCCTCACCGCTGCTCTCCCTGTCAACGGACTGCGTAAGACGCAGTATTACGGCTATGTGCAGGATGAATTCAAGTGGCGCCCGAACTTCACCATGAACCTGGGCGTGCGCTACAGCTTTTTCAATATTTTTCATGAAGTCCAGGACCGCTCCAATCCCTTCGATTTTGCAACTTGCGGGCCGCAGGGCTTTTGCGGAGTGGGAGCCAGTTTCGGCCAGCCGAACTACGGAGACGTTGACCCCCGCATCGCATTTGCCTGGGCCCCGCGCAAGGATGATCGCACCGTGGTTCGCGCCGGCGTTGGGATCTACCACGAAGACGGCCAACTCGATGATCAGAACCTCCCCAATTCCAACGAGGTGTTCGCATACTCGTTATCGAGTGATGACATCCCTAATCTGAGCTATCCCATTGCTCCCTTCCTGGCCGATACCACGGGAATCATCTCTCCGCGCGATGACGACCGGCGGCGCAAGGATACATCCGTCACCCAGTGGGGTCTGTCGGTGCAACAGGCCTTGCCGTCCGATTTTGTGGGAACGGCTTCTTACATCGGCAGCAAAGGGACCCATCTTCTGACTCTTTCGGAAGTAAACGTCATCGATCCCCTTACCGGAACCCGTCCTTATCCGGCATTTGGAGAAGTGAGCTGGCGAGGCAACAAGAACAACAGCGAATATGAGGGACTGTCCCTCGCCTTGAAGCGTTCCTTCTCGCATGGCTTGCTGCTCTCAGCAAACTATATGTGGTCGCATGAAATTGATGATGGATCCAACGGCAGCGGCGACGGCGACTCGCTGGTGCCGCAAAATGTCGCCTGTCAGGCGTGTGAGCGTGCCTCCGGTGTCTGGGATGTGCGCCATGTCTTCAACGCCAACGCCGTGTATCAGCTTCCTTTTGGCCCGGGCAAGCATTACCTGAACCAACCCGGCGCCGTCAGCAGCATCCTGGGCTCCTGGGAACTGACAACCGTCGTCGTGGCACGCACCGGATTCCCCGTAAACGTCACAGTCGATCGTTCGGCCTCGGCGGTGCCCGACGGCAACAACACGAATCAGCGTCCCGATCTCGTACCCGGAGTGTCTCTAACTCCGCCCGGTGGCTCAAGCATCGGCGAGTGGATCAATCCGGCGGCATTTGTGGTGCCGACCGACGGGACATTCGGCAACGCTCCCCGAGATGTGGCCCGCGGACCGGGTGCCTGGCAGATCGATATGGGGCTCGGAAAGCGCATTCCGTTGACGGAGCGGGCAAGCCTTGACTTCCGCGCCGAGTTCTTCAACATCTTCAACCATCCCCAATACGGGCTCCCGCTGTCGGATTTTTCCATCGCCCCAGGGCCAAACGGCTTCGGCAACATCATTGGGACGGTAAATACGACCACTCCAGTCAGCCCGGTGGGAACGGGAACCCCACGGGAAATCCAGCTGTCTCTAAGGGTTGCTTTCTAGTGTGGCGGGCCCGGCCCGCACCTCCGGGACTGCCAGCCCGCAGGGGCCAAGCCGTCGCTCTCGCGCGAAGCAAAAGCCCCACATTTAGAATGAGTTAACTGGGTTCGCCCGGCCATCGTCTTCCGTACCCTACAAAATTACCCGGGCTCGCGAGAGCATAGTTGATCAGGCCGGCGCCGGGACTTCTCCCTCCGGATGGCGCCGGACGCTCAAATTCTCATGTCCGAAAGCAATCCGGTCACCCAGGACGAGCCAGTTTGTAGCCTGTGGCAGCGCACCATCGAGGCGGCCCTCGGAGTCTTCCTGCTGGTCGGCATCGGGTTGCTGGCGCGTTTCTACCCCAGCGGCCAGAGCAATGACGTTGAGCTGAAGCTTCGCCAACTCTCACGCCAGGTCCAGCAACTGCAGCAGGAGCAGGCGATGCCGGCGCTGGTGCTGAACCGGTATCGCGATTCCATCTGCTACGTATTCGGCGTCTACCGGGTGGGTTTCCCGGGGCGTCTGCCGTCTCTGCGCGCGCGCATCTCCGGCACCGGCTTCGTGGTGGCCGGAGGTCTGCTAGCCACCAATCGGCACGTCGCCGAGCCTTGGTTCGGAGATCCGGAATCGGCCGTCCTGATCCGCCGCGGGGCCACGCCGCAGCTGGAGAAATTGCTGGCTTTCTTTCCCGGGTTGCCGACGCCGGTGAATGTCACGCCGGCAGCGCTTTCGTCACAAGGCGATGCTGCGGTGCTTCGAATCGAGGACCCGAGAGCCGTCGGCCAGCTGCGGCCGTTGCCTTTAGCTGAGGCAATCCCGAGCCCCGGAGAACTGGTTGCGGTGGTGGGTTACCCCATGGGCGTGCTGGGAATGGTGGCAAAATCGCCCCCGGCAGTCTATGAGCGGCTGGCATTCCGTGGCGACGATCAGAATGCAGCCAGCGAGCTGGCGGCGCTCTCGCTGATCCGGCCGTCTTCGACCTGTGGCCACCTGGGAGACGTTGTCGGCGACAAGCTGATCTACGACGCGCCTACCGCGCACGGCGGCAGCGGCGGACCGGTGTTCAATTCGCAGGGGGAAGTCATCGGCATCAACGCCGCCTATCTTGATGGGTTTTCCGGAGGAACGCTCGGCGTTTCGGTTCGCGCCTTGAAGCCGCTGATCGCGGCCGCGAAGGACAACCGTCCACAGCCTCGACCCTAGAGTCTACGGGCCTATTGCGGCTACGCGATCACATTTCTTCGACCACCGCTTCATGACTTCGACCTGACCGACGTTCGCCCGATCCAGCCCGGCTCCCGCACATGCTCTTCCTCCAGGCGCCGAAGCCGCGCTGCCATAATCCCCGACCTGCCGAGATACCCGACTACCCGGCGAGGATCGTTGCGATCGACTACCGGCAGGCGTCCAATGTTGTTGCGAAGCATCTTGGATGAGGCTTCATGCAGTGGTTCGTCCGGATAAGTGAAGATCGCGTTCCGGACTCCAGCATCGAGCACGCTTATCGCGCCCGACGGGTCCTGCTCCAGCGCCCGCATCACGTCGCCCCGGGTAATGATGCCGGCCAGTCTGCCTTCACTATCCACGATTACAAGGCCCTGATGGCGGCTAACTTGCGGATCACGGGCTGCGATACGGCTGGCCAGATCGCCGACCAGCGTGCTGGCCGGCAAGGTGGGCACGCTCTTATCCATCGTCTCGGCGACGGAAACCTGGTGCAGCACGTCGGCTTCGTACTCCTGGTGAATTCTCAAGCCGCGCCGCGCCAGTTTCTCCGTCATGATGGAGGCGCGCGGCATCAGCAGCATGGCGACTCCGTCGGCGATGACGCTTACCAGCATAAGCGGAAGCACGGAGTTGTAGTCACGAGTAATCTCAAAGGCAAAGACAATAAATGCAAAAGTAGCCCGGGAGGCGGCTCCGAAGACGGCTCCCATGGCCACCAGGGCAAAGGCGCCGGCCGAGAGATTCGCGCCGGGAAAGACGTGATCGATGCCGAGAGCGTAGATTCCCCCCAGGGCGGCGCTCGACATGAACATGGGCGCCAGCAAACCGCCGGAGGTGCCGGATCCGAGTGAGATGACCAGGGCGATCGACTTCGCAAGCATGACCACGAGCAACAGTTTCCAGGCCAGGCTTCCATTCAGGATGTCACTGATCGTGTCGTAGCCCACTCCGAGCACGCGGGGAACGAAATATCCGATGATGCCCAGGCCTGCAGCGCCGATGGCAGGCCACCATAGGGTGTCGAGGGGGAGCTTTTCGAACTGATCCTCGGTCCAATACAGCAGCTTGCTGAATCCCACGGCCGCCAATCCGCAGAGGACACCCAGCAGCAGGTAAAACGGCAGAGCGCGCGGGATGCCGAAGTTGAGATTGGTAACCTGGAACATCGGTCCCGCACCCAGCAATTGCATATGAACGGCCGTAGCCAACGTGCTGGCGATGACCAGGGGAATGAACGACCGTGCCCGGAATTCAAATACGAGCAACTCGATGGCCAGGATCACCCCGGCAATCGGCGTATTAAACGTGGCCGACATGCCCGCGGCCGCGCCGCAGGCGAGGAGTGCCTTGCGTTCCGAGGCGGTGGTATGCACGATCTGCCCCACGAGCGAACCGATCGCACCGCCGGTCTGAATGATTGGGCCCTCGGCACCGAACGGTCCGCCGGTGCCGATGGCGATAGCCGCCGAAATCGGTTTGAGAATCGCCACCCGGGGCTGAATGCGGCTGCGGTTGAAGAGCACTGCTTCCATGGCCTCCGGGATGCCGTGGCCCTTGATCTTCTCCGAGCCGTACTTGGCCATGAAGCCGACGATCAGTCCTCCGATGACCGGAATCGGAATTACCCATAGACCCAGGTGATTGTGGCGCGCGCTGGTGAAGTCGGCAACGAAGCGGCCATAGAATGCGATGTTGGTGAAGAGCCCGATCAGGCGGTAGAGGAGAAACGCAATCAACCCTGCCAGCAGTCCGATGCCGGCAGCCAGGAACGACACCGTGACCATGCGAAACTGGGCCGGTTCTGCGAGCGAGACGTCAACCGCCGATGCCCCCGTGGCCGCTAGCGTCGGCTGCGGCCGGGTTTTGTCGCTGGATGTCGCCGGCGTACCGCTCTTAGCCTCTGTCATGGTTGCTGAGTTCTCCTTGCCCGTCGGCTATGCGGCCGGGCTCCGTCCAGATTCTTTCCCGCGCGGATGGCGCGCCTCAGGGCGGCGATGAGGACCGGTCCTTGGGTGTGCAGCTCCCCGCGATGGCTTAACGACAGCTCGCGCAGCACACGCTCTCCTTTGGGAGTCAAAGCCAGAAGCACCTCCCTCCGGTCTTGCCCGCCGCGCTGCCGCCGGACGTATCCCCCCGCCGCCAGGCGATTAGCCAGTTCCACGGCGCTGTGATGTTGAACCTGCAACCGATCCGCCAGTTCGCCGATGCGCGGCCGCGAACCCGCCGGCAAGCCCTTGAGAGCGAGCATCATCTGGTGCTGTGCGGGTTCCAGGCCGGCGGCCCGGCAGGCGTCCTCGCTGAAGCGCAGGAAGCGGCGGATTTGGTAGCGCAATTCGGCCAGAGATTCGTAATCTGCGAGCGTAAGCGCGGTTTCCATGGCGAGAGATTAGACAACAGCAAGTACCGGCTTCAAGTATATCGTATAACGACATATATGGGGTGGCGCCGGCGAATCGAAACCGCCCCAACGGGATGCACAGCCACCCGGCTGGCAAGCTTCGTCGCTTCCATTTAGAATCGCTAGTCCTCGCATGCCGGTTACAAGGCCTGCCGGAACCTGCGGGACGGAGTTTCAATTGGATGCAAGCGAGGTGAACCCGGCGTGATCCCGCGTTATACCCGTCCTGAAATGGGCCGAATCTGGAGCGACGAAAATCGCTTCCGTACCTGGCTGGCAGTGGAAGTAGCCGCCACCGAGACCTTGGCAGAGGCCGGATTGGTGCCGAAGGATGCGGCCAAAGCCATCCGCGAGCGCGCTGACTTCAATCTGCAGCGCATCCATGAGATCGAGGCCGAAGTCCGGCACGATGTGATCGCCTTCACTACCGCGGTGGCGGAAATCGTCGGGCCTCAGGCCCGATGGTTCCACTACGGACTAACCTCCAACGACGTGGTGGATACCGCGCAGGCGCTGCTGATCGGGCAGGCTTCCTCCATTATTGCCGCCGACTTGCAGCGGTTTTCCGAGGTCCTGGAGCGGCGTGCCTGGGAGTTCAAAGACACCCCCATGGTCGGCCGGACGCACGGGGTGCACGCCGAGCCCATCACCTTCGGCTTCAAACTGGCCAACTGGTACTCGGAGACCGGACGCAATATAGAACGCTTCGCCCGCGCCGCCGAGGACATGCGCGTGGGCAAATTCTCCGGCGCGGTTGGCACTTTCGCCCATCTGAGCCCCGAGCTGGAGGAGAAGATATGCCAGCGGCTCGGGCTGAAGGCTGCCGCCATTTCTTCCCAGGTGATTCAGCGCGATCGTCATGCCAACTATCTGGCGACGCTCGCGGTGATCGCCAGCACGCTGGACAAAATCGCCACCGAAATCCGGCATCTGCAGCGCACCGAAGTCCGCGAGGCGGAAGAATATTTCAGCGAGAAGCAAAAAGGATCCTCGGCCATGCCCCACAAGCGCAATCCCGTAACCTGCGAACAGATCAGCGGCCTGGCCCGGGTGGTGCGATCCAATGCGCAGGCGGCGTTCGAGAACGTCGCTCTGTGGCATGAACGCGACATCTCTCATTCGTCGGTGGAGCGCGTCATCATTCCCGATTCGACGACGCTGGTGGACTACATGCTGCAAAAGACCGCCAACCTGATCGAGACCATGTTCGTCTACCCGGAGCGCATGAAGGCCAACCTGGAGAGCACAGGTGGTTTAGTGTTCAGCGGGCAGCTGCTGTTGGATCTGGTGGAGCACGGTGTTTCCCGGGAAGACGCCTACCGCCTGGTGCAGGGCCACGCCATGCGCGCGTGGAAGCAGGGCCTGAACTTTCGCGAGCTGGTCCTTAAGGACAAAGAGATCACCCGCCGGGTTCCACGGGCACAGGTCGAGCATGCCTTCGAACTGACACGGCAGCTGCGGAATATCGACAAGATTTTCGCGCGTGTCTTCGAGTCGGCCGAGAGAAAATTGCAGGCGAAACCGGCTTCCTCTCGACGACGGCGTCCGGCCTAGGGCTTCTTGCGGATCAGCGAATCAATCGAAGCAGTGCCGGCTCCAGCGAGAAGCAGGCAGATGTTGGCCGCGGCCAGCGTCATCGCGAACTCGTAGCCGGTAGGCATGAAAAATCCATTCTTCGCGTGAACAAACGCGATGGCTCCGAGCATGTCGAATGTCAACAACAGGGCTGCGATACGCGTTCCCAGGCCCAGCAAAAGCGCTGCTCCGCCAACAAACTCAACCACAGTAACCACAGGAGCGGAGAACGTAGGCGCGGGAATCACGAAATGTTGAAAAAAACCGACCACCCCCGCGATGTGGAAGACGAACAGCTTCTGGCACCCGTGCACGAAAAACACAACGCCGACAACGACACGCAGCAGCGCGATTCCCCACGACTGAAGTCCGGAATTGTCTCCCATGCTCTGTCTCCTTGAGGCCCAGCGGTTGGGCATGCAGGAGAGATGCATGGCAGGCCGTTGTTGTCGCAAGAAAACATTCGCCTTGTTTGGTAGGAGATGCTGCCGTCGACTGCAAATCACAATTCTTTACATCGGGTCCACGGAACTTTCCGCCTCCGGCAGCATTTAACTAGTTAGTCAGTATCAGTAAAGGATCGGAGGCATATGATGGAACGTATTTTTCGTGCTCTGGGAGTGGCGCTGCTTGGAGGCGTCTTGAGCTTGGCCTACGCCGCTCAAAGCAATGGCGCCAACCGTTACGACACAACCATTCAGGCGGCAGCCACGAACGCGCTGGCGGGGAAGCAAGAGTTCCGCGACGTGCAGGCAACGGTGGAGGATGGCATCGTTACTCTTATGGGCAACGTCGATGTTTATCAGCTGAAATTGGATGCGGCGAGGAAAATCCGCAAGGCGCATGATGTGCAGGGCGTGCGGAACCTGATCGCGGTCAAGGGAGAAAACGTCGCTGACTCGCAACTCGCAGCACAACTGGATCGCAAACTGTACTACGACCGTATGGGATATGACCTTGCCTTCAATTTCGTGACCGCGTCGGTCAGTGATGGCGTGGTGACTCTGAACGGCGAAACGAGGGACGAGTTCGACCGGAATTCGGCGCTTGATGTTGTCGACAGGACGGCAGGAGTAAAAGATGTGGTGGACAACATCAAGGTGGCGCCGGCTTCGATCTTCGACGACCAGATACGGTTGAGGGCATTGCGAGCGATTTATCGCGATCCAGTCCTGAGCCGCTACGCGATCGATCCTGCCAGGCCGATCCGGATTGTGGTCGACGGCGGGCACTTAAGCCTGTACGGCACGGTAGCCACGGCCATGGACAAGCAGGTTGCCGGCATCCGGGCGAACCAGGTTTTCGGCGCTTTCAGCGTTCAGAACAATCTGGTAGTGGAAAAGAAGTCATAAGGGGAGGTTGTTCGTGTGAGCGAGGCGCGGCGCGAAACGCCGCGCCTTTTTCCATTGTGCCTACAGGCGATTGATGAGGGATGCCACATAGCCTGCGCCAAATCCATTGTCGATGTTTACGACGCTGACGTTTGAAGCGCAGGAGTTCATCATCCCCAGCAGGGCGGCTACTCCCTTGAACGAGGCTCCATAGCCCACGCTGGTGGGCACGGCAATTACAGGTACCCCAACCAGCCCGCCGACCACGCTGGGCAAGGCTCCTTCCATGCCTGCACACACGATGATCACGCGGGCGCGCGTCAGCACTCCGCGATTCGCCAGGAGCCGGTGGATGCCGGCGACCCCCACATCGTACAGATGCTCGACGTCATTGCCCATGACCTCGGCCGTAACCACCGCTTCCTCCGCTACCGGGATGTCGCTGGTTCCGGCCGAGACGACTGCGATGATGCCTTTGCCGTATTTCCTGCGGTCACGCTCGAGCACGATGGCTCCCGCCAGTTCGCGATATTCGGCCTTCTTCACTTTTTTCTGGACCGCGGCGAACTGTTGTTTGCTGGCCCGGGTGGCCAGGATGTTGCCTCCATGCCGCGCCAGTCGAGAGAAAATCTGCGCCATCTGTGCCGGGGTCTTCCCCTGGCCGAAAACCACTTCCGGCATCCCCGATCGAAGGGAGCGGTGATGGTCCACCTTGGCGAATCCCAGGTCTTCAAAGGGCAGGTAACGCAGTTGCTGCACCGCGTCGTCGGGCGAGAGATCTCCCCGGCGAACCTGCTGCAATAGTTTGCGGATGGATTCGGTGTTCAAAGCAATTTGGCGAGTTGAGCCGGATTTAGATTAGCATTTCGCTCTGAAAGGCCGATCTTGATGATGTGGGAGCGGCTAAGCGCGGACGGACGAACACGGCTTCTTGCGGCTGGAGCGCAGCTTGCGAATGATCTCGCCGCAGACTTCACGGGCCTTGCCGGGCTCATCGATGTGGGCTAGGAAGAAGTGGCGCAGAACGGTTCGGCTGACTGAGCCTCTCAGATAGGCGTCGTAGAGCTGGCTGCTCAACATGAAAGCCAGCTTTTGCGCGATCTCGTCAAACTCATCCCGAGGGCCGCGCAGAGCGTCGGAAGCCAGCTGATGACACAGCCGTTGCGACAGGGCGCTTCCGTCACCACAATGTCCGGGCGGGCTCACGGGATACAGCACGCGGGAGCCAAAATAAGCGAGAGCATGCTCGACGGTACGGGCGTAAAAGCGGTCGATCTGCGAGAGTGAGTTGCGCAGCTCGCCGTTGCGGCGCAGGGGCAAGCCGCGGCAGGCGTGGTGGAGGAAGCGGGATGCCTCTTCGGCCGCATACATCATTTGGAACTCCCGCACGTACATGACGTTGATCGAGGGCAGGTATACGCTGCCCTGACTTTCCACCCGTTGCATCGCATTTTCCACTCTGGCCGGCTCGCCGAGCGCTCGCAGCAGAAGGCGCTTCAGGCGCGCGTCGGAGGAGCCGCAGTAGATTTCAGGCAGCAGGTCGACCAGAAACTTAGGTTGCGTGCCGTTGTGAGAGGCATAGAGGTCGATACCCAGAAACCGGATCAGGCTCTCGATCAGATTGTAGATGGTGGGTGTCAGATCGGGGCCCTCTTCTTCGCTGCGGCTCCAGCGGCTGAGGTGCAGGCGATAACTCTCATACTTCTCGAGGGGAGTCGCATTGAAGACGCACAGTACGTCGTCGCTGACTCTCACCGCATCGACTCGTTCCTGGCGTTCGTTGGTCGCCTGCCAGTAGAGGTTGTCGACATTCTGCAGAACCGTGAGCAGTTGCTCTCCCGGCAGGCGGTCGCGCAGGACGCGCGGCAGATGCTGCGGCGCCAGATGGGACTCACCGAACAATACAAGAATAACGGCATCCGGATGACGCCGCCGGACTTCGGCCAGTCTGTCGGCGGCATGACGGTCCCGGGCGCCGATCTTGCGCAGATCCTCCCGAGGCAGGCAGTCCAGGCCGTAGATGGCTTCAGCATGCTCCCGGGCGGTCACCAGCAGTTCGTAGAACGGCGCCCAGTCGTAGCCCCAGTCGACTTCGAAGCGCATGCGCTGGCGCAGCTCATCGGCCTCAACCTCTCTTCGCCACCATTCGTCCAGAATATGCTGATGGTGGGAGAAGATGGTCTCCACGCCGAGAACCACGGGGCGGTCTCCGGGGTGCGCACGCTCTTCGAGCAGGTTCGCGGCAAAGCGCTGCGCCGCCGACAGGGCGTGGTAGTCGCCGATGAGGATCAGATCGGCCGCATTGACCAGGCCTGTCCATTCCTGGCGGTCGATGATGGACTCATAGGAGCGAAAGGCGCGGCTGAAACTTTGCAGGTACTTACGGCGGCCGCTGTGATCGTTGGCCAGGACTTCGCGTTGCACGCCGGCCAGGGCATGCCGTTGCGCGGCGTTGCGCCGGGAACCGAGGTTGGTGCTGGTTGCCATGGTTGAAATTTGAATCAGGCCCCTAATGGAGCGGCTTGACTTGTGCGTAACCCACTCCCTATGCTCAAAACTCGCCTACGGAGCCGAGCGTGCCCAATCCGCCACCTCAGAACCTGATTGTCGCCACCACCGGGGCCAGCGGTTCGGTGTTCCTCAGGCAGCTCTTGCTCGCAGTGGTTCGCGACAAACGGGTTACGAACGTCAATCTCGTCGCTTCCGATGGCGCTCTGCGCGTCCTGGCTGAAGAACTGGGATTGAAAGGCCGCTCGAATCTGGTGGGCCAGATTCTCAGTTTGTCCGGAGGCGAATCCGTAAGAAAGATCCACGTGCAGGCGAACACTGATATTGGCGCGAACATTGCCAGCGGTTCCTATCCCTCCGACGCCATGATTGTCATTCCCTGCAGCGTAGGCACGCTGGCGCGTATCGCCGGAGGACTGTCCTCGCACCTGATCGAGCGCGCGGCGGACGTCTGCCTCAAAGAAAAGCGTCCCCTGGTGCTCTGCGTGCGCGAAACGCCGCTGAATAAAGTTCATATCCGCAACATGTATCGCGCCGCCGACGCAGGAGCCACTATCTTTCCTTTGATCCCGGCCTTCTACAATCTCCCTGCCAGCTTGGATGTCATAGCGCGCGAATTCGCTTGCCGCGTGCTGGCCCACGTGGGCCTGCCCCAACCCCATGCCTACCGCTGGAAAGCCTGATAAATCAATCGCTTACGAAAGCTAGCCCTTATTCCGGGGGAAATTAAAGTGTAGGAGGGCGGGAACACCGGGAACAGATTACGGAAGGAATGTTGCCCTGAGGCTTTTGAGTTGCTTTTCGCTTGGCGGCGGGGCGGGGCACGGCAGGGGCAGAGCGAGGTGTGTCACCCGGCGACCCCGCAACGCTGAACCCGGCTAGACTTCGACCGCCTTTTCCGACGCGCTCGAAAGCTTTGCTTCTTGCCAGGCGTCAAAGCCCCCGATCACATTGATGACGTTGGCGTAGCCGGCCCTCTGCAGCAGGCTGCAGGCGATTATGCTGCGGTACCCGCTCTTGCAGTGCACAGCCAGTGGCCGCTCGCGGTCGATCTCCGGAGGGGACACCTTGAAGTGATCGAGCGGCCACCAGGCTGCCCCTTCGATATGCCCTGCCTGCCATTCGGGCTCCCGGCGGACGTCGAGCACCGCGAGACTGTGACTCCGGAGATGCCCCTGCAAGTCCCGGACGCTCATCTGTTGCACTTCTTGTACTGGAAAGCCCGCGTTCTGCCAACCCTCAACACCATTCTGCAAGTAACCCTGCACGTCTTCGATTCCGACACGTGCCAGCCGCATCCGGGCTTCCGATACCTGTTCCGCTGAGGCGGCGATCAGCACCGGTTTCGATGACAAGCCGACGATCGCGCCGGCCCAGGAGGCAAATTGCCCGGACAGCGGTATGTTGACCGATCCCGGAACATGACCGGCGGCAAACTGTTCACCCGCACGCGCGTCAAGGGCGACTGCGCCCTCCCGCATCAACACCTTCAGGTCGGCAGGAGAAATGGCCGCCAGTTCACGCATTTCCGCCAACGGTGGCGCGCCCGTGCGATTGATTTCGGCGTCCTGCAGGAAGTAGTCGGGCCGCGCCGGGAGGTTGCAGATCAACTGGCGTACAAACTCGTCCCTGCTTCTGATCTGCAGGGCGTAGTTGGTCAGCCTCTCAGTGCCGATCGTCGATGAACGCTCGGCGCGCATACTTCGGCCGCACAAGGATCCGGCTCCGTGCGCTGGATAAACCAGCACTTCATCGGAAAGTGACATCAGCTTGCCGTGCAGACTCTCATAAAGCATGGCGGCCAATTCGGCGGGGGTATGCTGCCGGGAGAGATCGGGCCTGCCCACGTCGCCCAGGAACAATGTATCGCCGGTAAGTACAGCACACGGTTTCGGAGAGTTTTCTTCATCCGTAATCAGCAGACAGACGCTCTCCAACGTGTGACCGGGCGTGGCCAGGACCTGGATGCGCACATCTCCCAGGTTCAGTTGAAATCCGTCGTGCAGGGCGACGTGGGGAAATATGGCGCCCGCCGCGGCGCCCATGTAGATCTGCGCACCGGTTCGCGCAGCCAGTTCCTTGTGGCCGGAAACGAAGTCGGCGTGGAGATGAGTTTCGAAAATGTGCCGGATCTGGACACTGTGCTCCTGAGCCGCCTTCAGATAGATGTCGACATCGCGTTGCGGGTCAACCACGGCGGCCTCGCCCTTCGATCCAATCATGTAGGAAGCGTGCGCCAGGCAACCCAGGAAGAACTGTTCAAAGTACATGCGACCTCATGGGGACGGAAGAAATTGCAAGAGATCCCTTCGCAGCAACATGATAACGCTGACCCCGTCTACGGTGCCGGTCAATTGTTAGAGTGATTCCGTTCGCCGCGAAAAATGCTACTTTTTCCACCAGTCTTTTGGGCTACAATGCCCCCATGGGTAAGTGGTTTGGCCTACTGGCCGGGACCGACCTCGACCCCACGTGGCCTGCCAGGAGGTGGTAGATGTACCGCCCTTCCAGTTTTCCGGTCTCCGGCTCGAATCCATTTCGTGACGTTGAGACGACGATTCGCGGCCTGACCCAGGACTTTTGCACTGCGTTTAATACCGGGAATTATGATCAGGTCGCGGCCTTGTTTACCGCTGATGCCGTGCTCATTCCTCCGCGCCGCGAGCCCTCCCGTGGAGCGAGGGCGATTGAGCGCCTTCTGCGGGAACTTGGCGAGGCCGGGTATCAGAGCCTTCGCTTGGAGACCAGCCGGGTGGACTATTCCGGCGACATGGCCATCGAACTCGGCCGCTATACTGTGGCTATCGAACGGCACCGAGAGGCCACCGTGGCCGATCACGGAACGTTCATGCGCGCATGGCGTCGGTTGGGAGCGTGGCTTATAATGGCCGACTCCTGGAACAGCGATTTGACGCTAAGCCAAGGCGAAATCAGGATCGGCAGCGAGGCCAAAGTGGCCTGACGGTCGTATCGTTAGATGAGTGACCCCGGCGAGAGGAAAAACGACCTTGAGGAGCCGCCGAGAGCGTCCATTCACCCGGGGGCAGACCAGGTCTATGCTGGCCGGTTTTGTCCCAACTGCTCCACCCAACTGGAAGAGAACCACTGCAAGCTCAACTGTCCGCGTTGCGGCTTTTATCTGAACTGCTCTGACTTCTACTGAAGCCCGTTCAGTTCCGGAGTGGCCGTCCCTGACAGCTCTGCGCTATTCCATCTACAATAGTGCGACATCATCTGGTAGTCGATTTCACAATAGTGAGGAGAAGCGAATGCAACGCAAGGCAAGCGCAGTCTGGAAAGGCGGGCTGAAGGACGGGAAAGGCGCGGTGTCTACATCCAGCAGCGTCCTCAACAATACCCCGTACTCGTTCGCCACAAGATTTGAGAACACACCCGGCACCAACCCTGAGGAACTGATCGCGGCAGCGCATGCGGCCTGCTTTTCCATGGCCCTGTCGGCTCAGCTGAGCGGCTCTAATCTGACTCCTTCGAGCATCGAAACTGCAGCGACACTGACCATGGAGAAACTGGAGGCGGGCTGGACGATCACCGCCGTTCATCTCGACGTCGTGGGCCGCGTGCCGAATGCCGACAGCGCTGCCTTCCAGAAAGCGGCGGAAAATGCCAAGAGCGGTTGCCCGGTTTCGAAGGTATTAAAGGCAAACATCACGATGAGCGCAAAGCTCGAAGAGTGACCCGGCTTTGACAGCGGAAGATGACCCTGTAAAATACGAATGGTAGTTCTTTCCTGAATTTGTTCACTCAGGTAGCCGCCCTATCACTTTGCCATCGTGGCGGAATTGGCAGACGCGCATGGTTCAGGTCCATGTACCCGCAAGGGTGTGGGGGTTCGAGTCCCTTCGATGGCACCATCGTAGTAACCAGACCAGAGGAAAATCGCTTTGCCTCTGAGTTTCCATACCGCGGGGGAGGGCTTTTCTCGCGCTCGGTGACCTTCAGCAACCCAGATACCCGGAAGCACATCGAAGGTGGTTCGGTGATGCTTGAGAACAATCGCGACGTCACTTCTCGCACTGTTGATGGGAACCGCGGTAGCCGCCGGGCAGATCACGCAGCCTGAGGCGCCAACCGAGCTCACCAGCGGCAATTATCAGCCTATCAACGGCAGTGGACGCTTTCACTGGTTCATGCAGAACACGGTCGGCCCGACAAGCCTCGGGGCTGGACTCTTTACAGCCGCCGTCGGGACAGCCAGGAATCGGCCCGTGGAATACGGCCCTCACTGGGATGGTTTTGGAAAGCGCTATGGCATGCGGCTGACGGGAGTTTCCACCGGTAATGCCATGGAAGCCTCGCTGGGCGCGATTTGGGGCGAAGATCCGCGATATTTTCGCCTGGTGAATGCGCCATTCAAAGAGCGTGTCGGAAGTGTGGTGAAGATGACGTTTCTCGCGCACAACCGCTTCGGCAATGTTGTTCCCGCCTACGCGCGATATGTCTCCACGCCGTCAAACAATTTTCTCTCCAACACCTGGCGGGCCGACAGCGAAGCCACAAATCGAGCTGCCGCCCTGCGTACCCTCTGGGGATTCCTGGGACTGATGGGTAGAAACGCCTTCGAAGAATTCTGGCCAGACGTGCGGCACAGCGTCTTCCACCGCCAGCACTGAGGTCGCCGGAAGCCCCCCACCGGCCCTCCCTCTCGTATAATCACCGCAGCCATGGCCGTCGGTCTCGATCACATTGTTGCCGCCACTCGCCGCAAGGTCGCGGCCGCCAAACACTCTGCAAATTATCGTGAGTTGGAATCTCGGGTGGAAGGCCGCGTCCCGCGCGGGTTTCGGCGGGCGCTCGAACGGGTGGGACGGAGCGGCCCGGCGGTGATCGCCGAGTTGAAGAAGGCATCGCCTTCGCGGGGCCTGATCCGGTGTGATTTCGACCCGGAGATTCTGGCGAAGGAGTTGGAGAGCGCGGGCGCCGCGGCACTGTCGGTTCTGACCGATGAGGAATTTTTTCAGGGCTCGCTGGCGAGCCTGGAACGGGCGTCGTCCGCCACAGAGTTACCCTGCCTCCGCAAGGATTTTGTCGTGGATGAATTTCAAATCCTGGAGGCCAGAGCGCATGGTGCAGATGCTTTGCTGTTGATCGTTGCCGCCCTATCCCAGGAGGAACTGGTTTCGCTGGCGCGCCGAGCGGCCAGTTTCGATCTCGACGTGCTTTGCGAAGTGCACGACGAGGCCGAAGTCGGACGCGCGCTCGACGCCGGCTGCGATATGATCGGCGTGAACAGCCGCAACCTGCGGACGTTTCAAGTGACGTTGAAGACTGCCATCCGCCTGGCCAAGTTGATTCCCGAGGGGAGTCTGCGGGTGGCGGAAAGCGGAATTCACACCTCGGCCGATATGGCACGTTTGCGAGCCGCGGGTTATCAGGCGTTTCTGATCGGGGAGTCGCTCATGAAAGCGGAGTCGCCCGGCCAAGCCTTGCGGAAACTGCTGGCGGAAGCGGGTGTGCCCGCGCATTCCTGAGACTGACAGCCGGACTGCAGGAGCTAACTCTTTGTGACATGGATCAAGATCTGCGGTATTACCAATACGGAAGATGCGCTGACAGCCGTCGACGCCGGGGCCGATGCGCTCGGCTTCGTCTTCCATGCGAAGAGTCCGCGCAGGGTTGATCCGGAAAGCGTATGGGAGATTGCAGGGCAATTGCCGGCTTCGGTGGAGAAGGTTGGCGTTTTCGTCGACGCAGATCTCAGGCTCATTCGCGCAACCGTATCGACGGCGGGTTTGACTGCGATCCAATTGCACGGGAAATATTCCATGGACAGTTTCTTCAGCCAACCGCTGGACGACAACGGAGTCCCCAAAGTGATTGCCGTGGTCGCGGGAGACTCCCTGAAGAGCGAAAGGATCGATCTCGAAGAGCGAGTCCGGCAGAGGGCTTTCGCGGTTTTGCTGGACTCGCGATGCGATGGGGCCGCTGGTGGAACAGGCACGATGTTCGATTGGGAGTCCACGCGCGGCACGGTGCAGAATTTCGGCTGTCTCGTCCCCGTGATTGTTGCCGGTGGACTGAATCCCTCAAACGTCGGACAAGCTATGAAGCTGTTTGAGCCATTCGGCGTGGACGTTTCCTCCGGCGTCGAAGCGCGGCCGGGCAAGAAAGACCGGGAGAAAGTCCGGGACTTCGTTGCCGCCGTCCGGCGGCGAGATCAAGAGTCCTGACCGTGGCGTCCACAACCATCTCGAACCGAAACGGTCCGGGCAGGAAGCTGTCCGGGAGCGAGCCCGGACGCTTCGGAGCTTACGGCGGGCGCTATGTTCCCGAGACCCTGATGGCTGCTCTCGAAGAACTGGAACGTGCCTACGAGAAAGCCAGGCGTGACCGAAACTTTCAGCACCGCCTTGACCTTTTGCTGCGAACCTACGCGGGGCGGCCTACGCCGCTTTTCTTCGCGCAGCGCCTGAGCCGCAAGCTCGGCGGGGCAAGAATCTACCTCAAGCGCGAGGACCTCCTCCACACCGGCGCGCACAAGATCAACAACTGCCTGGGGCAGGGCTTGCTGGCCGAGCGCATGGGAAAACGGCGCATCATTGCAGAGACGGGCGCCGGCCAGCATGGCGTCGCCACCGCCACCGTGTGCGCGCTGTTAGGATTCGAGTGCGTGGTCTACATGGGCACCGAGGACATGCGGCGCCAGGAGTTGAATGTCTTCCGCATGCGGCTGCTGGGAGCTGAAGTGCGCGGCGTCGATTCCGGTTCGCGCACTTTGAAAGATGCCATCAACGAAGCCATGCGAGACTGGGTCACAAATGTCCGCAGCACACACTACCTTCTCGGGAGTGTACTCGGTGCGCATCCGTATCCCATGATGGTGCGCGATTTTCACAAGGTGATCGGCCGCGAGGCGAAGGCGCAAATCTTGAAAGCCGAGGGCAAGTTGCCCGCGGCGATCGTTGCCTGTGTCGGCGGAGGATCGAATTCCATCGGTATATTTCACGAGTTCCTGAACAACGAGCGGGTTAAGCTGATCGGGGTGGAGGCCGGCGGGCGCGGCGAAGCTCTGGGGGAACACGCCGCCCGATTTCGCGGGGGCTCACCCGGAGTGCTGCAGGGAACCTACTCCTATGTGTTGCAGGACGCCGCGGGGCAGATCGCAAACACGCACTCAGTTTCGGCCGGTCTCGACTACCCGTCGATCGGGCCGGAGCATGCGGCACTTCACGATTCGGGCCGTGGCGAGTATCTCTCGGTTTCCGACGCCGAGGCCCTGGAGGCCTGCACCATCCTGGCGCGTACCGAGGGCATCATTCCTGCGCTGGAATCGGCCCATGCGGTGGCGGAGGCCGTGAGACGCGCGCCGCGAATGAAGAAATCGGAAGTTATGATCGTGAACGTCTCCGGGCGTGGCGACAAGGACATCGGCATCCTGAGGGAGAATTTGCGGCTGGCGTGAACCTGGCGGGATGTCGACCTTGAGCTCGCTGAGGAATCGGCGGCTCCATGACTAAATCTGCGAATGCCAATTTCCTTCTTATCCCGGCGAGCTCTTGTCGCTTATGTGACCTGCGGCGATCCCGATATTGAAACGACGCGTGACATAGTTCTGGCTGCAATTGAGGCCGGCGTCGCGGTCGTCGAGCTGGGCGTCCCCTTCAGCGATCCGCTGGCCGATGGCCCCGTGATCCAGCGTGCCAGCCAGCGCGCGCTATCCCATGGCACGACCTTAGCCGATGTCTTGAAACTGGCAGCCGAAGTGCGCCAGCATGCGCAGTCCGCGGGCCTGATCATCTTCTCGTACCTGAACCCCATACTCCGCTTCGGGTTGGCGAAATTCTGTAAGGTCGCGCGCCATGCCGGAGTCGACGGAGTTCTGCTGACAGACTTGCCCGTCGAAGAGGCCGGAGAATACCTGCGCGAGGCTCGGCGAAATGACCTGGCCAGCGTGTTCCTGGCGGCGCCCACCAGCACTGAGCAGCGGCTCAAGCGCATCGCGGAGGCGAGCCGGGGATTCGTTTACGCCGTTTCGCGCACTGGAGTCACCGGAGCGCGAAAGCAACTGACGGAAGACGCGCAGAAACTTGTCCGCCGACTGCGAAAACACACGCGCCTTCCCATCGCCGTCGGCTTCGGGATTTCGACCCCGGAGCAGTTCGCGGCGGTGGGGCAGTTTGCGGACGCGGCAGTGATTGGGAGCGCGATTGTCGAGATCATCGAGCGCAGTCCGGGCAAGGAAGCCGAATCTGTGGCAGAATTCGTAAAGCAGCTCTCAGCCGTCGGCACACAGCACTCCGCCGGAAGACGCTAACTATAGAAAGATCTGACCCACCGGTCGTTTGGCGCCAGGCGGAGGTTCGTGCGTCCGCCTCGCGGCAGGGCAAAGCTGAAGATTTCTATGGACATTTCCGATTGGCGTAAGCAAATCGACGAATTGGATCGCAGGCTGGTTGAGTTGCTGAGCCAGCGCGCCCAGGCCGCGCACGAAATCGGCAAGCTGAAACGCACGGCCGGCATGCCGATTTACGAGCCCGATCGCGAGCAGGCAGTGTTTGAAAACGTGCGCAGGGCCAATCCGGGGCCGCTGCCCGACCATGATCTGCTCAATATCTACGAGCGCATTATGGACATCATGCGGCAGATTCAGCAGGAGGAAATTGCCCCACGAAAGGCCGGGGAAGAGGTTCCGGGAAATACGGAGCTGGATGCGGAGGTAAATGACTGACCATTCGGCATTTGGTATGCCGCGTGGTTGGGTAATGCTGGAAGTGACTGCTAAGAGCTTTCTATGATTGTGGCAATGCAGGAAACCGCGACCGAGGAGCAGATTCAGAATGTCATAGAACATCTGATTCGCCGGGGCTTCTCTGTGCACCGCTCCACTGGGGCACGGCAGACGGTGGTGGCGGCGGTGGGCGCCCGCGTCGACTTTGACATACGTAACCTCGAGGTTCTGGCGGGTGTCGAGCAGGTACACCGCATCAGCGCTCCGTATAAGCTGGCCGGGCGCAGCTTTCGACCGCAGGGCACAGTGGTGGAATTTGCCAACGGGGTAAAAGTTGGCGGCGAAGATGTCGTCGTCATGGCGGGTCCCTGTTCGGTCGAGTCGCGGGAACAGTTGTTTACAGTCGCGGGTCAAGTGGCACAAGCGGGGGCGCGGGCCTTGCGTGGGGGCGCGTTCAAGCCCCGGAGCTCGCCTTATTCGTTTCAGGGGTTGGGGCTGGAGGGTCTAAAGCTCTTGCGGGAGGCGGGCGACCGCTTCGGGTTGCTGGTTATCAGCGAAGTCATGGAAATCGCGCAGATCGAGCCCATGCTTGCCTACGTGGATATTCTGCAGGTGGGAGCGCGCAACATGCAGAACTTCAACCTGCTGCGCGAGTTGGGCAAAGCAAGAAAGCCGGTCCTGCTCAAACGGGGCATCGCGGCCACGTTGGAAGAGCTACTGCTGTCCGCCGAATACATCATGGCCGGCGGCAACTACGATGTGATTCTCTGTGAGCGCGGCATCCGAACCTTTGAAACCTACACTCGTAACACGATGGACATCTCCGCGATTCCCATCGTGCACTCTCTTTCCCACCTGCCCATGGCATCCGATCCCTCACACGGGACCGGCCGCCGGGACAAGGTGGCGCCTATGGCGCGCGCATCGCTGGCGGCGGGGGCAGACCTTCTGCTGATCGAGGTTCACCACGATCCCGACAAGGCATTGTCGGACGGCGCCCAGTCTCTGTACCCTGCCCAATTCTCTGAGTTGATGGACCAGCTGCGGATCATCGCCCCCGCGGTAGGACGCAAGATCGCATAGCGCCGACGGTGCAACTCGCGGAAGCGCCTTCAGACTCCCACAGCGGCCGAGCGGGGCACTGCCGGCAGGGACTGAACCAGCCGCCGGGTGTAGGGATGCTGCGGGTTGCGAAAAATTTCGGCCGCCCTCCGGCACTCGACGATTTCGCCTTCGTGCATCACGGCAACGCGGTGGCTGATGGTGGCTACCGAAAGCAGGTCGTGAGAAATGTAGAGAATGCTCATGCCGAACTTGACGCTGAGCGAGGCAAACAGCTGGAGAATCTCGGCCTGGGTGATCAGATCGAGCGCGCTGGTCGGTTCGTCCGCGACGAGCAGCGCCGGCCGGTGCAAGACGGCCATCGCAATCAGCACGCGCTGCGCCTGCCCTACGCTCAATTGCGAGGGGTAGCGCTGCAGGAACGCCTCGTCTCGGGGAAGGCTGACATTTTCGAGGGCATCCATCAACGCCGCCTGGCACTCTGCTCCCGGACCGCGCCGGTGAGCCTTCCAGGCTTCCCGCATCTGCGTGCCGATCCGCAAAGCCGGATTCAGCGCCGACATCGGACTTTGCAGGATGAGCGCGATATCCCTGCCCCGCAGTTCGCGCATCGCTCGCTCCCGCAGAGTCATCAGATCGCGACCCTGAAAGTAGATCGAACCCTGAGCCTCACCCTTCTTCAGATGCAGGAGTTTCAGGATGGCGAGAGTCAGGGTGCTCTTGCCGCAGCCGCTTTCTCCCACTAGCCCAAGGATTTCCCGAGATCCAATTTGCAGGGTGAGATTCCGCAGCACGCCCGGTTTGCCCAGATAACCGGCCGAGAGTTGCAGCGAGAGCAGCGGATGCGTGTCCATCAATGGTTCCGCGCAACCTCGCCGCTCAGCCAGAGCTGATCGATGTTCCAGTAAACCTGCGGCCGTAAAACCGCGGGGTGCACGTTATGCACCGAAGGCGAGACCGCCGACAATGCATTCTTGTTCACCAGGTAGATGAACGGTTCCTGTTCCCAGGCGATCTGTTGAACTTTGTCGAAAGCCGCTTTTCGCTTCTTCGGATCGGTGGTGGAGGCCTGGTCGTGCATGAGTTTATCGATCTCGGCTTCCCATGCGGTCGCGGGGGTCTTCTGGTTCGGATTCCACTGGTGGTTTTCCGCCGAGCTCAGCCACACCGTCATCTGCGCGTCGGGATCCAGTTCGTCGTTCACGAAGCCCAGCAGGCAAGCCTCATAGTCGAAAGTCCGGGTGATGCGTTCGATGAGGGAAGGAAAGTCGAGGGTGACAATGTTGAGCTTGATTCCCACTTGCGACAGATCCTGCTGAATCATCGCCGCCATTCGTTCACGGTACTTGTTGCCGGAGTTAGTGATCACGGAGAATTCCACGGCGTAGCCGTCGCGGTCCCGCAGAACACCATCCTGGAGTTTGAAGCCGTCCTCGGCGAGCCGCTGCAGTGCCGATTTTGTATCGAAGGGGTGGAGTTGCAGTCCGGCATTGAACCAGAACTTATTGGCGGGCGATACCAGACCGATGGCGGGAACGGCGTGACCGCGGAAGGCTATGCGTACCATATCCTGACGGTTAATGGATTCCGAAATTGCGCGGCGGAATTTGGTCGAGGTAAACCATACCTTCTTGTAGGCGGGCAAGGGCGAATTGGCCACCTGATTGAACCAGATCTGCTCAGAATCGAGGGACGGACCGGCGTCGTGCGCCATGGCCGGATCCTGAGAGACGATTTTGTCGAAGTATTCGGCGTCGATCGAATTGATGAAGGTGATTTCGCCGCGCACTAAGCGGAGAACCTCAATGTCGCGGTTGGTCTGAATCTCGAGGCGGATCGACTCAATTCGCGGCAAAGGCCGCCCGTCGGGATCTTTCTTCCAGTAATTGGCATTCCGCTTGAGAATCAGGTAGGCACCGGCCTTGTTCTCCGCCACGTAGTATGGTCCGAGCACGGCCAATTCTTTTTGCGAGGAGGTCGCGCTCATGATCGCCACTTGATCGAAGAGCCGGTCGAGTCCGGCGACCGGAGCGGGGAAAGTAATGGCGACGCGGTTCTTGTTCAAAGTTCTGGTTTCGACTTTGCCCTCGCCAGCGCGAAAAGCGTCTCCCGTCGGCGAGTGCAGCGCCGGGTCCATGAGTTGCCGCATGGTGTAAGCGACATCATCGGCCGAAAACGGCGTTCCATCGGAAAACCGTAGGCCTTCGCGCAACTGGAAGGTGATGGTTTGGCCCTTGTCGGTGACCTTCCATGACGTAGCCAGTTCCGGCTCCAGCTCCTGAGTCAGCCGGTTGACCCGCACTAAAACGCCTCCGGTCAGATAACGGATAGTTTCCGACGCGTCATCCGCCGCTTGCAGGGGATTCAGGGTTTTCGGTTCGGTGCGCAAGCAAAATCGCAGTTCGCCTCCTCCCTGGGCCCAGGTAGCGCAGGCCATTAACATCAAATTTGCCAGCAGAGCCGAAAACGCAAGAAGTCTCTTCATAACAGTTCCTCTTTTGTGAGAACGAGATGAAAGCTGCTCACCACCATTACAAACAGCGTCAGCGGAACGAACTGCCACCATTGACCGGTCAGAGTGGAGAAGCCTTGCAGTTCGCGAAGCAGGCCGCCCCAGGACGGCAGAGGCTCGGTGACGCCGAGTCCAAGAATGCCCAGGTTGGCCTCGGTCAAGATAAAGACGGGAACCGAGATCCAGAATTGAGCGTAGAGAATTGGCTTCAGATTGGGCACGAGCTGAAGCCAGAGCAGGCGCAAGCCGCCGCTGCCGGAAGCTCGAGCCAGCAGCATAAAGTCGGACTGCGACAAGGTGCTGACATCGGCACAAACAACTCGAGCCGCGCCAGCCCATCCGAGGCACCCGAGCAGGGCAAAGGTGATCATGATGGAAACGATCGGGGAAACATTCAAAGGCAACATGGCGCGCACCGAGATCAGCAGGAACAGCCAGGGAAGGGATAGGAACAGGTCGGTCGCCGCCATTACGCTGCGCTGCAGCCATCCGCCTGCGAATCCTGCCACTCCGCCGACCAAAGCCGCCAGCAACGTGGAAAACAGGGCCGCGGCCGGAGCCAGGAGCAGCGACACGCGCGTGCCGTAAAGCAGCCGGGAAAGCCGGTCCCGGCCAAGATCGTCGGTGCCAAGCAGATGTTGCCGCGAGGGAGGCGCGTCAGGATCCTCACGAAACTGGCGGGCGTAGGGGGCCGGAGCAACGAAGTTAGCCAGCACGCAGGCGCCGCCGCTGATCACCAGAAATACAATCGCGGCGGTACGGGCCCACTTCATGCCGGCCTCGTTCTAAGAGATTTGCCCAGAATGTCCGA
>Ga0335080_10000589_pt1 | contig 33755 bp, 21 predicted proteins | sample Lox_Sample_34_FD_206720 | JGI IMG/M metagenome (GOLD analysis project Ga0335080, IMG submission 206720) | Soil microbial communities from Loxahatchee National Wildlife Refuge, Florida, United States - Lox_Sample_3.4 | ecosystem: Environmental > Terrestrial > Soil > Wetlands | place: USA... | reverse complement strand
ACTCTGGGACAGTTGGCGGACACCGGAGCCGACGCGCCAAGGCGCGAAGCACGCAACATTCTGCTCAACTATGCGCGCCGACTTGAACACGAAAATGTTTCGGCGCGGCGAGCGGTGGCGGCAGGTCTGAATGAGATGACCGGAATTGTCGAATCGCTCTGGCCCAACCAACTGCCCGAGGATTTGAGCCGCGGCACGATGAAGGCGCTGGAAAAGGAAACGATTCCCGAGACAGCGGCGCTGTTGGCGGCCTTTCTGGAAACGCTCGGGCGAGTGGCGGTAACACGAGCCGACTACGTCGGCTTTGAAACGATTCTGATTGGGCTGGAGCGCGCCCCGCAGGACAAAGAACACGATCACATGGCGGCTTTGGCGCAGCGGTTGGTGGCGCAGGATCGCTGGCTGCTGCTGGTAGATGCGGCGTTGGCAAATCGACCGCTTGATCCGGTGCTACCGCGCTTGTTGCAGCGCGACCCCGAACGATTGTTAGACCGCATGACGCTGCTCTTAACCGAGCCGCGTGGAGCGGAAGTGGTACCGGCCATGGCGCGGCTGCTGCGCACGATTGGCGTGCCGGTGCTGAATCTGCTCGAAACGCGGCTGTACGAGGCACGCCGGCAGCGCGTGACCGCCGCAATCAAGCTGCTGGCGGCTGCCGACCCCGAAAGATTGCTCCGCGGGCTGGCGCGCGCGATGGCCAGCTGGGAATGGAATTTGCAAGATTTGGCGGTGAGCGAACTGGCGCGGCCTTCGAACGCGGGCTCGACTTATAGCGCGGCTTTCGTTTTCTCAGCGATCCTGGCGGACGCACACCCCCTCGTCGTTCCGATGATGATTGACCAGATTGGTTTGGCGCAGGAAACGACGGCGGTGCCGCAGTTGATGGAAATTGCGGCGGGCGAACATGAAGTGCTGCGGGATCTGTTTGTGCGCATTAAAGCGATCGAAGCACTGGGACGCATGCGCGCGGTGGAAGCGTCCGAAATGCTGAAGGTGCTGGCAGAAGGTCGCGACGGGCTGGCTTTTGCAGAACCGTCTGGCCTGCGTGCGGCAGCGGAAGACGCCTTGGCGATGATCGAAAACCGGCCGAGCGGAGCGCGGGCGCGCGCGGCATTCGAAGCAGCGGCGGGCACCAACGGAAATTTTGTCGTACCGCGGCGCTATGTGCGGGTGCCGCTGGAATCGCCGCTGCGGGCGCAGATCGAAGGCTCGCAGGCGGGTTTAGCACGAGTGAAAACGATCAGCCTCGGCGGTGCCTACCTGGAATCGCCGCGAAAGCTGACGGTAGGCGATTCGATCAAACTGGAAGTGCGCGCAGGACTCCGGAAAATCCATTTCACGGCCGTGGTGCGAAATATCGGGCCTGATGGCAGCGGCGTGGAATTCGTCCACATGAAGGACGAAGATCGTGAGAAGCTGCGCCGGCTCGTGCAACGGCATTTGCAGATCTGAAAAAGAGTCAGGAAGTATGGAAGAAGGAAATTAGGGAAATCCTTACAGCCCGCCGACCTCGAATTCGATCACTCCGATCCCGAACCACCAACAGAAAAAAATCTGCGTTTCGTGATGCTTTCTCGATGTGCGTTGACTCTCGGACGGAAATTCCTACGTTCCGGCTCAGAAACGACAGGTTTGTAGCGTTTAGTGAGCAGAATCAGTGTCTCGTATTTAGCCTCTGGACCCGCGCTACGAGTTTTTAGTTGAAATGAAGTAACTACAGGCGTAAAAGCCAAAGAAAGAATCAATCGCATTTGCTGTCGTCCAGTGGGTGAACAACGCTGAACCATCACCCACGGCCGCTTTGGGGTAGCGGAAGAACGGCAGAATTCCACGCGGAGGTAGGGAGATGCATCAGCGTCATCGTGTGTTTACTTGGGGCGTGCTGTTGTTGCTGGTGGTAATCCTGGTGACTGCCGCATCGGCAGTCGCGCAGGTCAATACGGCTTCATTGGCTGGAACCGTGACGGATCCGCAAGGATTGGCCGTGCGCGGCGCGAAGGTGAAGCTGGTAAGCGCCGGTACGGGCGCGGAACGCGAGGCGGTATCCGACGACGCAGGCCGCTTCAAGCTGGTCGGTCTCACACCCGGGAAGTACAAGCTAACAGTTGATGGCGGAGCTAGTTTCGCCGCGTTCGAAAACGATGCGGTGGTCCTGACCGTCGGCGAAGAGGCCACGCTGAATGCCCGTCTGGAATTGAAGGGCATGCAGCAAACGGTGACGGTGACGACCGAAACAGCGCCCATCGAAACCACCAAGACGGACGTTTCGCAGACGATTGGCGAGCGGCGCATCGACAATTTGCCGATCAACGGCCGCAACTACATCAACTTCACGCTGACCAATTCGCAGACCACGCGCGACGTGTCTCCAACGATCGGTCCGGCGCCGAACAGTGGACTGAACATGGACGGAGCGCGGGCGCGTTCGAACATGGTGAGCGTGGACGGCGCGGACGCGGGTGACAACTCGGTGGACGGAATCCGCTCGACGGTGTCGCAAGAAGCGGTGCAAGAGTTTCAGCTGATTTTGAGCAACTACAACGCGGAATATGGGCGCGCAACCGGCGGCGTGGTCAACATCGTCACCAAGAGCGGCGGAAATGACGTGCACGGAGACGTATTCGGATATTTCCGGAACAAAGCCTTTCAGGCGCGCGACACATTTTCGGGGCAAGTGGACCCGACAACAGGTGTGCTCGATCCAGTGAAGCAGGCGTACACGCGAGTGCAGTCCGGGTTCACACTGGGCGGGCCGCTGAAGAAGGAAAAAACCTTTTACTTTTTCTCGTATGAATACACGCAACGTGAGGAGACCGATTTTTCCAGCATTGGAGCGGCTTCGCCGGGAACCGGTCCGTGGGGCATGGTGCCGGTGACGCTGGGGCCGGGGCTGACGGTGCAGTTGACGCCCGCGCAGGCCACCGCCGTGCAGCAACTGGAATTGGCGGGCCAGGGAACACTGGCGGGAGAGTATGCCGGCCTGATGGGCTCGGCATCGAGCGTGGCGCTCAACCGCTTGGACTTTGGCTTGGTCGCACCGGCCTTAACGGGAGGGCTGGTGAATCCGGGGCCGGGGGCGCAGTTTCCGCTGCCCGTGAGCTGTCCTGTCGATACAACGATTGGAACCGTGACGTGCTCAGCGATACCAGCGGCACCCGGCGCAGGATTTTCGTTTGGTGTGGCCGCGCTGCCTGCTTCGTATGTGGGGTTAAACGGCATCCGAGGAAATTTTCCGGCGGCAGAAAAAACGAGTTTGTGGTCGGCGCGGCTCGACCAGCACTGGAACGCGCACAACAATTCATTCTTGCGCGTGGGCGTTTCACCTTCGCTGGTGACGGGGCTGGAATCCACGTCGCAGAACCAGGTGTTCGGCCAAAACTCGGGAACCCGCGCGGGCGTACAGCAAATTCGTGATCTTTCGGCGACGTTCCAGCACGACACGATTTTGAGCGATACCGCGTTCAACGAATTCCGTTTTCAGGGCGCCCGGCGCGGACTGCACTTTGGCTTTTCCGAACTGCCCGGCGGTTCGGACATTGGCGTCAACATTCCAGGCTATGCCTATTTTGGTCGCGAGCCGTACTCGACGGTGGACCGCATCGAACGCCGGTTCGAATGGACCGACAACGTGACGCTGGTCCGCGGAAACCACACCTTGAAATTCGGCGGCGACTACAACCTCATTCAATTGCGCTCGAGTAAGCCGCAGATTTTCGAATTGGACTTCGGCGGCGACGTGAACTTTGGCGGCATCGCCGCGTCCGCGTTCAACTTTCCAAATTGCGTCGGTGGAACTGGGCCGACGTGCGCCGGTGGCATCGCTTTGCCGGGAGCGACCGGTTTGCAGGCCTACGGACTCGGCATTCCGACTTCCTACATCCAAGGTATCGGTAACTCCAGCTCGCCATTTGACAACATTCCCATGGGATTCTTCGTTCAGGACAGCTGGAAAGCGAGCCGAAAGCTTACACTGAATTACGGTTTGCGTTACGACCTCGAGCTGACGCCGCTCTTTGCCCCCGCAACGGACGTGAACGCTGCAGCGGAGCAGGCGCTCGGAGTACAGGAAGGCGTGCCGCGCGACTACAAGAATATTGCTCCGCGATTTGGCATCGCTTGGGACCCGATGGGCAACGGCAAAATGGTGATTCGCGGCGGATATGGACTGTTCTTCGATCATCCTTTGCTGGCGATTGCGTTTGACTCAACGACGGCGGATGGCGGGCGCTCGGTGCAATTGCTCTCTGCGGGTGGTACGGCTTCGGCCTGCGGGTTGCTGCCCTTGCCCGGAGGACCTACGCCGCCGGGATTCTGCGGCTCGAACATGGACAGCCCCACGAACTTGAATGGCTCGTCCATTTTTCAAGGCGCGCTGAATGCGAATTCGATTTACGCCGCATTTCCTACCTCGCTAACGCTTGGATATCTGCCGCAGGAACAGCGGTTTGATCCTTTCGCGACGGGCTCCATTTTCGCGAATCAAGCGTACCTGCAGAGCGGATTCCCGCTGCCGATTTTGCCGTTCACGCTACCGGTAACGCGGAACTTCACTTATGCCTATGCTCAGCAAGCGAACGTAACAGTTGAACGAGAGATCGCCGGATCATGGAAGATCAGCGCAGGCTACCAATGGACGCGCGGGATCCATTTGTACCGGCCGGTGGACCTGAATTCGACCGACCCACAACTGCTCGATCAGAACGCATTCAATGCGGCAGCGGCGGGACTCTCGGTCAGCAATCCGCTGACCGTGGTGGCACCGTCGCAAAATGTTGGGCCCACCGCCGGTTCGTGCGGCATTGGCGTGATCGTGCCCGGAGTGATGGGGCAACTAGGCGGTTGTCCGGCGCCATTGGCCGCATTGAACGGGCAGTTTGTCAGCACACCGGCGTTTTTCAACTTCTTCCGGAAGTCTGGACCGAACCCATCCTTCGCACAGTTGCTGGCGCCGGGCCAGCCATTGAGCGTGGGTTACGCGGGCCAGTTGCAACTCGCGGGGCTAGCAGGCTACCCGCTAGGATTTGGCGCGCCGGTGCCGTTCAACAGTGTGGACGCACAAAACTCGGATGCGAGCTCGTGGTACAACGCCCTGACAGTGAACGTTTCGAAGCGCTTCTCGAAAGGGCTGGAACTGCTTTCGAGTTATACGTGGTCGCACTCCATCGACGACGGCACGGATTTGCAGTCCCCGCTGGAGCCGGAGGATAGCCGATTCCCGCGGTTCGAACGGGCGAATTCCGTGAACGACCAGCGGCATCGTTGGGTGACCAGCGCGGTATTCCAAACGCCATCCGCGGTACAGAGCGACAGCTTCTGGAAGCACCTCGGCGGAAACTTCACCATTTCGCCGATCGTGGAAGTTTCCTCGGGCCGGCCGTTCAACGTGATCACCGGCGAAGACACGAGGCTCGATTTGGGAGCTTCGCAGGCGCGGCCTTCCGTGGCGACCGGAGGTACAGCCGGTACGACTTCGACTTATATTCCAGGCGTGACGTTCGTGCCGGCGGATGTGTGCTTGACGAACGCCGGGCAGCCGTTCACCGTGCCGGGCTTTACGACGGCGGGAGCAGGCTGCGTGGGCAATCTGGGACGCGATGCGTTCGTGATGCCTGGATGGTTTACCTGGGACATGCGCGTGGCGAAGCGAATTGGACTTGGCGAACGCGTAAAGATGGATCTCATCGCGGATGCGTTCAACCTATTCAACCGCACGAACATCACGGCAGCAAACCAGCTGTGCGATCCTTCCGCGGGTGCGACGTGCAGCGCGGGACAGCCAACGGCGGCAGCGGATGCGCGACAGTTCCAGTTCGCGCTGAAGTTCAGCTGGTAAGGCTGGGAACTGGCGCGGTCAGCACCGTTCATCAAAGCATCTGCAATCAACCGAAAAGGGCTTCGCTAACGCGAAGCCCTTTTTGATTTCACGAGCACTTTCCGCGAAGGGCAACTACGAGTAAAGTAAAGAATTCGCTCGCGGAGCAGAGCGGGGAGACGGAATGGAAGCGGTGTTGATCGGAGTCGTGCTGGTAGTCGGCGCGCTAGTGTTGTGGCTCGTGCTGCAGAACGCCCAGGAGCAGAAGAAGAGCCGGTTGCTCGAGACGCAGATGAATGAGTTGCGGCGGGACTTGTTGACGCTGGGAACTTCGCAGGCGCAGAGCGCTGGCCAAATCGCCACCATTGGGCAGAGCGTGTCGCAGCGGCTGGAGAGCGTGACCAAGGCTCTTCAGGACGGCGTGTCGAATTCAGCGCATATTGCTTCGCAAGGCCAGACGGCCATTGCGAATGAGTTAAAGAATACGCGGGAGCAAATTGGACATATTCAAAAGCAGCTTGGCGAAGTCCAGGAAGCGGGCCGCGGCATGTCCCTGGCGACGAAGTCCATGGAAGCGATTTTAGGTGGCGCGAAATCGCGCGGCTTACTGGGTGAAGTCACGCTCGAACGTTTGCTGGAGGATTCGCTGCCGCACTCGCAGTACCAAATGCAATACCGCTTTTCGAGCGGCGAAACGGCCGATGCCGTGATTTTCTTGCGCGACAAGAAACGCGTAGCGATCGATTCGAAATTTCCCCTGGAGTCGTATCGGAGAATCGAGACGGATGGGCAGGAGGCTAGACGGGCGTTCGTGCAGTCGGTGAAAGGACACGCGGAATCAATTTCGAAGAAGTACATCGTGCCGGCCGAAGGCACGCTGGATTTGGCGCTGATGTTCGTCCCTTCGGAAAATGTGTATTGCGAACTGCTGACGACGCTGGACGCCAAGGGCGAAGCGCTGGATTCGTTCTGCCGAAGCAAAAACATCATCGCGGTTTCGCCAAACACGTTGTATGCGCATTTGTGCGTGATTCACATGGGCTTGCGCGGCATGCAGATTGAAGAGAACGCGCGGCGGATTGCGGCCAACCTTTCGGGAATGCAGAAGCAGTTGGAGAATTTTTCGGCGGTGTTCGAAAAGCTGGGCAACCATCTGAAAAATGCGCAGCAGAGTTACGGGGACGCGGACCGGCGGCTGGAGAAGACGCAAAACACCTTGGAGAATTTGATGGGCACTAGCCTGCAGGATCCGCTGCTGGAAGATGTGCAGCTTTCGCTGCTGCCGCCGGAAGCGAAAGCCACGAAGGCCGGATCGCAATAGGTTGAGCACGAAGCACGAACGCCCTTTTTGCGGAATGCCCTCGCCTCATTCCGGGCGTGAGGGTTGAACCAGTAGACGGATCGAGATCAGGAAGTTCCCGCCCTTGCGTCCGATGACTTCGCAATGCGCGAGGTTCTCCCCGCCGCCGGACGTGAACACGCGCAACGGATTCCCGCCGACCAATTCCGCGATGTCTGGCGCCAGATTTGTAGCTTCCAGTTCGACTTTGCCGCGCGTGCCGCGTACCTGTACGGTGAGCTCGCGGTGCACGCCCGGCGTCAATGGCGAAGCATCGGCCTGCAAATCAAGCGCGACGAACACCACTTCGAGCGGAGGGCCATTCTGTTTGCCGCAGGAGATGTCCACGGAGGCGCGACCGGGCGGAAGATCCAATGGCGGCAAAAGCACCAGAGACGTTGGAGAAGCGGCGAGCACCAAGGCGGGATCACCGGAGATGGTGACTTGATTGGCGTCGGCAACTCCGCAAAACGCGTGGCCCTGAATTTCGAAACGATCGGCCAGTGAAGCAAGCTTGGGAATCGCGTTGACCTCGATCGGTGTGGAAACATTTCCGGTCGCCGGCAGAACTGTCGTGGAGACGTGACCCGGGCGACCCACGATGGAGGCGGAGAGGACGCCGAGAGTCAGCGGCGCGATGAAAAGAGCGCGTCCGGATTTGTCGGTAGTCAAGTGCTCGCCATTGGAAAAAAGCACATTGACTCCGGGAGCGAGACGGCCGTTTACATCCAGCACGGCGAGCGTGGCGCGCTCTCCGGAGACCACGGTGCGGGGCAGCAAGAGCATGCGCCCGTTCGTTGTTACGGGTTTCTCTTGGCCATGCGAGTTTGCGTCCAAGACAGCCGGGATGACTGCAAGCGCGGGACAGACGAGCAGGAGTAGGAACGAAGAGCGGCGCGGCACCATAGGTTGATTGTAGTCGAGGCAGTCCATAGGCCGTGAGCAACACTTGTAGCGCACGGCGTCGGGTCCGATTCCCTACTCGCTTGCTACGACGGGCTCTTGCTCTGGTTGGTAGACGAGAACCGTGCGTCCTGGGACCCCGGCAGAGACCCGGCGAAGTTTGTAGATAAAAGAGCGTGGTGCGGAACGGCGGCCACATTCTTCGAGTCGGTAGTAGCGATCGCCAAAGCGGACGGTGCGCGGCGCTTCCCAATCTTCTTTTTGGTGCGAAGAACGAATTTCCAGAAATTCCTCGGCATCAACGATCGACCGGCATAGCTCATCGGGCAATACCGGGATTCGAGTTGCGAAAATTCTGTCGTGCAGCGAGGAGACGTACGAAGAAAAATTGCTTTGCCCAGGGTTAGGAGCGCCGAGCGGCCGTGGGTCTTTTATGCCGCGAATCCTGGCATAGATTCTTTCAAGCAAATACAGAGGCAAGGTGCCGAGTACGGTATCCGTGAACGCGGCACAAACACGGGCCATTCCTTCGACGGTAAAGTAGGCCAACACCCAGGTGAGCGGATGCGTAGCTACCACGAGGAGAGCGGCAAAGCCGACCTCGTGATGATTTCCACGGGCCCGGCTTTGTTCAAGGCATTGTCCATCAGCCGCGAGACCGACGTGGTGATCGAGTAGGAGTACCAGAAGACCAAACCCAACACGGCAATCGAAAATTCCGCGAGTCCGCTGACGATCGAAGAAAAATGCCAGGGCACGGCATCGTGAAAGGCTATGAGCTTGCGCCAACGCCGCGGAAGCAACGAAACGAACGGGCCAAGGATGTAAACCGACCACATGAACTGCTCCGCAAATCCCGCCGATGCCTACACCAGCTTGGCGGGCTGCCGATAAACCTGCGCCTCGACAAATAGCCGAAAGAGTTCCGTGTCGATTTCCTGATCGCGAACACAGAGTTTGAGAATGTCCAGAGCGCGACCGGCGGGAACAGCTTTCTTATAAGGGCGATCGGATGCGGCCAGCGCATCGAAAATATCGCAGATGGTCATCATTTTGGCTTGCACCGGAATTTCCGGCCCACTGAGGCGATTGGGATAGCCCTGGCCGTTTAGCTTTTCATGGTGGGCGCGCGCAATCGAAGGGATACTTCGATATTCCGGAGTCCAGGGAATCTGCGCCAAGAAATTGAAGCTGTGCACTACATGCGACTCGATCTGCTGGCGTTCGTTGCTATCGAGGCTCCCGCGCGGTATAGACAAAAAGCGCACTTCTTCGGAAGTCAGATAGGGCCGCTCGGTTCCACGCGGATCGCGATAACTTTTCTGCGAGATCTCGTTGAGTAGCTCGAATTCGGTCAACGGCAGAATCGTGGGTTCGTTGACGCGGGATACGAAATCGGCGTAACGATCCAGGTCCCCGAAAAGACGGTTCGCTTCCGCGTCGATGGCCTTCAGGCGCTCCTCGGCCTTTTTGCGCGGTGTTCTGAGCAGCACTTCGACTTTTTCTTCCGCAAAACGCGCCTGCGCATCGCGGTGGATGTAGTCAAAGCGGTCCAGCAAACGCGCAAACTGGAGCGGGTAGAGTTTTTTCGCTTTGACCAGCACTTCCTCGCGAACGCCAACCTTGCCAAAATCGTGCAGCAGCGCTGCGTAACGCAGCTCCTTCATCTGGTCGCGGGAAAAATGCAGCTCGGCGTAGGGGCCCTGCGGTTCACGGTCCACGGCTTCCGCCAGCGCAAGCGTCATTTGGCACACGCGCTGGGAGTGGCCTGACGTGGTCGGATCACGCTGCTCGATCGCTTTTACGGCCGCTCCGACGAAACCATCGAAGAGATTCTCAATGTCGCGATAAAGCTGGGAGTTTTCGTAGGCCACCGCCGCCTGCGAAGCGAGCGAGAGGGCTAGGCGTACGGCGCGCTTGGGAAATTTGTGGACGAAGCGTTGCACAGCGGCCGCGTCCACAAGCACAGCTTTCGGCTGACGCTTGCAGTTAATGAGTTGCAGCACGCCCAGAACCTCGCCCTTCGCGTTCTTCATGGGCAGAGTGATCAGCGAACGCGTGCGATAGCCGGCCTGTTCGTCGAAAGATGAATTAAAGTGAAACGGCCGCGACTTGGGGATCCGATACGCATCAGGCAGGTCGATAACCTCGCCATGCAACGCGCAATAGCCGGCCATCGAGGCTTCGGTAATCGGCAACGTGTGTTCGGTGTACGGAAACTGAACGCTGTCGTTCTGGCTGAGGCGGAAACGCAAACGGCGAGTGTTCTCGTGGTGGCTGGCCGCAGTCTCGACGCTGGTTTGCTCGCCACTGGGCCGGGGTTGCTCGAGCAGATACAGCGAGCCGGCATCCGCGGAAGTAATCTCCCGGGCCTTTTGCAGAATGAGGGCCAGCAAATGATCTACATCCCGGGTGGCAGAAAGAGCGATGCCGATGCGGTTCAGTTCTTCCAGTTCGCGGGCCGCTTGCGCCGCGGACAGACCATTGACGCGCCCGGCGGAAGTGATCTTGCGCTGCCTGTGCCGGGCCCTGGCCGCCGAAGGCTCGATTTTTCTTCTGGAAGCCACGAGGTGTCGCCCGATTATATAGGAACAGTCGCAGGCGGCGGGTGGGTCGTGTGGGAACGCAGCACCAGGTGCCAGAACGCAAGTAATCAGTAGGCGTCAGAGCCTTTCGTCGCGCTGGAGCCTCTGTTAGCGTGGAAAGAGACTGTCGGTACGGGTGTGGTTTCGGGTTCATCCACAGGGCGGTGCGAGGAGTGTTTGTGCGGATTGTCAGCGGCGGCGTGACCGACGTGGGGCGGGTGCGCTCGAACAACGAAGATTGCTTTCGCATTGTCGAGCCGCTGAGTCTCTACGTGCTCTCCGACGGGATGGGCGGCGAGGCGCATGGCGAGGTGGCCAGCGCGATGGCCGTAGACACCATCGTCAACTATTGCAGCAATCCGATTCGCGACCCGAATGACACCGCGGTGATCGCCTCGCAGACCGGGTGGAGTGACAAAACGCGGCTGCTGACGAAATCCGTGCATCGGGCCAACAAAAGCATCTACGAAGCTGCGGAGGCGAACGCCGAACAGCACGGCATGGGCGCCACAGTAACGGCTGCGTGGATTGACGGCTCAAAGCTAAGCGTTGCGCACGTGGGCGACTCGCGGGCGTACCTGCTTAGGGCCGGCTCGCTACAGCAGTTGACCAGCGACCATTCCCTGGTGGCGGAGCAGGTGCGCCGAGGCATCTTGACCCCGGCGGAAGCAGAACAGAGCGAAATGCAAAGCGTTTTGCTGCGAGCGCTGGGCGCGGTGCCGGAAATTGAAGTGGACACCGAAGAGTATGTGATCTTTGCGCGCGACATTCTGATGCTCTGCTGTGACGGGCTCACGCGTATGGTCACGGAGCCGGAAATCGCTGGAACATTGCAGGCGGAAACGGATCCGACTCGAGCCGCGGAAAAGCTGATTGCGCTGGCCAACGAGCGCGGCGGCGTGGACAACATCACGGTGATCGTCGCGCGCATCGGCGCCGAGTCGCGCGGATGGTTTTCCTGGCTGTGGGGCGGAGGGCGCAAGAAAGCAGCCGGCAACGGAACTTCAGGAGGAAGGTAAGATGGCGAAGCTCAGCCTCATGTTCGAAGAGAAGATGGTGAAGGAAGTGCCGATCGGCAGCAGGCCAGTGAGCATCGGCCGTTCGCCCGACAACGATTTGCCGGTGGACAACCTGGCGGTTTCGAACTATCACGCGCGGGTCTACTTTGAGGGTGGGCGCTTGGTCGTCGAAGATCTCGACAGCCTCAATGGCACCTTTGTGAACGATCTCCGCGTGGAACGCGCCACCCTGCATGACGGCGATTCGATCTGGATCGGCAAGCACCACATCAAAGTGGACGCCTCCGGCGATGCTCCTGTGCCCTGGGATACCGGACGCAAAGCCAGCGCTCCGCGAATCAACGAAACCATGGTGCTGGATACCAAGGCGCGGCGTGAGCTGATGCAGCAAGCGGCCGCAACGGGCGAGCGCGTGCAATTTGCATCAGGCCGCCTGAAAGTGCCGACACTGATCGTCCTGGGCGGCAAAACGGACCAGAAAGAGTACATGCTCACCAACAGGCTCACCGTCATCGGCAAATCCGCGATGGCTTCGGTGAAATTGAAGGGCTGGTTCAAACCGGCTATGGCCGCGCAGATCAATCAGAAGGACGACGGCTACTACATCGGCCCCGGCGACAAGATGCCGACCGTCAATGGCGCGACGATTTCGGGGCCGGTGCGGTTGAACGACGGCGACGTGATTGAAGTGGGCGGCGTCCGCCTGAATTTCATTTACCGCGAATAGCGCAAAGCAATGGCCTCTCCGTCAGGCGTGTCCACTCAGCGGCGGAGCGCCTTTGTCATTTATGAGCTGCTGCAATCGTGGTGGCAGCACCGCGTGTCGTTTGTACTGAGCCTTTGCATCACGCTGGGCGCTCTTTCCGTCTACTATTTCGTCTTCCTGCAGGAAAAGCGCACGCCCATCTCCGAACTTGCGGAGCGCCTCGAACTCGACACGCTGGACACGCGCTTTCGTTATCGACCGCGCAGCTTTTCTTCTCCAGATCCGCACATCGTCATCGTGGATATCGATCAACGCGCGCAGGAAGTGCTGGGACGCTGGCCGTTCTCGCGCAGCTATTTTGCAAAGATGCTGGATGTGCTCCATGACGATGGCGCTCGCGTCGCCGCATTCGATATAACCTTCAGCAAGCCTGACCAGACCGCAGCACCAGTCCGTGCACTGGCACAGGAGTTGGAGAAGCGCCGGCAAGCGGGAGAAGCTATCGATCCGCAATTGACGTCCGAGGTTCGGAAACTAGCTGCGGAATATGATGCCGACTCGCAGTTCGCGAAGGCTATTCAGCGTTTTGGGCCGGTAATTCTGGGGAATTATTTTCTTTTTACGCGTGCGGACCTCGAAGGCGTTTCGGACGCTACGCTGCAAGCCTACGCGGATCAGATTGCGTTCTTCGCTTACCCGCCCGCACATCCCTTGCGCCCAGAGCCAAACAAAGAAGACAAGCTTCACCTGATGGAGATCTTCGCGGGGGCCCGGCTCGTTCCGCGCGGAGCGGAAGCCAATCTCGACAGCCTTACGTCGGCCCTTTCTGGAGATAGCTCTTGGACCGGCTTCTTCAACGAACCGCCGGATGCGGACGGTGTCGTGCGCCGCGCGACGCTGCTGCTGCCCTACGGCCGTTCAGAAAATCCCACCGAATGGGACCTCTATCCCTCGCTGGATGTCATGGCGGCGCGCGCCTTCCTGGGCAAAGACGCTCAGGACACGAATCTCTATTACGGACCCGCAGGCATCGCCCGAATCAATTTTGGAGACAAACTTCAGATTCGTACGGATGCGCTGGGGCAGATGCTGATCAACTATCAGGGACCCTGGGGGACCTTTCGGCACTACTCGATTGCTGACGTTCTGGAAAAGAAGTTCGAGCCCGGAAGCTTCCGCGGCAAGCTCGTGCTCGTCGGCGCGACGGCTACGGGCATCGGAGATTTACGGGCGACTCCCTATGGCGGCACCAACTATCCCGGTGTCGAGATTCACGCCAACACGATCGATAACCTGTTGAACGACCGTTTCATTAAGCGGAACGCAAAATCTGCGCTGCTCGATGCTGGTCTTATTTTTCTGTTCGGAATTCCGTTCGGCATCTGGATGGCCTTGGTGCAACCCCGGTGGATGTGGTTTGGCGCTTCTCTCTTAATCGTTCTTGCAGGGGTCGATTACGCGGCGTTTCTCCGCGGCTGGTGGCTCAATTTCATTGTCCCCGCGCTGGCGCTGACGGGCAACGTCTTACTCGTCTCTCTCTATCGCGCATTGGTGGAGGAAAAGGAAAAGCGCAAAGTGCGCGCAGAGTTTAGTCAATTTGCTCCCCCGGAAGTGGTTCGCCGCGTGTTGATTGATCCCCGGCTTATTGATCCCAAAAAAACAAACATTACGGTGATGTTCAGCGACATCCGCGGCTTTACGACCATCTCCGAGAAACTCGATGCGCAGGAACTTGCTCTGTTTCTCAATCAGTATCTATCGGACATGAGTCGCATCGTTTTCAAACACCAAGGCACGCTCGACAAGTACATCGGCGATGCAGTGATGGCGTTTTGGGGAGCGCCGTATGAGGAGCCCGGACACGCGACCAAGGCATGCAACGGCGCCCTTGACATGATGCAGCGTGTACGCGAACTCCAAAAACAGTGGGAAACAGAAGGCAAGCCGCGACTGGATATCGGCATTGGTTTGAACACTGGAGTTGCGAGCGTTGGGAGGATGGGTTCAGCCCTGCGCCGCAGCTATACCGCGCTCGGCGATTCCGTGAATCTGTCCTCTCGTCTGGAAGGGCTGAACAAGGACTACGGCACACACATCATCGTCAATGAAACCACCTACGAGGCCGCCAAGGACGACGGCTTTCTGTTTCGCGAACTCGATTTGCTGCGCGTCAAAGGCAAGCTACAGCCGGTCACCATCTATCAGTTGGTTGGGCGCAAAGCGGACTTCGCGGCGAACGGTTCGGCCGGCGAACAGTATGCCCTGCTCGAACAGTTTTCCCACGCTCGCGAACTCTATCGCCGACGCGAGTGGGAAGCCGCACAGCGCGCGTTCCAGGAAATTCTCGACCAATGGCCCGAAGACGGTCCCTCACGCATGTACTGGAAACGCTGCCAGGAATATCTGTTCGACGAACCGCCGCTGAGTTGGGACGGTGTCTTCGTCATGACCCACAAGTAGGGCACAGCGCGCCGTGACGTCGCAATTCGCCACGCGCGAATCGCGTCCATTCCAGGGTCTCGTCGAACTCAGTGCTTCTCCACTTCCGTCAAATTATCCGCCGGGTCTCGATCAATCAATTTCGTGTAGGGATCAATGCCCGCAAGCGTCGGCTTTTCATCTACCACGACTTCGAACGTGCTGTTCGGCTGCGTGATCCATTCCTTGTGCAGGTTAAGCCGCTTCATATGCTCGCGCGTGCCGCTGAACACGCCCACATCAATCAAATCGCGGAGCGGCATGGCTGTTTCATTGCCCGAGCCATCGGCTTTCAGCTTCTGCGAGCTGACTTGCAGCGTCACTTTGTATTTGTGTTCCGGTGTCTCCGTGTAAGTCGCGGAAACGGCCCGATTGTTGTAGAGCACGATGGATTCGAACATGTCGGTAATGACGTACTGCAACTCCGGCGGCGTTTGCTCGCGCAGCGCGGCTACGAATCCCCGCGTATCGGGAAACGGTCCTGTGGCGTAGCGATTTTTCTCCAGAAAGTTGCGCAACGCGAGATTGACCTTGTCCTCGCCGATGTAATCCGCCAGGGCAAACATCACCAGCGCGCCTTTTTGATACCAGACATACGGTTCGCGCTGGACCAGCACGAGCGGAGGCTCTTTTCGCGTTTCTCCCGCGCGTCCGCGCAGATAGCGATCCAGTTCGTACCGCAAATCTTTTCGGAGCATGTCTTCGCCGTATTTCTTCGACATGACCGTCAGCGCCGAATATTCCGCCAGCGATTCGCTCATCATGTTTGAGCCTTGCGTCTGGCTTCCGATCAACTGGTGGCCCCACCACTGATGCGCCAGTTCGTGCGCGGTGACGAAATACAGCAGATCAATGTCATCCGCTTTCTTGAGTCGTTCGATGAAGCCGATATCTTCCGAATAGGGTATGGTCGTCGGAAACGACTGCGCGAATTGCCGGTATCGCGGAAACTCCAGAACGCGAAACTCGTGAAACTGGAACGGACTGAAATTCTTCTCGTAGTAGTCCAATCCGGTTTTGGTCGCATCCATCATCTTGTCCAAATTGAATTCGTGGCCGGGGTTGTAGTAAATGGCCAGGTTTACGTTTTTCCATTTGTCGCGCTTCACATTGAAGCGGCCTGAGAGAAACGAATAGAAATTGTTGATCTTCGTGTCGCCCATGTTGTAGTCGAAGTAGTGGCGGCCGTTCTCTATCCAATCCTTCGTCAAGTAGCCGGGCGCAACCGCAATCTGATCCGCAGACGTGCTCACTACCGCGTGGAAGGTCACCCATTCCGAATTGGCGGTGAACAGATTTACGTTCGAATAATAGGGATCGCCCGGCGGCGCCATTTCTTCGAGCGGCGGCAGTTTTTCTTCGCGGCGCCGTACCGGATCGTCCAGTTCGTTGTTCTGGTTGTAGCCGATGAAAGGAAAATAGTCCTGATCGAAGAACGTGCCGTTGTAGGCCAACTCCGCCCGTTCGCCCCCGTCCTTGAATCCATGCGACGAAAATGCGGCGTGAAACGCCATCGTGAGCTTTTCGTTTGGCTGCAAAGGCTGGTCGAGCTTGTAGATCGAGTAGAAATGTTCTTTGTCGTCGAGCACCTGTTTGAAGGGGCGGTCAAATTTCAGAAACAGCGACGAATCGCGGGTATTCGTGATGTGCACTTCATCAATCGGCTGGCCGCTGTGATTCACCAGCTCATAGGTGCCGTTCGCGTCGAACGAACGCCGTTCCGGGAAAATATTCACGGCCACGTCCACGGCGGTTACCTTCGGCTGCGCCAGCCGCTCATATTTTTTGTAGAGCCGCTCATACTCCGCCGTCCGGTGCCGACCCTGCTTCGCAGTAAGGAAGCGGTTCACGATGTGCGTGTTGTAGAAGAACACACCTCCGCTGGTTGCCGCGAGCAGCAGAAACACCACTGCTGCAACGGCCACCCGCGCCACCCGCGGCCGCGCCTTTTTCAGTCGAGCCCCAAACGACAACTCCGTCCCGCGCCGCGAAAACAGTACGGCAAACACGCCGAGCAAGCCGGCAACGCACAGCCAGTAAGCGGTGATCCAAAACAAAGCGGCGGCGAAATGCCCGTAGCCGTTCATATCCGAGTAGATATAAGGAGTAATCTCGCCGAAGAGATACAACCGATTCTCGATCCCCCAGCCATATAGCGTCGGTATCAGAATGAAGAAGCCGATCACCAGGCCATGCGCCACAAACTTGTTGTTCAAAAAGGTCTGCAGGAAGAGGGCCAGCAGAATCACCATCAGCAATTGCGGCAAATAAACGAGGTAAATCTCCTTCGCGTAGTGGGCCAGTTCGAATCGGAAATAGCCGGACGTCGCCTGCGACAGTATGCCGGACAGCAAAATTACCGTAACAAGCAGCGCCTGAATCGCTGCCAGTGCCAGGAATTTGCTAACAAAGTCAGCCCAATCGCGCAGCGGCAGCGCGTCGTGAATCTGCTCGAACCGCACATCCCGTTCCCGCCAGATCACCTCGCCTGCATACAGGGTGATGATGATGAAGAGAAACAGTCCGGAGGTCCCCGAAACGACCGAAACTACCAGAAACGTTACCGGCCAAACATCCACGCCGTTGTTGTTCCCGGAAAAATGCCCGCTGACGAGGACGAACACCATCATGATGAGCAGGATGGCCCAAAACGGAATCTCGCGAACGATGTTAAGAAACCGTAGCCGAGTTAGTGAAAGCAGTTGCCGCCAGGTAGTCGCTGCGCCAAAAATCTGCGTGATCCTGGGCAACACGCCGACTGTGCGGCGCACTGTCTTCTCGCTTTTTTCCTCTTCTCTGGCCGCATCCGCAACCTTTGTGGAGCGGCGAGAACCGAGCACTTCCGCGGACATCGGGAACAGCGCAAACGCCACGATCAACGACAGCAAACCGACGCCTATCCAAGTCAGGCGGCTGTACAAAAACGCTCCGGTCCAATGGGGAACCAGCGAGTTCTTCTCGACCACCGTCCAATACCGCGTCAGGCTCTGCGTCATGATTAAGCCTAGCGGATCCACTATTGAAGCCCACAAACGCTCGAGTTTATTGGACGTGATCACCACAATCAGCTCAATCAGGTAAAACGCAAACAGCGCCACGCCCTGCAAATACACGACGACAATGTTCCGCGTTAGCGCAGCGACGCAGAAAAATAAACTACCCAAAAAGAAAATCTGCACGACCGCCACCGACGCGAAAATCCGAAAGTACATTCCAAAATCGTTGTGCACGATCCGCAGATGATCCGCCCAAGGCATCAGCGTGCCCAGCGCGAGCCCGAAAATAATGCCTGAGAAAACAAAAACCGCCGTCACAAACGAACCGGCCCACCTCCCGCCCAAATACGCAAACTTCGATACTGGCTTGGTGAACAGGAGTTGATAGGTATCGCCGTTAAAGTCGCGCAGAATCGCGGGACCAAAAATCGCCGCAATCAGAATCGAGCCAAACACCAAAACCTGCGTCGTAATCAGCAGCACCGCCCACGGGCCGTTCAACAAGACTTTGCCGACGCCAGCCGGGCCGAAGTCTCTTGTAGCTATCGAGAAGAACGGAAGAAATCCCGCTAGCAAGAAAAAGGCATAGGTGGAAATGCTCTTAAACCGCAGCTTCAATTCGAAGAGAAAGAATTCCAGGAACATGATGTCTCTCCCCTCAATTCGGCCGGTGCTGGCCCAACTGCCGGAAATAAACGTCTTCGAGATCCGTCTCCGCCGGGACAAAACCGTCGCCCAGCGCCGCCTCGGAATAGACGCGCAGTTCATTCAAGCCGCCAACGCGGTGCATCGAAATCACCGCAAACGTTTTTTCGATGGCCTCGCGTTCTTCGTCCGTCGGCACAACCTTGCTCCAAACCCGTCCCTTGAGCGCGTCGATGGCCTGCCCCGGCTCGCCCTGCAGGATCAACTCTCCGCTGCTGATAATCGCCATCCGTGAGCACAGCTCGCGCACATCGTCCACGATGTGCGTCGACAGGATCACCACCACGTTGTGCCCGATTGCGCTCAACAAATTCAAAAAGCGATTCCGTTCCGCTGGATCAAGTCCCGCGGTCGGCTCATCCACAATGATCAACTTGGGGTTGGCCAGCAGCGCCTGCGCGATACCAAAGCGCTGCTTCATTCCGCCCGAATATCCACCGAGCGCCTTTTTGCGCACGTCCCACAAGTTGGTCTGCTGCAGCAGCGCCTCAACAATCTCCTTGCGCTCGCCGCGATTCATGATCCCCTTCATGATCGCCAGGTGATTCAGCATGTCTACCGCGGACATCTTGGGATACACGCCGAACTCCTGCGGCAGATAGCCCAGCAGGCGGCGCGTCTCGTCCTTTTGCGCGATCAAATCGAGGCCGTCCAGCGTCGCCGAACCCGTATCGGGATCGAGCAGTGTCGCCAGAATCTTCATAAACGTGGACTTCCCTGCCCCATTGGGCCCCAATAGTCCAAACATGCCCGCCGGAATATCCAGCGAGATGCCGCGGAGCGCACGCACCCCGCCCGAATAGGTCTTTGCCAGGTTACGAATGGAAAGCACAGCTTGCTCCTTTTGGCTCTTCCGAGAGTCTTGAACCCCGTCGGGCACAGAGCTGCCCGTTCACGTCGCGCGAGAAGCCGTACTACAATGACGAAGGACTATACCGGAAAGACGCGTCCATCCGGCAGCTTATTGCAGAAGCCCGGCCAGCGCGCCGGCCGCGTGACCAGCTCCAACCTTCTGCATCCAAAGGACGTAAAATAAGGGACGAGCTCTTCGGCAGCGTTTCACAAATTTGGATAGAGGCTTGGGCAGTTTAGCTCGCGCAAATCGCTTGGTCTCGCAGCGCAGACCTGCGAAAGAAGGCGGACAAATTGGCCGCTTTTTAAATCGTTTCGTCCAATATATCGTATGGGGTTATCTCAGTCCCGAAACGAACACGTGGGCGTACCCAAAGTTTCGAGTCCGCGAATCTAAGGTTTAAGCACCCGACGGAACGACTTCAAGATTGTCACGGTGGGTCAAGAAACCACCCGAGGTGTTTTTTAAGAGTTTATGTGGATTGTCCGCTTAGCGCTGTCGAGACCCTACACGTTCGTGGTTCTCGCGCTCGTCATTGTTTTGCTGACGCCCGTCATCCTGATGCGGACGCCCACCGACATTTTTCCCAACATCAACATCCCGGTGATCAGCCTGGTGTGGAAGTACGACGGACTGGAACCCACGGAGATGGAACGGCGCATCACTTCCAACTCCGAGCGCGCCGTCACCACCCTCGTAAATGACGTCGAGCACATCGAATCCCAGACGATCTACGGGATCTCCGTTGTTAAAATCTTCTTCCAACCCAACGCGAACATCCAGACCGCGCTGGCCCAGACCACGGCCACCGTGCAGACCATCCTAAAGAACATGCCGCCCGGTACCACGGCGCCGCTGGTATCCATTTTCTCCGCGTCCACCGTGCCGGTTATCCAGATCGGTTTGACGAGCGACACGCTGAGCGAACAACAGCTCTTCGACTACGGCAACAACTTTATCCGTACCGAACTCGCCACCGTGCAAGGCGCCGCTCTGCCTTATCCCTATGGCGGCAAGCAGCGCGAAATTTCCGTGGACATCGATTCGGCAGCCCTGCAGTCGCGAGGACTCTCTCCGGTAGACATCGTCAACGCCATCAACGCTCAGAACCTCATTCTGCCGACCGGCACCGTGAAACTGGGCTCGCTCGAATATACGGTGGAGATGAACGGCAGCCCTCTCACCGTGCAGGGGCTCAACGATCTCCCGGTCAGATCCGTTGATGGTGCCACCATCTACATGCGCGACGTGGCGCACATCCGCGACGGGTTCAGTCCGCAGACCAACATCGTCCGTGCTAATGGGCAACGCGGCGTGCTCATGGCCACATACAAAACGGGCGGTGCTTCCACCCTGGATATCGTCGACCGCGTAAAACAGGTCTTGGACCGATACGCTGCGTCCCGGCCGGAAGGATTGAATGTCACCACCTTCTTCGACCAGTCTCTCTACGTCCGCGCTTCCATCCAAGGCGTTCTTCGCGAAGCCCTGATTGCGGCGTGCCTCACCGCCGTGATGATCCTGCTCTTTCTAGGCAATTGGAAAAGCACGTTGATCATCGCTATTTCCATCCCGCTCTCGATTCTGGTCAGCATATTGATGCTGAGCGCGCTCGGGGAAACCATCAACATCATGACCTTGGGCGGCCTCGCGCTAGCTGTCGGCATTCTGGTGGACGACGCGACTGTTGAAATCGAAAACATCAACCGCAACCTGGCCATGGGCAAGGAAACCGTTCAGGCCATTCTCGATGGCGCGCAGCAAATTGCCGTTCCGGCTTTCGTTTCCACTCTATGTATTTGCATCGTGTTCATTCCGATGTTTTTCCTTTCCGGCGTAGCGAAATATCTCTTCGTTCCGCTTGCCGAGGCCGTGATTTTCGCGATGCTGGCTTCGTATGGCTGGTCGCGTACGATCGTGCCGACCCTCGCCATGTACCTGCTCAGTTCCGAAGACGAATACCACGCCGAAGAGCATCGCGGCGAGAAACAGGGATTTTTCCGCCGTTACCAGCAGGGCTTCGAGCGCGCGTTCGAGCGCTTTCGGGACGCTTACCATCGCGGGCTGCAAACGGCTCTCGCATCGCCCAAGCTCTTTAGCGCCTGCTTTCTGGCGTTTTGCCTGTTCTCCGTCGGCTTAGTCATGGTTCTTGGCAGGGACTTCTTCCCCAAAGTGGACGCCGGCCAGATCCGCCTGCACTTCCGCGCGCATACCGGCCTGCGCATTGAAGAAACTGCGCGCCTAGCCGACCAGGTGGATGGAGTCATTCGCGATACGATTCCTCCCAAAGAACTGCAGACGATCATTGACAATCTCGGCGTGCCCTACAGCGGCATCAACCTCAGCTACAGCAACTCTGGTGTCTTTTGCACCTGCGACGCCGAAATCATGGTGCAGTTAAAGGAGGAGCGCGGCCGGCCGACTAGCGCGTATATTGACGATCTTCGCAGTAAGCTTCCGCAGCGCTTTCCGGGCGTGCAATTCTTTTTTCAACCCGCCGACATCGTCACGCAAATCCTGAATTTCGGCACGCCGGCGCCCATCGATGTAGCGGTCACCGGAATGAACCAGCGCGGGAATTACGTCATTGCCGAAGAACTCTCGAACCAAATGCGTCAAATACCGGGAACCGTGGACGTGCACGTGCAGCAGGCTTTCGATGATCCCACGCTGCACCTCGACGTCGACCGTTCCCGCGCGCAATATGTCGGCCTCCAAGCCAAGGACGTGGCGCAAAACCTGCTCGTTTCGCTTAGCTCCAGCTTCCAGACGGCGCCGGCCTTCTGGCTCGACCCGCAAAATGGCGTCAGTTACAACGTAGCTGTCCAATCGCCCCAATACCGCGTGGATACCTACCAAGCGCTCGAAAATACGCCGGTGACCGGCACCAGTCCCCGCATGCCTCCGCAGATTCTCGGAAACCTTGTGAATATTTCGACCACGACGCGTCAGGCGGAGATTTCTCACTACGACGTCGAGCCGATGATCAACATCTACGCCTCGGTGGCCGGACGAGACCTCGGGGCGGTTTCTGACGAAGTCATTAAGCGCGTCAACTCCATGAAATCCCAACTCCCTCGCGGCAGCCATATCGAAATGCGCGGACAAGTCGCAACGATGCGCGATTCCTTCCGCGGCCTCGCCATTGGCTTGGCGGGCGCGATTGTTCTCGCCTATTTACTCATCGTGGTGAACTTCCAGTCCTGGCTGGACCCCTTCATCATCATCACCGCTTTGCCGGGAGCGTTAGCCGGCATTTGTTGGATCTTGCTGCTCACCCGCACCACGCTGAGTGTGCCGTCGCTCACCGGCGCCATCATGTGCATGGGCGTGGCCACCGCCAACAGTATTCTGATGGTGTCCTTTGCTCGCGAACAGATGAGCGAAGGCAAGTCCGCGAAGGATGCCGCGCTGCAGGCTGGTTTCGTGCGCATCCGCCCGGTCATTATGACGGCCCTGGCCATGATCATCGGCATGGTGCCCATGGCCATCGGCCTGGGGGAGGGCGGCGAGCAAAATGCCCCGCTGGGCCGCGCCGTCATCGGCGGCCTGATTTTTGCAACTTTCGCGACTCTGTTTTTTGTTCCGTGCGTCTTTTCCATGATTCACGGCCGGCGGGAGCGCAAGCGCCAGAGGGGCGACTCGCCTTCTCCGGCCTTGGCCTAGCTCCGCAACTATTCTCGCTACACCGCGAAGTAGGAGACAATGAAGGAAGGCGACTCTCAGATGCAGCCCCAGCAGGAAACCGAACGGCACGGTAAGAGCAACCGTCTCTTCAAACTTCTTATTTTGGGCGTGCTCGTTCTCGTGGTCCTCGGCGCTTTCACGTTGTTTCAGCGTCGCTCCCAATATCAGGCGCTCGCGGAAGAGACGCAGGCGCGGGCCATCCCCACGGTTGCGGTTATTCATCCTCTGGCCGAATCTTCGCAGGAAGATCTGGTTCTTCCCAGCACCCTGCAGGCCTACGTCGAATCGCCGATCTATGCGCGCACGAACGGGTATCTAAAAAGCTGGTACCACGATATCGGCAGCCGCGTCTCCAAAGGGGAGTTGCTCGCCGACATTGATACGCCCGAAGTCGATCAGCAACTCTATCAAGCCCGCGCTGACCTTAACACCGCCGAAGCCAATGCCAATCTTTCCAAGATCACCGCTACGCGCTACCAGGATCTGATCAAGACCGACGGCGTCTCCAAACAGGAAGTGGACAACGCGGTCGGCGACCTGGAAGCCAAAAGCGCAACGGTAAAGTCTTCCGAGGCGAATGTCCGTCGCCTCGAGGAGCTGGAATCCTTCAAACATGTCTATGCGCCCTTCTCCGGTGTCATCACCCGCCGCAACATCGACATCGGCACCCTGATCAACGCCGGTAATGGTGGCGCGCAGCAGGAGCTCTTTACCCTGGCACAAACCGATCCGATGCGCGTCTATCTCAGCGTTCCGGAAATGTATGCTCCCTCGATCCATGCGGGTCTCGGTGCTCATCTCGAGCTGACGCAATATCCGGGCCAGATCTTTCAGGGCAAAGTAGTTCGCACCGCCGAAGCCATCGACATCAATTCGCGCACGCTGCTCACCGAAGTAGACGTTCCCAACAAAAATGCCCAGCTTTATCCCGGCGGCTACGCTCAGGTCCATCTCGAAATCAAAGTCGGCGGCGCGCGCGTGGAGGTGCCGGTAAACGCCTTGCTGTTTCGCGCTGAAGGCTTGCGTGCCGTCGTCGTCGGCAACGATCATAAGGTCCACCTCCAGCAGTTGGTGATTGGCCGCGACTATGGCACTTCTCTCGAAGTGTTGCAGGGCCTGCAACCTTCCGACTGGATCGTACTGAATCCTCCGGATTCGATTGACGAGGGCCAGCAAACGAACGTGAAAGAAGTTACGCAAACCAGCCCGCAGTCTCAGCCGGGTGCGCCTCCTCCACAGCCCTCGACTGGCAAGCCGAAAGCCGCGCCGGCCGGAGCCTCGCGGTAATGTCCAAAAAGAAATTTGTTTTTCCGCTGTGCTGTTCGCTTGCAGCGGGTGCGCTCATATGCGGCTGCACCGTCGGCCCAAATTATCAGCGGCCTACGGCACCTGTTCCCGCAAAATGGGACGTCTCCGAACCGTGGCGCGAAAGCGCGCCGAAAGATGCAGTCCCCAAAGGCGAATGGTGGTCCGTTTTCCACGATGCCGACCTAGACGCCCTAGAGAAAGACGCACTCAGCGCCAACCAAACGCTGCAAGCCGCCACCGCTAACTATCGCCAGGCGCGCGCCACCGCCGCACTGCAGGTTGCCACGATCTTTCCCACGCTGGGCGTCAATCCCAGCGCTTATCGCGAGCGCTTTCCGGCTAACCGCCCTAGCCAGGGCTCCACGGTGCAACTCCAAACGGCAACCCAGAACGCCTACTCGATTCCATTCACCGCCAGCTACGAAGTGGATCTGTTCGGCCAGCGCCGGCGCACCATCGAAGCCGCCGAAGCTACGTATCAAGCCAATGCTGCTAACCTCGAAAATGTTCGCCTCGTCATCACCGCTGATCTTGCTGGCGACTACTTCACGCTCCGGCAACTCGACAGCGAACTCGGCATTCTGAACCGGACCGTCGAAACGCTGCAGAGAGGCTTGGATCTGGTCGATTCACGTCACAAAGGCGGCGTTGCTTCAGGCCTCGACGTGGCCCAGGAAGAAACTCTCCTGCAAACAACTCGCACGCAAGCCACGCTTCTGCTCCAACAGCGCAAACAGCAGGAAGACGCCATCGCTACTCTGGTCGGCAGGCCCGCTCCCGATTTTCATGTTCCTCCTAAAGAGCTGAACGCCGAGCCGCCACCCATTGATCTCGCGCTGCCTTCCGATCTTCTCGAGCGCCGTCCAGACGTCGCCCTTGCCGAACGACAGATGGCTGCGGCCAATGCGCAAATCGGCGTCGCGAAAGCTGCCTATTACCCATCGCTGAATCTTTTCGCGAACGGCGGCTGGGAAACCGCCAACATCGCCAAGCTGGCCAATGTGGGCAGCATCTTCTGGGCGCTGGGCGCCAATGTTGCGGAAAGCATTTTCACCGGAGGTGCCCGCCGCGCTCAGGTGGAATTTGCCAAGGCGGGCTATGACGCCACCGTCGCCAACTACCGGCAATCGGTCCTCGCCGCCTTTCAGAACGTTCAGGATGACATTACCGGCTTGCAGGTGCTGCAGCAGGCCAGCCAGACCCAGCAGCAGGCCGTAGACGCCGCTCGGCACACGCTGGATATTTCCACGGATCGCTACAAAGGCGGTTTGGTCAACTACCTGGACGTCGTCACCGCGCAGCAAAATTTGTTGAGCAACGAACAAGAAGCTGCGGTCATTCAGGGCCAGCGACTGGTCACCAGCGTCCTGCTAGTCAAAGATCTGGGCGGCGGCTGGGACGCTTCGAGCCTCGCCGCGATCCAAGTCAAACCTAAAGCCAAAGACATCATTACGCCGTAAATGGTGTGGATGCTCCGTTTCGCTTCTGTCGCGTCGGCACGAATCAAGCGAAGGATAGATATCGATGCGCGGGTGATAAGATATGTCGACACACATCACAGATGGCTGTGGACATATGAAGAACACATCCGACAATTTGAATCCGTACGAGCAGCGAATCGTCCGCGACAAGAAAATCTGCGGCGGCGAGCCCGTGTTCAAGGGTACGCGCGTCACCCTGCGCACTGTCCTTGCCAGTCTGGCTGTCGGCGATTCCGTCGAAGAGATTGTGGCGAATTTCCCTAGCCTCAAACCTGACGATGTTCAAGCCGCCATTGCCTTTGCTGCGGCTTCCGCCGAAGAGGACTTGCCAGTGCCGGAAGTGCCGCATATTCGATGAAAATCAAGTTGGACGAGAATCTGCCAGTCCGGCTGGCGATCCTGCTCAAGGACTTGGGCCATGACGTTCATACGGTGTATGACGAGGCGCTCATAGGTCATCCGGACGACGACATCTGGCAGCAAGCGCAGAGAGAGTCCAGATTTCTAATCACTCAGGACTTGGACTTCTCAGATTTGCGGAAGTTTGCTCCCGGATCCCATAGCGGTATTTTGCTCGTTCGCCTCAACTCGCCGGGTCTTCGCGACCTTTTGGTTCGTGTCACCGAACTATTCCAAAACGAGAGCGTTGCGGAATGGGCCAGGTGTTTTGTTGTCGCCACCGAACGAAAAATCAGGGTTTTGAAGCCCAAGGCCAGCTAGCACTATTCGGTCCTGTCGCGATTGTTGTTTTCCTTCCTAGATCGCTAGCGCGATTTGATTCTTCAATTTTGCGATGTTCACTTCGTGGCGCCGGTAGAACGTCCACTGCTTGATGCGTTTGGCGCGGACCAGTCCGGCTTGTTGCAGGATTCTTAGGTGCTCGCTGGCCGTTGGCTGGCTGACTCGCAATTTTCGCGCGATGAAAACGCCGCATACGCCGTCGCGCACCAGGTCGCCGTACACTTGCGGCGGGAAATGCGCACGCGGCTCTTTCAGCCATTCGAGCACCCGCATTCGCTTCTCATTGGCCAGCGCATGCAGCGCGAATTCCAAATTCATATAGACAATTAGCCAACTCCCTAAGTATAATAGCACACGCTATGGCTTCCACGCCAGATACTTCGATTTCGCAGCCGCAAATCGCCGACACCGAAAAAATGATCCGCGAGCATGTCCGCCGCACCCCCGTTTTGGAATCTTCCGGCGCCGAATTTGGCCTGGCGTCCTTTCCCATCTCTTTCAAACTGGAATTGCTGCAGCACTCCGGTTCCTTCAAAGCACGCGGCGCGTTTGCCAATCTGCTCCGCCGCAACGTTCCGTCCGCCGGCGTGGTCGCGGCATCCGGTGGGAATCACGGCGCTGCTGTCGCCTATGCCGCCATGAGACTCGGTATTCCGGCGAAGATTTTCATCCCTATCGTCGCTTCGGCGGAGAAAATCGAGCGCATCCGCGGTTACGGCGCAGAACTCGTCATTATCGGCGAGCGTTACGCCGATTCGCTCGCCGCCAGCGAAATTTGGCGAGTGGAATCCGGCGCCCTGCCTGTTCACGCGTACGATCAGATCGAGACTCTCCTGGGCCAAGGCACCGTCGGTCTTGAGTTTGAAGAGCAATCTCCGAATCTCGATACACTTCTTGTTGCTGTTGGCGGTGGCGGTCTCATCGGCGGAGTTGCGGCATGGTTTGGCGGGCGCGTGAAAATCATCGGGGTCGAACCCGAAGCCGCGCCTACGATGCATCTTGCGTTGCAAGCGGGCCGCCCCGTGGACAGTCCGGCTGGAGGTATCGCCGCGGATTCCCTCGCCCCGAAACGGGTCGGTGCACTGATGTTCCCCATCGCGCAAAAATATATTCAAGGTGTTCTGGTCACCGATGTCGCCATTCGCGATGCCCAGCGCACGCTCTGGTCCAGCTTGCGAGTGGTGGCCGAGCCTGGTGGCGCTGCTGCTTTTGCTGCCTTGCTCTCTCGTCGCTACGTTCCCGCCACTGGGGAACGCGTCGGTGTGCTCGTTTGCGGGGGCAATACTTCAGCCGTCAATTTCGAGAGCGGCTCGGCAAGCAACGGCACGACGGCCAGACATATTTCCAATCCCGCACCGATTGTGACAACTACAAAATCCAACTGAGGAAAGACGCATGTCGCTCTATGAAAAACTACGCGCGCTGAACATTACTCTGCCGCAAGTCACTCCGCCCGCGGCTGCCTTCGTTCCCTACGTGCGCACCCGAAATTTGGTATTCGTCTCCGGCCACATCGCGCGTAAAGAGGGAAAACCTTGGGTGGGCAAACTCGGCGCTGAACTCGACACGGCACAAGGCAAAGAAGCCGCCCGCGGTATCGCTATCGAACTGATGGCCACGCTTCACGCCGCCACCGGCGACCTCAACAAAATCACACGTATCGTCAAGCTGCTTGTCCTCGTCAACAGCACGCCACAATTCACGGAACAGCATCTCGTTGCCAATGGCGCTTCCGAACTGCTCGTTCAGGTCTTTGGCGAACGCGGCCCGCACGCCCGCAGCGCTTTCGGCATCGCGCAAATCCCGCTTGGCTCCTGCGTCGAAATCGAACTCATCGCCGAAGTCGCCTGATGTACCGGCCCTGACTTTAAATTGTTCGGCTTGTTGCGGCGGCAAACCACGGGGCGGCGACGCGAGTGTACTTTGGACCCCCTCCCCATTTTTCTAAGTGTTGCACCTAAAAGATTTAGTGTTTCTGTAAGTCCTTTATTAGCAGCACTTACGGAATCCCTTGTAAGTGTTGCATTTAAAGGGGTTAACCTCACTGTGCGGGTGAGCTTTGGCGACACTCGCTTACTGCCTTGTTGCGACGACGGCGCCTCAGAGCGCTAGGCCTGAGAAACTACGCCTGGTAGGACCAAGCGCCGCCCACCATCGTGCGCTCAATCGGAATCGATACCAAGGTTGACGGGTTCTCCTTGAACGGGTCGCGCCCAAGAACAACGAGATCCGCCAACTTACTTGCTTCAATGGAGCCTTTGGAGTTTTCCTCGTACGAGGCATAAGCGCCGTGTAGCGTCCCAACGCGAATGGCCTCCTCCAGCGTGATTCTCTGTTTCGGTCCCCACACATTGCCTTTCATGTCGGTGCGCGTGACCTCGGATTGCAGCGCCATCATCGGTTCAAACGGACCCGGCGGATAGTCGGACGCTTGGGTGGGACGGATGCCTGCATCAATGAAGCTGCGCAGTGCAAACATGTGGTTGAGCCGTTCTTGCCCATAGTATTTCATTTTTTCCCCGTGGTAGTAGACGTACGTGGAAAACGGCGTCGGAATCGCGCCGAGCGCCTTGATACGCCGAATCAAATCGTCATTCACAACCGTGCAATGCTCCAGCCGGAAGCGCGGGTCGCGGCGCGGTGATTCGCGCTGCAGCCGCTCGTAGACCCGCAGCGTGGTGTCGATGCCGACATCGCCGTTCGAGTGGGTGCCGATTTGCCAGCCGGCGAGATGCGCCTTGCGGCCAACCGCGTACAACTCGTCTTCGGTCATCACGAGAATGCCGTAATCGTTGGGCCGTCCTTCATACGCAACAGACAACCGCGCCGTGCGTTCCGAGATCGAGCCATCGCAGACCATCTTGATTGCGCCGACGCGCACCCACTCATCGCCCAGTCCGGTGCGCACGCCTGCTTCGATCATGGCGTCGAGAAAGTGATAGTTGATGAAGCAGTAGGCGCGGTAGAGCAGCTCGCCGGCTTCGCGGGCATCCTGATAGGCCCGCAGATCTTCGGGTGTACCCTGCGCCTCGGTCGCCGAGGTGATCCCCGTTTTGGCCAGCATTTTGGAAATGAGCTGCACGCCTTCGCGGCAATCGTCACGCGTAAAATTCATGGGAATAACTTTGTCGAAGAAATCGTTGGCGCTTTCCGCCACCCGTCCGCTGAGCTTACCGGTGGCCGGATCGTGGCTGATCTGACCGCCGGGCGGATCGGGCGTTTTCTCATCGATTCCCGCTTTACGAAAGCCGAGCGAATTGGAGTACGAAGTGTGCCCGCCGCGATGTTGGATGCGCACGGGATGATCCGGCACAGCAGCATCGAGGTCCGCGACCGTCAACGGCCGTCCGTCTTCGGTCTTGGTGTCGTCGTACTTGAAGCCGAGCACCCAGTCGTCGGCCGGAGTTTTTGCAGCGCGCTCACGCAGAGCAGCTTGAATTGCGGAGATCGAACGCAGGTCGCAGTCGACCATTTTCAGGTGCATGCGGCCGGCGTCGGAGGGGTGCGAATGCGCATCAATGAATCCTGGCAAAACGGTTTTGCCGCCAAGGTCGATTTTCTTGACGCCAGAGGCGGCGAGGTTCAGGACCTCGCTGTCGCTGCCCGCCGCGAGGAATCGGCCACGCGCGATGGCCACGGCTTGAGCGCGCGGCGCTGCGGCGTTCACGGTCCAAATGTTGCCGTTGTGCAGAATCAGTTCTGGCTTTTCCTGCTCCAACGGCAGCAAGGCAAAACCAGCCATCGAGCCCAGGAACTCGCGCCGTGTCGGTTCTTTTCTCATCGGTGCTCCAGTTAGCGGCGATAAACTGCGGCGCATGGTACGCCGCGCGTGAGGCAGCGTCAACGCGGTGCGCGATAAACACATCCGAGCGGCCGTTCCGGCATGGCCAAGCTTGCAGAAACAGATTTCCGGCTGCCGCGTCCATATAGTCAGAACTTCTAGGTAACGAGCGGAAGAGCTTCTAGGTATAAGCAGTTGATGTTCTAGGCATGGCGATGAGCGAAGATAAAAACGAGTTCCTCAAAGGCACGATGGACATGCTGATCCTGAAAGTGGTGGCATTGGGGCCGATTCACGGCTACGCCATCTCTCAGCGTATCCAACAGATTTCCAAGGACTTCTTCCAGGTCCAACAAGGTTCGCTGTATCCGGCGCTGCATCGCCTGGAAGATCGCGGCTGGCTGCGAGCGGACTGGCGAGAGTCTGAAACCGGCCGGGATGCTAAGTTTTACTCGCTGACCCGCAAGGGCCGCAAACAGCTCGAGACCGAGTTGGTCTATTGGGAACGGCTCCAGGAAGCCGTTGGGCTGATTCTGCGAACCGCCGAATAGGAGGCGCGGATGCACTGGCTGAGCCGCTTTTTTCATAGGGAGAAGTCCGAAGAGCAGCTGGATTCCGAATTGCGTTTTCACATGGAAAAGCAAGTCTCGAATTATGTCGCGTCGGGAATGACGCCGGAAGAAGCGCGGCGGCGTGCGAACCTGAGTTTCGGCGCTCTGGAAGCGGTGAAAGAACAATCGCGGGAGGCGCGTCGCGGCAGCTTCATCGAAACGCTATTCCAAGATATCCGCTACGGCGTACGCATCTTGCGCAAGAATCCCGGCTTTACGCTGGCCGCCGCATTGACGCTCGCACTCGGCATCGGCGCGAACACCGCGATCTTCAGCATTGTGAATACGATCGTCGTGCGTCCGCTGCCGTACAAAGATTCGGCCCGAATCGTACAGATCACCACGCACACCGCCCTGTTTCCCTCGTTCGACCTGGGATTGTCCTGGATCAGTTTCGATGGGATCCGCTCGCAAGTACCCGCGGCCGAGCAGAGTGCGGCTTACCTCACTCGCGTTAAGACACTAACGGGCACTGGAGAGCCGACGGTCTTAAACACGACCGCGGTCACGGATGGGTTCTTCGAGGAGTTGGGCGGCACGGCACAAGCCGGACGTCTGTTCACGCAAGAGGAGTTCAAGACCGGACAGGATTACGAGATCGTGCTGAGCGACGCGCTTTGGCGGACACGCTTTGGCGCCGATCCCGGCATTGTCGGCAGGACACTTGTGCTGGACGGCGAGCCGTACCGCGTCGTGGGCATCGCCGCGCCCAAATTTGCTTTCCCTGATGCCGAACAGGCCTGGACACCGTTTGCGATCAGCTCGGCCGATGTGCGGAACCCGATGTTCTTCATGCTGCAGACGATATGCAAGTTGCGGGCCGGCGAGACGCCGGAAAAACTCGGAGCGCAATTGGACGCCGTAGCCAAGCAATCCATGAAAGATTTTCCCGCGCTCGGCGAAGGGTTGAGCTTGCTGGCGAAGCCTTTGCTCGCGCGCCAGATTCGCGGTTCGCGCGACGCCTTTCTGATGCTATTGGCCGCATCGGCATTTGTTCTGCTCATCGCGTGCGCGAATTTGGCGAGTCTGTTGTTGGCTCGCGGCTCCGGCCGGCAGAGAGAAATGGCGCTGCGAGCGGCATTAGGCGCTTCGCCGGCGCGTCTGCTAAGACAGGGTTTGGTGGAGAGTTGTCTCCTCGGGCTGGTAGGAGGCGCAATTGGGCTGGTACTTGCAGCAGAAGGGGTGCAACTCTTCCAGGCCATCGCGCCAGCGGATACGCCGCGACTAGGTGAGATTTCGGTCGATTCCACACTGCTGTGGTTTTCTCTGGTCACTTCGATCGCTGCCGGCGTTTTGTTCGGTCTTGTTCCCGCGCGGCGCGCATCGAAAATGGATCCAAACGAAGCGCTCAAAGAAGGTGCTGGCACGAACCTGGGCGGTGCGCGATCGGCGCGGCAGTCCCGGCTTGGGAATGCTTTGGTCACGTTGGAGGTGGCGCTCGCGTTCGTGTTGGTGGTTGGCTCGGTGCTGATGACGCTAACGCTCTCGCGCCTGCTGCATCAGGATCCCGGGTTTCGCACCGATCATTTGCTGTCTTTCGATCTGCCGCAGCCGCCTTTGAACGATACACCGGAGGCCGAAGCAACCATGAAAAAGCGCGCGGTGCGGCTACGCGAGATGGTGCAGAAAATCCAACACGTCCCGGGAGTCGCGGAAGTCACGGCTTCCGACCGTGGCCTACTGGGCGGGATGATCATGATGGAGTCGGACCTGTTAGTGGATGGCGCGATTCCCTCTTCAAAAAACGAGAGGCGCACGGCGAGTACCCGCTACGTCTACCCGGGATATTTCCAGACCATGCAGATTCCGCTACTACGCGGCCGCGAGTTTAGTGAGCGCGACACGACGAGCGAGAAGACGCCTGGAGGGGTCGTGGTGAACGCCGCCATGGCGCGGGAATACTGGGGGACGCTGGATGTTGTCGGAAAGCGTCTTAGCGCCTCAAAGGGCGACAAAGGCGAGCGGCAGTGGAACGAAGTGATCGGGGTGGCGGCCGACGCGCGCGAAGTACATCTCCGGGAGGCACCATCGCCGACGTACTTCTTCTCCATACTGCAAGGCGGCACCGGCTCGATGCACCTGCTGGTGCGAACGCATACAGACGCGGAGGCCCTGGCGTCAACGATCTCGCGGCAGATTTGGGCAGCATACCCGGATCAGCCCGTCACGCACATGATGACGATGACGCAGAACATTTCCGAATCCGTGGGTAACGAACGACTGCGGAGTGTGCTGCTGGTCGTGTTCGCCGGAATTGGTTTTGCACTCGCGCTGGTCGGAGTGTACGGCGTGATTTCTTATTCGGTAGCGCGGCGGGTCCAAGAGATTGGAATTCGCATGGCGCTGGGCGCGTCGCCGCGCGATGTGTTACGGATGGTGATTGGACAAGGACTATTGCCAGTGGCAGCTGGCGTGGTCATCGGTGCCGCGGCTTCGTTTGGGTTGACGCGACTGGTGGCCAGTCAACTGTACGGGGTTAAGCCGAGTGATCCTGCGACGTTTCTCGGCGCGACGACGCTGATTCTGGTGGTCGCCGTGTTGGCCTGCTGCATACCGGCACGTCGCGCCATGCGCGTCGACCCGATCGTCGCGCTGCGCTACGAATAGCACTCCTTTTAAAAATCGCAACACTGATGCCCAGTCTATTCGTAGCGCAAGGCTACGACCGGATCCACACGTGTGGCGCGGCGGGCAGGAATCCAGCACGCGGCCAGCGCTACGGCAATCAACGCGAGCGTAACGAGAACGAA
>Ga0335080_10000588_pt1 | contig 33764 bp, 33 predicted proteins | sample Lox_Sample_34_FD_206720 | JGI IMG/M metagenome (GOLD analysis project Ga0335080, IMG submission 206720) | Soil microbial communities from Loxahatchee National Wildlife Refuge, Florida, United States - Lox_Sample_3.4 | ecosystem: Environmental > Terrestrial > Soil > Wetlands | place: USA... | reverse complement strand
CACGCGACCGTCTGGCCGGCTTGAACCGCCACGCTGTTGGGAGAGAACGACATGCCGGCGATGGTGATCACCACGTCCGCACCGGCCGGGCTCGGCGCCGGCGTCGGCGCCGAGGGCGCCGCGGGATTGCCGCCGCCGTACCCGCCACCGCCTCCTCCGCCCCCGCAGCTCACCATCAGCATGCCGGCCGCGAATGCGGCAAGGCTCCCGGCGCGACCTTTCGACATGATCGATCTCCTCCCTCCGCCCACCTCTGCGGCTCTGCTCGTCGTCGCTCGGGCTCCGAGAGGTTGGGCTGCCCCGTCGATGTGCAAGGGCAGTGCCTTTGGACGACGCGGCCGACTCGTCGGAACCGGCAGCCGAAGAGACGCGGCTAGGGAGTCCAGGCTCGAACGAACCCGGCGAGGTTCGGCACGAGGTCGGCCCAGCCGTGGAGGAGAACGACGAGCAGCAGGCTGCGCGTGCGCGCCCACAGGACGCCGAAGGCCAGGCCGATCGGCGAGACGACCACGACCGAGTAGGCGGCGGCGGTCAGCGGGTCGGGCGCCTGAGCGAAGCCCTCCATGGCGTGGGCCCCGCGCAGCACGTAGCCGGGCGCGTGCGCGAGGCCGAAGAGCAGGGCCATCGCGACGAGACCGGCGGTCTCGGACCGCAGCCACGCCGCGGCGCGGGTCTGGAACGCGAGGCGGAAGAGGAACTCCTCGGTCAGGCCGGCCTCGAGGCACATCCAGGCGAGTGCGAACGGGGCGGCGAGACCGATCACCCAGGCCGGCTGCGGGAGAGCGGCGAGCATCTGGGGTCCGCGCCCGGCGAAGAGCTGGAGGAGCAGGAGCAGCGTGCCCATGACGAGGAGGGCCCGGCGCTCGACGCGATCCGGCCGATCGAAGCGGAGGAGCTCGCGGGGGCGACACCCCATCCAGGCGAGGAGGGCGGCTGGCAGGAGGACCATCGCGGCCACCTTGGCCCCCAGCAGGACGACCTCCTGCGCCGGATGGCCGGGACAGGCGGCGCGCAGGGCGCTCAGTCCCCAGCCGAGGAAGCCCACCGCGAAGAGGACCATGTAGGAGCCGACCGCCGCGAGCTCACGCCCCGCGTGGCGCATCTCGACCGGCCGGGGCGCCGCCCCCCGGGTCACCCAGAAGGCCACGAGGGAGAAGAAGAGGCCGAAGACGATCATCCCCGCCACGGCCTCGCCGGCGGCGAAGCCCGGCCGGGGCCCGAGCCGGGCGAGGCTCAGTGCGAGGAGCAGGACGTAGATCGCGATCGCGACGGAGCCGCGCATGTCCATCTGCGGGAACGGGACCGTCCCCGGCGCAGTTCGACTTCCCGAGTCAGGCGGGAGCCCGTCAGGCCGGCACGGCCTCCAGCCGGCGCTCGCCCACCTGCTGCCGCCACATCGCGAAGTAGAGCCCCTTGGCCGCGAGGAGGCTCTCGTGCCGGCCCTCCTCCACGATGCGGCCCTGCTCGAGGACGTAGATCCGGTCCGCGTGCATCACCGTGGAGAGGCGGTGGGCGATGAGCACCGTCATCACCCGGCGGTCGCGGGCCACCTCGCGGATCGTGCGGCTCACCTCGTCCTCGGTCAGGGAGTCGAGCGAGGAGGTGGCCTCGTCGAACACCAGGAGGTGCGGCTTCCGGAGGAGGGCGCGCGCGATCGAGAGGCGCTGCTTCTCGCCCCCCGACACCTTCACCCCGCCCTCGCCGATGAGCGTGTCGAGGCCCTTGTCGGCGCGGGCGAGGAGGCCCTCGCAGGCCGACCGGCCCAGCACGTCCAGGCATTCGGCGTCGGTCGCCTGGGGGCGCACGAAGCGGAGGTTGTCGCGGATCGAGCCGGAGAAGAGCTGGGTGTCCTGGGTCACGAATCCGATCCTCTCGCGCAGCTTCTCGAGGTCGACCCGGTCCTGTGGCTGGCCGTCGTACAGGATGCGGCCGGCCGCCGGGCGATAGAGGCCGACGAGGAGCTTGACGAGGGTCGTCTTCCCCGCGCCCGACGGCCCGACGAAGGCCACCGTGTCGCCTCGCCGCACCTCGAAGCTCACCTCCTGGACCGCCCGCGTCGCGACCGAGAGGTGCGAGAAGGAGACGCGCTCGAAGGCGAGGTGCTTCAGGTCGCCGACCTCGACCGGGTCGGCCGGCCTCGGCTCCCGCGGGGCGTCGAGGATCGCCTGGAAGTTCGCGAGGGAGGCCTCGGTCTCCCGGTAGACGCCGATCACGCTGCCGAGCTCCTGGAGGGGGCCGAAGATGAAGAAGGAGTAGATCCAGAGGGCGAAGAACTGGCCGACCGTGATCTCGCGGGCGAAGATGAGGTAGAGCATGAGGAAGAGGATCGAGGTCCGGAGGGCGTTGACGGACGTGCCCTGGACGAAGCTCAGGCTGCGCAGGTAGCGCACCTTCCGCAGCTCGAGGCCGAGGATGCGGTCGGTGGTGGCGTTGAGGCGGGCCACCTCCTGGGCCCCGAGGCCCATGCTCTTCACGAGTTCGATGTTCCGGAGCGATTCCGTGGTCGACCCGGCGAGGGCGGTCGTCTCGGCCACGATCGTCTTCTGGACGGCCTTGATCCTCCGGGAGAGGACGGACGAGAGCCAGCCCAGGAGGGGCACCGTCGCGAAGTAGATGGGCGCGATCAGCCAGTGGACGCTGAACGCGTAGACGACGACGAAGAGGACGCCCACCAGCGTCTGGAAGACGATGTTGATCGCCGACGTCACCAGCTTCTCGACGTCCGTCCGCACCTTCTGGAGCTTGCCGAGCGTCTCGCCGCTCCGCTGGTCCTCGAAGAGCTGGTAGGGCAGCTCGAGCGAGTGCCGGATGCCGTCCGAGTAGAGCTGCGCCCCGAGCCGCTGGGTGACCACGTTGACGAAGTAGTCCTGGAAGTTCTTGGCCACCCGGGAGACGAAGGCCACCCCGACCGCGGCCAGGAGGAGGAGCGTCACCCCGCGCAGGAACTGGGCGGTCGTGTAGTGGTCGAAGCGGGTCGCGTACTGGTCGATGACGTGGCGGAAGATCAGCGGGTCGAGGAGCGAGAAGACCTGGTTGATCGCGGCCAGGATGAGGGCGAGGAGGACGAGCCTCCAGTGCGGACGGAGGTACGACAGGAGGAGCTTCATGGGACGCTTCCGTCCAGCATACCAGCGCCCGGCCGGGCAGTGTGGTCCGCGGCGCCAGGCCCGGCTCCGGCGTCCGGTGGGAGAATCGGGGTCGGCCGCCGGGTTTCTGACGATCGCCGACGGACTCAGCCGCCGACGAGCTCCTCGAACGCGCGCGCAGGCAGGGCGTCGAGGGAAGGAACGACGAGGTCGGCGTCGAGCGCCTTGTGGTGGGAGGAGAGGACGCCGATCGACGGCATTCCTGCCCGGCGCGCCCCCTCGATGCCCGCGGGCGCGTCTTCCACGACGACGCACCGCGCGGGCGGCAGTCCCAGGCGTCGCGCCGCTTCGAGGAAGATGGCCGGGTCGGGCTTCCCCCGCCCCACCTCGTCCGCCGAGACGACGGTGTCGAGGAACCGCCCGAGGCGCAGGACCTCGAAGACCGCGTCGATGTTCGGCTGCGGGGCGGAGGAGGCGAGAGCCTGCCTCCAGCCGGCCTCCCGCAGCCTCTCGAGCCAGGGCAGCGCGCCCGGGAGGGGCTCGAGGCCCTTCTCGCGGAGCAGTCGGCGGTAGGCCCGCTCCTTCGTCTCGCTCACCCGCTCGATCCACTCCGGCGTGAGGTGCGTCCCCATGAGCTCCCGGAGGATCTCGTCGTTGCGCTTGCCGAAGGTGTTCACGAAGTCGGACGGCTGGACCGACCGGCCCTCCGCGGCGAGGGTGTCCCGCCAGGCCACCCAGTGGTGGCCCGCCGAGTCGATCAGGGTGCCGTCGAGGTCCCAGAGGACGCCGCCCGGCGGTCCGGCGGTGTGGCCCACGGGCCGAGGATACCAGCCCGAGGCGGATCGGCCGGAGTGTGCGCTAAACTTCACCCCCAACCGGCCCCCGTGCGGCAGGGGGTGAAGGGGGGACGATGAGGGCTCGCAGCTGGCTCACCGCGACGGTCGTGGCCGGACTCCTGGCTCCCGGTGTCGCGCGAGCGGAAGGCCTGGAGGGGCGATTCGCCGTCGCCTTCCAGGTCGGAACGCAGTCGGAGATCTCGGGCGACCTCATCAAGGGCACCCAGGGCGAGTTGGTCGACCGCCCCATCAGCATCGACTCGAAGCGCTACAAGGACGTGTACGCCCCGGACGTGCGGCTGCAGGGCCTCGTCGGCTACGGCGTGGGCACGAAGGAGGAGATCGTCGTCCGCGGCACCTACTACAAGGCGAACGGCACCGCGCTCGAGGTCGGCACCCTCAACGGCCACCCGCTGGCCGTCTACTTCGACCCGTACGGGGCCTACAAGGAGGCGGGCATCGAGGCCAGCTTCCGCTACTACCTCGCGTCCACGGGACGGCTGAAGTCCTACATCGCGCCGGTCGCCGGGGCGCGATTCATCTCCCAGATCCTCGTCACCTTCTCGGTGCAGGACGCCGGGATCTCGATCCAGAACGTGCCCTTCAGCCAGAAGAGCACGGTGCCGGTCTTCGGCCTCGACCTGGGCTTCACGTTCGACCTGGGAAAGCACGTCTTCGTCGGCCTCGAGAGCGCCATTCGCTACAACTCGCCGCCCAAGCAGTTCAACTCGCTCCAGAGCATCCCGCAGTTCGACGACAGCGACGGCCGGTGGTCGGCCCCCGTCGTGGCGTCCGTCGGCGCGAGGTTCTGAGCCGAGAGCCCGCGCCGCGTGGCCGGCTCGGCCTGATCCCGCGGCCGCTCCTACGGAGGACGTCGTGGAGTGCCGGCGAGCGGGCGTCCTCCTTCGATCCGGGCGCGAATCTTGACTAATTCGTAGAGATTGATAGGCTGAGATCATGAGTGGCCCCTCTCTCGACGAGCTCACGAAGGGCGAGTACAAGGCCGGCTTCGTCACCGACATCGAGCAGGAGACGCTCCCCCCCGGCCTCTCCGAGGACGTCGTCCGGCTGATCTCGTCCAAGAAGGGCGAGCCGGAGTGGATGACGGAGTGGCGGCTCAAGGCCTACCGGCACTGGCTCACCATGGAGGAGCCACGGTGGCCGAACGTCCACTATCCGCCCATCGACTACCAGGGCATCTCCTACTACGCCGCGCCGAAGCGGAAGAAGGACGCCCCGAAGAGCCTCGACGAGGTGGACCCGAAGCTGCTCGAGACGTACGAGAAGCTCGGCGTGCCCCTCCACGAGCGGGCGAAGCTGGCCGGGGTGGCGGTGGACGCGGTCTTCGACAGCGTCTCCGTGGCCACCACCTTCAAGCAGAAGCTCAAGGAGGCCGGGGTCATCTTCTGCTCCTTCTCCGAGGCGGTGAGGGAGCACCCCGACCTCGTGCGGCAGTACCTCGGGAGTGTCGTCCCCTACTCCGACAACTTCTTCGCGACGCTCAACTCGGCGGTCTTCTCCGACGGCTCCTTCGTCTTCGTGCCGAGGGGAGTGCGGTGCCCGATGGAGCTCAGCACCTACTTCCGGATCAACGCCGCGAGCACCGGCCAGTTCGAGCGGACGCTCATCGTGGCCGAGGAGGGGGCCTACGTCAGCTACCTCGAAGGCTGCACGGCGCCGGTGCGGGACGAGAACCAGCTCCACGCGGCGGTGGTCGAGCTCGTGGCCCTCGCCGACGCAAGGATCAAGTACTCGACGGTCCAGAACTGGTACCCGGGCGACAAGGACGGGAAGGGCGGCATCTACAACTTCGTCACCAAGCGCGGCAAGTGCGCGGGGCCGCGCTCCAAGATCTCCTGGACCCAGGTCGAGACGGGCTCCGCGATCACGTGGAAGTACCCCTCCTGCATCCTGCAGGGCGACTCCTCGGTGGGCGAGTTCTACTCGGTGGCCGTGACCAACAACCGGCAGCAGGCGGACACCGGCACCAAGATGATCCACGTGGGGAAGAACACCCGCAGCACGATCGTGTCGAAGGGCATCTCGGCGGGGCACGGGCAGAACTCCTACCGGGGCCTCGTCCGGATCGGCCGCGGGGCCGACGAGGCCCGCAACTACTCGCAGTGCGACTCGCTGCTCATCGGCGACCGGTGCGGGGCGCACACCTTCCCCTACATCGACGTGCAGAACTCCTCGGCCCGGATGGAGCACGAGGCCACCACGTCGAAGATCGGCGAGGACCAGCTCTTCTACTTCCGGTCGCGGGGGATCTCCTCCGAGGACGCGGTGGGCATGATCGTGAACGGCTTCTGCCGGGAGGTCTTCCGCGAGCTGCCGATGGAGTTCGCGGTCGAGGCCCAGAAGCTCCTCGGGGTGAGCCTCGAGGGCAGCGTCGGCTAGGCGGCCCGGCCCCCGCCCCGTCCGGGCCGTCGGGGCAGCAGGTGCCGCCGGGCGTTCAGGACGAGGCCGATGACCCGCCCCGGCCGCAGCCGGGCCGCGGCCTCCCGGACGGTCTCCCGAGCCGCGTGCCGCGCCCGCACCACGAAGACGAACCCGTCGAAGAGGTCCGGCAGCGGCGTCGCGTCCGCCGTGCCGACGAGAGGGGGGCAGTCGACGACCACGCGGTCGAAGACACGGTCCGCGCCCTTGAGGAGCGCTTCGAGGCGTGGCGAGGAGAAGAGATCCCTTCGCCGCGGAGGCGAGTCGCCGGCCGACAGCAGCCAGAAGCCCCCCGACAGACGCCGTACGACCGGGGTCTCGCCCTTGCCGTCGAGGTACTCGCGGAGGCCGACCTCCGGCGGGCCCAGGCCGAGGGCGAGGTCGAGAGCCGGCCGGTCCAGGTCCAGCTCCAGGAGCAGCACGCGCCCCCGCCGTTCAGAGGCCAGCGCCTCGGCGAGGCCGAGCGCCACCGTGCTCGCTCCCTCGCCGGCCGTTGCGCCCACGATGCCGATGCGGCGCAGCCTCTTGTCCCGGCCGAGCGCCCGTAGCCGGGTTGCCAGCAGCCGGAGCTGCTCGCCCTGCGCGGAGCCGCCGTCGAGGACCGACCGGGCGACGGGCCCCGGGCTCGGGGAGACGCGAGTCTCCTCCTCGAACGCGGGCGGCATGTCGAAGACGGGGATGTCGGCGGCCGGCGTCTCTCTCCCGCTCACGTCTTCGCCCGGCGGAGCACCCGGTCGTAGAACCCCATCCGCTCGAGCTCGAGAGAGTGGCGGCGCGTCGCCTGCCGCACCGGCTCCAGGATCCGCTCCACCTCCGCCTGGAGCGTCGCCGTCGCGAACGCCCGGCACCAGCCGGCGACGGCGCGCACCGCCCGCCGGGGCACCCGGCCTCCCTCGCCGGGGCCCACCACGACGCGCCCCGCGGGCGTGACGCGGAAGGCGCGCAGGGAGCCCTCCTCGAGGAGGGCCCGCTCGTGCGTGAGGCGCAGCTGCCGGGCGGTCTCGTCGGTGCCGGCCTCCGCCTCGGCCACCTGGGCCACGGCCGACATGGTCCAGGCGAGCACGGAGGCGTCGACGCTTCGGCTCTGGTCGGACCAGATCACGCGGCGCGGGGTGTGGTCGAGGACCAGCTCGTCGAGACGCTGCAGCGTGTCGTCGTGTTGCAGGTCGAGCTGGCGGCGCACGACGTCACGGTCCTCCTCGCGTGCGAGGGGGTGGGGCAGCGCGGACTCGATCCTCCGCAGCGGCACCCCCTTCTCCGTGATGATGGTGGTGACGGTGAACTTCGGCTGGGCGACCGCTTCCGTGAGGACGACGAACGAGCGGCCTCGCGCTTCGACCCGCGTGAAGCGCCCGAAGCCGAGATCGGCATCGGGCGGACGAAGCTCCACCCGGCGCACGGCGTCCGTCCCCTTCGCCGGAGCGGCGGCGGGCGAGGGCGGCGTCACCACCACCCGCACGGGCGAGAGGCGCACGGACGTGACGGCCGAGGGCGCGGCCGCGGGCGGGGGGACCGGCGGAGGAGCGGCGGGGACGCGAGGAGCGGGCGCGGGTGGGGCCGGCGCCTCGACCGGTGGCTTCCTTCGGATCGCGGCCGTGCTCCGCGTGTGCGGCATCGTGATCACCGGCCGGGTCGGCATCGTGTAGTCGCTGGTTCGCTCCCTCTCCGGCCGGCGTGCCGCCTTCTCCAGCAGGGCCCGCACCTTCTCGAGCAGGTCGCGGAGCGGGAACGGCTTCAGCAGGAAAGCGTCCGCGCCGGCGGCGAGCACCGCCCGGATCCTCGCTTCGGAGCGCACCGCGGAGACGGCGATGAACGGAACCCGCTCGAGCCCGGGCACCGCCCGCATCGCGCGCAGGAGGCCCTCGCCGTCCATGTCCGGCATCAGGATGTCGCTCACCACGCAGTCGGGGCGGATCGCGGCGACCCGCTCCAGAGCGGCCGCCCCGGTCGGAAAGGAGTGGGTCTCGAACTCCGGCGCGCGGAAGGCGCGCTCGAGGAGCAGGCGCACCTTCGAGTCGTCGTCGACCACGACCATTCGTCGGGGCGCGTTCATTCCAGTGCTCGCGGACGAGACGGCCCGGGGACACGGGGCGCACCGATACTCTCAGACGGCGGAACGGGGTGTCAACGGCGCGGGGGCCGCGCGTATCATGGCCCGGTGTTCATCGTCGCGTGGGAGGGCCGCCCTCCTCCGGACAAGGCCGAGTGGATCAGGGTCCTCCGCGAGGTGCTGGCGGCGGAGCTCGGGTCCTACCGGGTCGTCTTCCGGAGGCACGCGACCGGCTGGCGGTTCTCCCTCGAGTGGCGCGAGGACGACGAGGCAGGAGAGGAAGCGCTCGTCTCCAACAGCCCCGAGAGCGTGGCCTACAACATCTACGCGAACCTGGCCGGAGGAGGGATGCCTCTCGACGCGTCGTGGAAGCCCGAGGCGCGGCACGAGGCCGGCCGAGGATGAGAGTCGAGGACGACGAGACCCCTCGCCCGCCCGTCCGGGCCGGAGCGGGCTCGGGGGACTAGGGCCGCGTCCTCTTCGCGAGCCGCACGACCGAGCCGCCCCGCCTGGGGAAGACGAACGAGACGCGGTCGGTGAAGCAGCGCATGTAGTAGATCCCGCGCCCGTTGCCGCGCTCGATGTTCTCGTCCCGGCACGGGTCCGGCACCCGCTCGGGGTCGAAGCCGGGCCCCCGATCGCGGACCGTGATCACGAGGCTGTCCGGCGTGAGGTGGAGGCCGATCCGGGTCGGTGCCCCGTCGTCGCTGCGGCCGTGGCGAAACGCGTTCACCACGGCCTCGCGGAGAGCGACGCCCACGAACACCGCCTCGTCCTGGACGAGGCCGCCGGCGCGGCCCATGCACACCGCGAGGTCCTCGATGTGGTCGAGGGCAGCCTCGCCGCCCGGTCCCGGGTCGAGGACGAACCGGGCCGACCAGGTGCCGCTCCGCGGGTGGCGCCGGAACCGGCCCAGCCGCAGCGCTTCGGAGTCGAGATCGGCCATCGGGACCATCGCCATTATGGACGAGCCCGGGCGGCTGAGGTTCCGCAAAACCCCGTTGCCAACGGCTTTTTTGGATGCGGATGGCGGCCCGGGCGGGGAGGAAAGCGGTAAGATTCCGTCCCTGCCCGGAAAGGGGAGAATGAGCGGCTTCAAGGTCAGGCTGGGCGACGGCAGCGAGATCGGTCCGATGGACCTGGCGGCCCTTCGGACCTGGGTGGCCCAGGGTCTCGTGGACGGGTCGAGCCCGGTGATGCGTCCCGGGACGCGGAAATGGGTCCCCCTGTCCGCGGTCCCCGAGCTGAAGGGCACCCTCGGCGCCTCTCGCCCCAAGGTGGCGGCGCGGGCGAGACGCGCCCAGAGCCCGGAGGCCGAGCCGGGGGAGGCCGCGGAGCCGTCGGGCGTCGATCGCGGGCGCGTGAGGCTCGTCGGCGTCCTTCTGCTCGCCGCCGCCGCGGTGTTCGGCATCCTCGCCTGGCGTCCGGCCGCGGCGGCCCCGGGCCTCGACGGCGCGCCGTGGCTCCAGCTGGCGCTCGGCGCCCTCGCGCTGGGCCTCGCGCTGCAGCTCCGCTTCGACCTCGCGCGCCGCGTGGTGCGGATCGCGCTCTTCCTCGTGGCCTTCGCTCTCTTCCCCCTGGCCGGCATCCTCATCGCCCAGGGCGAGCGCGGGGCGGGCCTCTTCGCGCTCGGCTCGGCGTGGCTCCTCGTGTCCGGCCTCTTCGCCCTCCTCCCCCGCGTCCTCGGCTGGATGGGGGCGGTCCTCGCGCTCGTCCCGGTCCTGGCCGGCAGCTATGGCGCCTACCGCTTCGGCCTCGCCCCCGAGAGCGAGGCCACCGGCCGCGTGCAGGAGTGGGCGTCGCCCGATCGCCGTTTCACCGACGACTCGCTCGGTGTCACCCTCGACGTCCCGGCGGGCTGGTACGCACTGCGGCCCGGGAACCCGCTCGTGGCCGCGCCCGCCGAGGCCCGGCTCACGCTGATGCAGCCCCGGCACGGCGGCTCCGCCTACCTCGTCGCCGAGCCCGCTCCGCGCGGCGTGGCGACACCCGACCAGTACCTCGACCGCCTGTCCTCCCGCCGCGGCCCGGCGCGCCCGGGGTTCCAGCCGGGGCCGCGGTCGAACGCGGTCCTGGGCTCGCTGTCCGGCCGCCGTCTCGAGTCGACCTGGCTCGACGGCTCGACGCGGCAGCGCGAGATCGTCCTCGCCGGCCTCGACGGATGGATGGGCTTCGGCCTCGTGGCCTGGATGCCGGAGGCCACGGCGTCACGGCCCGACGGCCTCGACGCGCTGGCCGGGGGTCTCGCCGCGCGCGGCCTGCTCGCCGGGCGCCTCCGCTCGTCCGTGGAGGCGGCGCTGGCCGCCGTCCCCCACCTCTCTGCCCCCGCGGCCGAGCAGCTCATGGCGCAGAGCGAGGCCCGCGTCCTCGAGCCCGACCAGGCCTTCCGCCGCTCGCTCGCCGCCCTCGCCCGCCTCCTGCCCTCGCTCTCCAAGGGCGAGACCGCCGAGCTCTCGTCGCTGACCACGGCCACGTATGCCGGTGTCCCCTGGGCCGACCGAACCCGTCTCGCCGCCTACGTCGAGCGCGTCCGGAAGGGCGATTCGACCCGCCCGGCGGAAGACCACGAGATGGCCGTCCTCATGAAGGCGGCGGAGGACCGGCTCGCCCCCGTCCGAAGGCTCCGGCTCCAGGCGTACTACGAGAAGGCGATCCGGGCCGAAAATTGACTTTTTCGTACGGATTGCCTAACCTGTGACCGGGTCGGTCCCCGATGGACGCCGGCCCCGCTCCGAGTCCGGAGAAACCACGCATGCTCGAGATCAAGAACCTCCACGCGAAGGCGGGGGAGAGCGACATCCTGCGCGGCCTCGACCTGACGGTCCGGGCGGGCGAGGTGCACGCCATCATGGGCCCGAACGGCTCGGGGAAGAGCACGCTCGCCCACGTCCTCGCCGGCCGGCCCGGCTACACGGTCACCGACGGCAAGGTGCTCTACAAGGGGAAGGACCTCCTCGCTCTCGCCCCCGAGGAACGGGCTCGCGAGGGCGTCTTCCTCGCCTTCCAGTACCCGGTCGAGATCGCGGGCGTGAGCAACGTCTACTTCCTGAAGGCGGCCACGAACGCGATCCGGAAGCACCGGGGCCTGCCGGAGCTCGACGCCCTGGACTTCCTCGCCCTCGTGAAGGAGAAGGCCAAGGTGGTCGACCTCGACGAGGAGCTCGTGAAGCGGTCGGTCAACGAGGGCTTCTCGGGCGGCGAGAAGAAGCGGAACGAGATCTTCCAGATGGCGGTGCTCGAGCCCGCGCTGGCCATCCTCGACGAGACCGACTCCGGCCTCGACATCGACGCCCTGCGCATCGTCGCCGGGGGGGTGAACCGGCTGCGCAGCCCGGAGAGGGCGATGATCGTGGTGACCCACTACCAGCGCCTGCTGAACTACATCGTCCCCGACTTCGTGCACGTGCTGGTGGAGGGCCGGATCGTGCGCTCGGGTGGCAAGGAGATGGCGCTCGAGCTCGAGGAGAAGGGCTACTCCTGGCTCGAGAGGGAGCCGGCCGCGGCCGGCCGCTGACGCGCGATGCCCGCGATCGCCGAGGACCGCGACGCCTACCGGGCGAGCTTCGAGCGCTTCGCCGCCGCTCACGCGGCCTCGGACCCGGCCTGGCTCCGGGAGCGGCGCACCGCCGCCATCGCCCGCTTCGTCGAGAAGGGCCTGCCCACGGCCAGGGACGAGGCGTGGCGCCACACGCCGGTCGCGCCTCTCGCCCGGCCGTGCTTCGAGCCCGCCGACCCCGAAGCCGAGGCGCCGTCGGCCGCCCTCGCCGCCGTGTCGCTCGAAGGCTTCCCGGGCCCGCGCCTCGTGTTCGTGAACGGGCGCTTCTCGCCCGGCCTCTCGTCGGCGCGCCCCGCCTCCGGCGTCGAGGTGACGAGCCTCCGCGAGCTCCTGCGGACGGAGCCGGGACGCCTCGAGCCGTGGCTCTCCCGCCTCGCCACCGGCCAGGCCGGGGTGTTCGCCGACCTGAACTCGGCTTTCGCGGAGGACGGGGCGGTCGTGATCGTGGCCCCGGGCGCGGCCCCGGAGGACGCCGTCCTCGTCGGCCACGTCGCGGCGCGTAACGGTGCGCCCACGGTCTCGTACCTCCGCACCCTCGTCGTGGCCGGGGCGGGCAGCCGGTGCCGGGTCGTCGAGGCCTTCGCCTCGCCCGACGGGAGCGCCTCGCTCGTGAACGCGGTGACCGAGGTCGTGGTCGAGGACGGCGCCCGGGTGGACCACTACAAGCTCCAGCGGGAGGGGGAGGACCAGCTCCACGTCGCCACCCTCGCCGCGCGTCTCGCCCGCGACGCCCGATTCTCCGACCACTCGCTCGCCCTCGGGGCCGCCCTCTCCCGCAACGACATCGACGTCCGGTTCGAGGGCGAGGGAGGCGAGTGCACCCTCGACGGCCTGTTCGTGCTCGACGGCCGACGGGTCGCCGACACGCACTCCCGCATCGACCACGCGCGGCCGCACTGCTCGAGCCGGGAGCACTACCGCGGGATCGTGGACGGGCAGGGGCGGGGCATCTTCAACGGGCTCGTGGTCGTGCGTCCGGGGGCCCAGAAGACCGACGCCTACCAGATGAACCAGAACCTCCTGCTCTCGCGGCAGGCCCTCGTGCACTCGACGCCGCAGCTCGAGATCCTCGCCGACGACGTGAAGTGCAAGCACGGCTCGACCACCGGCCAGCTCGACGCGGCGGCGCTCTTCTACCTCCGCTCGCGCGGGCTCTCCGAAGGGGCGGCGCGCAGCCTCCTCACCTGGGCCTTCGCGAGCGACCTCGTCCGGAAGATGGAGATCGGGCCCCTGCGACGGGTCGTGGAGCGGCACCTCCAGGCGCACCTGCCCGACGCCTCCGGCCTCGCGGAGGCCCTCCCGTGAGCGCGCCCGCGGGGACGAAGGCCGCCTTCGACGTGGAGGCGATCCGCCGGGAGTTCCCGGTGCTCGAGGAGAAGGTCCACGGCCGGCCGCTCGTCTACCTCGATAGCGCGGCGAGCGCGCAGAAGCCGCGGGCCGTGATCGACGCCGAGCGGGAGGTCTACGAGCGTGCCTACTCGAACGTCCACCGCGGCGTCCACCACCTCTCGGTGGTCGCGACGGACGCCTACGAGAAGGCACGGGGGAAGGTCCGGAGGTTCCTCGGCGCCGCGGCGAGCCGGGAGATCGTCTGCCTGCGCGGCACCACGGAAGCGGTGAACCTCGTCGCCCAGTCGTACGGCCGTAAGCACGTGGGGGCGGGCGACGAGGTGCTCGTCACCGGCCTCGAGCACCACTCGAACATCGTGCCCTGGCAGCTCCTCTGCGAGGAGAAGGGCGCCTCGCTCAGGGTCGCCCCGATCGACGACGCGGGCGAGGTCGACCTCGTGGCCTTCGAGCGGCTGCTGTCGCCCCGCACCCGGATCGCCTCCTTCGCCCACGTCTCGAACGCCCTCGGCACGGTGAACCCCGTCCGCCGCATGACCGAGCTCGCTCACGCCGCGGGAGCGGTGGCGATGGTCGACGGCGCGCAGGCGGCGCCCCACCTCCCCGTGGACGTGCAGGCGATCGGCTGCGACTTCTACGCGTTCTCCGGGCACAAGGTCTACGGACCGTCCGGCGCCGGCGCCCTCTACGGCAAGGCCGCCCTCCTCGAGGCGATGCCGCCCTGGCAGGGCGGGGGGGACATGATCGCCTCCGTGACCTTCGAGAAGTCCACCTGGAACGAGCTGCCCTACAAGTTCGAGGCGGGCACGCCGAACATCGCGGGGGCGATCGCCCTCGGGGCGGCGATCGACTGGGTGGGGAGAGTCGGGCTCGGCGCCATCGCCGCCCACGAGCACGAGCTGCTCCTTTACGGAACGGGGCTCCTCGAGGACCTCCCCGGCCTGCGGCTCGTCGGCAGCGCGCGCGAAAAGGCGGGTGTCCTCTCCTTCGTCCTCGACGGCGTCCACCCCCACGACGTGGGGACGGTGCTCGACCACGAAGGCATCGCGGTGCGGACGGGCCACCACTGCGCGCAGCCGGTGATGGACCGCTTCGGCATCCCGGCCACGACGCGCGCCTCCCTCGCCTGCTTCAATACCCGCGAGGAGCTGGACGCGCTCGTCCGCGGCCTCCGCAAGGTCCAGGAGATGTTCCGATGACGGTCGCTTGCCGCGGCCGGGGCCGGTGAGACATGGACGACCTGCGCGAGCTCTACCAGGAGACGATCCTCGACCACTCGAAGCGCCCGCGGAACTTCCACCCCCTGGCGGGGGCGAACCGCAGCGCGAACGGCCACAACCCGCTCTGCGGCGACCGCACGACCGTCTACCTGCACGTCGCGGACGACGTCGTGCGCGACGTGAGCTTCCAGGGCGCGGGTTGCTCGATCTCGACCGCCTCCGCCTCGATGATGACCGACGCCCTCAAGGGGAAGACGGTGGCCGAGGCGAAGGCGCTCTTCGAGCGGTTCCACGAGCTCGTGACCGCCGACCCCGCGAAGGCGGTCTCCGCCCCGGCCGAGCTCGGCAAGCTCGCGGTGTTCGCCGGGGTCCACGAGTTCCCGATCCGGGTGAAGTGCGCGTCGCTTCCCTGGCACACGATGAAGGCCGCCCTCGAGGGCGGGGACCGGGCCACGACGGAGTAGCGGCATGGTGATGGGCGAGGCGCGGGCCCTCTCCCGCGACGTCGAGGTGGCGGCGATCCCGTACGGGGACCGCATCACCCTCGCCGCGGGCACGACCGTCTTCATCACCCAGGCCCTCGGCGGCTCCTACACCGCCATGACCGACCACGGCTACCTCGTGCGCATCGAGGGCAAGGACGCGGACGCGATCGGCGAGCAGCCCGTGCTGCCGATGACCGCCGAGGACGCGAAGGGCCGCAGCACGCGGGAGCTGGCCTGGGAGCAGCTCAAGACGTGCTTCGACCCGGAGATCCCGGTCAACATCGTGGACCTCGGCCTCGTCTACCGGTGCGAGGTGGCGCCCCTCGACGGGGACGGTGAGAAGGTGCTCGTGGAGTTCACCCTCACCGCACCCGGGTGCGGCATGGGCGACTTCCTGCGCCAGGACGTGCGGCACAAGCTCCTCGCGATCCCGGGGGTGAAGGAGGCGGACGTGCAGGTGGTTCTCGACCCGCCGTGGGACCAGAGCATGATGTCGGACTCGGCTCGCCTCCAGCTGGGGCTGATGTAGCCATGAAGCTCAGCTCGCAGGAGGAGTACGGGCTCCGCTGCCTGCTCCAGCTCGCCCGCGCGGGCGTCGGAGCGAGCCTGACGATCGCCGAGATGAGCGAGCGGGAGGGGATCTCCGCTCCGAACGTGGCCAAGATCATGCGCATCCTGCGGCGGGGCGGCCTGGTGAGGAGCACCCGGGGCAAGGCGGGCGGCTACGCCCTCGCCCGCCCGGCCGCCGAGGTGCGCGCCCTCGACGCGCTCTCCGCCCTCGGCGGGCGCCTCTTCGACACCGACTTCTGCGACCGCCACGCCGGCCTGGAGCGGCACTGCCTCAACACGCGCGACTGCTCGATCCGCCCCGTGCTGCGCGGCCTGCAGCAGGCGGTGGACCACGTGCTGGGCGAGCTGACCCTGGCCAGCCTCCTGCCGAGCGAGGACGAGGTCACGGTCACCCTCCGCCCGAAGTCGGTCAAGCTGCCCATCGCTCGACGGGCGAGCTGATCCTCCCGCGGGCTGCGGGAGGCGGGCTTCGATGGTCGCGGGAGGGGGACGATGACACCAGGGCAAGCGGTCGCACTTCGAGGTCTCAGTCCCCTCGGGAAGAGCCTGCTGCACGAGCGGAAGGTCCCCTCGTCGAGGAACTGACCCGGAGGGAGGACGTCACGGCGAAGAGGCCCCGTACGATCGACGACTACCTCGCCGGGCTCGATGAGGAGACCCGCGGCGCGCTCCAGAGGGTGCGCAGAGCCATCCACGCCGCGGCGCCCGAGGCGGAGGAGTGCATCAGCTACGGGATGCCCGCGTTCCGCCTGAACGGCAGGTGCATCGCCGGCTTCCGGGCGGCCAGGGAGCACTGCTCCTTCCACCCCATGAGCGGCGCCACGGTCGCGACACTCGCCGACGAGCTCGTCGACTACGACACGAGCCCGGGGACGATTCGGTTCCCCCCCCGCGCGCCCCTGCCGGCGGCTCTCGTTCGCAGGCTGGTGAAGGCGAGGATCGCGGAGCTCGAGTAGGGCCCGCGTCGAGCCGAAGAGGGCGATCGGAATGAGCGCGGCTCGCCGCCGCCGCCGCGAGCTCACGCGGGTGTCGGCGGATCCCGAGAGAGGCAGCAGAAGGAGGCCGACGTGAGGACGTCAGGACGGAGGACGCGCTACGGGTCGCGGGCCGTCGCTCCGCACATGAACTCCTCGGCCCCCTTCGGATCGGGCCATGGCGGAATCTGCTCCAGACGGAGCGGCTTGCCGGCCAGAAGATCCTCGATCACCTCGCCCGTCAGCGCCTCCGGCCCGATCACGCTCGCGACCCGCGAGTCGTGGCCCAGGAGCGCGATCCGAGGCAGGCCCCAGGCCTGGTAGGCCCGGAACGTCCGGCAGTCGTTGTCGAGGGCGACCGTCGTCCGCAAGGGGAACTTCTCGAGGACCGGCCTGACGATCGCCGCCGCCTCGTGAGTGACGGAGACGAACCGGACGGCTCTGCCCTTGAACTGCTCGACCAGGGCGTTCATGTGCGGAAAGGACTGCAGGCAGGGTGCGCACCACGTGGCCCAGAAGTCGAGGACGACCACCCCCCCCTTCAGAGAATCGAGCGTCAGGCCGTGCGACGGCTCGTCCAGCAGGCTCGCGTCGATCGCGGGAGCGGCATCACCCGGGCGAAGGGGTGGCGCCGCGGACGAGCCCTGGGCCAAGCCGGAGAGGAGAGCCATGAAGACGACGAGGCCGACCATGCTGTCTCCTGACCTCTGAGACGAGGCTCGGTGCCGACGACCTCTTCTGGCCGGAAGCAGTGCGGAGCATACTATTCCACTCGAGAAGAAGGGAAGCAAGACGAGGAGGAGACCGATGCGAGACGCGATCCTGGTGACGACCGCGGCCCTGGCCCTCGTGACCGGCGGGCTCCAGGCCGATCCCCCCAACCTGCGTCCGGACGTCGGGCCGGGCCGGGTCGCCTGGTTCGACATCACGACCACCAATCTGTCCCAGTCCAAGGAGTTCTACGGCAAGCTCCTCGCTTGGGAATTCACCCCGGTGAGGGGGACCGATCTGGCGGTTCAGATCGTCGCGCAGGGTGCGGAGATCGGGTCGCTGCGCGTCGCCGAGGGCAAGCTCAGCCCGTTCAATGGAGTGATCTACGTCCAGGTGAGCGACCTCCAGGCGAGCTGCAGGAAGTCGAAGGAGCTCGGGGGGACCATCGTACCCGGGTTCCCCTTCGACCTGCCCGACGGCAGAGGAGCGATCGCCCTCGTTCTCGATCCCGCCGGCCACCCCGTGGGCCTGTACTCGAGGACGCCCCTCCCGTCGGCGGCGCCCGCAGCCAGGTGACGCCTCGAACGACGCAGAGGCCGAGGCCGGGATCAGGATGATCCCGAAGCCCGCGCACCTCGGCCCTCGCTACGCCGCGCAGTTCGAGGACGAGTCGGTGGCCCGCGCGTATCACACCCGACCCCCGTACCCGGACGCGCTGTTCGACATCCTGGAGGGCCTCATGCCTCCGGGACCGAGGACCGTGCTCGATCTGGGTTGCGGGACGGGTGATCTGGCCGTGGGCTTCGTCGGACGCGCGGAGCGCATCGACGCGGTGGACCCCTCGCGCGCCATGCTGCAGGTCGCGCGATACCGGCACCCGTCGGGCCGCCTGGGTCTCCATTGGGTCGAGTCCACCGCCGAGGCCTACCGGCCCGATCGGCGCTATTCCGTGATCGTGGCCGCCGAGAGCCTGCACTGGATGGAATGGCAGGATGTCCTCTCGTGGATCCCGCGGGCTCTCGCGCCGGAGGCAGCGCTCGCCCTCGTGTCGGGTCGGGAGCTCGGCCCTCTGCCCTGGTCCCGCGAGCTGAGCGAGCTCCTGCCGGCGTTCTCGACGAATCGGGAGTACCGTCCCTACGATCTGGTCGAAGAGCTGGAGGCGAGGAGCCTGTTCTGCGAGCGCGGACGAGCGTCGACGGCGCCCGTCGCCTGTGCTCAGCCGGTCGACGACTACGTCGAGTCCTTCCACACGAGGAACGGCTTCTCGCGGGAGCGGATGGCCGCCTCCGCAGCGGAGGCCTTCGACGACGCGCTGAGGCGACTCGTCGCGCCCCACTGTCCCGACGGCTGGATCCGGTCGGAGACGGCGGCGACCGTCGTCTGGGGCCTTCCGCGAGAACGCACGATGAGAGGAGGGTGCACGTGACCTCGATCCGCAGGAAGGCCAGGGTCGCCGGGCTTCTCTATCTCCTGCTCACGATCGCCGCCCCCTTCCGCCTCCTCTACATCCCCGGCGTCCTGTTCGTGCGCGGGAACGCGACCGCGACCGCCCAGAAGATCGCCGCTCACGAGACCCTCTTCCGCCTCGGCATCGTCGGCGATCTCTTCTGCGGAGTGATCGTGGTCTTCCTCACGCTCGCTCTCTACCGCCTGTTCGAGGGAGTGGACCGGACCCAGGCCGTGCTGATGGTGATCCTGGGCGGGCTCCTGCCGGCCGCCATCGACTTCGTCAACGTCGTGAACGACGCGGCCGCCCTCGTTCTCGTGCGGGGGGCCGCCTTCCTGTCCGTCTTCGAGAAGCCCCAGCGCGACGCCCTGGCCGTGCTGTTCCTCACGCTGCACCGCCAGGAGATCGTCGCCGCGGAGATCCTCTGGGGGCTGTGGCTCTTCCCGCTGGCCATCCTCGTGATCCGGTCGGGCTTCCTCCCCCGCTTCCTCGGCGTGTGGCTCGTCGCCAACGGCTTCGCCTACGTGGCCATGAGCCTCACGGGCCTGCTCCTGCCACAATACGAGGAGCGGGTCTCGAACCTAGCCTTCCCCGCCCTCCTCGGGGAGATCGCAGTCATGCTCTGGCTGCTGATCGTGGGCGCGAGGGCTCGCGCGGAGAGCGAGTCGGCCGCCTGATCGGCGGCGCGGTGCGGGTCGGGACTTCCGGGAAGGGAGCGAGCGAGGTGCGTTTCGAGACCTTGGCCGTGCACGCGGCGGGCGATCCCGATCCCCACAGTCGCGCCCTGGCGCCCGCGATCCACCCGTCGACCACCTTCGAGCGCGCGGCCGACGGGTCGTTTCCCTCCGGCTTCACCTACGTCCGCGACGGCAACCCGAACCGCCGGTCCCTGGAGACGGCGATCTCGTCGCTCGAAGGCGGCGAGGCGGCGGTCGCCTTCGCCTCGGGGATGGCGGCCACGATGGCGGTCTTCCAGTGCCTCGACCCCGGTGACCACGTCGTCGTCCCCCTCGACGCCTACTTCGGCACCTCGACGCTGCTCCGTGAGCACTTCTCCCGGTGGGGTCTCGCGGTGTCCTTCGTCGACATGACGGACGTCCCGGCGGTGCAGGCGGCCGTTCGTCCGCGGACCCGGCTGATCTGGACCGAGACCCCCTCGAACCCGACGATCGCCGTCACGGACCTCGGAGCGGTGGCCGCGGTAGCGAGGACGGCCGGCGCGCTCCTGGCGTGCGACAACACCTGGGCGACTCCCTTCCTGCAGAGGCCCCTGGCGCTCGGCGCCGACCTCGTGATGCACTCGACCACGAAGTACCTCTCCGGCCACTGCGACGCCATGGGCGGGGTCGTGGTGACCCGGCAAGCCGACCGCGTGAGCGAGCGCCTCCGGTCGATGCAGGCGACGGGCGGCGCGGTCCCCTCGCCGTTCGACTCGTGGCTGGTCCTGAGGGGCATTCGGACCCTGCCCTGGCGCATGCGCGCCCACTGCGGCAACGCCGCCGCCGTCGGCGCGTTCCTGTCGGAGCACCCCCGCGTGGCGCGGGTCCACTACCCGGGCCTCGAGAGCGATCCGGGCCACACGGTGGCGGCGAAGCACCGCCTCTTCACCCGCGCCACGAGCCTCGGCGGTCCCGAGAGCCTCGTCGAGCACCGCGCCTCGATCGAGGGCCCCGAGACGCGGGCGCCCGAGGGCCTGCTCCGGCTGTCGATCGGGCTCGAGCACCACGAGGACCTGATCGCCGATCTACGCCAGGCGCTCGGCGACCGGGCGTGACGGATAGAGTCGCCGGCCGTATGGCCAGGGACATCCGCGTCGCGCTCGTCGGGTTCGGGAACGTGGGCCGCCGGTTCGCCGAGCGCCTTCGGGGAGAGTACGCGCGGGTCCTGAGGGCGGAAGGCGTCCGGGTCCGCGTGACCGGCATCGCCACCGCGCACCACGGGCTCGCGGTCGACGGGCGTGGGATCGACCTCGCCCGGGCCCTGCGCCTCGCGGCGAGGGGGCGGTCGCTCGCAGCCCTCGACCGGGGCCCTCGCGTCGCGGACGTGCGGGCCTTCGTGGCGCGGGTGCCGGCGGACGTCCTCGTCGAGACGACGCCGCTCGACCCCCGGAGCGGCCAGCCCGCGATCGACCACGTGCGGCGGGCCCTCGCCCGCGGCCTGCACGTCGTCACCGCGAACAAGGGGCCGGTCGCCTTCGGCCTCCGCAGGCTGAAGGCCCTCGCCGAGCGCAGGGGGCGGCTCTTCCTCCACGAGGGCGCGGTCATGGACGGCACGCCCGTCTTCAACCTCGCCGAGCGCTGCCTGCGCGGTGCGCGCGTCGACGGGTTCCGGGGCACGCTCAACTCCACGACCAACCTCGTCCTGTCGCGCATGGAGGAGGGGCTCACGGCGAGCGCGGCGGTCAGGGAGGCGCAGGCCCTCGGCATCGCGGAGGCCGACCCGCGCCACGACCTCGAGGGGTGGGACGCGGCGGTGAAGGGCTGCGCGATCGCGAACGGCCTGATGGGCGTCTCGGTGCGGCCGGCGCAGGTGCGGCGGCGGGGGATCACCGGCCTGACCGGGCTCGACGTGCGGCGCGCGGCGCGGGCGGGGACGCGGCTGCGCCTGGTGGTGCGGGGCGTCCGGCAGGGGAGGAAGGTCCGGGTCAGCGTGCGGCCCGAGCGCGTGCCCTTCGGCGACCCGCTGTCGGGCTCCGGGCCCGACGCCGCGCTCGTGCTCGAGACGGACCTCCTGGGCGAGATCGGGGTATTCGAGCGTGGCGCGAGCCTCGACCAGACGGCCTACGCTCTCCTCTCGGACCTCGTCGAGATCGTCCGCCGCCGCTGAACGCCGCCGGGCGACCCCGCGCCGTCAGACCGCCCGGCCGAGCCCTCCCGCGAGCTCGGCGGAGAGGATCTGGTGGCAGGCCGGGCAGACGATCACGTAGCCCCGTCGGGGCAGCATCGAGATGAAGTTCACCCGCGTGCGGACGAGGCGGAGGACCTGGACGGTGGAGATCGTGTCCTTGCAGTGAGGGCACTTGAGGGGGGACTCCAGGGCGTACTCCGCCTCGAAGGAGGGCGGGGCGGGCAAGGGCTCCGTGAGCTCGGGCAAGGGCACCTCCGCGACCAGGCCGGGGGCGTCCGGCCGACGCAGGGTAGCTCACCCCTGGCGGGCGCGCCAGAGTCGAGGGATCCCCGGGTCAAGGGAGCCGGGCCGCGCGCCGGGGCGCGCCTCAACAGCAGCGGTCCGGACGGCCCGAGTGGTAGCGGCGGCAGAGACCGTCCAGGTAGAACTCCTCGCGGGTGAGGGGCTCTCCTCCTCCGCGCCGGGCGAGGTACGTCTCGTAGGCGGCGTCCCCGCTCCACTCGCGGACCCTCCACCAGAGGATGCGCAGGGCGGCCCGCAGGCGGGCCCTCACGACGACGAGCCCTCCGCCCACCGCGTCCTCACGTACGGGCTCTCCGTCGACGCTGCCGCCCTCCGCCCGGCGAGTATGCCGTGCCACTCGGTGGCTGCCTCCGCGAGCAGGGCGAGGATCAGCAGGGCGAAGAAGGCGGTGACGGCGGCGTCCAGCCGGGCGTTGAAGACGACCCGCCGGGCCTCCGCCGCCTTCGCCTCCGGCATCTCCGGGATCTGCCGCTCCAGGGCCGAGGCCTGGGCCAGGAACCCGATGCGCGGGCTCTCGTGGAGCACCTTCTGCCAGCTTCCGGCGAGCGTCACCGTGACGAGCCACGCCATCGGCAAGAGCGTCACCCACAGGTAGCGCCGCTTGCCCATCTTGATGAGGATGGTCGTCGCCACGACCAGCGCCACCGAGGCCAGGATCTGGTTGGCGATCCCGAAGAGGGGCCAGAGCGAGTTGATGCCGCCGAGGGGATCGAGGACGCCCTGGTAGAGGAAGTAGCCCCAGGCGCCCACGATGATGGCGCTCGTCACCAGGGTGCCCGCCCAGCCGGGGCGCGCGATCCCCGGGAGCGCCCGGCCCAGGAGCTCCTGCACCATGAAGCGGCCCACCCTCGTGCCGGCGTCGAGGACGGTGAGGATGAAGAGGGCCTCGAACATGATGGCGAAGTGGTACCAGATCCCGAGCAGGCTCTCGCCTCCGATCGTGCCGCTGAAGATGTGGGCCATCCCCACCGCGAGCGACGGCGCGCCGCCGGTGCGGTTCAGGAGGGTCTCCTCGCCGACCCGGCGCGCGAGCTCGTGCATCGCCCCCGCGTCGAGGGGGAAGCCCCAGGCCGAGATCGTCGCCGCCGCGCGCTCCGCCCCCGCGCCCACGATGCCGGCCGGGCTATTGATCGCGAAGTAGACCCCGGGCTCGAGGGCGCAGGCGGCCACCATCGCCATGACGCCGACGAAGGACTCCATGAGCATCGAGCCGTAGCCCACGAGCCGCGCGTCGCTCTCGCGCGTGAGCAGCTTGGGGGTCGTGCCCGAGGCGATGAGGGCGTGGAAGCCGGAGACCGCCCCGCAGGCGATGGTGATGAAGCAGAAGGGGAAGACCCCGCCCGCGAACACGGGGCCCGTCCCGTCGACGAAGCGGGTGAGGGCCGGCATCTGGATCGTCGGGCGGACGAGAACGATGCCCGCCGCGAGGGCGAGGACGACGCCGACCTTGATGAAGGCCGACAGGTAGTCGCGCGGCGCGAGGAGGAGCCACACCGGCAGCGCCGAGGCCGCGAAGCCATAAACGATCACCGCCACCGCGAGGGCGGGCCCGGTGAGGGTGAAGACCCGGGCCCACTCGGGGGAATGCGCGACCCACTGGCCGGCGACCACGGCGAGGAGGATCAGGAGGAACCCGAGGGCCGAGGCTTCGATGACGCGCCCCGGGCGGAAGTAGCGCATGTAGAGGCCCATCACTATCGCGATCGGGACGGTCGCGGCCAGGGTGGAGGCGGCCCAGGGGGACTGCTTGAGCGCGTTGACGACCACGAGGGCCACCACCGCGAGCAGGATGACCATGATGGCGAGGACCGAGACCATGGCCAGGAGGCCGGCCCGGCGGCCCACCTCGTCGCGTGCCATCTGGCCCAGGGAGCGGCCGTCGCGGCGGAGCGAGAAGAAGAGGACCACGAAGTCCTGGACGCAGCCCCCCAGGACGGCGCCGGCCACGAGCCAGAGCGTCCCCGGCAGGTAGCCGAACTGCGCGGCGAGGGTCGGGCCGACGAGCGGACCGGGGCCGGCGATGGCGGCGAAGTGGTGGCCGAGCACCACCCACCGGTTCGTGGGCACGAAGTCGCGGCCGTCGTCGAGCCGCTCCGCCGGTGTCGCCCGCGTCGGGTCGAGCGAGAGGACGCGGGCCGCGAGGAAGGCCGAGTAGAACCGGTAGGCGACAAGGTAGGTGCAGCCGGCGCCGACCACGAAGAAGATCCCGTTCACGGGCTCGCCGCGGCGGAGCGCGATCGCGCCCAGGGCGCCCGCCCCGAGGCACGCCACGGCGAGCCAGGCGAGCGACGACACGAGCCTTCGCATCGGGCCGCTGATCCTCCCAGGAAAGTGCGTGAGTATAGCGTGGAGGAGCAGAGGCGGGCCGGGGACGACGAGGGGACGAAGGACGCGATCGGGGCGCCCTGTCCCGAGGCCCCCGAGACGCCCGGGGGCCTCGGGATGGCGGGGCTCAGCGATTGTCGACCACGATCTTGGTGGCCAGCACGTATCCTTCCGGCTTGCTCCAGCCGCCGACCGCGGCCACGTCGCCGGCCACGATGGCGTAGGGGTCGAGGGCGCTGCCGTCGGACCACTTGAAGACGGTCGATCCGTTGGTCTCGACGTCGCGCCCGGCGACCGTCAGCCTAAGGTCGCACGAGCGGTGGACGCCCGCCTCGTCGAGGGCCGCGACGCCTCCGCCAGCGCCGAGCGAGGCCACGCTCTGCACCACACCCTTGAAGGAGACCCACGTGCCGCCGCTGCCGCCCGGGCCGGTGGTGAGGGCGGCGATCTCCTCCGCCACGACGACACCGTCCCCGCGCAGGGTGCCCCAGACCTTGACCTTCTCGCCGACCTGGAGGTCGGAGAGCTGGATGCGCCGGTCGCCGCGCCACACCTTCTGGACCTGGCTCGCGTCCACCGGCCTCCCGGCCACGACGAGCTGCGTGCCCGCCATCTGATCGAGCGTGCCCGAGAAGAACGTGTCGGCCGTGGGGGCGCAGGTCGGCGGAGTCGTGAGCTGGGCGGCGCCACCGGAGATCCGGACCTCGACCGAGGTGACCTGCCGGTCGACGAGCCCGGTCACCTGGACCTGCGCGCTCACGCCCGGCCCCTCGACGCGCAAGCCGACGCTGCCCGCGGGGACGCCGGACAACGTGAAGCGGCCGTCCTCGTCGACCGCTGCCGCGAGCGAGGTGCCGGCGATGCTCACGCTCCAGCCGGTGTCGCCGGCGAGGGCGTGCACGGGAGCGCCGACCGAGGTGCCGGTGCCGGCGAGGCCGGTCCCGAGGATCGTGCCCTGGAGGACGGCCGCGCCACTCGTGGCCGCGGGGGCGGCCCGGTCCGGGCCGGTGGCGGCCGAGGATCCGCCGCAGCCGGCCGCGCAGAGAGCGGCGGCGAGCCCGGCCAGGGACGAACGGAGCGACAGACGACGATGCATGACATGGCCTCCTTTCTCCTGGCGGCTCGGCTGACCCCGGAGGGAGGGTGGGGGTCCCGTTGCTCTGCGTCCCCGGGTTGCCCCGGGTTTGCTCTGAGCAGGAGGTCTCTCGTCCCCTCCGGCGTGGGGACCGGCGGGGATCCCGGGCCCTTGCCCGGGCGCCTGCACGCTATCCGCGCTCCCGGCGGTTCGGCGGTGAGGGAGGTCACCGATCCCGCCGCATGTGCGCGCACGCACGCTCCGCCGCCACGCAAGACGGATATCGCGGCGGGGCGAGGGTCGGCGGAGGGCGCCGCGGGAGCGTCGAGCCCGCCAGAGTGCTCCAGAGCACCACCCCGACCAGGGAGAACGGGACGGCGAAGGTCGTGACATCCCTGCCGTCGGAGGCCGGCCCCGATGCAGCGGGTCGCGAATCCGGCTAGACTCCGCCTCGGTGCTCAGAGTCCTCGTCGCCGGCCCGGAATCCCTGTCCGGGGTGCTCGGCCCCACCATCCTCGGACGTCCGGACATCGATCGGTTCCACGCGCCCACGTCCGAGGAAGCGCTCGCCGCGGCCGGGCGGGTCCTCCCGAACATGGTCGTGATCGACCTGCCGCGCGCGGAGGCGGTCGTGCTCGCCGAGCGGCTGCGCCGGAACCCGGCGACCCGGCCCACCGCCATCGTCTGGCTCGACCGCGAGGGGGTGCCCGACGCCGGCGCCGAGCTCACCGACGCCGGGGTGAACGCCGTCATCCCGCTGCCGGTGGATCCCTTCCTGTGGGACCGTCGGCTCGAAGAGCTCCTGAGCGTCCCCGCCCGCCGCAACCGTCGCTTCCCGGCGAAGCTGCGCGACTGGTCGCGCTTCGTGAGCGGGGCCGACGAGGAGGAGGGCTCGGTCGTCAACATCGGGGCCCGGGGCGTGCTCCTCGAGAGCCCGCGCGAGCTCGCGCTCGGCACCAAGGTGGGGCTCACCCTCGAGCTGCCGGGCCAGTCCACGCCGGCCGCCGTGGTGGGCCAGGTGGTGCGGCTGGCCGGGGAGGAGAAGGGTCTCTTCCGCGTGGGGATCGAGTTCCTCGTCTACCGCGGCGACGCCCGCGAGCGCATCACCGCCTTCGTCGAGTCGGAGCCCCAGCCCGCCGACCGCCCGGGCGCGCCCGCCGTGCCGCTCCCCCTCACCGTCCGCCCCTTCCAGGAGGCGCGGGAGTGGGAGGAGGAGCTGCGGGCGAGCGAGATCAGGAAGGCGCTCATCCTGGACTCCGCCCTCGACTGCATCCTCACCGCCGACCACGAGGGCCGGGTCATCGAGTTCAACGCCTCGGCCCGAAGGCTCTTCGGCTACACGCGCTCCGAGATCCTGGGCCGCGACGTGGCCGACACCATCGTCCCCCCCGCGCTGCGGGACGAGCTGCGGCGCCAGCTGCGCGACTTCGTGCGGACGGGCGACAGCCCCGACCTCGGCCGCCAGCGCGAGACGGCCCTCATGCGCGCCGACGGCTCGCTCGTGCCGGTGGAGGTCGTCGTCGTGCCGGCATACGTGAAGGGGCGGGTCATCCTGACCGCGTACATCCGTGACCTCACCGAGGCGCGGCGCCGCGAGCGCCTGACCGCCGCCCGCCAGCGCGCCACCCATGCCCTCACCGCCTCGCTGTCGCTCGCCGAGGCCGTCCCGGCGGTTCTCGACACCCTCGTCCAGGGCCTCGGCGGCACGGAGGCGCGGCTGTGGGTGGCGGACGGCGACCCGCCGGCGCCGACGCTCGCCGGAACGACCGGCGAGCCGGAGGCAGCCCTGCCCCCGCCGCCCGACGACTCTCTCGCCCGCCGGACCCTCGAGGAGGGCGCCGCGGTGTGGTCGGGCCCGGGCAAGGGCGGAGTGTCGGTCGCCGTGCCGGTGCGCGCCGGGGGCCAGGTCATGGGCGTCCTCGAGATGCACAGCGACGTCGCGCGCTCGCGCGAAGCCGACTGGCTGCCCGCCCTCGCCGACACGGGGAGCCTCCTCGCCCTCTTCCTCAAGCGGCAGCGGGCGGAGGCGGACCTGCAGCGGTTCGCCCGCTACGACAGCCTCACCGGCCTCCCCAACCGCTCGTTCTTCCTCGACACCCTCGAGCGAACGCTGTCCCGGGCCAGCCGGCAGCGCACGCGCAGCGCCCTGGTGTTCGTCGACCTCGACGGCTTCAAGGCCGTGAACGACGGCCTCGGCCACGCAGCCGGGGACACGGTGCTGCAGACGATGGCGGAGAGGCTGCGGTCGGGGACGCGCAGCTCCGACCTCGTGGCCCGCATCGGCGGCGACGAGTTCACCGTCCTCGTGCAGAACCTCGCCCGGCCCGACGACGCCGCCCTCGTGGCCAGAGGGCTCCTCGACCGCGTCGCCCGCCCGTGCCGGGCCGACGAGCACGAGCTGACCCTCAGCGCGAGCGCGGGCATCAGCGTCTACCCCGACGACGGGACCGACGCCGCCACGCTCCTCCGCAACGCCGACCTCGCGATGTACCGGGCGAAGCAGGAGGGCAAGAACACCTACCGCTTCTTCACCGCCGAGATGAGCGAGCGCGCCCTCGAGCGGATGCTGCTCCTCGACAGCCTCCGGGTGGCCCTCGAGCGCGACCAGTTCGACATCGTCTACCTGCCCGTCGTCCACAAGGAACGCCCGCCCTCGCTCGAGGCCCTCCTCCGCTGGCGCCACCCCAAGCTGGGGCTGGTCTCCCCGCCCACCTTCATCGCCCACGCCGAGGAGAGCGGGCTCATCCTGCCCATCGGGGCCGGGGTCCTGCGGGGGGCGACCCGCTTCGCGGCCGCCCTCGAGCGGAAGGACGTGCGGGTCGTCGTCAACCTCTCGGCGCGGCAGTTCCTCCAGCCAAACCTCGTCGAGGTCGTCCGCGACGCTCTGGCCGAGAGCGGACTCGATCCGTCGCGCCTGGAGCTCGACCTCACCGAGCCCACCGTGATGACCGAGGGCGAGGAGACGACGGAGCAGCTCCGGCAGCTGCGGGAGCTCGGGGTGCAGCTCGCCCTCGACGATTTCGGCACCGGGTACTTTTCGATCGGCCGGATCCGGGACATGGGCTTCCGCCGCCTCAAGATCGACCGCTCGCTCGTGTCGGGGCTGCCCGACGACGCGCAGCGGGCCGCCCACGTCGTGGCCATCCTCGGCCTCGGCCGCAGCCTCGGCCTCGACGTGGTGGCGGAGGGCGTCGAGACGGAGGGCCAGCGCGCCTTCCTCGAGGCGAACGGCTGCACCGGCCTCCAGGGCTACCTGCTCAGCCCGCCCCTCGCGGCGGCGGACGTCCCGGCCTTCCTGGCCAGGATGCGCTGAAGGTCCTGGGGCCGCACGCTCCGGCGCGATCACTCTCCGGGCTCGGGCACGGCGCGCCGGAGCCCGGGGCCCGCGGCCTCCAGCCCCTCGAGGAGGCGGATCTGCGTCCGGGTCCGGTCGAGGTTGTGGCCGGGGCGGGTCGTCCGGTAGTAGCGGTCGCCGTCGAGGTGGTCGGCCAGGAAGCGCAGGGCCTGCTCGTAGACGATGACCTCGGCGCCGGTCACGAGGAGCGCCCGCTCGGCGGGGGAGAGCGCGTCCCCGGCCCCGTCGACGAAGCCCCGGGCGAGGGCGGCGAAGACCGGGACGCGGACCACGACCCGCGAGAGGTCGCGCTCGTCCTCCGCGGAGTCGCTCACCGTCGAGCGGGCGAGGTCGCCGAAGTCGTGGAGGGACAGGCCGGGCATGACGGTGTCCAGGTCCACGACGCACACGGCCTCGCCGGTCGCTCCGTCGAAGAGGACGTTCGCGATCTTCGCGTCGTTGTGGGTGGGGCGCACCGGGATCTCGCCGCGGGCGGCGGCTCCGGCGAGCGCCGAGGCCAGAGGCTGGCGGTCGAGGAGGGCGTCGATCTCGGCCCGGCAGGAGGCGGCGCGCGAGGCGCGGTCTTCGGCCAGCGTGCGCTCGAAGGTGGCGAGCCTCGCGGGGGTGTCGTGGAAGGCCAGGATCGTCTCGTGGAGCGGCGGTCCCGGCAGATCCTGGAGCTGAGCGAGGAACCTCCCGAAGGCCCGGGCCGTCTCCCGGGCCTCCGCCTCCGTCGCCGCCCGCTCCCTGGCCTGGGTCCCCTCGACCCACGGCACGAGCCTCCAGGTCTCGCCCGCCGCGTCCACGTGGTGGGAGGCGCCCTCGCTAGTCGGGACCAGGGAGAGCACGCGCCGCGCCGCGTCACGCGCGCCATCGCGCGCGAGACGGAGGCCGATGTGGCGGGTGACCCGCTCCATGTTCGCCATCACCTCGCCCGGACGGTGGAAGACGTGGCGGTTGATCTGCTGGAGGAAGCAGCGGCGGCGGCCGTCGGGGGCGTCGAACGTCGCCAGCCAGGAGTGGTTGATGAGGCCGCTCGTGTGGGGATCGAGGGACACGAGCCGGCCGGGGGCCGCGAAGCACGCGACGGCGGCCCTCGCGTCCTCCCCGCTCGGGATGCGGAGGGCCGGGCGGTCGGTCACGGCCACAGGCTCGCCGGGTACTCGCCCCGCGCGGTGAGCGACTCGAGGAGGGCCACGAGACGCGGCCGGTCGCCGGGGTAGGTGAGGCCGCCCCAGGGCCCGCCGCCGCCGAGGACGCGCACCCGCGCCTCGCCCGCGTCGACGAGCGCCTGGACGGCGGAGTTCAGGAAGAACTCGGCGTTCGTGCTGCCGGCGTGGCGGTCGAGGAAGCGATCGAAGGCCTCCGCGAGGCCGGCCAGGAGGGCCGGGGTGAAGCCCCAGAAGTTGAGGGAGACCGGGGTGGTCCCGGGGATCGGCCGCCACACGCCCGCCTCGTCGAGGCCGCGGGCGTCCTCTCCGTCCCGCTCGACCTTCAGCACCTCGCGGATGGACACGAGGAAGCCCGTCCCGTCGACCGCGCACACGCCCCGGCTGACCGGGCCGTCCGGGCTCAGGGTCGTCGCGAGCGGAAAGCCGACGATCGCGAACTCGGGTCGAGGGCCGTCCTGCGGCCGCCGGAGGTACCCGGCGAGGACGCGGTAGCTGCCCGCCCCGTAGAAGTCGTCGGCGTTGATGACTGCGAAGGGGCCGTCCAGGAGCGGGGCTGCGGCGAGGGCCGCATGGCCGGTGCCCCACGGCTTGGCGCGGCCCGGCGGCGGGACGAGCCCCCGCGGGAGGGCGCTGCCCTGGACCGCGTAGTCGAGCCGGACGTGCCGTCCGATGCGCGCGCCCGCCTCCGCGCGGACCTCGGCCTCCATGCCTTCCCGCACGACGAGGACCACCCGCTCGAAGCCGGCCCGGCGGGCGTCGAACGCCGCGTAGTCCAGCAGCGTCGCGCCCCCGGGGCCGACGCGGTCGAGCTGCTTGGGGCCGCCGTAGCGGCTGCCCACGCCGGCGGCGAGGACGACGAGGGTCAGGCCCATCCCCGGCGTTCCTACTGCGGCTCGCGCCTCCGCCCGAGGACGAGCGGGGCCTGCTCGCCGAAGTACTTCACGAGCAGGAGGTTCCACGACGCGCTCTTGCGGACGTTGGCGAGGTGCTCGTCGAGGGCGGTCCGGAGGGCCACGTCCTCCTTGCGGACGGCCCAGGCGACGCTCCCGGTCGCGCCGACGGTCGTCCCCGCCGTGAGCCGCCTCTCGCTCTTCGCGGCGAGAGCGAACTCGGAGATCGGCATCACGAGCGCGGTGACCTCTCCCGAAGCGAGGGCGGCGATCATCTCCTTCGACGATCCGAAGCTCCGGGGCGAGGCGACACCCGCCGCGGGCAGCTCCTCAGCCGGCGCCGTGCCCCGCTTGACGCCGACCTTCTCCCGCCGGAGCTCGTCGAGGGACTTCGGGGCCGCCTTCGGCGAGAGGGTCACCGAGACGGTGTAGGTCGGCATGACCTCCGACGTGAAGGCCACCTGCTGGCGCCTCTCCGGCGTGTCGAAGATGGCCACGATCACGTCGCCCTTGTCGGCGAGGAGGAGGGGGATGCGGTCCGGGTACGACCTGGCGGAGACGACCTCGACCTTCAGTCCCTGGTGGTGGGCGAAGGTCTCGACGAGCTCCCGCTCGAAGCCGGGTCGGGAGCCGCCCTTCGAGTCGAAGGTCTCCGGCGCCTCGTCCGCGGCGACGACGACACGGATCGCCCCGCGAGCCTTGATGGCGCCGAGGTCGGCCGCGAAGAGGACGGGGACGCCGGGGAGCGAGGTCGCGGCGAGGACGAGCACGAGACAGGCTCTGGGCACGGTTCGGCCTCCTTGGAGTCGGGATTATAGGGGACGGCGCCCGCGCCGCCTTGACAGGGGCGGAGGCGGGGCGGAGGATCCGGTCGTCCCGGAGTCGAGGAGCGCGCCATGCGAACGGGATCCGAGCTGCGACCGCGGATGACCCTCCGCGTCGACGGGGCGCTCGTGCGCGTCGTCTCCGCCGACTACCACGGGGGCCAGGGCAAGATGGGCGGGGTCATGCACGCGAAGCTGCGCGACCTTCGGACCGGGAAGGAGCGCGAGCGGCGCTTCCGGGCCGAGGAGGCGGTGGAGGACGTCCCGCCCGACCGGCAGAGCCTGCAGTTCCTCTACGCCGACGGCGGGGTGAGCACGTTCATGAACCCGGAGTCCTTCGAGCAGGTCGCGATCGACACCGTCCGGCTCGGGAAGGCGGCGGCCTGGCTGACCGGGGACACGATCGTCCCCGTCGAGCTCGTGGACGGGGAGCCGGTCGGCATCGTCTTCCCCGAGATCGCCGAGGGGCGGGTGGCGGAGACCGCCGCCCCCTACCACACGCCGGGCACCGACAACGTGTGGAAGGAGGCGAGGCTCGACAACGGGGTCACGGTCATGGTCCCGCCGTTCGTCGACGTGGGCGAGTGGGTCCGGGTCGACGTCGAGAGCGGCCGGTACGTCGAGCGGGCGAAGGCGAAGGGACGGCCGTCGGGTTAGCATGGGCGCTCCATGAGCGAGCGCCCGCGCATCCTCGTCTCGAACGACGACGGCTACCACTCGGACGGCCTCCGGGCCCTCGCGGCCGCGATGGAGGAGCTGGGGGAAGTCTGGGTCGTGGCGCCGGAGGTGGAACAGAGCGCCACCTCGCACGCCATCTCGATCCACCGCCCCCTGCGGCTGCGGGAGGTGCGGCCGCGATGGTACGCGGTCGACGGAACGCCGACCGACTGCGCCTGGCTCGGCATCCACCACCTCCTCCGCGGCCGCCGCCCGCGGATCCTCGCCTCCGGCATCAACCACGGGCCGAACCTCGCCGACGACGTCACGTACTCCGGGACGCTGGCCGCGGCCATGGAGGCCTCGATCATCGGCGTGCCGGCGATGGCGTTCAGCCTCGCCGGACGCGACGTTTCGGACTTCGGCCCCGCCGCCCGCTTCGCCCGAGCCCTCGCCGCCGCGGCCCTCAGCCGCGACCTGCCGCCCGGCCTGCTCCTGAACGTCAACGTGCCGGCGGGCGTGGAGCCCCAGGGCTACGCGGTGACCCGCCTCGGGAAACACTCGTACGGCTCCGACGTCGTCGAGAAGAAGGACCCCCGGGGCCGCTCGTATTTCTGGATCGTGGGCAACGAGTACCAGCACGAGGACATCCCGGGCAGCGACTGCAACGTCGTGCTGCGGGAGAGGCGCGTCTCCGTCACGCCGCTCAGCCTCGACCTGACGGACGACAGGATGCGGGAGGTCGTCTCGACCTGGTCGATCGAGGGCTTCGCGCCGCACCGGGGCTGAAGGGTCCCCGGCGGGCCCCGGTGCCTACTTGCCGCCGGCGAAGGAGGGGAGGGCCAGGCTCCGCATCGTGTGGAGGCCGGGGGGCGCGGCGAGGGCCTTCGGGATCGTGTTCACGGCGATCGAGTGGGTGGCGACGTCCCCGTGGTACCCGCCGAGCGCCTTCACGTGCAGGGCCGGCGAGCCCTCGATCTCGACGCTGTCGTAGGTCTCCGGCGCGCCCAGGTACGCCTCCATGTGGAGGGTGATCACGGGCTTGCCCTTGACGTAGCCCACGCCGTCCTGGACGATGCCGCAGACCTTCCCCGCCTCGACTCGGAGGAACTGGCTCTCGACCGGCGCCCCGGCGATCTTCGGCTGGATCTCGTCGGTGATGCGATCGAGCTTCCAGCCGAGGCCGTCCGCGATCATCGCCACCGACTCGGTGAGCCCCACGTGGCGCACGGTGAGGGCCTTGACCTTCTCCGCGAACTCCGCGGGGGTGAGGCCGGAGCCGATCTTCTGCTGGAAGGGCAGGCGGCGGATCCGCGCGTCCTGGACGCGCTCGACGTGCACCGCGTCGACCCGCTCGCAGATGGCGGTGAGGGTGAGGGGCAGGGCGTCCATGGCGAACCCGGGGTTGACCCCCGTCCCGACCACCGCCACCTTCGCCTTCTTCGCCGCGGCGTCGATCTTCCGCGCGAGGGGCCGGTTCGAGTACCAAGGGTAGGACAGCTCCTCCGTCGTCGAGACGATCGGGACCTTGTGCCTCAGGACGGCCTCGACCTGCGGCCACACCTTCTTGAGGGCCGAGCTCGTGCAGAGGACGGCGACCTGCGGCCTCGTCCTCC